>Ga0214923_10002442_pt1 | contig 24767 bp, 26 predicted proteins | sample LL1510_MetaG_FD_177993 | JGI IMG/M metagenome (GOLD analysis project Ga0214923, IMG submission 177993) | Freshwater microbial communities from Lake Lanier, Atlanta, Georgia, United States - LL-1510 | ecosystem: Environmental > Aquatic > Freshwater > Lake | place: USA: Georgia | collected...
AAGAAACAACAAAAAAAAAAAAAAAAAAAAAAAAAAAAGAGAAAAAAAACAACAAAAAAAGTAAAAAGAAACAACGAAAAAAATAAAAAGAACCAACAAAAAAAAGTAAAAAGAAACAAAAATCAAAACATTAAAAGAAACAACAAAAAAAAGTAAAAAGAAACAAAAAAAAAGTGAAAAGAAACAACAAAAAAAGTAAAAAGAAACAACGAAATATGCATAACTCAAAGTCTCATACTTTACATAACGAGAGTGCATATTTTTCAAAATAATTAAAATTATCAATGTTTGAGTTATTATAACTTGTAATCTGACTTTTATTTAATGATTTAAGATATAGATATGATGCATATATAATATAATTTTGTTTATCATTAAAAATATATTGTATCATAACATCTTTATATTTTTTAAGAATTTTGATGAATTTAATGATGTTGTAAATATTATCAAAACGAATAATAATGCTGATGTTACTGGATAATTTTACAAACTTATGTAAATAATGAATGTCATCATAAAAATCAGTAATATAGATGTTCGAACAACAACATTGTAAAGCATAATCTTGAATAGTTTTAACCATATTAAAATTTTTAGGATGAATAGTTAATTCAATAGAATACACCATTATAATATTGACAAAAAATAAAAAACACTAAAAATAATATCTAAGTTTTATAATCTATTTCTAGATGCAATGTATCCTGCAGTTGAAGTTCCAACTCTGCCATAATTATTATGTGGTTTATAAATATAATTCTTGCTTTGTGTGTAACACAAAGTATTTGTAGAATTATCATACATTTTATTATATGGTAATAATGTAGTATCAAACATAGTTTTGAAATATGTGGATCTATTAGTATAATGATTAGGATTTGTAAATATGTTGCTGAAATAAATTTGTCCTGTGATAGACATAAGAATATTAGAATTCATATAATATAATAAAATATAAATAATATAAGAGAATAAAAAATTGAATACTAATAATGCTTGGTTGTCCTTATGAAAGTAAATAAGATAATATAATTCCAAATCTGTTTAAAGAAAAAGGTTTAAAATTAAAAATAAAAATAAAAAAATGTGTCTTTCAATAATAAATTCGCATATTCGTGATAAGAATTTAATTTTCTACAAGAGAAACCATAAATACGAGGTTGTGAACGATAGAAGTAATAAATATTTATCAGTGACATCTTGGGCAAAGACATTTTTTGAAGTATTCGATGCCGATTTGGTGATAAAAAGAATGATGGCGAGTGATAAATGGTGTCCTGATAACAAATATTGGGGTATGAGTGTAGAAGAGATAAAAAGAGTTTGGAATAAAGCAGGTATAGAGTCTTCGTGTGCTGGAACAAAATTACATAATGATATAGAACGATTTATGAATTTAAAGTTTTTAGTTGAAGATGAAGAGAAACATAAAGATTTGGTTGATAAAACGAGTAATGTAATTAGACATATAGATTTATTGAATGAATATAATAAGAATAAAGAAAAATACAGATTTCCATTAGATTCGATTGAGTGGAATTATTTTATAAATTTTGTGAAAGAAAATGAGTATTTATTGCCTTATAGAACGGAATGGATGATATATGATGAAGATATAAAAATAGCAGGTAGTGTAGATATGATATATAAGAATGAAGATGGTTCGTTTGATATATATGACTGGAAAAGATGTAAAGAAATAGTGAAAGATAACAATTATAACAAATACGCTCAACATAATTGTTTAACACATATTCCTTCGACGAATTATTATCAATATGCGTTACAATTAAATATATATAAAAAGATATTGGAATCCAAATATCTTATGGTGATAAGAAATTTATATTTAGTGAGATTACATCCTGAAGGCGATAATTACGAGTTAATAAATTTGCCAATATTAGAATCAGAGATGGAATTATTATATAGTGAAAGAATAGTCTTGCATGAGAGTTCGCCCATGTGTCCTTTGCCTTCTGAACACACAAATTCCCTTTAAGGCAAAAGTGTGTCTATTCCCTGCAAGAGAAATGGGTTAAAATTTAAAAATAAAATAATATGATAAAAATAAATATGTTCAATATACTTTTATATTCACCATATTTACAGAATTTATTATATGTGAATTTATTTTTTTTATTTTTGATTGGCGTGGGCAGTGGTATGTATGTATGTGTGTATAATGTGTCGGTGAGTAATTTATGGATAAGTAATAATAAAAATGAATTAAAAAATAATGATTCATCAATAAAAAGAGTGGTTGTATTATATGAGAATAAATATGAAGAAGGTTTTAAAAATTTGTGTGGTGAATATATTTTAAATGATAATGACAGAGAAGAATTAAAAGATATAATGATATTAAAAAAAGAAAGATTCAATACAAAGGAAGTAGAATTACATACAGAATTGGAAGATATAAAAAAGTTATTGAAAGATATAGATGATGAAAAAGAAAAAGAAAAAGTAATAACTGAAATAGAAGAAAAAGAAAAGTTATTACGATATATATCGGATAAAGAGTTATTGAATAAAATAATAAATGAAGAGTGTATAAATGAATTAATGGATAAGAAATTATTGAATTATAAGAATAATTATATAATAGAATTAACGCCATTGGGAAATGTGTTTATGAGATACAACCATGAGTCAAAAATGTTTGAGTATTTTAGTAACAGCACGATTCCTTATCGTTTTTTAGTGGCAGTTTCGATGAAATATGTAATCGTATATCGTTGTAAAAAAATAATAAAGTATATCAATAAAAAGATATCAAATAATTATAATTGGAAAGGTAGATTATGGGATGTGCCGTTATTAAAAAATGAGTCATATAATAATAAGAATAAGGAAATAAGTTATAATGATTATAAGTTGCTACGTTTGTTGCCAAGTGAAGTAATAACACATAAAATAAAAGATAACTAGTAATATATAATGACTTATAAAAAGAGTTATAATATAAAGACCAGAAATAGAAATGTAAAAAAAGGTGGTCAAGGTGAATTAGATAAGAAAGATTCGCAGGGTTTAGAAGAAGTAATTGAAAAGAATATTGAAAATATAAAAAATGTAATAGATAGCATAAAATCAAATTTAAAAAATATAAAAGATTTGTTTAATTTGATAAATGATTCAGGAAGTCCGATATTATGGAATTTAGTGAATATGTCAAAAGTGTTGATAAAGAATTTTTTGTTTGAGACATTAAAAGAATTATTAATTTTATTAAAAAGATTCACAGATAAACAGGGGGTATTAGATATAAATGATATAAATAAAGAGGACACAAAAGAGGTGATAAGAAACATAAAATTGTATTTGGAGTATTTAGATAAATCAATAGATCCAGAATTGTCATCAATATTAAATAATTGGATATTAAATGCAATAAATAGATTCCAACCAGTAATGAATAAATTGATAGTTGTATTTACAGAAGAATTATTTGAGTTGTCAAAAGTGGGAATGTTGTCTTCTTATAAATTAGTAAAGAGTTTATTAAATGAGATATTTCCATTCAATATAATAATATCATCATCAGATATAATATATAATATAATACATACATCAAATACATCATTAAAGTCTGGAAGTAAAATTTTAAAAATAATAATAGAAAATTTAGAAATGATAATGGATATATTAAACGAAATAATAAAGGAAATAAAAAATAAAAAGTTGGGTGAAAAAGTATTAACAAATATGGATCTTTCAAAAGGTTTGTTAAATGTAAAAGATTTAACGAATAAAATAAAGGAAATAAAAAATAAAAATTTGGGTGAAAAAGTATTAACAAATATGGATATGGAAAAAAAAGAAATAATACAAAAAGGTGGAAGAAGGACAACAAAGAAGAAGTTGTCAAAAAAAATACTATCAAGAACTCATAAGAGTATTAAAAGTTTTTTGTCTTCCAATTATTAAATCCATTACTTTTAATAATATCAAAAGATGATTGAAGATGTGATTTGGCTATTTTACAACTTTTTTTTTCAATATCGTTAAGTTGAGAGAAATACATAATGATAATTTTAATTTGTTCATTATTATAAATATCTTTATAATTTTGTGGTAATAAATTGATAAATATGTTATATTGATTATTTTTGTTTTCGATATTTTGTATATCTTCATCAGTAATGTATATTTTGGAAGTAGAATTAGTGTTATTCATAGTATATATAAAAGACAAGATTTAATATGATAGAAATAAATGTAATGCATTTTCTTTCCTCAGTGCTTCAGTGCCTCAGTGCCTCAGTGCCTCAGTGCCTCAGCACGTGCTAATATAATAAAAAATTGAAACGAATTTTTGTTTGGTATTTGTTATGAAACGAAAGTGGGTAATATTATTTTTCGGAATAATACTTGGCATACATAACGTATCGATGGAAGAAGAAACAATCAAATCTAAATCTATGGAAGTGGAAGTAAAATCGTTTTCGATTCCGACATACAGGTTTGTATTTAGTAGCGAATTTTATAATGAGTTGTTAATATTCTGCAAAATACATGAGCAAGAAGACAGGAAAGAATTTAAAAAGTCATGGAATAATTGGTGTGATAATAATTGTGAATTAATAGAAAGAGAAATGAATAACTTGTGCAAGAAGAATTATAAAGGAGATATAAAAAAGAAGATGTATACAAGTGCTCGTTTTTATTTTAGAAAAAAGAAAGAAAATGAAAAAGAAAAAGAAATCCAAAAGTTATATATAAAAATAAACAAAAAGTTAATTGTGTTGATGCGAGAACACATAGAGATGAGTATAAAAAGTAATAATTTTTCACAAAAGGATTGTTTTTCAGATTTTTATGAAAATAATAGCGAATTAATAGGAGAAAATATCATACAAGAAAGAAAAGATGGAGAAGATATCATACAAGAAATAAAAAATGAAGAAAATACAGAAAAAAAAAGATTATTTATAAATAAATTGAAAAAATCATACAAAAATATTTATTTTAAAATAAAAAAGACAATTAATGAAAATGATTGATAAAAAATCAAAATATATATATAGAATATTGGATGAGAACAACGAAATAGAAATAAAGGAAATAATAAAAAAAAATATAAAAAAATATCAGAAATATTATATTTTATTCGATTCAGTATTAAAAATAAATGGTGAGAATAAATTAATTTATAAATATGATATAATTGAGAAAAATAACATGATAGATATAATAAAAACAAAAAATATTTTTTATATGATAAGAAAATATTTAGAATTATTAGAATTAAGTGATAAATTATTGAAAATAGGAGTGATTCATAATAATATATGTGATGTAAATGTAAGTATAAAAGAAGATGGAGAACTCATAATAGATGGTTTTGAATATTCCATAAATGTAAATAATATCTTGAATAATGAATTAGATTGTGTTCCAATAAAAGGAATAAAAGAAAATATGATTTATAGACCAGTAGAATATTTAATATTTGATAAAATGTCAAAAGAAAAAGATATGAGTTTATCTCTTTACGAAATAGAAGGTCTGATAAATAATAAGATAAAGGATATATATAAAAAACATAAATTATTAATAAAAGATGAAGAAAATGAGATGATTGAAAAAATAATAAATGACAGAATATTAAATTATAAAAAGTTTGTAAATATATCTGTGTATGAACTAAAAAAAATAATAAAAGAAAGTTATAAATTGTGGGATGTATATTCAATAAATATATTATTTTTAGAGTCAATAATAAATAATAACAAAGATGTAGAAAACGTATATATAAAAGAATTAAAGAATAAATTAAAATATTTTTTATTTTCAGAAATAATAAAAAATATAGAATGCATATATGATTTCTCAGTAATAGAAATAAAGATAAATGATGTATTGAGAGATGTAATAAATAAAAAATAAGAATAATTTTATTCTTCATCTGGTTCTTCGTCGTATTCGTCTTCGTAGTCTTCGTCTCCGTCTCGTTGGTATCCTCGTTCTTCTACTCCTCGTTGTCCTTCGTAGTCTTTGTAGTCTTTGTAGTATCCTTCGTCTTCGTCGTATCCGTCTTCATCAGATAAGTTCCCATTATCTTTTCCTCCCATCCATTTAACACCCTTATCTTTTTGTTTTTTTGCAATAATCATGGCTTCTTTATATGAAACTTTATATTTTTTTTGTATTTTTTTTACAAATGCAACCCATCCAACAAGAAATTTATTAGTTTTTCTGTTCTTATTTTTTTTAGATTTAGTTTTATTTATTTTATTTTTTTCTCTGTTTCCTCCCATCAGTGTCTGTGTGGTTGCAGGTGCAATGTATGTGTGTTGAGAAGAATATTTTCCGCCTCTTAATTTTTTATATTTTCTTATTTTACTGGTTTTATTTTTTTTTGTATTTTTATTTTTTAAATACTTTTTTCTATATGTTTTCATTATATATACATATATATAAAATTGAAAATAATAAATTATAAATATTTTTGTTAATGAACGAATGAATGAAATGAATGATAAAATCATATTCACGAGATATTTATATATAAAAGAAGAGGTAGAATTGGCTTTGATATTCTCAATAATAAATAAAGATGAAGAAAGGAGTTTGTTTTGGAGTTTTGAATTGTATATGAGTGGTTTTAAAAAAAGTTTTACTAATTTAATAATAATGATATATAATGACTTTTATAGTTTAATAAATGAAAGGTTGGGTAAGAAATTAATAGAATATACAAATGCATTAATGAAATATAACGATCTGAATATGATAATAATAATAATTGAGAATTTAATAGTAAATAAAATAGATTATGCTGTATTTTATATTCGTAATTTAGGTGATGTATTATATAAAAATGTTTCAGAAATATCCATAATAGAAATAGATAGTATAATAAAAAATGTAATAATGGAAATGAATATAATAAATATAGAGAGATTTCTAATCTGCGTGATAAATAATGATATTAGTTTGGAAGAAATCAAAGCATTATTAAGTTCATTACTTAGTAAAAAAGAAAAAAAAATAAAAAAAATAAGTGGAAGATTAGAATTAATAATATTTGTATTGAGAGAATTTGTTAATAAATATCATAAATCTTTGAAGTCATGTATGATAATAGAGAATAAAAGATTTACAGGTGAATATATAATAGATGATATGAATAGTATAAATTATTCTAAATATATGAATATTGAAGAAAAAGAAATAAAGCCGTATAATATTCTCAAAAATAAATGCATATATGGAACAAACGATCATGATGAAATGTCATTATTTAATTTGCAAAGATACAAAACAAACATAAAAGAAATCTATTGGTATAAATGGTTATATTATTGTATAAATTGTCGTTTGTGGTTTGATAGAATAAATTTATACAAAATATTCATAAATGATGAAAAAGAAGAAATATGTTTTGAAGATGATGAAAGTTTAGAATTGTTTTATGATAAATATGGTTATGAGCCTGATGAACAATCAAAAAAAATTCAAGACAAAAGTATAGGAGAAATAAAAAATAATACAAGTTGGTATGATTTTTATAATAATCACATAACCACAATTTTACAAATAGATAAGGATTTACTGATAGATGTAGATAGGATAAATTTAGGGGGGAATATATTTCCGTAGGAAGTTCTCCGCAGAATAATGGCTTAAAGGTAAGGAAAAAAACTTCTCCTTCTCTTCAAAAAAAATCACCCCCTTTAAGGCGAAAAGGTGTAAAAAAAAAATTGAAATCAAACAATGCTTGGGTATTCTCCGCAACAGCAACATCGGATAAGAAATCAAACAATATTTTGTTATTCTGTGGCGGTGTATTTGTATTCGTATTAATACACTTCTTTCGTTAGGAAGAAAATAAAGAATACTTTTGAGGAAAGTATTTAATATTATAAAACATATTAATTACAAATGGTAAAAAATCTTCATGGTGGAAGAAAACATAAATTAATGGGTCGTAAGTTTGTGAATGCAAAAAAAAACGAATTGAGAATAAAAAAAGATGATGCAGAAATATATGGTCGTGCATCCGCAATATTGGGTAATAATATGTTTTATTGTAAATGTTCTGATGGGAAGGAAAGATTATGTCGTATAAGAGGTAAATTTTCAGGAAGAAATAAAAGAGATAATATAATAAACAGAGGGACATTAGTATTAGTGGGTTTATATGAATGGAATAATAGTAAAGGAGATAAGGTGGATAAGTGTGATTTATTAGAAGTCTATAATTTAGAAGAGGAGAGTCGTTTGAAAGACTTATCGTTAAATATAAATTGGAGTTCTATAGAAGTAGAAAGTATTTCAAGTATTTTATCTTCAAAAAAGGATATGGATTCGTGTGTGTTTTTGTCAGAGAATGATGAGATGATATTAAAATATAAAGAAGAGATAAACAATAAAGATTTCAAAATATTGAAGTTGTTAGATGAAGAAGAAATAGTGGATGTGGACAATATATAAAAAAAATATACATCGAAAAAAAAAATAACATTTATAATTGTGTTTATAAATGTTGCGATCTTCTGTAATGATATATTTTATTAGTTTAATTGATACTGGAGAATAAAAGAATTATATTTTAGCTGTAAGAAGATCAGTAGGTGATATACATTATATAGAATTCTTTAAGTATTTTTTTATTAAATATAATAAAAAGATTATTAATAATATTCATATTGAATATATAAAAATGAGTAAAATTAATATTTTTAAGAAGAAAAGAATAAATGTGGATAATAAAAGATTTATTCCAATAGAAGAAGAAAAGATAAATTTTGAAAAAGAATTTCCAGTGTTGAATGACATAAAAATAAATAAAGGAGAAAAAAGTAAATTTTCATACAAAGATGCATTGAATAGAAAAGATAAACATAAAGAAGTGTTTGATAAGATGTCTATATCAGATACAAAAAAGAGTATATTTAATGAAGATAAAAATATGTTAAATTATCATAATTTTTTTTGTGCTAATTATTTAGATAAATCATGTTTTGATATAGATGAATTAAATATAGGTGATAGTGATGAAGATGAAGAAGGTTCAATATTTGAATATTATCAGTTAAATGAATATGAAGAATAAAATTAATAGTATGTGTTTTTGTTTATTATGATGTGAGTATATATTGATGTGGTGTTTCGTATATATATTATTTTAGTCATAATGGAATAAAAAAACTATAAATAATAATTATATGGTGTTGGTGTTGAATGTATCAGAAGAATATATAAAAAATGAAAAAGGTGCAGGATGCAATAATATATTTGATAATATGTGTGCAGAAAGAATTGAGAATGAATTATTGATGTTGGATTTAGATGAGATAAATATAAGATTACTTTATATAAATGAAAATGATATTTTGACAACTATAAAAGATGTAAAGATAAAAATGATAAATGGTTTTGTGTGTATTAAAGATTTAATACGATTAATAAAAGAAAGTAAAATTGTAGATAAAAAGAAATACAATGTAAATGAGATATTAAAATATAATATAAATAATCAAGAATTGTGCGATGTGAATGTTTATTTGGATGTATTGGAGAAAGAGAATTATTTAAATATATTAAAAAATTGGTGTAATGAAAATATAAAATTTGATAAATGTATAAAATATTTTCATAATATAAATGAATTAATAATAATATTAAAAAAAATAGAGATAAGAAACAAGACGAAAAAGGTAAAGAATTATAAATAGTGTCATAAGAAATGAAAATAAAACCCTTTTCCTTTTCCGTAGTGGGCATTGCATCCCTCCGCACTAAACACACATTTCTTCCTTTAAGGCAAAAGGGGGGTTTCAGGAGGACTAGGCCGCCTGTGAGGTCTGTTTTTTTTAGATTTCTGAATTTTTTTAATATAATTTTTATTTTTTTTTGTGTCTTTGCCTTGAAATAAGTTATTCATATTTATTTTTGTTCTATAAAGTGTAATAGTAGTATCTTGTATGTGATATAATGAATGATAAACAAAGTTATAGATAATATTTTTATATGAGAATATAGTTTGTATGATGGGTTGATAGAATTTTCTAAAAATATGTTTATGTTTAATTAAAGAATTAATATTGAACCATTTAATCTGTGTTTTTTCAAAAATTTTAAGTTTTTTAAGTAAATGTTTAGAAATTTTAGAATGAATAATATTTTGATTATTATTAAAATAAGGAACTAAATAATAATTAAAATGCATAGGTAAGATATGTATTCGGTAAGAATAATTTTTATTTGTGTTACAATAATGAATAAAGAATATGCCATATTTATGAAGTAGATATTGAATAGTGTGTTGGTCTCCTATGAATCCATTTAATTCTTCTGCACCTTCTCTACTGGCAGTTTGAATAAGAGTTTCATTTTTTTCGTTTCCTCCTCCGAAATCGCTCCATCCAGGTTGTTTATCATTGTTTCTTTCTTTTCCAAATAACATATATATTTGATTGTTAAAAATAGTAGTTGGTAATATGGAAGATCCAATCATAACTAATATATATATATATATAATAAGGAGTAAATTAAATGTCAACGCTATCTTCGTTTCTCATCTTGAAATAATGATGTATATTATTTTTTAGTTTGTTTTTATTATTAGTTAATTCAATAACTCCGTATGAGTTTTTTTGTATATCATTAACAGGGTCATAATTATTTTTAATTAAAATTTGCCATCTATCTTGATATCTTCTATCAATTTTTTTGCCGTGCCATGAGTGTATAATGGTTCCTGGTACATACCCAAGAAGTCCGATGATAGGTGTAATTCTATTTTGAAATTGTTTGAGTATACTATGATAGTTTTGATTAAGATTACTTGGTATAGTTTTAACGACTTTTCCAATAAATGCAAAAGCCATGTGTCTGTCAGCAGATCCGAGAATACATATATCTAATAGACATCCCATTAAATCCCATGCATATCTAGTGCATGCCCATGCATATCCTGGATGTCCTTTGGTGAAATAATCCAATGGATTAATATTATTATTAAAGAAATTAGTGTTTTCATTATACAAATATGCGAAACTACTGTATGTTTTAATGATTTCATTTTTTGGTCCAAGATCGATGGCGTGTTGAAATAATTGCACGACGTGATAATGTTGTAATTCGTTGAGTGTGTCATAAACCCAATTTTTGTTAATAAATTCAATATCTGCATCAATCCATGCGACATATTTCCAATTATGTGGTAATCGTGAAACACCAATATTAATAAGGTTTTCTTTGTGCCATAATTCAGTTTTACAATTGACCTTAATATAATTATATTTGTGATTATCAATAAACATATTATTGATTTCATCATACTTATGGTCTCTATATCCAAAAGAACATTCAACGGTGTATATAACAATATTCTCAAATTTTAATAATTCATGTATGAATTCTTCATAAAGTTCGTATCGTCTTTTGAAATTTTGTATATTAGATAAGGGAATAATAACATACAATGTATCGTTTCGTATGGTGTTGACTTTATTTTTGAATCTGTTTTTATTTTTATCAGTATTGTAATTTTGATTAATGTTATTCATATATATATATATAATACATAAAAAAGGTTATTGTGTAATTATTTTTTCATACATAAGTAGAACGATTTTATTTCCTCCAATTTTAGATGGTTCGATGTCATATACAAGGTCGGAAGAGTTTTGTATATGTGTGTGTAAATCTAAAATATCATATCCGATATATGTGTGTTTATGAATTAAATAGTTCCAATATTTAACAAAATAAAAATAATAATAAAATTTATTAATAAAATTAGTATCATTTATAAAATATATATTACATACGAATATTTTATAATTATAAATATTGTGTGAATGTAATAAATAAAAGATATAATAAATTTTATTAAGAAAAGAATAAAACAAGTTATTAAGAAGATGAAAGTTGTAATATGCAGAATTAGTTTTATTGATGTTTAGAATATCATTTCCTCCAATAGAAATAAAAATATAAATTTTAGGAATAGTATATTTGTAATCTTGAAAAAATGAATTTAATTTATGTATTTGTGTGTCTAAATTATTTAACCTAGAATAATCTTTAGCATAATTAATAATTTTGTATTGATTGGGAATAGTATGTGTGAGAATATAAAGAATATTTTCATTATGTTTAACATATTTTTCATTAGAAAAGACGCTGTCTCCTAATAAACAAATAATATTTTGATTTGTGTTGTATGTGGGATTAGTAGTGTTAAGTATTGTAGTGTGATTAGTATGTTTATTAATAAAGAATTCTTTTTTATTTTGAATGACTAAAATAAAAAATAAAAAAAAAATAATAATGTATATATATTTAATAATCATAATATAATGTTAATCGATATAAAATATGAAATCATTAAAAATAAAAAAAATAAAATCAAAAGAAATAAATAAAACTTTGAAAAAACAATATGGTGGTTTAGCAAATATATTGGAAAAATCATTTATTTTATTGTATGGAAATGGAAATGATTTAGCAAAATTAGGGGTGTATTTATTTGATAGATTTATATTATCATATAATGTAGATAATACACGAATATTTTTTTTTGTAGATGTAAATCCAAAAAAGAAAGAAAGGATAATGGTGAATGGTGAGAAAATTCCCATATCCGCACCGACGGATGTATTAGATATAATACAAATAACAGATTTAAAAAAAAAAAAAGAAAATGACAGATTAAAAAAACATTTAAATATATTAAAAAAACAAACAAAAATATTGATAAATCCAGATGAATTAAATTTGGAAGAAAATAAATTGTTAAAATTAAATGTTTGTTTTTTAGTTTTAGAAGGGTCAGGTTCAGGTTCAGGTTCAACAGATGTGTCATCACCAATAAATCGTATAGTTTGTGAAACAATAGAATTAGAATTATTAAATAGATTTGTAGATAATTACAATAAAAGTGAAGGGGAGATAATAGAAGAACTAAGAGAAAAAAGGTTTATAAGAGATGGTGTAGAAATGTCGATAATATGTATAGAAAGGTCAGGTTTTTTAATATTATTATATATTTTAATAAATAATGTATCAAGAAGGAGATATGAATTAATAGAAGTGTTTTCATATATCCAACAATCGCTGTCCAATGTGAATATAGGTTCTCTTTGTTTTTATGACATAAACACCAAAAAAATGAATTACAAGGATAAGAAAAAATTTGAAGAAAAGATATTAGAAAAGGTTAGTAAAAAAGAAGTTTCAAGTCAAGAGGAAGGTCGTGTGTCGTCAACGTTATTGTTTGAACGAAAAGAAAAAGAGAATAAAGGGAATGAAGGGAAAGAAATATTGCAAGATGATGATGATTTCAATCAATCAAAGTTTATTTTTGAGCGTTTAATGGTTAAAGAAACAAAAGAAATTTATGATAGTCTTCCAAATGATGATGTTAGGGATGAAATAATACGTAGAATGATGTTATTGGAACAAGAAATGAATGAACACGATATAGATAAATTGTTTAGAATAGCATATAAAGATTATTTAGAAAAGGAAAAAAAATCGAAATTAGGAGTATTTGAAGAACCGAAAAAACCAAAAGTGCCTGAACGGAAAGATGAAGAATTAGAAAAAGAATTACAAGAATTAGCAGAAGAACCGCAAGAACCGCAAAGAAAAGAACCGCAAATAGAAGGATCTAGGAAAGATGAAAAATTAAAAAAAGAATTACAAGAATTAGAAGAAAAAAAAATAAAAGAATTAGAAGAAGAATTAGAAGAATTACAAAAACAATTAGAAGAAGAAAAAAGAGAAAAATTACAAAAACAATTAGAAGAATTAGGAAAAAGAGAAAAAAAAAGAAAAGAATTAAGAGAAAAAAATAGAAAAGAATTAGAAGAATTACAAAAATTAGAAAAAGAATTACAAGAAGAAGAAAAAAATAGGAAAGAATTAGGAGAATTAGGAAAATTAGAAGGAAGTCAACCACAAGGAGAAACAGGAGATATAGGAGAAAATGTTCGAGGTCATCTTTTGTCAGAGTTATTAAATGCGGCACGTGCTGCATCGGATGCGGCATTAGCATCGATGAGAGCACTTGCGGATTCATCAACACAATTGGCTTCACGTGCGGCGTTGTTGGCATCAGAGTCGGCGATTCGTGCATCACGATTTTCACATAGATTAATAATGGAGTCATCAAGAATGGGTGCAGAATTATCAGAGTTATTAGTATTTGCATCGTTGAATGCAGCTCAGTCAGCACAAGTGTCTGCGATTCGAGCTTTTAATGCGATAAAGATGTATTCGCCATCAAATGCAAATGTGTCCAATGTAATAAAAAGATTAGATATGAATATATTTAATTTATCAATGAAAATAAAAAATATAAAATTAAATAAAAAAGTAGAAGATTTTAATAAATTAATATATTCAAGTAATGAAAGAATGATATACACTTAAGTAGTTTTCATGCATTTGTCATTTGTCCACCACCAACACCTTCTTCTCCGCATAATGGGGAGAATAACCAAAGAATGTTTGTTTACTCGCAAGATTAATATTGATATAAGTTTTCGCTGATGATGGTGATAGACCAATCAACACCATTTAAATTAACGAGGTTACCTTTATCATCCAATAATTTAATTCTAATTCTATGAATATTAACTGGTCCGAAATATATTCTTTTATTAACTTGTAATGAAGAACCGAAATCAACATAAACATCTCCGATGTTCATGCTGCCTTTTTTGATAGGTATTAATGCAAAGGTGTCTGATGAAGTGGGAGCTTTATTTTTATAATTAGTATTTTTATTTCTATTAAGAATGATTTGATTAATAGTATAAATTTGTGCGTTTGTCAATGTTCTAGGTGCAGATTGTAAATATTGAGTATTAGAATGATATGATGATGGTATATTTTCTTCATAGAATGTGTTTTGGTTAGTTTGATAAGTAGAAGTGTTATAGCATATATGTGGTATAGTGGGATTATAATAATCAGGTAGTTGAATTTTTTGTGAATATTCAGTAATACTAATAAGTGCATTGTTGATATGATTTTGTTGTAAGTCATCCAATACAAGGATAAAATATTTAGGTCCATATAAATAAAGTATAGATGTAGCAGTGTTGCCGAGTGTATAGATTAAAGTTCTATAAGTTCTAAACCCCATAAGCCAACCTAATGTATTATTATAAGTGTGATATGAGTTAGAACATACAGAATTAGTATTATAATTACAATAATATTTATTCTCAAAATCAAAAAATAAAAAATGTGACATAGTTTGATAATCAGGTATTTGTGAGTTGTCATATGTAATGAAATAGTGTCCTGTAGAGTCTTGCCATTTATTATCAATTAATATAGTGATTGTGCCGTTGTCATAATTATATGTAGCAGGGTCAGGAGGTTTGGGTTGTGAAGTGTCATAAGTGAGTGTATTGTTAAATGATAAATTTAATTGCGTAATGAATGTGTCAACGTTATAATTTCCAGGTGGAATACTGATAGTGTCAACATGTTGTTGGTTAGTATCTGTGTGATAATTAATAATCCAGAAACATGTGTTTCCGTAAGACATATCAATAGTGTACCATGTATTTGGTATTTGAAATGAATAAAGTTTTAAAGAGATGACATTTGTAAGAGGGTCTGAAAGGTCAAGTGTAAAGTCGGTATTATATTGAAAAGAAGAGTCATTTGTGAATTGTCTGTATTGACTGTCGATGTTAATAAGTCGTGTAGTGATATTTTCAAGATTAGGATTAAGATTATCTTGTGCGACTTCGATGTTCTTAGTGTTATTAATGCCAAGTTGTTGTCTATTCATTGGTAAATGTGCGTTGTCATATACATCAATTTTTTGTATTCTATCTGTGATTTTCATATTTTGTGTGTCATTATTTTGTTTTAAAGGATATGTATGTATCCAGTTGTCGGTTTGTTGTGATATATTATTATTTTGTGAATAATCATTATAATTGTTATTTTTATTTTCCATATAAGTAATAAGTTTAGTTTGTATATCTTTAAAGAATTGTGCGAGTTTGGGGTTATTTTCTTCTGTAGTGAAAAGTTGTATAAAGTAGTTAGTTTTGGAATAGATATTATTTTTATCGATAATATCATTTTCGTCAAATTGAAGAATAGCAATTAATTCTTGTGTAGTGTAATTATCAACATTGTAATCCATAGTATATAAGAATTAAAAAATTTAAGTAAAAAAACGCCAGTGAATGAATGAATGAATCAATCAATCAATGAATCGCAAAGAAGATTTTGAACGGCGATTTCCATATCTTTATATCTTTGATTATCCAATATATGTGTAAGTAAATGCCATGAATTTTTGTGTTGTTGTTGATAAGTATTTTTGTGTGTTTTTTGATAAGTATTTTTGTGATGAGAAGTAGTAAGTCTGTGTGAGTAAAAAAGATTATTAATGATAGTATAATTGTGTCCCGATACAAGGAATATATTTTTTTCTAAAGGTGTAGCAGGAAATCCATAAGAGAAAGATATATTCCAAAAATAGATATAAGGTGTTTGTAGTGTGTGGTGTTTGTGTGTGTGTAGTTTAGAGATTTTATGAAATTTAAGTTTAATATTTTGACATAAAGTATCGTTTAGATTATTTTTATATTGCATTTGCATGTTAGATAAGAGTATATAATGTATATTTTTATTGATAAATGTAGTATTAGACGTAATGATAGTATCAGTAATAATATCAAAAGTATAATCAATATTAGAATGTTCTTGAAACGTGATTTTGTTAAATATATATTCAATATTGTATATGAATTGTTTAGAAGGTAATTGAATGATTTGTGTGTTTTGTCCGCACAGAATGATATAATTAGTAAAAAGTGATTTTTGTGCAATAAATATAGCTAAACCGATGGAAGTATAAAAGATATGTTCTTGTTCATGGTTGTCTTTAAATGAAATGTCAATGATAGGTAAGACATAAGTAAGTGGTTGAATACTTTGTGTGTATTTATTCCACATAAAGTCAAGAAGTAAAGCTTCGTTGCTGTGTTTTCTATTATATCTAATAATTTTGATGGCATCTTTAATAAATAAATGTATATTTATAAATAAGAATTGTTTATTATAAAAAGTATGTTTGTTTGAATGTGAATGTAAATCATTAATATAATAAAGTGTATTAATAGAGCATAATTTTCTATCAATATTGGTATTTTTAATATTCCCATTTTTTTTTTGATTTAATAAAGCATATTTATATTTATGAAGAGATAATGTAGTGATTTGTTTATGTAGAATATTTTTCCATAATCCGTTGCATAATAGTATTTGTAAAGTATTAATTTTTTTGTTAATACAAGAAATAATAATTCTATATTTTTGTTTAGCTTTTTTTTTAGCAAGTGTTCGTGTCTTATGATTTTTAGCGCTTGTAATATAATAATGGAAGAAATCGTAAGCTAACATTTCAAAAAGTTTTTTATATTTGGATGTTTGTCTTGGTATCCATTTAGCAGCGAGTGATGGTTTTAGGGCGTGTAAATCTTTTTTAATTTGTGTATTAATGAGTTGAATAGAGAAATGAACGAGTGTAGAATGATTATCAATATCATATAAATATTTAATATCTTTCCATGATCCATAAGGGTGTGTATTATGTGAATATATCAAAGGTTTGACAAAACATTGAAGTGCGTTTTGTGCTAATAGAGGAAAGTATTTATTCCAAATGGATAGAAATATGATAGATATATAATACTCTCCCTTTCCGCAAATGATGTCTCTAGTGTAAGCCAATAATTTATAGTAATAAGTAATAAATAGTATAAAGTCTTGTTTGGAAATATTTTGATAATTATATTGCTGTATAATAGTTTCAAAAATATCAATAATTCTATTTCTTAAATAAGAGAATTTATGTAAGTCATCACCATGAATTCGAACAAGTTGAAAATTGAGTTGTATAATTTTTTCTTTTATAGAATATGTATTAGAGTTCCAGTTATATTCAATAGTGGATAGTTCAGTATATCTGAAAATATCTTGGTTATCATAAATATTTGTCGTATAATAAGAAGATGTCATAAGATAAATATAAAATAGTTTGTAAATGAAAAATAAAATAATAATAAGATATGAAAAAAAGAGTAAAAAATTATTGTGGGTAGGTATGTGGAGAAGCTCTATGATGAAATGTCCGTTTGATGTTTTTTTGTTAGATGTAAAAATAGTAAAATAGTTTGTATATGTATGTATATGTGTGTATATGTATGTGTGCTTAGTATAGAGGTGTAGGCGTAAAGATTTATACAAAGGAGTTAGTAGCTTTGATTAAAAATTTAGTATTTTCAATATCAAAAGAGCTGTGTCCAGCAGTAGTAACAAAAAGTTTAGATTTAGGTAGAGAAAGATGTAAGTTATATGCGTTGTCAAAAGTGCATTCTAAATCATATTTGCCTTGAACGATAATAGTTGGAATATTATAAATTTTTTTAAGATTAGTTTTAGAGAAGAAGTTTTTAGGTAAGAAGCAATAATTTAGGAAATAATGATTTTCAATGGATGCATTACTGATATAAGATTTTTTATTTTTTTGATATTCGGAAATGATAGTTTTGAGTGGAAGTGGTTGTAATAGTGAGTTAGCTTCTTCCCATGCAGCCCATGCCAACATGCATTTTTCTTTATTTTTCTTTCCATATTTGCCGCTGAAACATTGATGGTATTTATGAACGTAATTAATATGTTCGTCATTGAACTTGTTAGTATAGGGTAGTGTGTTTCGAAATAAATCCCATCCATATTCTCCTGGATTGAAGTGTTTAGCACCTTTAGGGTCATATAACCAGTTAATTTCGTCTTTAGAGCATAAGAAAATTCCTCGTATAATAAGTTCGGTAACAACATAAGGGAATTTAATAGCGTAAACAAGTGATAAAGTAGAACCCCATGAACCTCCAAATACCATCCATTTTTGAATTTTAAGGAATTTTCGTATTTTTTCAAAGTCAGACACAAGATCCATAGTAGTATTTTGCGGTAGATTAACCCCGTTTGCAAGTGGTGTGCTTTTTCCACATCCTCTCTGGTCGACCAGTATAATATGATAAAATTTGGGATCAAAAAATCTTGCATTATTGTGTGTAGTGCCTCCACCTGGTCCTCCATGTACGAATAAGACAGGTTTTCCATTAGTGTTTCCGTATGTTGCGAAAAAAATAGTATGTATATCAGTGACTTTTAGGAAAAATGTAGAATTAGGTAGAATAGGAGGAAACAAGTATTTGTTTTTAATAAATGTAGTATTTTTTTTTGTTTTATTATTAGTTTTATGTTTATTTCTAGTTTTGATTTTCATGTATAATAAAGATATAAAAATATCGGTGATAAAGATTTGTCAAAAACTTATGTGTGCAAAGGTGAAAAGTAAAACATGTTCTGTTAGTGCGATATAGTAGGTGTGAAGTAATGCGTTTGAAATATAAAAAAAAAGTTAAGAATATGAATAAAATGAATACAACAATATGTGATATGGTTTCATTTGATAATAATGTGATGTTAGATATGTTTCCAATAATAGAACGATTAATAATGTCGTTAAAACCAATAATACCTTTGATAGTGCAGCTGTTGTCAATGTCTTATCATGCAGTATTAGATAATAATAATGATATAAAAGATAATATGGGTTCAGTAAAATCAAATATATATAGTAGTGTAGATAGAATGAGTGATATATTTCGTGAAAAGATGGGTGATATAGATGAAAAAGATGTGAATATAGTAGACAGATTTCGTGAAAAGATGAGTGATATAGATGAAAAAGATTTGAATATAATAAAAAAATTTCGTGAAAAGATGGGTGATATAGATGAAAAAGATGTGAATATAGTAGAAAGATTTCGTGAAAAGATGGGTGATATAGATGAAAAAGATTTGAATATAGTAGAAAGATTTCGTGAAAAGATGGGTGATATAGATGAAAAAGATTTGAATATAATAAAAAAATTTCGTGAAAAGATGGGTGATATAGATGAAAAAGATTTGAATATAATAAAAATATTTCGTGAAAAGATGGGTAATATAGATGAAAAAGATATGAATATAGTTAAAAGATTATATCGTATATTTTTTGATTGATAAAATTTGAAAATAGATATTATAAAGTATAATAAGTGTCATGTGGTAGAAAATGAATAACATGAATGATAAATAGCATGCTTTTTTTCCATTCGTTCAAACCTTCTCAGTTTTTCATGTAAAAAGGTGTAAAGATGGTTAGTAGTCAATGTAATAATATTGTTCTTCTTGTCTTTGTCCTTGAAATAAATTTTTAAGACAGTATTTTGTATCTGTAATTAATGAATTAGTAATTCCGATATGATAATTAACGAAAGAATTAACTTCTTGTTCGTTTAAGAAATAGTTTTTTATAGCAATATAACTGAAAACTTCTACGCAGTATTGGTCACAACACTGCGTAGAATTAATATGATGAGTCAAAAGGTGGATAAACGTGTTTGTATTTTGAGTGTTGTATATCTCTAACAAATAAATAAGATATTGAATGCGCATTTTATATTGTCGTAGTTTTTTGAATAGTTTTGTGATTCGTTGTAATCTACATTCTTGAGTAATGTGTTGGATAAGATAGTCATAGATTTGTTTATAAGTGCTGTCGTATTGGTATATGATGTTGACGATATGATAAGGTAGTGTGTTCATTGGAGTAAAATAGAATGGATTGTAAAATATCGTGAATGAAAGTTTGAAATATGTTTGTATTTGTGTAGCAGTAAAGTGTGAATATTTGTTCCGTTTGTAGCCGTAGTCCTGTATTAGTGTGTCCGCAAGATAGTAGAGTGTTTTGTTCGCAGTATGGTATAATGGCTTAGTCTTCTATAAATTTCAATTTTAAAAAAAAGAAGTATAAAAGTGAAATACTACAAAATGTTCTGGAGAAAAGTAGAATGGAGTGTAAAATATCGTGAATGAAAGTTTGAAATGTGTTTTGGTATAATATTATTTCGTAATGGAAAGGGTTGGAATAATTGATAATAAAAAAAAATGAAACTTTGTCTTTGAGAAAGTTATTCTCCGCTACAGCGGAGAAGAAACCAAACTATGTTTGGTTATTCTCAACGAATTTTATTTGTTGAGAAGAATTAAATAATATGACTGAGATTAGTAGTAATAACATAGTCTGTAATATAAAAGAAATGGATTTATCCAAATTATCAAAAAACGAACTTTTAGCAAAGTGTGAAGAACTTGGAATTACAAAATGTAAATCCAAAAATAAAGGTGAATTAATTGATTTAATTAATAAAACACATGATGCTAATATAGTTGTAAAAACTAAAATAGAATTTATTATTGAAGACGATGAAGACAATTTAGATATTAATGAAACAACATTACCTGCGTTATTAAAAAGTGAACATAAAAATGACATTATTTCAATGTCTAATAACTTTGGAACATACGAAAAAGATGAACCTTATTTGTGTGATTTCCTTAAAAGAATTAGAAATAAAAATGGTATATATAAAAGGATATGTATATCTCCCTTACGTTATGCTGGCGGTAAAAGTAAAGCAATTGGTTTAATATTAGAAAATTTACCCAAATTAAAGGAAAAAAAAATAGTATCTCCCTTTTTTGGTGGAGGTTCTGTCGAATTATGTCTTTCTCAAATGTTAGGCATAAATGTAATTGGTTACGATATATTTAATATGTTAGCAAATTTTTGGAATGTATTGATAAAACATAAAAATGAGTTTGTTACTGAACTAATGAAATTTGATATAAATGAAGAAGAATTTACTTATAATAGACACGTATTACTAAATTATTGGGAAAAAATTAAACCCACAGATTTAAATTATAAAACAAAAAATAAAATAACATTAAAAACAGAAGATTTAACAAAATTAGATGAAAATAATATATTACAAGCAGTATATTACTATTATAATATGACTTTATCTTATGGACCAATGTTTTTAGGTTGGCCAAGTTCAAATGAAATAAATAAAGATAAATTTAAAAGACGAATTGATAAAATGAAAGAAATGAACTTAATTAATTTACAAGTAAATTGTGGATCATATCAAGACATTTTAAGTAATCATATTAATGATTTCTTATTTTTGGACCCACCATATTATTTAGAAGGTGATAGCAAAATGTTTAAAGGAATGTATCCAAATTGTAATTTTGCAATTCATCATAATAGTTTTGACCACATTAAATTGGCTGAAATGTTAAAAAATCATAAAGGAGGATTTTTAATGACTTATAATAATTGTTCCAAAATTAGAGATTTATATAGCGATTGTAAATTTGAATATCCTGAATGGCAATATACTTATGGTCAAGGGGAAACTCGTATTGGAAAAAATAGACAAAATTCTACTAAAGACAATATTAAAGAAAGTCACGAAATTATTATAATAAAATGGGCTGAATATTAACGATTATTAACTTGGTCTTTGTATGCTAATTTTATATGTTGTGGTCATTCTTCAACATTTTCCTGAAAATTCCATTTTGGATATTTTCCATAAACTTTTTTATAATCTTCACGACACAAATCCTCCATATCTTTAATTTGCGGATAAGTTATTTTTTCAATAGAAGACAATAAACCTTTTATAGTCACTTTTATAGGTTCAATGAATAAAGCGTAAATTTGTATTATTTTCCCAAGTTTTAATTGTTGCTGTATTAACAAATGTATGCCAAAAGTTCTAATTGATGGAGAACCACCTAAACCACCTTCATAAAAACTAAATGTATTTTTAATGCCTCCTTTACATTCAGATGAACCAATTTTGTAAATTTCAAACTTCTTGGAGTGCATTTGAAAATTTTACAAACTTCTTCTTGTGTTTTATCTTCAACTAAATAATATTGAACTACTTTTAATTTTTAATCATTACTTTTATGTGTAGGCATATATATTATTGAATTATTTTTTCATAAAATTGATTAATAAAAGAATTAAAATAAAATAGTTATAACAATAAGTATTATAATTACTATATGAATAATTCAAAAATGGATTTACAAATTGAAGCAATAACTACATCACTTTCATCATTAGCGATTGATGAAACTAAAATAATAAAAATACAAAAATGGTTTAGGGGGTGCATTTTGAGATTAAAACAATTACCTTTAATAATGTATAAAATTAAAAAATATTTGAAATTACAAGCGTATCAGTTTTCAACCCAAAATGAAGATGGTAGAATAAATAGTTGTATTGATGAAGATGAAGTAATTAAATTACTTATTGAAAAGTTTGGTGAAAAAATAAAAAAACCTAAAATTAGAATGTGGTATGATATTTTAGCATTTGATTACATGTATGGATGGGTTCCAATCAATATAAAAACAACTACTACAATAACAAGCGATAATACTGGTAATTTGGCGATGTGTGTATATGCTTACACGAATGAAATATTAGATATTCATAGGGATAAATCTTATGAAAATGGAAAGATGAGTGATATACTTTTCAATAAATTAAAAAATAAAAAATATAACACTAATAACAAAAAAGATTACTATTTCATAGTTTTAAATAAAACAGATGCGAGTGATATAATTGTTAATAGTGTAAAAGGATTGAGAATATTAACACCAAATATAAATAATTTACCATTTCAAGTTTGCTGGGATAAAAATAGAACATTTAAATATGAAAACATAAACAAAAAGATAAAACTATTTATTGATTGCTTACAAAAACCAAAACCAAGTTGGAAAGAAAGATTTATGTCAAATATAAGGACATTAGATTTATAGATATTCGCTTGGAATATAAGAATTACATATTTGTCTATGTCCAATTTTAAACCTTCCAGAAAACATAAAATTATCTTTGAATGTATTGCTATTTATGTATGATACTATATTATTTAAATTGCACTTTTTTTTTGGTTTAAGCATTATTAAACCACCACCAAAATAATTAACTTTACCTAAAAATGATACATTTTGTTTTCGTGTTAAATTATAAATGTAAATACAATCTTTACCAAGATTAGTGTTTATGGTAGTAATATTTCTTGGTGCTCCCCATTCAAACCAATTATTTTCATTAAACTTTCGTATTCCTCTTTCAATAAGTTTTTTTTTGTGATGTGATAAATGTTTATTAATTTTCTCATTATCACAAGGGTAGTTTTCAATATAAATATATTTATCAATTTTATCTTCACCATTTAATACTTCTATATTTCCAAGTTCCTCATTTTTATAAACTTCTTCTTTTCCACTAACAAGACCAACATAAATATCAAAATAGTCTTGAAACATCACGCTATTATTATTTTCTTCTTCTCCAAAAGTAATTAATCCGTTGCTGTTTGTAATGTATAGTAATTTGTCGTTATATAATACATTTTTATCAATTAAACTATTTTTACAATATCTAAAAACAATAACATCAATAGACGCGTTCTCAAACATTTTTTCATTATGAGGATGGAATATATGAGTAAATGTTCCATTTGTCATCATAACATTCAATAATTTTGATGCACTTGTTAATTTAAGAAAATCAGACGGAACGATAAATATCAACTCACCATTATCGTCAAGTAAATTATAACATTTTTCGGTAAAATCAATATATAAGTTTCCTTTTTTAGTTCTAACATAAGGCGGATTTCCTACTATTGTTTTGTATGTTTTTGTAATTGTTTGTGTCATAAAATCTCCATAAATAACCTTATCTTTTTGTATTTTATCCAATAATTTAATTTTTGTATCAATTTCATACATATCAAATGTTATACTTGGTATTTTATCTG
>Ga0214923_10002443_pt1 | contig 24753 bp, 13 predicted proteins | sample LL1510_MetaG_FD_177993 | JGI IMG/M metagenome (GOLD analysis project Ga0214923, IMG submission 177993) | Freshwater microbial communities from Lake Lanier, Atlanta, Georgia, United States - LL-1510 | ecosystem: Environmental > Aquatic > Freshwater > Lake | place: USA: Georgia | collected...
TATATTTGACAAACACTCTATTGGGGTTCACTACTTTGGTCACGGTTCCAGTGACTACTATAGTAGGAATAGCGGGTTTGGGAGCGGGTTTGGGAGCGGGTTTGGGAGCGGGTTTCGGAGCGGGTTTGGGAGCGGGTTTCGGAGCGGGTTTGGGAGCGGGTTTGGGAGCGGGTTTGGGAGCGGGACCTACGCCACGCTTCATAACATTTTTAACCTTCCAAGTGTCTATGTCGACCATGACATTTACATCCTCTCCTTTTTTGAAATTGTGATTGGGTTTCGTTACTCCCGCCCCAGTCGTTTTTCCTTCTTTGCTCATGTACTCGACGAAGAAATTGTCCTTGCTGCCGACGTTTATGACCTTACCGGGTATTATAGCGGTTCCGGAAGGAGCTTTGGGACACTCGACCTTGGGACACGTTCCGGAAGAAGCTCCGAGGACCTTGTTCAGCAAGTTCTGGACGTACTCGAGCGAGCCAAAAATGAAGTCCTGAGTGGTGCAATACTTGCCGGCGGGGGCGTATATGCCGTTGGGATTTCCTCCGCGAGTGCCTACCGTCAGGGTGGAAGCGATCGCGATACCAGTCGTGCCGCGGGTGATGTTGGTATCGAACGAGTTGGGGAACGTGGACCCGAAGTTTTGGGGCATCGGGAAGCTGATGACTCTCACGCCCATCGCGACCTTGTGATCGGTCGTCGTCAGGATGTACGCCAGAACGTCCTTGTCGAGTTTGAGGGACGCTTCCGTCGGAGTCGTCCACGAGTTCGTCGACTTTCTGTACACGAAAATCTTCATCAGTTCGGGCTTCAGAGAAAAGACGGGCATGTTGAACCGACCGCTCACGAAAGGATCTTGAATCTCGATGCTCGTCTGATATCTCACCACGCGATTTGGGGCGATGCTTATGCTTTTCTCGATGTTCGTGGACGACAGCGTGCTTCTCGCGATGGTCTTCTTTCCGTTCACGATGGACCCCGGAGGAAGAGCATAGCTCGCTTGAACGAGCGTGTATGCGGCGTTTTTTGAGGCCGCTACTTTCACGACCTTAGATGTCGTCTTGGTCGCGACCTGCGCGCCCGCTTCGTCCACTCGAGACACTTTGTCGCTCGCGCCAGAGGGTACGTTCAACGCGGCAGTCGAGAACATGGTGCCGTTGGGGACGTTCAGGATTTCCGTAGTACCAAGTTTTATGCTGTACACGGCCTGCGCCACTCGAGGCAATAACGTTATCGTCAGATTGCCATCTTCCGATTTGATGATCGTCTGATTGTTGTCTTTTAGAGGCAAAGATCCCTGGGAAGCGCACTGACTTATGCTGTATTTTTCTATTTTCGAGTCCGGTATGATCGCAGGGAATCCGCCGTCTGGGTTCTCACCGTAGTCTTTGACGTAGCCGTCACCAAAATCAATTTGTGTATAAGGGACACATTGCTCCGGCACTGGCGGCTTGGGCGTTGGTTTATACAACAAAGAGGGGCATTTCTGAGCGAGCTCGGCCTCGGAGAAGCATCTCTGCACGTTGGGGTCACCGCCGACGGCCGCGCTCGGAGCCAGGCGGAGCTCGGCGCTGTCGAGAGGGGAATAATGATCCTCGGCGAATACGTCACGTAGTGTTGCATTGATTGGAAAGGGCGAACCGGTAGAGCGCGCCGTTTCTTCGCTACTCATTATTACTTATTATTATGATTATATTTTATTTTAATTTTACAATCATAAAAAATAAATGTTTACATACATAAATGATATTGTATATTGCACTGTTCGCGCTTCTGATCTTCCTCGGAGTCGCCTTTTTCCTATGGAAGAAAGAAGGGTTCGCTCCGTATCCGGGAGAGAACGACTTCATGAAAATTTACTACGAACAAGTGGCGGAGGATCCCGAGTTCGTAAAGAAATTCCCCTATTGGGGGACGGGAAATAAGGTGGGTTTACGTTGCCGCAAGCCCGGAAACGTCGGCTGCGACACGATGTGGATTTCAGGACGCTTAGTAGAGATAACAAATCAACTTCAGAAAAATCTTGAATGTAAGTATGGTTTGCCATGGCAAAAAGTTTTAGTCAATATTGTTTGATAGAAACTCATCGTACATCTCACGAGTCACGCGTTCGGTCGTATCTTTATATCGTTCATAGAATTCCTTGGTCACGTAAAATACGTTGTGCTGATATTTTTTACGATTGACCCAATCGCTCATAAAATTACCTTCGGATTTTGTATTGCACACTTCACGGAGCATATCGCTAGCCATAGAAATAGTACCATATAACTTACCTAAAGCACATATTGGTTTTGAATTATAATTATTTTTGCCGGATTTTTTTTGATTTGGTGTCGGCATATCTTTGATAAACGGCGTTTCATCATCAATGTACTTAACTTGGAAGTATGCTTCATGTTTTTTAGAATACGTTTGTTCGTTTGCACTAGAACCAATGACTACTGCTTTTATACAATCACGATTTATATCAAGATATTCTGCAGCACCGCCCATCCATGAAAATGGAATGATTTCGCCTGTACTATTATTATATATTTTGATTGCTTTGATATGATACTTATTACCTTTTTGTGATTCAGACATTTTTTTAGTTGGTGTTGCCATATTTTCAATAAATGGTGTATCATCATAAGCATATTTTATTTGGAAATATGCATTATGAATTGGAGAATATGTCTGTTCATTTGTACTAGAAGAACTCACGACATTATGCACTCTATATGATTCGACTCCAAGATATTGTGCAGCAGCTCCGATCCATAAAAAAGATATGATCTCGCCAGTAGAATTATTATACACATTTACTGCTTTGGCAAATGGATGATCGGCACCACAACTAAATCCTTCGCCTCCAGGAGCAGAATTCATCCCTTGCTCAAACGTGTTGTACTTGGCGATCATCTCTATTTCGGCATCCTTTGCTTCCTCCTCGGTCAATCCGGACATCAATATCATCTTGTCGAAGTTGTCCCAACCATAATACCGAAGACGATTATACAACTTTTTACTCTTTTTATAGTCAGTATTATTTATACAAGCAAGATGTTGTATCATCCGTCGTTCGAAATCATTCGTATATCCGACGTACGCATACTTGAATTCGCTAGGATCGACGTCGTCGAGCACGAGACCGCGCATCAGTATCGCGTACACCACGTGCTCGCCTCCCATTAACATACGATCTCGAGCCTCGTTTATATACTTTGTGTGACAATATGCACGTTGTTTGTCAATTAATCTTGGTCTCTTGCGGTTTAGGAGGTCCGGGCTGCGACACGACAGGAACCGGTGAGCGTCGTCAGATGGTACAAACGGGTTTCTGCGATTGCACCCGACAGCGAGTCTCTCACCCATCGTACCTGTCGTTCGTGAAGTTTGGCTTCGGCGGCGATGCGAGCTGCTTTTTCCACGGCGAGTTCCGCTCTGAGCTCGGCAATAATCGCATCTTTATCTTCTTCGGAACTCATTTAGTCAACACATCAAATTAAAAACGTAAAGTTGACGAGCCATTTTATAATCGAACGTGACAAGCGACAAATGACACTCGTAAATGACAAATATTACGTATCATGAAATCGTATCGCGATATTCTCGTTCTTTCGGATCATCGTGATGCGCGTGTTCTTGTTCAGCTGGAACGTCGTAGATTCTTCGAATCTCCTCAACGCATTCGAAAATTCTCCCATCATCCTCGTCTTGAACGTCCTGTCGGGAAACATCTTCTCGAACACCGACTTCCAAAAATACGAGCCCATTTTGACATACGACTCGTCGACGACCGCGCGTTTCTGGTCGTCGAATTTCTCGACGAACGCTGTCACCGCACTATCAACGATATACGACATTTCGGCCAGGACGTTTTGGAGATGAAAGAGGCCCGGGACGAACTCCGCGTTCCATTTGTTCATCGTTGGCACGATCGTGTTTCGTATCTGTCCACGCATGAAATAAGGAGGCGTCGAATTGGGCAAATACGGAATGTTGTGAGATCGCGCGTACTTTACGATGTCATCTTTGGTCACGTTCAGAAAGGGTCTGAAAAATAGTATGCCGTCTTGTTCCACGACGAGATCCATCCCTGACAAATTGTCGTACTTTGTCTGAGTAGCGATGTTCTGGAAGATGTTTTCGAGACGATCGTCCTTGTTGTGGCCCATCGCGATGTAGGCCGTTGGGGAAATTGTCTTGTAGGTCCCGTAGCGAACGTTCCTCGTGTACGTTTCGTAAGTCCTCCTGATTCCCGCGTCGATCGACGGTTTGCGTCGTATTTCTTCGATCTTACGGGCCGACAACGGATACCCGATCCAGTTGACCCAGTCGGTGACGAATGCTTCCTCGTCGTCGGCACTCGGTCTGTTCGAATAGTTTATCATGACGACTCGAAGCTCAAAATCGTACACGTCTGCGAGACCGCTCAAGATATAAAACAACGACATCGAATCGACGCCCCCGGAGATACTCATCGTGATCTCGCGGGGACGCGCTGTCCGGAGCGCGGATTCCACTTCTTTCACGACGGGGTGCGTCCTGTCGAGCGGAAGCGCGTAGTCTTCCGGCGTGAAAAAAGTCGTGTGAGCGTGTTTCGAAGCGTCGAAGATGACGTCTTCGTACGTGGTTCTGATAAATGCGGATTGGTCCTCGGTCGGGCATCGATCGTACGTTGCTCTGAGAAACCTGAACACGAACTCGTGGCATCCAGGAGTCACTCGTTCCCATGTTTTCCGTGCTACTTCGAGGATGTATTTTGTGTCACGAGTGTGTCGCAGCGGCATGTGGACGAAGCACCACGTCACATCTTGGAGAGTCGCCGTATCCACTTTCTGGAACGCGTCGAGAGACATCCGTAAAAAATGCTCGACGATATGATCGCTCTTCGTGTTCCTGAAAATATGTCGTGGAAGTTGATCGTATAATATTACGAGGTAGGCCGGATCATCGGTTTCTCGCACTTCGTCCAGCAGATGTTCGTATTTTCGCGTAAGATACTCGTCCGTCTCGTCGCTCTTCTGGAACCAGAACCGATCGTTCGACAAAAACTCCTTTACGAAATCCTCGAGAGACATTCTTGTGTTACATCTCTTGGCGCCATCGTGATATACGATTAGTTTGTCAATATAATAACAACTTAGTGATAACTTTTGGGAATGTACACGCTGTGTCCTACTCGAATTATTCCTCCGAAAAAAAGTCGCCTGTATCTGTTTGCTCGCAAGAATCGACGTTTCGTTACTTCTGGCATGAGTATCGGCGAAAACTCGTCGTAAAACTCTTCGAAAGTCATTTTTTTGAACACTCGTATCGTTCTCTGGTCTAGGCAGCAGAGACACATGACATAAAAACATATTATTTTCACGTTCCGACGACGCGACCAGCGCCTGAGACAGCAAACGTCTGGTACAAGTTACAATGCTGACACTCCGTATCTATGAGCGCCGTATCCTTTTTCCAGTCGAAACTCACGCAACTCCTCGAACACTTCCAGACTCCTCCGGAAAACTGACACAGCTCGATGATCGGGTAATTGAAGAACGAGTTCGATTTCTTGCACCTCGCGCACTTGGAATTTCCAGAAAACGTGCAATAAAATCTAATGGGATGTCCGCAAGCCATGCTCTGTCACGATGAGATCGAGTATATACTAGGAACAACGATATACGTGCGCGGCAAATGCGTGATCATAAAATGTGCGCGTGTTGTAGATATGATCATTGAGGCGGAGCGTACCGGACTCATTTACATCATAACTTTCCCGAATGGAAAAAATTATATTGGGCAGACGACGAGAAGCATATTCCAGCGAGGCAAAGAACACTTGAAGAGTAGCTCGCAGTGTACAAAGCTCAAAAATGCGTTCAATAAATACGGAAACGAAGACGTCGTGATGCGAGTCCTGAAAGAAAATATTCCCGCTCGATATTTGAATTTTTGGGAAAATCAATTTATTTCCCAATATGATTCGATCGTGAACGGTTATAATATCAAGTACAATACCGATGTGGAAGTTCCCGAGGACTGTGAAATGGACTCACCGTATGTTACTCCGCCGGTCAAAAAAAACCCGTTCGAACGGTTTGCAAATTTAGAGTATGTTCCACCTAAAAAGAAGATAGAAGTTCTTCTTCCCAAGCCGGTGAAGAAAAAGAACATAGACATGTGGAGATTCATGCCGAAAAAATAGATTTCACACGAAAATTGCTATTTCATTGTTGAGACAAAACGTCGATATTACTTTATATCGACGTTTTAGCGAAACTCAAAAGATGCTTATGTACGCATTCTGCGAACTATCGCATTACGATTTTTGTTTGATATGTATCCTCCCGTGTGACTGATCTTCTTTACGGGCGCTTTCTTCTTCGAATCAAAGTACATCTTCGCGTTCGCGAGCGCTCTCTCGAGAGCGGGAACGGTAGAAGGTGCAAAAGTTTTCGCGAGTTTTAGCTGGTGATATGCTCTTGCGTAAACGTTTTGGTATTTATCAGTAGATTTATATCTGAATAGCTGCTTCCAATTGTTGGCCATGATAATATACGGAAATATTATATTTACATATCGCAATGTTCGGCAGGATCGTCGCATATTTCCGGAGAACGAGCACGATCACCCGAGAAGAACTCACGTTTTTCGTGCTGAACGTGTGATCACACGTCGGGTAGTTTCACGTCTGCCGGAAGTTTGGAAATGAACTGACGGACTACTTCGATCGATGCATGATACGTATCGGCCGCAGTCGAGATGTCCAGAGCCAATTGATCGTCGTCGATCAGCAACGCTTTCAACACGTATTTTTCGACGCCCACGATGTCGAGATGATTCGCGATCACGTTCATTTTGACGACGACGCTCATTTGGTGCTCTTCCGTACCGACAAAGATGCCAGAGCATTCCTTCACGGCGGGGCACACGTACGAATGCAACAGGCCGTACATCTCCGGGATGAGAGCGGCACGGGTCCGCACCGAGGGTCGACGAGTCGTGACGCGAACGCAGGGGGCGCGGACGAGAGACGCCATGTGTTTTTCTGAAAATTGTCGAATATGATATAAGACCGTTTTGTCGATATTATCGTATATCGACAAAAGTCCTCGAGATGAATTTTCACTTTTTTTTGATGCAGCTCATGGGTCCGCCTTTTCCAAAACTATTGGAAATGCAGAATGTCGCAACGTACTTGGAATAATTCAAACCGTCTCCGTAATTTCGATCTGCTTTTCTCGGATCGATGATAAATTTTCCACTTGCGTCTGTTATTGCAAGTTCTGCCAATCCACGTTTGTGAGCCCACAACCCAGAATTTTTCACCAATGCCTTGTCGGAATTCTGAGGAAGATCTATCTGGTTCTTCTTGACGTTTGTATTTCTGGCGAGCGTGTCGATCGTTTTACCGTTTGTATCAAGAAGCACGTCCCCCATCTGACGATAAAAATGATAATCTCCATCAGACACGAAAGCCATGATCTTGTAGTATCCTTCGTGGCATTTCGCCCCTGGCGTTGATATATATCCTCCGTCCTTTTTCGTGGCGAGGTCCGCAAGAACGCGTTCTTTGAGAGTTTTCGGGTCCGTCAGTTTGTCGTCTTTTTTCAGAGTCTTCGACAGTTCTCCCGGTTGCAACTTTCTGTTTTTTCTCTCGAGCCAATCAATGGCGAATGCATAACAATTATTCGAACGCTTTTCGGTGCCGCTCCCGTATACGTATGGTGTGAATGGTAATTCGCTTTTGCTGAGCGGTAACTTCTTTTTTTTGCTTGTCATTTCTATATCAAGATATTTTTAATAACTTAAATGATTTCTTCACCATACGATATGGTGAAGAAACCCATTTACGATCCGACATCGACTCCCGAAGAGATACGGGAACGTTCGAGGGCGATGCTCGACGCCGTCGTTCAAGACACGAAGACGTCGACGTTTTTAGAAAAAGCCTCGTGGAACCACGCGGTCGAGTTTTGCAAAAAAATTGAGACATCATTAGTTTGGGACAACTTCACGTTTCGGAATGCGTATACGCAAAAGATACTGAGCGTGCGATACAATCTTCGGCAGCGCCCGGATCTCATGGAAAAGATGAAGAAGGGAGAACATTCGATCAAGGCGTTCGTGTTCGCGAAACCTCACGAGATTTGCCCCGAAAAATGGGAAGAAGCGTTCGAGATTGCCGCGAGAAAAGCTCTGCGGTTTTCCGACGCGTCAGCAATAGATGCAAAGGATCTTCCAGACGGTATGCTGGAGTGCAGAAAATGCAAAAGCAAGAAAACGACGTACTTTGAGCTACAAACGAAAAGCGGGGATGAACCTAGACGTCATGGGTGGAAAAGCATCACGCCGGGCACATCTGGACCCTGTGCCCGGGAAATCCGTTTGGACTTCCAGATACCACTTTTCGTGGTATATGTCAGTTGCTAGTGTTCTACGGAACGCGACATCGTCAAATTGCGGGAACGCCCTGAGAGCCCGAGATACCAAAGACGACGAGAAATCGTTGTCCGGCCGAGAGAGGACCTCGGGTACGGTAACAATTCTCGGGATTGGGTGATCCGCAGCCAAGCTCCTATATACGGAGAAGGTTCAACGACTAGACGGCGATGGGTCTCTTCGGAGGCTTAAGATATAGTCTACTCCCTCTTAAATATCGCGAAAGCGAGGGTGTTTGAGATGACCGTTTTTGCAAAATGTCATAATTGTGGACAGCGCTGGAAAATGTGAGCTCATAGACGTACGTCGTTCAGTCTTCCTATCATCGGAGTCCAGAAAGGAACGGCAGTGTTTCCCGGATCATTTAGTTCCGAAGGTGCATACGTATTCGGTACGCTACCATATTGATTAACACCTGTTGCCAGAACGGTTCCATCCGCGAGACTCACTATTGTCCCAGATTCTTGAGAAGATGCGTTGGGGTTTCCTCCCGTCGTGACATCTATGACTTGCGAGTTTCCAGGGGGGAAGAACTGATTGATGTTTATGAATCCGGACAACATGTCTCCAGACACTGCGAGTGCGGCTCCGTTTCCGAAGTTTCCCAATCGATTGTATCTCGAACCGTACAAGTTTCCTGTTCTATCCAACACATACACAGAGTATCTATCGGAGTTTGCGGTACCGGACGACGTCGTTATTATCTTTGGATTGGTCACCGCGGCTCCCGTGCCGACGTTCGATAACATGGCCCCTTGGAAACCATAGAACATGACGTTGCCCACGCTGGCATCCCCTATAGATTGCGTGAACACGGTCTGTATGGAGGGAGATGAGTTCACTCCGAACGCATTTGTATTTCCACAAAAGAGTATGTTCCCGTTGTTTATGATCGCATAATGCGCTGGGCATCCGGATTGGATCGTTCCTATCGCCGCAACGTTAGACATATTCGTCGATTCTCTTCTGAAAGTGTTTGAAGCAGAACCTACGGAGATTACAGTCGTCCCTAATTCACCGCTCGTATTGAATCCCGCGGCGCCCGTGGCTCCGTTGCTCAACAACACTCGACAGCTTTGCCTGGAAAGCGTCGTGGAATATGCCAATCCTCCGAATACGACATCCGTCACGTTCGCTTGCGAGTCTATCAATCCCGCGGATATAAGCGTCGGGGTGGAGATCGGGCTCGTGAAGTTTCCTATTCCGAGTTCGCCCGCGGTATTCATTCCCCAAACGTATACCTTTCCATTGGCAAGAATAGCGGCAACGGACGGTATATCAGATTGACTTATGGCGACTTTCTTTACTACCAGACCAGTCAGTCCAGAAGGAGTCAACGGCGTTTGGATGACATCTTTTACGAGCGACACGTTCCCGAGACCGAGTTGTCCCATGTTGTTTGCCCCCCACATATATAGAATCCCCGTCGTGCTGATGGCCGCAAAAGTTCCGACATTCGAGACGGAACCAACACCTTCGAGTCTCTTGTTCGCATAATACAACTTGTCTATCAACGCTCCTCCTGGGAACGTCACTCTGATAGGGAGCCAGCTTCCTACGACCCCGGTACTCGACACGATACTTCTTCCCCACCAAAAGACGCGTCCGTCACTCGTCAATACCGCTCCATTGAACGGATCGTGAACGACCGTTTTTATACCCGTCACGGGAGGTGATATACCAGGGAACATGATAGGTGTGGGAACAACTGTTTTGGGAATGTATCCATACACAAAATTGGGGTTGGAGTCCGTCCATCCTCTACCAGATGCATACAGCGTGTCTTTGTATACGAACATCAGCCCGGTATTTCCGAGTTGATTGTTCACGTTGGCAAACCACGTGAGTCGTGACGGATACGTCGTCAGAGCATTCGATGTCGTGTTGATGTATAGCGGAGTGTAATTAGACGTATCTCCTTGTGGCATGAACGGTAATCCTCCCCCGGTAGATACGGGTGACAAAAGAACCAGACCTCCGATATTTACGTTGCCCGCGACACTTATATTTCCGGTGAGAGAGATGCCTCTAGACACCGTGTTTCCCGTAATAAAAACGTTACCATACACGTTGACAAAGTTTGCAGTCACGACATTTGCGTCTATATTCCCACGCGATACGAGATTTCCCACGAACGTATTTCCTACCACCAGACCGTTATTATTCACGAGATTTCCTAACATCGATCCCGAAGACGTCACGTTCGCCGTCACGTTCACTTGGCCGTTCAGTATCACCGGACTGCTACCGTTAGGAACCTGAGTGTTCGTGATGGTATCGACCGTGATAACATTGGAAAACGTATCCAAGAGATTAGAAGCGAGGGTCGCGGATCTCAAGAAAGGCGCGATGACGTTCCCGACGACCGTTGCTTGACCGGCTACCGAAATGCTTCCAGGAGCGGTCACGTTTCCGGTGATATCTATCAGTGCTAAAGTGGGATAAGGGAACGTCACGCCGGTCAAAAAGAAACCATTTCCAAAAACGTAGTTTTGTGTTACGTTACCGACGACGTTCACCTGTCCAGAGACGTTTGCATTCCCTTGGAGGAGAAATCGACTCGTCGAAACGTTCGTCGCATCCACGTTTCCAGGAGAGAGCACGGGACCGAAGAAATAAGGAGACGTTACGACCCCGTTCACTATGTTTGCTTTCAAAGCATTCAAGTACACGAGAGCATTCGAAAGATTCGCAGTCGCAGGAATGGTTCCTACTGGGACGAAGAGATTAATCTGCGAATCATTATAATCGTTCGTCGAGGCAACAACGCCTCCCGTCCGACCAAATACGCTCATGACGTTTGATTGAGGAATAGTGAGTTGTATCCAGTTTGCATTCGCGCTCGCAGGCAGCGTCGTCAACAAAAACTGAGAAGCTACGTCGGTTTGAGTCACGTACGCTCCCGGAGAAATTCCCGTGAGAGCCAGACGAGCCGCCTGATCAGAAACGGTTCCATAAGGATTCAGAAAAATTCCAGGGTACGTGATAGAATATCCATTTCCTATCAAGTACTTGCAGGTTGCGATACCTCCTACGGCCGCAGAATTAGATGCCGTGACGGTGCCGTCTGCCTTTAATACTATCGGAGTCATCACATTGCCTATTATGTTACCACTCAGGACGTTCGCAAAAGAAAGCGTCGGAATGCTCGTCAATACTCCGGTGAGTTCCGTTCCGTTTCCTCTGAAATACCTCGCGGTCACGTTGGAATTTGTCACGATGACATTGCCTACGTTTCCTATCACGGATGCATTGATATTTCCAAGCGTTGCGTACGAACCAGAAAGCACGTTTCCGTAAACATCTATATTTGCAAATAGAGGGAAACTCTGGAGGACGTTCGTCAAAAATTTACCGTTACCTATCAAGTACGAAGCCGTCACATTTCCTGCCACGTTTGCAGTACCTGCCACGACGACGTTTCCGAAAGACGTCACGTTGCCGAGTATATCAGCACGAGTCGTCGGCGACAACGCTTGAGATATTCCGGACAACAACGCCCCGTTTCCTACGAAAAACGCGCTCGTTGCATTTCCGCTCACGTTCATCCGTCCTTGAGCAAACACGTCTCCTGGTGCGAGTACATTTCCAAGTATATCTATAGAAGAAGTTGAGGGTAATGGAGTTGGGACGTTTTGGAGTAGCGAACCATTTCCGACCAAGTAAGGACCGACCACATTGCCTAGAGATCGTATCTGGCCCAGAGCCACCACGTATCCCGTTCCTACTCCCGCGGTTCTCACGTTGCCTGTAATATCCGCGGCGATTACCTGAGGGAGAACGGTTATTATATTGGTCAAAAAATCACCGTTGCCAAAAAAGAACGGACTCGTGACGTTTCCAGTCACGTTTGCGTCTCCTGCTATAGTCACGTCACCCGGTGCAAACACGTTACCCACTATGTCGATGTAGGCGAATGCTGGTAAATTTGCGACGATAGATTGAACGAACACGCCATTTCCTGAAAATACGGATGCTACCACGTTTCCTCTCGCGTTCACCTGTCCTTGCACCAAAACATTCCCGGGAGCGTGAGCATTTCCAACGATATCCATAGCGGCAGTCGCAGGCAACCCGTTTAAAATTCCGGTCAACACAGAACCGTTTCCGAAAAAGAAATTCGCCGAAACGTTGCTCGCTATATTCATTTGATCGAGGACCAACAGGTTTCCTCTCGACAGAATATTTCCCGTTATATCAATAGCTGCATTCGAAGGTATCGACAACAAAACTCCCGTCAAAGTGGTTCCATTTCCTATAAAATACGACGATGTTATGTTTCCTGCAGACACGAGATTTCCTTGAACGAATATGTTACCGGGTGAATACACGTTTCCTAGAAGATTCACGTTCGCCTGTCGTGGAACTATCCAAGGCAGATTCGTCAAAAGAGATCCATTTCCTATAAGATAAGAATTCGTCGTGCTACCTACGACATTTCCCACAACATACACTTGCCCTTGGACGAAAATATTACCCGGAGCAGTCACATTTCCTGTAATGTCAATGTTTCCGCGATTTGGTACAGTCGCGAGAATACCTTGCAAAAGAGAGCCGTTTCCATAAAACGAGTTAGACACCACGTTTCCAAGAGTTCTCACTTGTCCTTGAACGAATACGTTACCTGGAGCAGTCACGTTACCGACGATGTCTATCGGTATAGTGGTCGGAATCGTCGTCACTATACCCGTCAACAACGACCCGTTTCCGAACACGTAAGAAGACACGACGTTTCCTGCCGAATGCAGTTGACCGGATACGAACACGTTGCCGGGTGCCGTCACGTTTCCTACGATATCTATCAAAGCAGATGATGGTATAGACGTCGTCACACCCGTCAAGAGTGCCCCGTTAGCAATAAAAGTATTTGCCGTCACGTTGCCGGAGGATACGATGCGAGCAGCTGTCACATTTCCCGGGGCAATCACGTTTCCGACAATGTCTATATTCACGCGATTGGGAAGAGACGTCAAAACGCCTTGCAGAAGAGCGCCGTTACCTAAAAAATAATTTCCCGTGACGTTTCCCACGATGTTTACTTGTCCTCCCGCCGATACGTTGCCAGGAGCAGTGACGTTTCCAGTTATGTCAACATTCAAACGAGAAGGAGTGCCGCTGGCTATTCCGCTCAACAAGGCGCCGTTGCCCAAAAAATACGTCGCGGTTATGTTTCCGGTAACATTCGCGGTTCCGGTAGCCGTCACGTTCCCCGGTGCCACGACGTTTCCGACGATGTCCACGTTGGCATTGCGAGGAAGAGAGATTAACACGCCGGTCAACCCGGAACCGTTTCCCAGGAAAGAAGTTGCCGTGGTCGTATTTGCGAGAACGTTTCCCGTCGTGACATAGTTTCCGGTCACATTTCCTATTATATCAAGGTTTGCCGTTCCGGATAAAACGATGTTCACGTTACCGTAAATAGCATTCGCAGAAATAGACGTAGCGGATATGTTTCCAGGAAAAATCATTTCCGACGTATCATAATTTACGTACCCATACTTTAACAAATCTGATTTGAAATCGCTTCCAGACATTTCTTTCTATATCGTAATATATTTTTGTATATACTTTCGCATCATTTCATCGCCGATATCACGTTCTGCGGGCCGAACCCTGGCACGTACGTAAACCACGGAATGGCGTTCGGTAATAGATTATACGTAGCCAAAGGTGAAGCTCCGACATATGACGCGTTGCCAGCCGTCATCAACGTTCCATCGGAACGAGCGACCGTCGTTCCTCCCGTAAAAATTTGCCAATTTATAGTCAAAAAATCGGTGACTTTTGCGTTTCCGGGCATGTAACTGTTCAAAAGCGTGAAAGGATACTGGTTTCCATAAGACACCTCCGTTCCCGTTCCTAGTTGCCCCATGCCATTGTAACCAAGACCATATAAATTACCGGTATTGTCTAGCATTTCTACAGTAGCATATACTATATTTGGGCTTATAATTGAATACCCACACTGTATCTTCGGAGAAATACCCCTGGCAGTGTTCGCTCTCATATTGTACTGGAATCCTCCGGAGATCGTTGAAAACGTACCTGATGCAGACGGTGGTTGACTCACGTACAAGTTACGGGCACCCGTGAACAGTATCTGCCCGTCGCTCTGAATTATATAATGTGCGTTATTCGCGAGACACGAAATGGTACCGATTCCTACTATGTTCGATCTGTTCGTCGATTCTCTGCTATACACAGACGAAAACCCGGAAGTCGATCCGAGACCTAATTCTCCATCGCGATTAGATCCTGCTGCCCAGGAAGTTCCGTCTCCTGCCAATATACGAGATGACGTTCTATCGAGATTGAAAGACGGATAATACGAACCACATACTCTTACGTCTATAATGTTTGCGGGAGTCAACCCACCCGTACCAATAGTTCCCGTGATCGGTATTCTTATGACGTCTGTATTTGCGAACCCCAATTGTCCGATCGAGTTGTTTCCCCATCTGAACAAGTTACCGGTGTTCGATACCGCAAACGTGGACCCGTCCCACGTCGTGCTCATTTCTACTTTGATGATGTTCTGTGCAGCAAGACCTTGAGGTATGGCAGGAGTTAATCTACTCGCGTTCGTACCGTCGCCGAGTTGCCAACTCTGATTGAGACCCCACATGAACAATTGACCGTTTGCTAATATGGCCGCATAGGGTGACATAGTGTTTGCAAGAGGCTGATCGCTAGAAATAGCACGTTGATGAGGAGCGTATATATCTCTTACCGGCCCAGGAAGAGGCACCTTTGTAGGTATATAACTTCTGTTGTACGTGCCTCCCCAAGCCCACACATCCCCCGCTGTCGTCAACACGATCGCGTTGAACGTCGTATATTTAAAATCCTTCACCCGGACAGAAGGACCTCCTATCAGAGTCAACGGGTTCAATATGAATGAACTGTTATATCCAAAGGTCTGATACGCCCCATTGTTCCAACCGACTCCACACCTGTATAACGTACCCGCACGAAGTACCATGGTACCTTCCATTCCGACGGTATTAATCATCGTTGACAAATTACACAATGTGGGTGTATATTTGTAAACCGTGTTAGAAACGGTATTCAATACGACGGGTGTGACGCTCGTATCGTACGAAGTCACGTTTGATACTGCATTGAGAATGACACCGTTAGAAAATCTCGTGACGTTTCCAGACACGAGAATATCTCCCGCATTCCACACATCTTGAGCCATCACGTTCCCAGTCGCAAAGAGATTCGGAAGAGCGACAAGACTTCCTGCGGTCACGTTGGAAACGAGTACGTTTCCGGAAGAAACGAGTGCGTTACCCGTAAACGTTCCAATTATATTCCCCGTAGACGCAAACGTATTCGCATAAAAAATACTCGTAATGACGTTCCCGTTGCTCGTGATCCCTATGTTCTGAGCACCTACGGTAATGATATTTGCGACGAGGATATCCGTGGTCGCGGTGTTCGCTATCACGTTACCTATGAACGTGCGAGCAAAAAGATTTCCGTTTCCTGACGTGTTCACGTTTACCTGACCAGCAACAAATATGTTACCCGATCCAGGTGTGAACACGTTTCCTATGATATTTACGTTTACCGTGTTTGAAATTTGTTCCGTCACACCTGTCACAAAAATACCATTTCCGATAAAATAATTCGCGACCAGATTACCGCTAACAGAGAGAAACCCGTTTCCTGCAAAATTTCCATTGACACGGAGCAAAGACGTCGTCACGTTGACAGAGTCTACGTTTCCCGGAGACACCACATTACCTCTGAAAGAGGCAGAAATTTTATTGTCGATCGTCACATTTGCTTTTCTGGTATATAAATATTGAAGCGCACTCGACACGGTATCCGAAGCCCCCACAGTTCCCACAGATCTCGACAAGAGTACCTGAGAATCATTATAATCACCTGCCAATGCTGCTACTACACCCGTTCTTCCAAATAACGACGTCACCGCGACAGCAGCTCCCGTAAATACAAGCCAATTCGAAGCCGTGCTCGGCGGCTGTTGAGTCAAAATATAGCGAATACCATTGTCCGTCTGACGGACGAGAGAACCGCTCGGTGTCGTCAAGGCGAGTCGTGCGGCCTGGTTGGCCACGTCCGGTTGAATACTGAGCAGCAGTCCCTGTAAAGTAATGTCAGAATTTCCTACAAATTGTGATGCTGATATATTACCTACACTACTAGACATCGAAACACCGGCAAACAGATCATTTGTATACACATAATCGGCCACCATTTCTACAGAAGTAGCGTTTCCAATGATGTCTGCGTTCAAAGACGTCGGAAACGTTTTCAAAACTCCTTCGAGAGCCGATCCATTTCCAATAAGATAGTTTGCAAACACGTTTCCGTTCAAAAAGAATACGTTTCCAATTGTTCCGTTCAACGCCACCACGTTTTGAACGTTGGCGAATGCTCCTGTTATATTACCGCTCGTGATCGTCAAATTCGCACTCGTAGGTAAAGACGATATGATACCTGTCAACGCGGAACCATTTCCTATGAAATACGTAGCGACGATGTTTCCAATCGTAGTCAATTGTCCGGAAATATTGATGTTTCCAGAACTCGTGACGTTACCCACTACGTCTCTTCGTAGAACAGCGGGAAGCGCCGTGTTCACACCGGATAATAAAGCACCGTTTCCTAGGAAGTAAGAAGCTGTAGTATTTCCGGATACACGTACCTGGCCAGAAATTAGAATATTACCTGGAGCCACGACGTTTCCTAGAATATCGGTGTTGGCGTTTCCCGGATATATAACCGACGCGTTCGATATCAAAGAACCGTTTCCTATGAAATATGGTGCGAACGCAAACGAAGCAAAATCGACTTGTCCGAGCACGCTCACATTCCCTGGGGCGGTCACGTTTCCTACGATATCTATATTTTGAACACCGGTGATCGTGTTTATTACATTAGTCATATAGGCTCCGTTTCCGAAATAATAGCTTGTAGCGGTCAGCGAGTCGACGTTCGTCTGACCCAGAACTCTCAAATTTCCCAAAGAAACCACGTTTCCTATCAAATCCGTATTTGCCGTAGAAGGCAGCAGCGTCGCACTCACACCCGTCAACAATGCTCCGTTTCCGAATAAATATGATGCGGACACGTTGCCTACTGAAGTCACCTGTCCCGAGATGGTGATATTTCCAGGGGCAGAAACGTTTCCCGTTATATCAATTCTTCCCACGGTAGGAAGAGTCTTTAAAACCCCTCCTAGTTGCGAGCCGTTACCTACAAAGTAATTCGCCGTTACATTTCCTAACACACTCACTTGTCCCACAGATGTCACATTCCCAGGTGCCACCACGTTACCTATGATATCTATGTTTGCCTGAGCTGGAAGGGATGTCAATACACCTTGTAAAAGAGCTCCGTTACCGATGAAATAGTTTGCAGTCGTATTTCCTAGCACGTACACCTGCCCTTGAACGATGACGTTACCAGGCGCAGTCACGTTTCCCGTGATATCGCCGGGTCCTGTCGAGGGCAATATGGTATTTATGTTACTCAAAAAACGTCCGCTGCCAACAAAGTAATTTGCCGTAATGTTACCCACGATACTCAAATCGTTTTGAACAAACACATTGCCCGGAGCTGCCACGTTCCCGACGATATCGACGTTTGCCTGTCGAGGGAGGGTCTTCAGAACTCCCGATAATAGAGCGCCATTACCGAGCACGTAATTCGCCGTAACATTTCCCACGGTGGTCACTTGACCAGATACGACGATGTTTCCGGGGGAAGACACATTACCTACGATATTAACATTTGCACTTCTAGGAAGTGATGTCAATATTCCTTGAAGCAACGAACCGTTTCCAAAAAAGTAATCAGCAGCAACATTTCCAGCAACGGTCGTCTGTCCGATAACAACAACGTTTCCTGGGGCTGCCACGTTACCGACGATGTCTATGTTTGCATGCGATGGAAAAGAATTCAATATTCCTTGCAAAAAAGAACCGTTTCCTAATATGTAATTTGCCGCGAGGTTACCTGAAACGTACATAGAATCAGTAACGAGTATATTCCCCGGCGCTGTCACGTTACCTACGATGTCTATATTTGCACGACTTGGAAGAGACGTGAGTATGTTTTGTAATAACAACCCGTTGCCAAGGAAGTAATTTGCAACGATGTTTCCTATAGTGTATAGTTGACCTTGTACCCTGATATTCCCTGGAGCATACACGTTTCCTACGATATCTACGTTTGCCGTCGGTGGGAGGGCGTTCAGACCGGACAAAAGAGCTCCGTTTGCAATAAAGTAGTTTGCGGTCATATTTCCAATGACGTTCACCTGTCCTGCTGCAACGATATTACCACGTGCTATTACGTTTCCGGTGATATCTATGTTTGCTCTCGTCGGTAGAGACGAAGTTATGCCAGTCAACAACGCACCGTTGCCGACTAAATTTCCAGTGAACGTGTACGCGGAAATGTTTTCTGACACCACCGAATTACCGGTCACATTACCGGTTATATCTATTCTAGAAGTTGTCGGTAATATCGCTCCCGCATTTCCAGAAAAAGACTGAGCGGTGATGGAATTTGCCGTTATCGGACCGTCGAACGCCATCACATTCGTGTCGTAATTTATAGACGCGTATTTTTTCAAATTTGTTTTGAAATTTCTTCCTGACATATCGTTTCTATATCCTAATATATTTTTGTATATATTTTACGTGTTTTGAGGAGAGCTAAATCCTATCACGGGAGTCCAATAAGGATTAATAGTTCCTGAAGGAACCACTTCTGTCCCGGCAGAACCTTGAATATTGACTCCCGCAGATAACATCCGTCCGTCCGCAGTCGTGACGACGGTCGTTCCACCAGATACAGCCGACAAAAACCCGGTTGCCGCGCAATCTACGACGGGGATGTTTGCCGGAGACATGAATTGATTTACTTTTATGAATCCGTTCATATAATTGTCCGTATTTCCTATACCGAGTTGGCCCGTGGTGTTATTTCCCATCATCCAAAGATTCCCCTGGTTGTCTTTGATCATGGCCCAGTATAAAGTAGACCCTGCAATCAACTGAGACTCCGAAGCAGACGCGTGGAATCGAACGAAAGGAGTCGTTATGGTCGTGCCTGTCGACAACATGGCTCGTTGGAAGCCATACGAACCTACACCGTCTCCTAAATAAAATACGTTCTGTGTCGTCGCGCCGACGGTAACTCCGAATGATCGTTTGTTTCCACAAAACAGCAATTGTCCATCATTTTGAATGATGTAGTGGCACGTGTTCACCATCTGCATACCTCCTATCGCTACGATATTCGACCTGTTCGTGCTTTCCCGTTGGAAAGTTGTCGAGTTTGTTATGTTATTTATACCGAGTTCACCATTGCGATTACTTCCAGTCGCATAACTCGAACCGTCTCTGAGAAGAATACGTAGAGACGTATTATCAGCTGTCGCACCAAACCCGTCAAATCCTCCCACGAACTGCGCGTCTGCCACGTTACTGCTTGCCGCAAGACCGGTGAACGTCGGGATGTACGAAGGAACGACCACTATATCCGTGTTCGACAATCCGAGTTGACCAGCCGAATTGTATCCCCACGTCGCTATCCTTCCATTTGCAAGAACCGCACATGTTGAGGTACGTCCAGTTGTACTCATCGTCAGCTTGATGACATTTGCATTTAGTAATCCATTAGGAACTTGAGGTATTAAACTTGTCGTGAAAGAACTTCGTCCGAGTTGACCAGACGTGTTCAATCCCCACATATATAATTGCCCGTTTCCTAACGTGGCTCCCATAGGAGATATGCTGCTGACTCCTGTTCCGTTATTTCTCAAAGGAGGTAAGAAAATATCTCTAGCAGCCGCCGGAAGAGATATGACTTGAGGTTGCCATGCAGCAAACGTTTGTCCGAACGTGAGTACTCTGCCATCTTGAGTAAGAATTAGAGCATCGAATAACGAATACTTTACTTTAGACACGGCTATTTGATATGTGGGTACCGTAAACAAAGGAATGACCGTCGGGTATGGAGTTATAGGTGGATATCCAGCTACGCATTGCGCGTTAGTCCATCCCTGACCAAAACCCATCAACTGATTGTTGTACGTGAGCATCGTAGCTCGGGAACACGTAAATTCTGCGTCTCCGAACGTAGGAAATCCGTTCGTGAAGGTTCCGTTGTTGACATTTCCGTTCTGTTGTTGCAACACGAGCGACGACGTGTTTCTAAGAACTACCTGGTTGTATTGTAACAAGTTTCCGGCGACAGTATTCTGAACTCCGTCGAGAATGACGGTGTTTCCGTTGAACGTGCTTGTGGGAAGATTCAGAGTAACAGACCCCGTATTTCCGACCACAAACAGATTTCCTCCTAGCGTCATATCTCCCGCGATCACGTTGGCGACGTTTGCGTTTCCATACACCCTGATTATATTAGATATCAAGTTCGACGCGGTCACATTCCCTGTTATGAACATATTTCCTATGAAATTCGAAGCAGCAACGTTCCCTGTAGCAACTAAATTTCCTATAAAATTCCGAGCAGAAAATATCCCCGAACCCGTCATTCTAAATGCATTTGTAGAAGAAGTCACTCTCGTCGCGAATGCATTTATGGTATTCGCTATGATGTTTCCGTAAAAATTCTGTGCTATGACGTTTCCTAGAGAAGTAATTTGGCCCGTCACGTAAATGTTTCCAGGAGATACGGAATTACCCACTATATCAACGGCTCCGACGAAAGGAAACTGTGATTGAAGAGACGACAGTTGAGATCCATCACCAAGGATGTACAATGCCGACGTATTACCTGTCACGTCTGCTTGACCAGTTATCGTGGCCGAACCGTTCACTTGGAGTCTTCTGGCAGTCGTTACCACAGAATCTACATTTCCAAACGATGTGACGTTTCCTACGAATTGACTGGCCGTTATATTTCCGTTTGTTATATTCGCTTTATTGCTGACGATGTCTAATAAAATGCTATATACATTAGCTACTCCAGACGTGAAAGGCCCTATAGTTTGTGATAACAAAATCTGAGAATCTATGTAGTCTCCAACCTGTGCGACGACCACACCCGTTCTCCCAAACGCACTCGTTATAACACTAGAAGCATCAAATACCGACCAGTTGGAAGGATTGCTTGCAGGTAACGCGTTCAAAAGATACGTTATCGAATTATTGGTTTGTAGAACGATCGTTCCTATCGGAACGGTGAGTGCCAAACGAGCGCCTTGGTTGGCCACGGATCCATACGGAACGATGAGATATCCAGGGAGGGAGAGAAAGGCGCCGTTTCCTCTCAGAACATCCGCAGCCATAGTTCCAGACACGACCAAGGAACCCGAGATATTGGCATCTCCTGTAACATTTATTTCCTGCGCGACGACGTCGAACACATTCGTGTCTCCAAAAATATCGGTCGACAACACGCCCGGTATACTCGTCAATACGTTTGACAAAAATATTCCGTTTCCTACAAACTGGGGCGCAAACACATTTCCCCCGACGAAACGTATGTTTGCTATGTTTCCGAACGACGATGTTATCGTGTCTACGCTCAATAAATTTCCAATGACGTTTCCGTAAACATCCATTGCGATGCTCGTAGGAATAGACGTCAGAACGTTGGATAACAATATACCATTACCGATAAAATAAAGACCGATTGCGTTTCCTCCGATAGTAACCTGACTTTGCGAAAAAACGTTTCCGGGAGCAGTCACGTTTCCGATGATGTCGGTATATATCACGTTTGCAAGGACGTCGGCGGTATTGGATAGCAAAGAGCCGTTGCCTACGAAATAATTGGCAGTAACATTTCCGATGACAGTGACCTGGCCTTGCACGTCGACGTTTCCAGGAGCAACTACGTTTCCTACTATGTCGGTATTAGATTGCGTCGGGATGTTGGGGATTACACCGTTTAGATAGTATCCATTTCCTATGAAATAAGGAGCGGATATATTTCCACTCGATGTGATATTTCCAGTACTCACGAGATTTCCAAACGACGTCACGTTTCCTATGACGTCTACGTTCATGGTAGGAGGAACGGGGGCGTACACTCCTGTTATGAACGCACCGTCGCCTATGAAGTAAGGAGCACTCATATTACCTAAAACTTGCAAAAGCCCCGTGACTTCTATGTTTCCAGGGGCAACCACATTACCTTGTATGTCCATGGCCGACGTTGCAGGAACGGGAATGTATAAGCCAGATATGCCAGCGCCGCTGCCGATCAAATAATTTCCAGTCAAGTTGCCCACGATCGTTACTTGGCCTAGCACGTCGAGGTTTCCCGACGATGTCAAATTACCGACGATGTCTATGTTTCCTCTGGACGGAAGAGACGATAGGACGCCTTGCATCAAAGACCCATTTCCAATGAAATAATTTGCCGATATGTTTCCAGCCACGGTTACCTGTCCCGTAACGTCAATATTCCCCGGAGCTGTCACGTTGCCTATGATATTTATATTCGCTCTCGGAGGCAGCGACGTCAGGACACCTTGTAAAAAGGCGCCGTTTCCGATGAAATAATTGGCCGTCGTATTACCTATGACTCGTACCTGACCTTGGACGATGATGTTTCCCGGAGCCGTCACGTTTCCCACGATGTCGAGACGTCCGACGTTCGGGAAGAATTCTAACATACCTGTCAGTAACGCACCGTTACCTGTGAAATTTGTCGCCACAACGTTTCCAGTTACTTTTACTTGTCCCAAAACATTGACGTTCCCAGGAGATGTCACGTTTCCTACAATGTCTATGTTTGCACTCGATGGAAACGACGTCAGCACACCTTGTAACAGAGAACCGTTTCCGAGGAAGTAATTTGCGGTCACGTTACCTGCGACGGTGACTTGACCAGCGACTGTGATGTTTCCCGGAGAGGAAACGTTACCGATCACGTCTATGTTTGCACTCGACGGGAACGACGTCAGCACACCTTGAAGAAGAGCACCGTTTCCGAGGAAGTAACTTGCCGCGGCGTTTCCGGCGACGAGCACTTGACCGGCTACCGATATGTTCCCAGGGGCATACACGTTTCCGACGATGTTCATGTTCGCACGGGCAGGCAGAGATTTCAACACGCCTTGTAACAAAGCACCATTTCCTATGAAGTAACTCGCAGACACGTTTCCGACGGAAGTTACTTGTCCGGCAACCACGAGATTTCCAGGTGCCGCCACGTTTCCGACGATGTCTATGTTTGCCTGGGAAGGAACGGACGTCAAAATGCCCTGTAACAATGAACCGTTACCGAGAAGATAATTTGCAGATACATTCCCTACGACGTTCACTTGTCCGGCAACATATATATTTCCAGGAGCCGTCACGTTTCCGACGATATCTATATTCGCCCTCGCGGGCAACGACGTCAATAACCCGCTCAACAGAGCACCGTTGCCGATCAAATACGAGGCGTATGCGTTTCCCGTCACGGTTATTTGTCCGGCGACAGTGATATTCCCTGGAGCAGATACGTTGCCGACGATATCCACAGATCCTGTCGGAGGAAGCGAAGATGTCACTCCGGACAACAGTGCGCCGTTACCTATGAAATACGTAGAATATGCGTTTCCTGATGCGGTGAATACGTTGGTGACGACGTTCGTCCCCGTGACATTTCCTCGAATGTCCACGTTTGCCTGGGGCGGCAAGATGGCCGTCACGTTACCGTATATGACATTGGCATCTATGTTCTGTGCGACGATTGCTCCAGGGAAATTCATGATTTGTGTATCGTAATTTATCCCGGAGTATTTCAACAAGTTCGTCTTGAAATCCGATTCTGATCCCATTTATTTATAGTAACATAATAAAATTAAAATAATATATATGATAAATGAACAACGCCAACAAGAATGCCAATAAGAACACAAATAAGACGCTGAACTCGAATCAGACGAACGCCGCGAAGATCGTGCTGTTCTTCTTCGAACTTCAACTCGCGACGAAGATTTTTCATTTTCAGACATTCAGTTACAGCAACCATAAAGCAACGGATAAGCTATTCGAAAAACTCGCGGACTTGACGGATTCGTTCCTCGAAAAATATTTCGGCGCGTTTGGTCGGCCGACGCTGCGCTTGAATTCGTCCGTGCCCGTGGAGAACATGACGAAGACCAAGTTTTTGAAGATGGTCGACGTTGCGGACGCTTACATGAGAGGCCCGCTCGACAAGATGATATCGAAGAATACCGAGCTTCAAAACGTCCGTGACGAGATACTCGGCGAGCTGGACCAGGTGAAATATCTGCTCACTTTGAAATGATCGTCTTAAGAAGTCAAATTTTCTATCAGGATTAAAAATTTTAAAAAAAAAAAAAATAAAGATTCTAACTATAGACGTGTG
>Ga0214923_10002445_pt1 | contig 24744 bp, 15 predicted proteins | sample LL1510_MetaG_FD_177993 | JGI IMG/M metagenome (GOLD analysis project Ga0214923, IMG submission 177993) | Freshwater microbial communities from Lake Lanier, Atlanta, Georgia, United States - LL-1510 | ecosystem: Environmental > Aquatic > Freshwater > Lake | place: USA: Georgia | collected...
TCCGCTACCTCTTCGTGATGGCCCGCTTCAACGAGGATCTGCTGGAGAAGCCCGTCATCGACCCGCTGCCCGAGGTGCCGGCCGTGCCGGCCGACGATGCCAAGCCCGACGAGAAGAAGCCCGACGAGAAGAAGCCTGACGAGAAGAAGCCCGACGAGAAGAAGGACGGAGCTGAGCCGGCGGCGGCGCCGGAGCCCGCGGACGCTGCGGCTCCGAGCGATGCGGCGGCGCCGTCGAAGGCCGACGGAGACGCCGTCGACGAGGACGAACTCGACGCCGACGCGGTGGCGGATGAGGCCGCGGCGGCCGACGACGAAGCCGCCCCCGGGGCGGATGGGGCGGCCCCCGAACAAGACGCGGCGCAGCCGACCGCCGACGCGCCCGCGACGAAGGATGCCGACACGGACTCGGCCGCCGATGGCCCGGAGGAGGCCAAGCCCGCGACGCCCGCCGACCCGGGCCCGAAGGAGAAGGGAAACGACGCCGCAGGCAAGGCGGACGAGGCGGAGGCGAAGGCCCAAGCGGCGCTGGAGGAGCGTCGCCGCGTCGAGCGGGAGAATCGCCGTCGCCAGGAGGAGTACGACGGCAAGGTCGAGGCGGCAAAGAAGCGGGTGCGCGAGCTCAACAACCGCTTTGCCGACTGGTATTACGTCGTCGGCGACGACGAGTACGGAAAAATCCGTCTCGATCGAGCGGCGGTCGTGCAGAAGAAGGCCGCGGACGCGGCGGCGCCGAAGGAGTGACCTTCCTCGGTGCGCCGTCCTCGTGAGCCGGTGCCACGCCGTTCGCTCGGCCTTTTGGTCGAGTCTCCCGGGTCACGCTAGGATCACGGCCTCCGAGAGACTCCGGCCGCATCGATGTCCGACATACTCACTTCGCCGCGGCCATCACGTTTCGGCCGTGCCGTCGGATTCCGGCTCGCCGGCACCGGCAGTTTCGTGCCTCCGACCGTCGTGACGAACGCCGATCTGGCGCGGCTCGGCTGTGATCCGGAGTGGATCGTCGCCCGATCCGGCATCCACGAACGCCGCCATGCGGCCCCCGACATCGCGACGAGCGATCTCGCTGCGGCAGCGGCGCGGATGGCGCTCGCCCACTCCGGCCGCCCGCACGGCGACGTCGACCTGCTCGTCCTCGGCACCTTCACTCCCGACACGTGCATTCCCTCGACCGCCTGCGTGGTGCAGGAGATGCTCGGCCTCGATGCCCCGGCGATGGACGTGACCGCTGCCTGTGCGGGATTCACCTATGCGCTCGTGACGGCTGCCCAGTTCCTCGTCGCGGGCACGAGCCGGCTGGCGCTCGTGATCGGTGCCGACACCAACTCGCGCGTGGTCGATCCGCAGGACATCAAGACCTGGCCCCTCTTCGGGGACGGAGCGGGCGCCGTCCTGCGCGAGTCGGTGGAGGCGGCGGCACCGGGGCGGGAGGCGGGACTCCTGGCCTTCGGTCTCGGTGCGGATGGGCGGGGGGCCGACCTGCTCGTCTGCCGCATGGGAGGCTCGCGGCTTCCCGCGACGCCGGAGGGCGTCTCCGCAGGCGAGCAGTTCATGAAGATGGACGGCCGCGCGGTGTTCAAGTGGGCCATCCGCCTCGCCGAGGAGAGCATCCGTGCGACCACCGAGCGGGCGGGTGTGCCGCTCGAGCACGTCGATCTGTTCGTCCTGCATCAGGCGAATGCCCGGATCATCGAGGGCGTGCGGAACGCGCTCGACCTGCCGGAGTGGAAGGTCTTCGTGAACCTTGATCGCTACGGCAACACGTCGAGCGGATCGATCCCGCTGGCACTCGACGAGGCGTGGCGATCCGGCCGTGTGGGGCCCGGCAGCACGGTCGTGGTCTGCGGCTTCGGGGGCGGCCTCGCGTGGGGCACCGCCGTCTGGAGGTTGTGATGGATGGCGGCCGGCCCGACACGCCGGGGAGGGCAGCGGTCGGGTCGCGGCGGGCGGTCGTGCGTGGCCACGGCCCTGGACCGGAGTGAACAAGGACTGCACGACATGACCGAGGCGCTCGTCAAGACACTGCCGGTGCGGAGGGACGTGCCGGCCGGCGACACGTGGGACCTCGCGAGCCTCTTCGCATCGGATGCCGCGTGGGAGGCGGCGCTCGCGGTCTGGGAGGCGCGGATCCCCGCGTTCGCTGCGTTCGTCGGGACGCTCGGGCACTCGGCCGAGCGGCTCGCGGAGTGCCTCGCCTTCGACCTCGCGTATGACCGCGAGGGGGATCGCATCGGCACCTACGCGCACCTGCGGGCCTCGGAGGATCAGGCCGCGCCCGAGGCCCAGCGGATGGTGGGCCGCTTCCAGCACGTCTCGACGCGGGCCGGCGAGGCGGCGAGCTTCATGCGCCCGGAGATCATGGCGATCGAACCGGGCCGGCTCGCGGCGTGGATGGACGGTCCGGCGCTCGCCCCGTATCGACTCCTGATCGAACGGCTCGTCCGCACCCGGCCGCACGTGCTCTCCGAGGCCGAGGAGAAACTCCTCGCCATGCAGGGCACCTTCGCGGGCACGGCGGCGAAGGTGTTTCGGCAGCTCACCGACGCCGACCTCACGTTCGGCGCGATCACGACGGGACGCGGGGAGCGTGTCGAGCTTTCCAATGCGAGCTTCGTCACGCTCCTGCACGACACCGTGCCGGAGGTGCGTCGCGCCGTCTTCCACCAGTTCTACGCCCAGTATCGGGCGCATGCGAACACGCTCGCCGCGACGCTCTCCGGGTCGAACGAGCGCGACGTCTACGCGGCGCGCGTGCGGAAGCATCCCAGCGCGGTCGAGGCCGCGCTCTTCGCGGACCACGTGCCCTTGGCCGTCTACGATCAGCTCATCGCGGCCGTGCGGGGCCAGCTCCCCGCCGTCCACCGCTACTACGACCTGCGGCGGCGGGTGCTCGGCCTGTCGGAGATCCATCACTACGACTGCTACGTGCCGCTCGTGCCGGCCCTCGAGAAGAAGCACACCTGGGACGAGGCGGTCGATGTCGTCGTGCGGTCGCTGGAGCCGCTCGGCGCGGACTATTGCCGGCGTCTCGAGGCCGGCCTGCGCGGACGCTGGTGCGACCGCTATCCGAATGCGGGCAAGCAGTCCGGGGCCTTCAGCTCCGGCACCTACGACTCCGATCCCTACATCCTCATGAACTTCCAGGAGGAGGTGATCGAGCATGTCTTCACGCTCGCACACGAGGCCGGTCACTCGATGCACACGCGGTATTCCGCGGAGGCCCAGCCCTACCAGTACTCGGGCTACACGATCTTCGTGGCCGAGGTGGCGAGCACCTTCAACGAGCAGCTGCTGACGCGGCTCCTGCTCGAGCGGGCGACCACGCGGGAGGAGCGAGCCGCGATCATCTCCCGCGAGATCGATGGAATCCGCGCGACGATCGTGCGGCAGACGATGTTCGCCGAGTTCGAGCGGCGGAGCCACGCGTCGTGCGAGGCCGGCGAGCCGCTCACGCTCGAACGGATCCGGGGCATCTACCGGGAGCTGCTCGACGCCTACTTCGGCCCGCGGTTCTCGATCGATCCGGAGCTCGAGCTCGAGTGCCTGCGGATCCCCCACTTCTACAACGCCTTCTACGTCTACAAGTACGCGACCGGTCTCGCGGCGGCGATCACGCTCGCCGACCGGGTCGCCCGCAGGGTGCCGGGCGCGCTCGAGGCGTACCTCGGTTTTCTCCGGAGCGGGGCGTCGAAGTGGCCGCTCGACCTGCTGCGCGACGCGGGCGTCGATCTCGAGCAGCCGGAGCCCGTGGCGACGGCACTCACGCGCTTCGGCACGCTGGTCGACGAGCTCGCGACCCTCCTCTGAGGGCACCGGCCGTCGCTCGCGGGAGCGGTCTCAGCGGGCCAGAGACCTCGCCAGCTCGACCATCGGGCGCACCATGCACCCGGTGGCCCCGCCGTCCGTCCACGGTCGCGGTTTTTCGGCGAAGGCCGGCCCGGCGATGTCGACGTGCGTCCAGGGAATGCCCCCGACGAAGCGCTCCAGGAACTTGGCCGCCGTGATCGCCCCGCCCCAGCGGCCGTCCCCCACGTTCTTGATGTCCGCCACGTCGCTCGCGATCTGCTCGTCGTACTCCGGATCCATCGGCAGCTGCCAGACCCGCTCTCCCACGGCACGGGCCGCCGCCGCGACCGCGTCGCAGCAGCGCTGATCGTTCGTGAACAGTCCGGCGACGTCGTGACCGAGCGCCACCATGCAGGCCCCGGTGAGCGTGGCCGCGTCGACGATCCGTTCGGGGCCGAGGCCCCGCACGACGTCGAGCACGTCGGCCAGCACGACCCTCCCCTCCGCGTCGGTGTTGTGGATCTCGATCGTGGTGCCGCTGCGGGCCGTGATGACGTCTCCCAGCTTGTAGGCGGCCGGGCCGGTCATGTTCTCCACGAGCCCGATCGCCGCGACGACGTCCACGGGAATCTTGAGCGTCGCGATGGTGGCGATCGCGGCGAGCATCGCGGCTCCGCCCGCCATGTCGCACTTCATCGTGAGCATCGACTCGGAGGGCTTGAGCGAGAGTCCGCCGGAGTCGAACGTCACACCCTTGCCGACGAGCGCGAGCGCGGGTGCCGCACCGCCGCCCCCCCGGTGACGCAGGAGCACGAGCCGGGGGGGACGGCTGCTGCCGCGGCCGACCGCGAGGATCGCCGCGCATCGCTCGCGGGCGAGCCGCTCCTCGTCCCAGACCTCGATCTCGAGTCCCGACCGGGCGGCCACCGCGGCGGCTTCCTGGGCGAACGAGTCCGGGTACAGTTCGTCGGGCGACATGTTGACGAGACGACGGGCGAGGTTCACGCCGGCGCCGAGCGCGGCGCCGGTGGCGACGGCGGCCGCGTCGGCGCCGACCCACGTCGTCGTGCCGAACGGGGTGCGGCGCTTTTCGGCGCGGTGCAGGTCCTGCCCCACCATGCCCACGAGCGCGCCGGCGACCGCCTGCTCGAGATGCGCGGCCGGCCAGGACCGCTCGGCGGCGAACGCCACCGTGGTGCGGGGGCGGCCCGCCAGGTGCCGCGCGGCCGTCGCGGCCGCGCGGGAGAGCACGCCCGCATCGACGCGGTCGGCCTTGCCCACGCCGCAGAAGAGGACCTGGGCGGCCTGCACGCCCGGCAGGACGAAGAGCGGCACGCATTCGTTCCGGCGTCCGGTCAGTTCGCCGGCCGCGGCGAGTCGGGTGACGAGGCCGCCGGAGGCACGATCCACGTCGGCGGCGACGCCGTGGCCGACGCCCTCCTCGGCGAGGAAGACGACCAGCGCGTCGGCGGCCGTCGTCTCCGCGCGGCCTGACGGATCGGCCACGACGCTCGTCTTCTCACCACTGCGGACATCGAACGCGGCCATACGACCCTCCTGGACCTGTCAAGATGCTCGGCGGAACGGGCCCCTCACGCCCGACCGGCGTGTTGTACCGCACGTGGGCCGCACGGCCAGACGGGCGTCGTCGTCCCCGTGAGGAGCGCGAGGAGCACGGGGAGCACGACCAGGTTTCCGGCGAGCCCGCCGAGCAGGGCCAGGCACGAGAGCCAGCCGAACGACACCGTCGGGATGAAGCCGCTCGTCGTGAGCGCGAGGAAGCCGACGACGAGGGCCAGCGTCGAAAACACCATGGCACGGCCGGCCGTCTGGTGGGCCGTCTCGAGCGCCGCCGCACAGGCGTGCCCGTCGCCGCGGCGACGCAGGAACGCCGCGATGTAATGGATCGAACTGTCGATGGAGAGGCCGAGCGACACGGCGGCGATCATCGCCGTGCCCATGTTCGCCCGCACGCCGAGCCACCCGAGCAGGCCCAGCACGACGACGATCGGCAGGGCGTTGGGGAGGAGGGCGACGACGGCCAGGAGCGGGCTGCGAAAGGCGGCCGTGAGGAGCGCGAGCATCCCCACGGCGGCGATCGCGAAGGTGGACCACTGATCAGCGAGAATCCGCTCCACCAGCTGGGCCAGCAGCACGAAGAATCCGGTCACCTCGCCGTCGGGCGCCTCCTCGGCGACGATGCCCCGCACCTGCTCGATCACCGATCGCTTCACGTCGGCTGGCTGCCGCTCCCGCGCCCGCAGCATGACGCGGAGCCACTGCGAGCCGTCGGCGGGATCGCGGCCCACGAGCGTCGCGGCGAGCTGGGGCTGCTGACCCCGCAGCAGTTCGAGCGCACCGGTGAGTGCCCAGCCGCCGAGGGCCGTTCCGCGGAGCTGCTCGAACGGGACGGGTGACGCCGCCTCGAGCACGTCCATGACGCACAGCACCTTCGTCAGGGCGGGGCGGGGCGCGCCCGCCGCGTCGGGTGCCGTCACCTCGGTGCGCAGCCGTGCCGCGAGCCGCTCCACGCGCTCGAGTGCGGCGCCATCGACCACCGTGCCGACCGGCATGAGCACGTCCCATACGCCGGCGCCGCCGAGTCGCGATTCGACCGTGTCGTAGGAGGCGACCGTGGGGCTCGAGGCCCTGAAGTTCTTCGTGAAGTCGGTCTCGACCTCGAGCCAGCGGAGCCCGACCATCGACGCCGTGGCGACGGCCGTGCACGCGGCGAGCACCGGCCACGGATGCCGCACCAGCCCGCGCACGAGCCCGTCGAGCCCCCGCTCCAGCAGCCCCTCGCCCCAGGCGGAGCGCGGATCGTCGCGAAACCGTCCCACGAGCGCCAGGAACGGCACGCACAGGGCGACGGCGACCAGCACCATGCAGGCGCCCAGCGAGGTCATGATGCCGAAGTCCTGGACCGGACCGACCGCGCTGAAGCTCAGCGATCCGAAGCCGATCACGTCGGTCGCGATCGCGCCGACGGTCGGCCAGAACAGCCGGGCGAGCGTCTCACGCAGTGCCTCCTCGGGCGGCCGTCCCTCGTCGCGGTTCCGTCGAAACTCGACGATGACGTGCGTCACGGTCCCGATCGCCACGACGGTGATCATCGCCGAGAGCATCGCCGACACCATCGTCAGTTCGAGTCCGACGAGCGCGAGAACGCCCCGCGTGCCCCAGAGCGCGAGCAGCAGCACCGCCAGCGGCACGATGAGCCAGCGCACGCTGCGAAAGCACGCCAGGAGAACGCCTCCGGCGAGCAGCGCGCTCGTCGTGCCGAGCAGGTTGCCGTCGCGCTCGAGCATCGCGAATCCGTCGCGGAGCATCACCGGCTCACCGGCCAGGGTGCCTCCCGGCAGATCCGCCAGCACGGTGCGCAGGCGATCGATCGTGCCGGCCCGCGACGGGGGCTGGCGGACGTCCGCGACGGACCTGTCGGTCGGCTCCAAGACGCACACCACGCCGGCGGTGCGCCGGTCGGTGCCGATCGCATAGCCCTCGAGGAGGGACACGAGGCGGCGGGCCGCGTCGTTGCGCTCGACATCGACGATGCGGTCGCCGAGCGGTGTCGTCGCGAGGCTCGTGGCCGAGCGGACCCCGGGGACGGCCGCGAGCCGCGTCGTCACCTCGCGGACGCGGTCGATGCCGGCGCGGGTGAGCAGGTCGGGGTCCTCGTAGACCGCGAGCACCACCTCGCTCGAGCCGAACGTGCGCACGAGCCGGTGATACGGGGCGAGCGCGGGATCCGTGCGGTCGAACATCGCGTCGATCGAGCGCGAGAAGACGAGCGTGCGGGCCCGCTCGACCGACACGGCAGCCAGGAGCAGGGCGCTGACGAAGAGCGGCAGACGGTGGGCCACGAGCCACGCGGCAGCCTGGGCGGCGACGGGGCGCATCGGGCAATCCCAGGTGACGGGTCAAGCGGGGCGTCGGGCGGGACGCGGTGCGGGGAGGCGAAGTCGGCGAGTCGAGGGACCTCGGTCGTCCCTGGGACGCCGCAGTTTACCGGCACGGCTCGCCGTGACTGCGCCGACGCTCGCCGGGTTTGCCAGGTCGCCCCCCTCGTCGCGCGGGACGACCGACGGCGCGCGCGGTGCGGCGCCGTGCCGCGATAACCGCCGTCGTGGCCGCGACTTGCACGTCCGTCGCGCCGCCCCCGTCCGCTTGACGACCCCTCGGCGCCGCTCCTATAAGCCCCGGTCTTTTTGCGCCGGGAGGCGATTGCGTCGCCCCGTCCACGTCCCCGAGTCCGTCGACGGCGGCGAACGTCGCCACGTTTTCGCGAGCCATCCCATCATCCGCGTGTCGCACCACGTGCCACGAGTCGTGACCGAGCGCGTCCCGCGCGCGCGGCGGGTCCGTGCGGGGGCGTGCGCGCTCATCGGCGTCGTGCTCGTCGGCGGCATTCTCACGCGATCCGTCGGAGCCGACGAGCCTGAGGTCGCTCCGGCGGAACGCGCCCTGGCCGTGGGTGCACCGGCCGGGCAGCTCGCCGCACTTCCCGCACGCGGCCTCGCGTCCGCGATCGCCGAGGCGGGACGCATCGAGGTCCCCTCGGTCGATCCCCGCGAACAGCTCGCGATCCGTGCGACGCAGGCCTCGCGGTGGACCGAGGGGGCCTACGACGTCTGGCATCTCACCGGCGGAGTCACGGTCGCCCAGGGTGAGACCGAGGCGACGGCGCACGAGGCCGTCGTGTGGATCGAGCAGCAGGCCGAGCCCGAGGAGCCGCAGGTGCGCGGCGTGCTCGTGCGGATGGCGGGTGATGTCCGCGTGCGATCGGCCGGCGGCGCGGACCAGCACGCATCGACCGTGCGCGGGCCGCAGTGGGCCGGACGCTTCTGGACGCTGCGCGATCCTCGGCTCGACTTCACGAGCGTCGCGCCGGGCAGCGGGGGGCCGCCCGTCTACGAGACACCCGCGGGCACGGCGGGATCGCCCGCCGGGACCGTGGCGGATGATTCCGTGATCCGTCAGACGCAGTTCAGTGAATTCGGCGCCCCAGTCGCGCCGGTGCCGCAGGCGTCGGTGTCGGGGCGGAGGCTCCGTGCCTTTCCGCGTTCGAGCGCGCCACTGTCGATCAAGTGGTTCCCCAGCCCGTCCGGCACCGAGTGGATCGCGGTCATCACGTCGGGCGTGAATCTGGTCGTCGACGGGGTCGACCCGGCCGGGCCGCTCGACATCTCGTGCGACCGCCTCGTCATCTGGACGCAGGGCTCGGCCCAGCCCGATCTCGACGGCGGCGCGCAGGCCGCCGACGTGCCGCTCGAACTCTACATGGAAGGCAACGTCATCTTCCGCCAGGGGCAGCGGGTGGTCGAGGCGGCCAACATGTTCTACGACGTGCCGCGGTCGAGCGGCGTGATCACCGGCGCGACGGTGCTCACGCCGGTCGACAACTACTCGGGTGCGGTGCGGCTGCGGGCGGACGTGCTTCGGCAGGTGGACCGGAACCGGTTCGTGGCGGGCAACAGCGGTTTGACGTCGAGCCGCCTCGGCGTGCCGAGCTGGGAGTTCCGCTCCCGGGAGCTTTCGTTCATCGACGAGCAGGTGCCGCTGCCCGGGCCCTTCGGCACCGGCGTCGTCGATCCGACGACGGGTGAGCCGGCGGTCGAGCACCAGCAGCTCATCACGAGCCGCGGCAACACGGTCACGGTCGGCGGAGTGCCCGTGCTCTGGTGGCCGGTGCTCTCGACGAACGCCCAGAAGCCGACCTTCTACATCAACAACGCGCAGATCAAGAACGACCAGATCTTCGGCACCCAGCTCCTGACGAGCTGGGACGCGTTCCAGGTGTTCGGGTGGCGCCGGCCGCCGTCGGGCGTCGACTGGAACTTCGACGTCGACTACCTGAGCCTGCGCGGGCCGGGCGGCGGCACGTCGCTGCTCTACAACCGGCCGGACTTCTTCGGCACGCCGGCCAGCGGCGATGCCGACGCCTGGTTCATCGGCGACGTCGGTCGTGACAACCTCGGCCTCAACCGCCGGGACTTCATCTACCCGGGGTATCCCGACCGCACCTTCCGCGGCCGCAGCTTCTGGCGGCATCGGCAGGATCTCGGCGCCGACTGGCAGCTGCGGGGCACGGCCGGCTGGATCAGCGACATGAACTTCCTGGAGGAGTACTACGAGGCGGAGTGGGAGGAGGGCTACGAGCAGCGCACGTGGCTCGACCTGCGGCGGCCGACGGAGAACCGCGAGCTGCGGCTCCTCACGAGCATCCGCGTCGATCCCTTCTTCACGCAGAGCGAGTGGTGGCCGCGGCTCGATCACTACTGGCTCGGCCAGCCGCTCATCCGCGACGCCGTCACGTGGTACCAGCATTCGGGCGTGTCATACGTGCGGCAGAACACGCCGCAGGTGCCGATCGCCGGACAGGGACGCAACATCTGGACGCTGCTGCCCTACGAACAGAACGTGATCGGCGAGCGGCTCGCGACCCGCCACGAGCTCGACCTGCCGTTCCAGGCGGGTCCGGTCAAGGTCGTTCCCTACGCGCTCGGCGAGCTGGCGCACTGGGGCGAGGTGCTCGATCAGTCACCGCTCGACCGCGCCTACGGCCAGGTCGGCATCCGCTCGAGCCTGCCGATGTGGTCGGTCGATCCGGACGTCGAGAGCCAGCTCTGGAACGTGCACGGCCTCGCCCACAAGGTCGTCTGGGAGGCGGAGTTCGCCTACACCGACTCGAACCAGGCCGTCCAGCAGCTTCCACTCTACGACCAGATCGACGACGACACGATCAACCAGTACCGCCGCAACATTCCCTACTGGGACTACGGCGCGGTGCCCGGGCAGCTCACGCCGCTGCAGGCTCCGTTCATTTTCGGTCCGGACAACAGGTACGACCCGCGCACGTACGCCGTGCGGCGCGGCCTGGCCGGCTGGGTGACGGGCCCGACGGAGATCGCCAACGATCTCACGGCATTTCGCCTCGCGGCGCGGCAGCGGTGGCAGACGAAGCGCGGCCCCATGGGCAACCGCCGGATCATCGACTGGATCACGTTCGACGTCACCGGCGAGATGTTCCCCGTCACGAGCCAGAACTTCGGCCAGGTGCTCGGCCTCTGGCAGTACGACTTCCGCTGGCACGTCGGCGACCGGACAACGGTGCTCTCCACGGCGGACGTCGATTTCTTCACGGGGGGTCAGCAGCTGTACACGGTCGGCGCGCTGCTCAACCGCACGCCGCGCGGGAGCTTCTACGTCGGATTCAACCAGTTCGGCGGCCCGATCGAGGCGGCCGTGCTCACCGGTTCCTACACCTATCGCATGAGCCCGAAGTGGGCGAGCTCCTTCGGCTCGGCGATCGACCTCACGGGCCGCAACATCGGCCAGCGCTTCCAGCTCGTTCGCATCGGCGAGTCGTTCCTCATGAGCGTCGGCTTCAACGTCGACTACAGCCGCAACAACGTCGGCGTGACCTTCAATCTCGAGCCGCGATTCCTCTCGAAGACGCAGTTCGCCAGCCGCAGCGGCCTCGACGTCCCGGTCGCGGGCGCCTACGGGCTCGAATGACGTCCTCCCGAAGCGGGCACGTCAGGAAACGGCCTCGGGAGGCCGGGGACCGCCCGACCGTGCCGAGGGCGCCGCGTTCCAGGCCGCGAACAGCGCTGCCAGCGCGGCGTAGGCGGCGGCGAGGTGCCACGGCGTGCGGCCGGCCGCCTCGGCGGGGAGTTCTCCGATGGCCCAGGGGAGGAACAGCCGGCCGTCGGCGAATGGCGAGTGGATCACGCCCGAGAGCGTGAGTGCCGCGGCGGCCAGGGCCCACGCTGCCGCGCGTCCGAGCCGGTGATCGACGAGGGCCGTCACGAGGCCCGCCCACAGCAGGCTCGTGACGATGAACCCGGCCGAGAGAATCCGCACGCAGAACAGCTCTCCCGCGAGCTGCGGTGACGGCTCGGCCCCCGCCGCGAGCAGCTTGTCCGACTGGATCTTCACGAGCGCCGCGAGTGCCGGCACGCACGCGATCGCGACGGCCGGGTAATGCCGCGCGGGCGTCGCGTGGAAGCTCTGCGCCGTGATCTCGAGCCCGATGAAGACGAGCACCGGCAGGATGGCCGCCCCCGGCACGGCCTCGTAGATCCAGGCGAACGTGCCGGTGAGCCCCGCGGCGCCGATGAAGAAAGCCGTCGCGAGCGTGTACGCGGCGCGGCCACCCATCGCCTTGTAGGCCGGGTGACCGATGTAGGGCGTGGTCTGGATGACCCCGCCGCAGGCCCCGGCCACGAGCGTCGCGACGGCCTCGACCGCGATCACGCGACCGGTGTCGTACTCGTCGCCGGCGGCGGCCGCGCTCTCCGCGCAATCGATGCCCCCCACGACCGTGCCGAGCGCGAAGGGGATCACGATGGGCAGGTAGGGGATCGTGTCGTTCCACGCCGTCAGCCACTCGAGCCGCAGTGCCGCCAGCCATTCGATGGGCCAGAGCGCCGCGGCCGGGTCGATCGGCGCGTGGGCCGCCGCGGTCGGGATCCAGCCGAACGCCGTCCCGGCCGCGTGGGCGGCCCAGCCGGCCACGACGGCGAGGAATGCACCGGGCACGCCGGCCGGGACCGGGATGCGGGCGGTGAGGCTCGCGAGCACGATCCCCAGTGAGACGAGGCCGACGAGCGGAGACGCGAGGATCTCGAGCGTCGGCAGGAACGTGATGAGCGCCAGCGCGATCGCCGTCAGGCTGCCGAGCAGTGCCGCGCGGGGCACGAGCCGGTGAATCGGTCCGGCCACGGAGGCGCACGCCAGCTTGAAGAGCCCGCTGGCCACGATCGAGCACATGCCGACATGCCAGGCATGCCGTGCCGCCGCGATCTCCTCGAGGCCGTCCCCGCGGGCCGCGGCGTAGGCGGGACCGACGACGAAGAACACCATCCCGAACGTGCTCGGCGTGTCGAGCCCGAGCGGCATCGCCGTGACGTCGGTGCGTCCGGTCCGTCGCGCGAGCCGGAAGGCCAGGCCGGTGAAGAGGAGGTCGCCCACGACGACGCCGAGGGCCGTTCCCGGCACGAGGTGGGCGAGCGCGAAATCGGCCGGGTAGCCGAACACCGTGGCCAGGAGCGACACGGTCAGCACGAGGCCGGCCAGGTTGTCGATCGCAAGCCCGCAGAAGGCGTTGACGTCGCCCGGCGTGGCCCAGCGGTAGCGGTGCGTGGCGTCCATCGGTGGCGGGAATGTCCGGCCGGCGAGCCGAAAAGTCAAATCCTCCAACAGGTTGCGTCGCAGGCCGGCGGGGAACGCCGCGGGTATACTCCGTCACGGGTTTTTTCCGCTCCCGACGAACCGGGCCCGGGCGGGGTCCGTACCGAGGATGGATCTGCACGACACCGACCGGTCGTCCTCTCGGGGCGGCATGACTGCCGTCGAGGGGAATGCTGCGTCCGGTGGCACCGTGCAGGACGAGGAACTGCTGCGGCGGTGTCAGTCGGGCGGCGATCCGGCCGCGTTCGAAACCCTGGTGAGGCGATACGAACGTGAACTGTTCAGTTATCTCCGCCGCTACCTGGGCAACGCCGAAATGGCCGAGGACGTCTTCCAGGCCACCTTCCTCCAGGTGCACCTCAAGAAGGAGCAGTTCGAGGAAGGCCGCCGGTTCCGCCCCTGGCTCTACACCATCGCCACGAACCAGGCGATCGACGCCCAGCGGCGCAACAGACGGCATCGCATGGCGAGCCTCGATGGCCGAGGGCCGACGGATGACGTCGGCACGCTCATCGAGATGCTCGCCGGCAACGTGCCCGCGGCCTCCGACCGCATCGAAGAGGAGGAGGCACGCGCCTGGGTGCGCGCCGCGGTGGATGAACTGCCCGACACGCTCCGGAGCACGCTCGTGCTGGTGTACCACCAGGGAATGAAGTATCGCGAGGCCGCCGACGTTCTCGGGATTCCGGTCGGCACGGTGAAGAGTCGGCTCAATGCGGCATTACTGAAACTGAACCAGACGTGGCGAAGCACCAGGGCACCTTGAGATGTCCGACCGCTTCCGGTCGCATCGCAGCGTGGATGAGGAACACGAACCATGGTCAAGGAACCGGATCTCCGACACGAGGATCTCCGACACGACCTGATCGGATATCTGCTCGGTGTGCTGGACGACCGCGAGACGCGCGAGGTCGATACGGCACTCGCATCCGTGAATCCTGTGCAAAGCCTGCGGCGGGATCTCGATGTGCTGCGGGGCGCGTTCGAACCGCTCGAGCATGACCGGGAGCCATTCGATCCCCCGCGCGGCCTGACGGAGCGGACGCTCGCCTTCGTGGCCGCGGCCTCGGTCGCGCCGCCTCCCGGCGAGACGGGACAGCGATCGCCCCGGCCGAGGCCCGTGGGCGTGGGCACCCTCCCGTCACCAGGCCTCTCTCCCGCCGATGGCGACTGGACCGCAGCGGGTTCGCGATCGTGGCTGGATCGGCTCATCATCGGCGCAAGCGCGCTGGCCGCATGCGTGCTGGTGGCCCCGCTGCTCCTCGACGCGATCGAGGAATCGCGGGCCCGCCGTGCCGAACGGAGACTGCAGCAGCTGTCCGCATCGCTGCAGGGCTACGCGGAATCGCACCGCTTCTATCCCACGCCCCCCGACAGCGGTCCGTTGTCTCGGGCCGGCCTCTACGCGCCGACGCTCGTGTCCGAGGAGCGGATCGTGGCGGACGACGGCACGGTGCTCTGCCCCGACTCCGCGCTCTCCCGACGGGGAGGCTTTCGGGTGCCGTCGCTCGACGAGGTGAAGGCCGCGGTGGGTACGCCGCGCTTCGAGGAGCTCGTCCAGACGATGGGGGGTGACTACGGCTACACGCTCGGCCACCGCAATTCGGCCGGCGTCCTTCAGCCCAACCTCAATCTGCGGCGCGGCGACTTTCCGATCATGGCCGACGCGCCGGACGAGTGCTGCGAGAAGAGCAGCAACCATCCCGATGGCATCCACCACGTGCTCTTCGAGGATGGTCGCATCAGGACGCTCCGTCCCCACGCGCTTCACCGGGACGATCACCTGTACCGCAACCACCGAGGCTCCGTCGCCGCGGGCGTCGATCGTGACGACGCCGTGATCGGTGACTCACATCAGCAGCCCTGAGATCAGCCCTGGGCCGTCGGCGGGTCCGGCATCCGGGCGAGCCCGGTGCTTCGGCCGATCGATCGTTCAGGTCGGGGCGAGCGCATCGCGGGCCGCCGCCGCGACCGCTTCCGGGGTGATGCCGAAGTGGGCGTAGAGAGTCGGCGCGGGCGCCGAGGCGCCGAATCCCGACATGCCCACGAAACGACCGTGGGGCCCGATCCAGCGTTCCCATCCGAAGCCGCACGCGGCCTCGCACGCGACCCGCGCGGCGATGCCCGCCGGGAGGACGTGCTCGCGGTAGTCGGCATCCTGCGCCGCGAAGAGGTCCCAGCAGGGAAGGCTCACCACCCGCGCCCGCACGCCTGCGGTCGCCAGGAGGCCCGCCGCGTCGAGGCAGATCTGGACCTCGCTGCCGGTGCCGATGAGGATGCACTGGGGCGGGCCGCCCGCCGATTCCTGCAGGATGTAGCCTCCGCGAGCGACCCCGACGGCGCCGCCCCGTCCGGTGCGGTCGAGCGTCGGCACGTTCTGCCGGGAGAGCACGATGACCGCGGGCCGGTCGGCCCGTTCCATCACCACGCGCCACGTCTCGGCCACCTCATTCGCATCGGCGGGACGGAACACGGAGAGTCCCGGCACGGCCCGAGCGCTGGCGAGCTGCTCGATCGGCTGGTGGGTGGGGCCATCCTCACCGAGGCCGATCGAATCGTGCGTGAGCACGTAGATGACCCCGAGCGAGCCGATCGCCGAGAGCCGCAGCGACGGCTTGAGATAGTCGAAGAAGACGAAGAACGTCGAGCCGTAGGGCCGCAGCCCGCTCAGCGCCATGCCATTGCAGGCCGCCGCCATGGCATGCTCGCGGATGCCGAAATGGAAGTTGCGGCCCGCGCGATCGTGAGGCCCGAAACTGCCCGCCCCCGGGACGAGCGTCATCGTCGATGGGGCGAGATCCGCCGAGCCGCCGAGGAGCCACGGCACGCCGGCACTCAACGCCTGGAGGACCTTGCCCCCCGACACGCGTGTCGCCAGCCCCTTGGCGTCCGCCGGGAACGACGGCATGCGGGCGTCCCACCCCGCGGGCAGGCGACCGGCGAGGAGGCTGTCGAGCTCCGCTGAGATGTCGTGCGGGAGCCCGGCGCGGGAACGACTCCATGCCGCGCGGGCCGCCGCACCCCGACGGCCGAGCGTCTCCGCGAAACGTGCGGGCACGTCTGCGGGCACGAGAAACGACGCGTCGACCGGCCATCCATAGGCCGCCTTCGCGCCACGAATCTCGTCCGGTCCGAGCGGCGCCCCGTGGGCCTCGTGGGACCCCGCCTTCTTCGGCGCCCCGAAGCCGATGGTGCTCTTGACGATGATGAGCGTGGGCCGCGCGGACTCCTGGCGGAAGGCCTCGAGCGCCCGGTGGAGCGACGCCGTGTCGTTCGCGTCGGCCACGTGCTCCACGCGCCAGCCGAGCCCGGTGAACCGCGTGCCGACGTCCTCGCGGAAGGCGAGATCGGTGTCCCCCTCGATCGTGATCGAGTTGTCGTCGTAGATCCAGCACAGGTTCGAAAGCTGCAGGTGTCCCGCGAGCGACGCGGCCTCCGCCGCGACGCCCTCCATGAGGTCGCCGTCGCTGCAGAGCACGTAGGTGTCGTAGTCGAAGAGCGTCTCGCCGGGACGGTTGTACCGCGCTCCCAGCCACGCGGATGCGATCGCCATGCCGACCGAGTTCCCGCAGCCCTGGCCGAGCGGACCGGTGGTCGTCTCGATGCCGGCCGTCATGTGATGCTCGGGGTGGCCCGCGCACACGCTGTCGAGCTGGCGGAACCGTTCGATCGCCGCGAGGGGCACGGCCGGCTCGTCATGGCGAGGGTCGTGCGGCCCGCCGCGTCTGATGCCCGCGAGGTGGATGAGCCCGTAGAGGAGCATCGACGCGTGGCCGCAGGAGAGCACGAATCGGTCGCGGTTGGGCCACGTCGGGTCGAGCGGGTCGTAGCGGAGGAAGTCGCGCCAGATCGTGTAGGCCACCGGCGCGAGGGCCATCGGCGTTCCCGGGTGGCCGCTCCGCGCCGCCTCGACCGCATCCATCGCGAGCGTGCGGAGCGTGTCGATGGCGAGCCGATCGACGTCGGGCGAGGTGGCTGTGGCAGTCGGGGTCATCGTGTCTCCTTGGTCATGGCGGCGTGACGACGGCCGCCCCGCGGTGCATGAATGGCCCGCAAAGTCTACAGAGCGATGCGTCGCCCGCCATGCCGTCGGCGTCACTCGCCAGCGAGGTGGGCTCGATACGCGGCGTCGAGCTCCGCGTAGGACGTGCGGCACAACCGCGCGAGCGTGTCCGCGTCGGCCGTGCCCGCGTAGACGCGGCCGCAGTACTCGAGAAAGGCCTCGCGGTACCGCCCCGATGAGCCGTTCATGAGGAAATCGGCGAGCCCGGCGGCCTGTGCGTAAAGGTCCTCGAGCCGCTCGTGGGACTGAAAGTCCTCGCGGCTGAGCGAGGTCAGGCGCACGAGCGGTACCTGGAACGCCTCGTCCATGAGGATTTCACGAGCCCGCGGCACGCGGCCCGCGTCGCGGCCACCCACGGTCCATCCCGCAGGGGCAGGGCGGATCGACTCCATGTGGCAGGCGAGAGCCTCGATGGCCCAGAAGCCCGTGCGTTCCCCCGCGAGCTTGCTCGTGCGCGACGGGTCGCCGGCCTCGACGCAGAGCTGGTGCGTGGCCTCGTGATGCACCGTGTCGGGACGCGGCGCCCCGTCGCCCCCGGCGGGTTCGGCGTGGAAAAACCAGGCCGTGCGGGTCGGGGTCCAGTAGAGCCCGTCCACGTGGTCGGGCACGGCCACCGACCGCGCCACCTCCGTGGCGAACTGCCTCCGGTCCGCGCAGAGGACGGCTGCGAACGGCTCGGTCGTCCGTGGCGGGCTCGTCTGGGTGAGCCGCCGTTCCACGGTGTCGGCCGTCGCGCCGATCGTGCCGAAGACCTGCTGCCAGACGACGAACGTCTCCTCGAGTCGCGCGGCGAGCCCCGCGGCCGCGGCGAGTGGCGCGGCGGAGAGAATCTCCCAATGATCGGAATCGAACCGCCGTCCGCGGTCCACGTCCGGCACGCGGCGGTCATCCTCCTCCGCCGAGATCCAGCGGCCGCGCTCGTGGCGCTCTCCCGCGCGATACCGCGCGAGGCGGCCCTTGGGCAGCCATCCGAAGGCGGCGTCGTATTCCTCGCCCCGATCGAGGCGGCGGGCGGCGGGCGGCCACACCCACTCGTCCCCCCGCCGCACGGAGCCGATGGCGGCACGCGCGCGGCTGTGCGTGGGGTCATCCCGGAGCGTGCGATAGACCAGACGCACGGCCTCGCTCGACCGGCGCGAGCCGGACGGACGATCGGCCGAGGGCGCGGCGCGCTCGGCCCGGGTGGGGACGTCGCGGTGCGCGTGGGCCGCGTCGAGGGCGTGCTCGAACGTGGCTGCAGCACGACGATTCCGCGCGGCCACGAAGTCGTCCCAGATCGCCGTCACCGCGTCCCCCGCGATCCAGTCGGGGCGCTCGAGCCGCGGCGGGATGGCGTAGGCGATCTGCCGATCCGCGGGCGTGGGAACGTCCCAGTCGCGCAGCAGCGCGACGAGCCTCTCGTCGCCGAGCGCGGCGGCGCGACGCTCCAGCGCGGCGACCGACGCCGCGAACGCCGTGTCGATGTCCTCGAGGGCCGCCGACGGTTCGCGGCCCGCGGCATGCGAGCGCAGGGCTCCGTGCCCGCAGAGCACGGCGACGACGAGTCCGCCGATCACCCCACCCCGCACGGTGCTCATGCGTCCTCGGCGAAGGCGGCGTCGAATTGCCGCGCGCTCGGCGCGAAATCAAGGCTGCGCACGAAGCGGGCCGCCTCGGCCGCCCCGTGCTCGCGATCCATCCCGACATCCTCCCATTCGACCGACAGCGGGCCCGCGTAGCGCGCGTGGTTGAGCGCCCGGATGATCTCCTCGAAGTCGACGCCGCCCCGGCCCGGGGACCGGAAGTCCCAGCCGCGGCGCGGATCGCCGAAGTTCAGGTGGCTCGCGAGGATGCCCGAGCGGCCGTTGAGCGTGACGATCGCGTCCTTCACGTGCACGTGGTAGATGCGGTCGGGGAACGCGCGAATGAACTCGACGGAGCTCACTCCCTGCCAGTGCAGATGGCTCGGGTCGAAGTTGAAACCGAATTCCTCACGGTGGTCGAGTGCCTCGAGGGCCCGCTCGGCCGTGACGATGTCGAAGGCGATCTCCGTGGGATGGACCTCCAACGCGAAGCGCACGCCGCACCCGGCGAAGACATCGAGGATCGGATTCCATCGCTCGGCGAACTCGGCGAACCCGGCCTCGAGCATCGACTCGGGTACCGGCGGGAAGGAATAGAGGAGCGGCCAGATCGCGGAGCCGGTAAACCCGTTCACGATGGACACGCCGAGCCGTTGGGCAGCGCGGGCCGTGTTCTTCATCTCCTCCGCCGCGCGGCGGTTGACCCCGGCGGGATCGCCGTCTCCCCAGACGTGCGGCGGCAGGATCGACTTGTGGCGTTCGTCGATGCGGTCGCAGACCGCCTGGCCGACGAGGTGGCTGGAGATCGCATGCACGGAGAGGTCATGACGCTCGAGCTGCTCGCGCTTCGCCGCGCAGTAACCCGCCTCGCCGACCGCCCGCGACACGTCGAAGTGGTCCCCCCAGCAGGCCAGTTCCAGTCCGTCGTAGCCGAACTCCACGGCCTTGCGCGCGAGGTCGTCGAGCGGGAGATCGGCCCACTGTCCGGTGAAGAGCGTCACAGGGCGTGGCATCGGCGTGACTCCTGACTCGTGGACGCATGCAGTCGCCCGGCGATTCTGCCAGATTCCGCGTGTCCCGCAACCGAGGGCACGAAGGTCATCCGCTTCCCCGCGACCGATGACGGGCGGTCCAAAGCCGAGCGGGTTACGCTTGGGGCGTGGTGAATCGCACGCGCATGCTCCAACTGTGTCTCGCGGTCCTGATGCCGGCGACCGTGATCGCGGCAGACTCGCCTCACGCGGTCGACCGGGGCCAGCATGCCTACGTCGTGGTCAGCACGAGCGGCGACGGTGGCGAGACGTGGAAGGAAGTGCTCGCGATCGATCCCGACGGGCCCGGCCCGCTCAAGGCCTACGATCCGCGTCCGTGGATCGACCCCGACGGAAGACTCTGGGTGTTCTTCACCCTGCCATACCCGCTCCACAAACACGCCTGGGCGATCACGGCGGAGGACGGGGATCGGGAAAGCCCCGCCTGGTCGCCGCCGCGGCCCGTCTTCGAGGGCGTGCTGCTCAACAAGCCGACCGTGCTCGCCGATGGGACATGGTTGTTCCCGACGTATGCACGAAGGCCGAACAACATGGCCGCCATCCTCGCGCACGTCTCGCGTGACAGGGGCCGCACGTTCGCCTTGGAGGGACGGTGCGAAGCGAGTTGGGATCTGTTTCCCAGCGAACCGATGGTGGTCGAGCGGAAGGACCGCTCGCTCTGGATGCTCGTACGAACCAACCTGGGCATCGGCGAAAGCGTCTCGAAAGATGGCGGCTCGACCTGGAGCTCGCTCGACGTTCCCGCGATCCGGCACACCCCCTCACGGTTTTTCATCGGCAGGCTGCGATCGGGCGACCTGCTGCTGGTGAAGCATCTCGGCATCGATGACGACCCGTTGTCGGCCGGCACAGGCAGGCAGCGTCGCGAACTCACCGCCTTCATTTCGCAGGACGACGGCAACACGTGGTGTGGCGGCCTCGTCCTCGATGACCGCGTCGGCTGTTCCTACCCCGACGTCCAGCAGGTCGCCGACGGCACCATCTACGCCTGTTGGGATTTCATGCGTTCGAACGAACAGGAGGTGTGGATGACGACCTTTCGAGAGGACGACGTGCTCGGCGCCTCCGCCGAAGCCGCCTCAGTCGTGCAGGCGCGCCGCCACCTCGTCAGCAAGGGAGGCACGCCAGAGTGACGACCAGTTCCGCCGCAAGGCTTGCCCCCTTGGTGGTCTTGCCGCTGCTCTTCGCAGCCACGTCGGCCGACGCTGTCGACGACGCCTCGGCCCGCGGGCCGCTGGCGGTGACGACGCTCGAATTCGCCGACCTCGTGGACGCGAATCGGAAAGGCCCGGTGGCGGATGCGAAAAAAGCGCGCGGGGCGTCGGGACGCCGTGTGCCGATCAAGGTGCACCTCCCCGCCGGCGATCGCCCCGTGCCGGTCGTGATCGTGTCACACGGCGCCGGCGGCGACTGGGATACGCATCTCGGGCAGGCCCTGCACCTCGCGTCCCACGGCTACGCGGTCCTCTGCCTCGAGCACGTGGGGAGCAATCGGGCGATGCTGGCGGGCAGCTTCCAATTCATGAAGGTCATGGAGGCCATGACCCGTGACGCCGACGAGGTGCTCGGCCGGCCGCGAGACGTGCGGTTCGCGATCGATCGGTCCGAGGAGTGGAACAGGACGCACGAGAAGCTCCGCGGCCGGCTCGACCCCGACCGCGTCGGCATCATGGGCCACTCGTACGGCGCATTCACGACGCTGGCGGTGGGCGGCATGCGGCCCGCACTCGACTGGCTCACGCCCCGCGTCGAGCCGGGCCGGGGGCTCGGGCCGGACCTGCGGGACAGGCGGGTGCGCTGCGGCGTGGCGTTGTCGCCGCAGGGCGTCGGCGAGCCGTTCTTCATCCGGGAGAGTTTCGGGTCGCTCGCGGTGCCGACGCTCGGGATCACGGGCACGCTCGACAGGCAGCAGGGGGGGCTGTCGGCCGAGAACCGCCGCGAGGGATTCGCGCTCTGGCCTGACGGGCCGCACAGGCTCGTCTGGCTGACGAACGCCCGGCACGTCGACTTCACCGATTCGGCGGGCACCGGCCGGCGGGAGCTGCCGTCGCCGACCCGCGCCGACGTGCAGCCGGTGGTGCGGGCCGCCATGCTGTTGTTCTTCGATGCCCACCTACGCGGAGCCGCGGAGGCCGAGGCGAAACTCACGGCCGCCGGCCTCAAGCCGTTTCTTCGGGGCGGAGTCACCGACGTGGAGGTGCTCGCGAAGTGACCGGACACGGGCCGACGAAGCTTGTCGTGGCCGCGTCATGCGTGGTTGCGGCGGTGGCCACGCCTGTCGCCCGGAGTGCCGAGGCTTCCAAGACGGTCACGAGCTCCAAGGAACTCTTCAACGTCAAGGACTGGATCGACTTCGACGAGAAGCCCGCGCATCATGTCACGATCACGCAGCCGTTCTTGATGGGCGTCACGGTGGGGCAGTCTCGCCAGTTCGATACCGACTTCACACTGGCGTGGATCAAGGCCCTGCCGCCGAAGGCGTGAAACGCGCGCGTGCAGTCTCCGCTTGTCTTCGGCTCATATCGCTCATCGATGCACACCGACGCATCGTCAGCGAAGGAGGAACACCCGAGTGATGAAAACCGCCCTCCCCCTCGTCACGGCCCTCTTGCCCATGGTGTTGGCCGTCGCTCCGGCCGCCGAGCCGTTCCTCGAGAAGCAGGACCTTTTCAGCGTCGGCGACGATCCCGCCCACGACGTCTACCACATCCCCGGCATCGTGGTGACCGCCCGCGGCAGCGTGCTCGCCTGGTGCGAGGCGCGGCATGGCGGCGGCGACTGGTCCGACATCGCCATCCTGCTCCGCCGGTCGACCGACGACGGCCGGACGTGGAGCCCGCCCAGGAGCATCGTGAAGGTCGCCGACCCGAAGCCCAAGAATCCTTTTGCGCTCGCGGTGAAGGGCGTGAACCCCGATCACGTCACCTACAACAACCCCGTGCTCGTCGCCGACCGCGACGGCAGCGTGCACATGCTCTTCTGCCTCGAGTACATGCGGGTCTTCTACCAGCGGAGCGGGGACGACGGGCTCACCTGGAGCGAGCCGGTCGAGATCACCCCCGTCTTCACCCCGTTCACGAAGCAGTACGACTGGAAGGTGCTGGCGACGGGGCCGAACCACGGCATCCAGCTGCGGACCGGCCGGCTCGTGGTGCCCGTGTGGCTCTCCACCGGCACCGGAGGCAACGCACACCGCCCGAGCGTGACCGCCACGATCACGAGCGACGACGGGGGTGCGACCTGGAAGGCCGGAGAGATCGCCGTGCCGAACACCGCCGACTGGATCAACCCCAACGAGACCGTCGCCGTCGAACTATCCGACGGCCGAGTGATGCTCAACGTGCGCAGCGAGTCGAAGGCCCACCGTCGCATCGTGACGACGAGCAGGGACGGCGCGACCGGCTGGAGCACGCCCCGGTTCGACGAGGCCCTGCTCGAGCCGATCTGCATGGCGGGGCTCGTCCGCTACGACCACGATGGCCGGAGCCTGCTGCTCTTCTCGAATCCCCACAATCTCGAGGGAGGGCGCGAGGGCACGCCCGAGCCCGGCAAGAGCCGCGCCCGCAAGAACGTGAGCGTGAAGCTCAGCCGTGACGAGGGGAGCACCTGGCCGGTGAACAAGCTGCTCGAGGACGGACCGAGCGCCTATTCTGATCTCGCCGTCACGCCCGCGGGCACGATCCTCTGCTTCTACGGCGCGGGCAAGACGTTGAGCTTCTCCGGATCGGCCCTGCGGCTGGCCCGGTTCAATCTGGAGTGGCTCGAGGCTCCATGATCCGGAGGCGGCTGCGGAACCCGCTCGTGCTACCGGCGGCCCATCAGTCGCCCTCATCCGACGGCGTCAGGTCCGCACCACCCGCCGCAGCAGCCACCATCCCCATGCGGCGATGAGCACGTTTCCCGTCCAGACGGCCACCGGCGGCACGACGCCGCGCTTGGCCTGATCGACGCCGAGCATGAAGACCGGATAGTAGACGACGAGGATCGGCAGGAAGCACATGAAGAAGCTCGTGAGGAAATCGGCGTTGCGCATCCGGATCGCCATCGGCGCCCCCACGAGCACGAAGCAGAGGCAACTGAAGCCGTTCGCCCACCGTCTCCACGGCTCCATCACGATCCGGCCGAGCCGCGACCGCTCGTGCTTGAGCGTCTGCTGGATGGGCTCGACCGCGGCCGGCACGGCCCCCTCCATGCGTCCGGCCAGGAGCGACTGCGCCCAGCGTCCGGCCGCAAGCTGCTCGAAGCGGTCGATGCGGCCCGCCTGCTCCCGCCTCGCCTGCGGGAAGGCGGCCATGGCGATCTCCGAGGGGCTCGTCGACGCGACGCCCTTGCGGCTGACCGCGTCGAGCGGCACCTCGCGCACGATCGTGTCGGGGAACGAGGCCTTCACGTCGCCCATGTGGAGCGTGCCGTCGCGAAGCGTGACGACGAGCGTGCCCGCCGCGGCGTCCGCCGCGAGCTCCGCCTCGGCAGCCGACACGGTGGCCGGCGCCCCGCCCGGACCGCTCGCGAAGGAGAGCGTCGGACGGATGAGGCGACGTCCTTCGACCGCCTTCACGTTGATCGACACCTGTGCGGTGCTGTACGACCGCTGCTGCCGCAGCCTGCCGTAGATGATCTCCTCCACCCCTTCCACGATGACGCGCCGGATGCCGTCGCGGCCCCACGACACGGCGACGTCGTTGAGCCAAACCGAGAAGAAACTTACGACGAGCGCCAGGCCGATGGCGGGCCAGATGACCGCCAACGGGCTCACGCCCGCGGCCTTGAGCGCCGTGATCTCGTTCGATGCGGCCAGGCGCCCGAACACGCTCGCCGCCGCGAAGAGCATCGTGCCGGGCACCGCGAACCGCATCGCCTCCGGCAGCACGTAGGGCACCAGCAGCAGGATCTGCACGAGGCCCAGGCCCTGCTGCTGCACCTCCTTCACGAGACCGACGACGATCATGAAGAGCGTGAGCGCGCCGAGGGCGACCAGGAACACCTGGAGCAGCTCCGCGAGCACGTAGCGGGTCATGATCCTCATGGCGCCGGGAATGTACCGGGTGGCACGCCCGCCGGGCAGGCCGGTTTGGGCTGATTCCCGC
>Ga0214923_10002446_pt1 | contig 24730 bp, 14 predicted proteins | sample LL1510_MetaG_FD_177993 | JGI IMG/M metagenome (GOLD analysis project Ga0214923, IMG submission 177993) | Freshwater microbial communities from Lake Lanier, Atlanta, Georgia, United States - LL-1510 | ecosystem: Environmental > Aquatic > Freshwater > Lake | place: USA: Georgia | collected...
CCGGGTGCGCATCTGGGTATGTATCCGAGTACGCCTCCGGGTGCGTCTCCGGGTGTGGATCTGGGTGCGGCTCCGGGTGTGGATCTGGGTGCGTCTCCGGGTGTGGATCTGGGTGCGGCTCCGGGTGCGCATCTGGGTATGTATCCGAGTACGCCTCCGGGTGCGTCTCCGGGTGCGGATCCGCCTCATAAAGAGAACACATTATATACATTATTTAAAAATATATACTTAGAATGTGAAAGAGCTGAAAATATACTTAAACAAGAAAATAAAAAACTAAAAAAGTCTTATGATACTAAAAAAGTATATGAAATATATAATGACTTTATGGATAATATAAACAATATATGCATCAGTATAAATAGGCTACCAATATATCCTATTTATATACATAATGAAGATATTTTAGAAGTATTTATGTTTATTGAAAAAAAATTAGAAAAAATAAATAATATGACAATATATTATACTGAATGGGCTAACAATTGTATAGATATGAATAAATCAAATACAGCATTTATACAAATACTCCGCAACTTTATACAGAACCTTACTATATTGTTAGAGTTCTTTAAATCAAATACTTATAAAATATTAAATCAATTAACTGATGACCATTATATGATAATATCAATTATAAAAAATGAAGAATCCTCTTTTACTATATTAAAACCACACGATTGTGTTAAACAAATGAAAAATAACTATGATACCAGCAAGGAAGGATACAAAAAAAATAAACAATATAAGGATACGTTAAATACAGTTAAGCAGGAAGAAAGATCTTCATTGACACGTTTATTTGATACTGATCGAAATAAACATATTATTAATACATGCATAGAGTACTATTTAAGCACAGTAAAAAATATAAATGATCATTATACAGGACAAATACATATGATCAACAACAAAATAGAAGTCCTAGAAAAATTAAAAGATATCTATGATATAAACATACCTAAAACTAACCAAGTAATTTCCGGTTTGTCCTATATTAAGCATAATATTATCAACGAAAATGACAAACTAACGGGTACTATAAGTCGTTATTTAGACATATTTTATTCTAAAGAAATTACTGAATCACGAGAATTTTTAGACCTGCTTAAAATAATTAACTAGAATCAGAATACAATACTAGTTAAAATGTATAATAAGTCTGAGGAAAAATTGGAACTACGTTTATCCATTTTATATTTAATTTAGTTTCTTATTTAATTTATTAATATAATTTTTTAAATTATTATCTATAATTATTTATTTAATAGCTTATTATATTCAAAAATAATAATAAATATTTTAAATTAATATTTTAATTAAAAAAAATCTAATCTATTATAGGGGAAGTAGAAGTATTGCATTTTTTCATAATAATTTATGAAAAATTATCTATAAAAATATTTAAAATTAACGAAGTTAACAATGTTCCCAAATATTTTTATAGATAATTTTTTATAAACTAAGATTTAATAATATAGAAGCCGCCCCTATATGAGTAAAACCATAATAATTTTTTATTGTTTTATTGTTTTATTATTAATAATAATTATAAAGCTTACTTCCGTTTAAAACAGTTTTTAATTTGGGTATGGTTAGTTTCATTTGATGTTTAGTATCGCTTTATTTAAAAAATTAAAAAAATATTTTTTTAATTTTTTAAATATTTTTTTTATTTTAAAAATCTTAATTTAAAAATTAATTTTTTTCTAAACACACTTGGAAAAAAATAAACAAAGTTAACAAAGTTTTCAAATAGATCTTGTATTATTAGATTAGTAGTACTAATATAAACATAAAATTTCAAAATTAATAATATTAATATATTAAACCTATATGCACATTAATAAATAATAATCACTTACTATAAATTAGTTTTTTGATAACAATTATTAATGCAGCTAAATATATAAACGAACTAAAATGATTACGGAACTACCTTTATTTATCATATAGATATTCTTTTAAATTGTTTAAATCTATTAATAGAAACTACGTTTATGTTCTATTTGCCCTCTAGTTTTTAAAATCATTATTTCTTTAAATATATGCTTTCTTATTTTATTAGGATTTTTAGGAACTTCGTTTATTTCTATTATTAAAACCTGATACTAATTCACCTATTTTTAATTCTTTAATTCTTTAATTCTGTTTTTAATTTAGAATTATCATAAGCAGTATATCCAATTAAAATATTATTATTATTACATAATAATGGCTTTGTTAAAGTTTTTATTTGATTAGATAAAGCTAGCTTCCAATAACTGAATCATAAGTACAACTATTAGATACGCTTATATCTAATGGGACATTAAAGGAAACTTTGTTTATCTATAATAATAGATATTTTACTTGTTTTATGCCTAAAGGCATAATTATTTTTTTTCAATTGACTATTATTAGGGAACTTCGTTTATCATATCAATGCCTAACTTATTCAGTATTAATGATGTATCTGTATATAATAATTTTTATGAATTATAAAGTTTTGATAAATAATTATTTACAATATAATTATGAATAAACGGAGTTCCCTTTAAATATATCATATTTTATAAGTTTCATATGAAAATTATATATTGTATCATAGGCACGCTGAAAGCATGCGTACACCAATGTATATGCGTATAATTTTGTATTTCTCTATAGGTATGTTATTATATAATATTTTTATTATTGTTATTTTCAGAAAAATTATAAAATAATTTGTAAATCTTAAATTATTGCACCATCAAAGAAATTATACAAATTTTAAAAAAAATAAAATAACTACGTTCCGTTCCAAAATATTTTAATTTATGGTTTAAAAAATTATTTTATAATTTTTCTGAAATTTTTATAATTTCTCTGAAAATAACAATAATTGTAATAATAATTCGTTTAAAGTATATTTTTTGTTATGATGATTAAATATTTTATTTAATTGTTTATCTGAATAAATATAATCAATACTAAGGTTAATAATTTTATTATGCTCCATAATAATTATAATAGAATAAACAAATAAAGCTTGCTTCTTTAAATGGAAACAAGCTTTATAATTATTTTATATTATATTATTTTTTATTATATTAATTATTATTATTTTTCAATAAGGTTAATACTAAACAATAATCCAAATAGATGATACTAAACATATCTATTTATTAATGTGCATATAGGTTTAATATATTAATATTATTAATTTTGAAATTATGTGTTTTTATTATTACTACTAATATAATAATACGAGAGCTATTTTTGGAACTTTGTTAACTTTGTTTAATTTTTCTAAGTGCATTTAGAAAAAAATTAATTTCTAAATTAAGATTTATTAAATAAACAAAAAATTTAAAAAATTAAAAAAAATAACAAATTTCCCATTTTTTATAATTTTTTAAATAAAGCTATACTAAACAACAAATGAAACATACCCAATATTATAAACTTTAAATTAAAATATTTTATAATTTTTTAAAACTTTTATAATTTATCTAAACATATAAATTATAAACATGTCTAAATTATAAAATAAAGTGATAATAAATAATAAACCTGATAATAATATATTCTATATTAAAAAATTAATTTTTATAAATAAATAATTTTAAAAATTAATATTTAATATTAAAAATTAAATATATTAATAATTAATGGGTTTGAGAAAAAATAAATATATACTATTATATATATGAATGATTCACTTGAATCTACAACTATATTCCAAAAACTTTTAAATTATAAATATATTATTATTATTATTATTTGTATTTTAATAGTTGGATTTTATTATTATAAAAATAAAATTACTAAAGTACCTTTAACTTCTATATCTACAACTGATTTTACTATCGTTGATACAAATAATAATTTAATTAAAGTTAAAGGGACCTTAGTCTCATCTAAAAAAAAATCAATAAAAAAAACAGATATCATTAAAGAAGATTCTGATATTGAGGATGAAGATGATGAAATAATTAAACATAATTTAACACCTTCAGAAATGAAAGAAATAGCATCTAAATTATCACAAAAATAAAATTATATTAAATCCCCAAAAACATAATCATATTCTTCTATGCATTTTATATAAGACATATAAATTATTATTTTAGATATGTTTATTATCATTTATTTTGTTCACTGTTCATTTAAAAATTAATAATTAAAAAAATAAACATATTTATTATCACTTTAAAATTTTAAACTTATAATTAAAACTAATAATAATTTTAATTATTTAAATTATTGTTATTTTCAGAGAAATTATAAAAATAAAATAAACCACGTTTCATTCCAAAATATTTTAATTTATAGTTTAAAAAAATATTTTATAATTTTCTGAAAATAACAATAATAAAAAATAATTTAATAATTAGAAACTTATCATAACTAATAATATATAGTTTTATTTTCAATAAGGTTATACTAATCCTAGTAGACAATAATAAGCATATATATATTATATTATTAGTTTTATATAAAATTTCTATATTGTACATATAGAAAAAACAAAATAAAAATAATTAATAAAAATTTTTATTAATTATTTTTATTTTCTATTATAGGCTCATTCAATAAACATTAATATTTGTGTATAGTTTTTTAGTTCTCTATAAGAGATGTTATTATTTAATATTATATTAATATTAATAAAAATTCTATTAAAGTATATTTTTAGTTATGATAATTAACTTGTTTATCTAATTAAATATAATTAACAATAACTTTTATTATTTTATAATTATTATAAAATAAAAAGTTTTATATTATTGCTATTTTTAGAGAAATTAAATTGTATTCCTATAAATTACCTTAAATTTAGAATAATTATTATTAATAAGATTATACCAATAATTTAACCAACTAATATAAATATGTCTAATATTATTTAAAAAATATATCTATAATTTTTAAAACATAACTAATTTATTAGTTAAATAATAATTTAAATAAATAAATTTTTTATTAAACTTATTTCATTATTTATTTAATAATTATATGTTAATCTAATTTATTTTAATAAACAATATACATATATTGAAAGCAATTTTTATTAATAATGATATAATATATATTTTTATATTCAATTTTTTAGTAAAAATATATAAATTTGTATTTTCAAATATTTATTTTTTTGTTAAATTTAGGATAAATCTAAATTTTTAATAATATATATACTTAATAAATGAGTAATATAATAATATTATTATATATAAATTAAACATTATAATAATAAAAAAAATGATATTTATATTTAATAATTATAAATATTAATATTATAATGGCTATAATGAATATAAGTGTTACAAATAAATGTTTATTATTCAAATTACAAGAATATTATAATACTATTAATAAAATCCATTTAAATCAAATTTATAATAATTTTTGTTTATGTAATACTAATAAATTATATTGTTTTAATATGTTAATAAATAATAAGTTAGTATATAAAATATCTAGAAAATATAAAATTATACAAAATATGAATATGACTGAATATACAAATGTAATTTTTGAATTATATACATTAAAAATAAATAAAAAACAAAACTTTATTTTTAATATTAAAATTAATAATAAGATATATTACTTAAAAAAAATAGTTTCAAATGTAATAAATAAATTTCCATTAAGAAAAAGAAATTTAGAATTATTTGTTCCTGCATCATCTGTAAGAAATTATTTATTGAATGATCCTTTACTTGATTATTTAAAAGAATATAATATATATTCATTAACTGACCAACCGAGAAAAAGAAAACGAATTATAAATAATGATTCTATTCTTCAATCTCATTATTCATCTATTATTATGAATGCCGGGATTGAATTTGAAAATGAATTAATAAAATTATTATTAAAAAATCATAAAATAATAACTGTAGCCACGAATCCTTCACATAGTAAATCAAAAGCTAAATATGAAGAAACTATAGAATTAATGAAAAATGGTATAGAAATAATTTATCAAGGAGTATTACATAATACAGATAATAATACTTTTGGAATGCCAGATTTATTAGTTAGATCAGATTATATAAATATATTATTAAATTATAAAGTAATAACAGATGAAGAAGCTATATTACCATCTAATAATTTAAAAATTAATTATCATTATAAAGTTATAGATATAAAACATTCAAATATATATTTACGATCAGATGGAATACATATATTAAATACAAATAGTTGTCCAGCATATAAAGGTCAATTATATGTTTATACTATTGCATTAAATAAAATATTAGGAATAAATATTAATAAAGCATTTATATGGGGTAAAAAATATAAAACAGCAAAACCTGATATAATAAATTTTATGAATAAATTAGGAGTTATAAATTATGATACTGTTGATATTAATTATGTAAATTTAACAAATAAAGCTATTAAATGGATTAAAAATGTAAAAAGAAATGGTAATAAATGGAAATTATTACCATATCCATATTTTAATGAATTATACCCTAATATGAAAAATGAAAAAGACGGAGTATGGCATACTTTAAAAATAGAATTAAATAAAAAATTATATGAAATAACTGATGTATGGTGTTGCACAATTAAAAACAGAAATGAAGCGCATAAACATAATATATTTGGATGGAATGATCCAAAATGTACATCTAAAATAATGGGATTTAATGAAAATAAAAAACAAGGAAAAATAATAGATGAAATATTAAATATTAATAGACAACATAAATATATAATGAAACCAGATAAGATAGTTTATGATAGGAAAAATTGGGATATAACTAATGATAATATATTAGAATGTTATTTAGATTTTGAAACTATAAATTCACATTTTAATTCTAAAATTCAAAATGGTATAATAAATAATAATGATGAACAATATATATTTCTAATTGGACTTGGATATTATATAGATTCTAAATGGAATTATGAAAGTTTTATAATGGAACATAAATCATCCAATGCAGAAATTAGTATGTTTAATAATTTTTATAATTATTTAAATAATCTATTAAAACAATATAATAAAAATAATATTATATTTTATCATTGGTCGTGTGCTGAAGTATGCATGTTTAATAAATATAAATTTAAAAATAATATAACTACTGTTGATAATTTTATTTTTTATGATTTAAATAAAGTATTTACAGAAGAACCTATAGTAATAAAAGGAGCATTAAACTTTTCGTTAAAAACAATTGCAAAAGCATTATATAATAATAAATTAATAAAAACATATTGGGATAATAATAATTCATGTTCTAATGGATTAAATGCATTAATACTAGCTAATAATATATATAATAATAATAATATAATAATTAAATCTACATTACAAGAAATTATTAATTATAATGAAATAGATTGTAAAATAGTTGGTGAAATTCATTTATTAATTAAGAATATTAAATAATAAAATATATAATTAATTATATAATGAAAAAAATATATTCATATTCATTATTAGGAAAACGTGAATCAAATGAAGATAATCATTTTTATTTATTAAATGAAAATAATGAAAATAATGAAAATAATGAATATAATTCAATAAATTTTTTTGGGGTATTTGATGGTCATGGTGGTAAAATAATTAGTTCATATTTAAAAAAAATATTACCTCAATATTTTATTAATAAACCAAAGTTAATACAAAACCAACATTTATATAATAAGTCAGATACATATTTACATAAATATTTTAATTTTATTTATAATAAAATACAATTAAATTTAATTAAATTACATCCTATAATAGTTCAACGATGTGGATCAACCGCATTAGTAGGTATTCAATATAAAAATAAATTATGGATTTTAAATGTAGGAGACTCACGAGTTATTAAATGTAATCATTCAAATATTGCCGAACAGTTAAGTCTAGATCATAAACCGTCTTCACCAACAGAAAAAATACGTATAGAATCTTTAGGTGGTATGATTGAATACGACGGTTATGATTGGCGTATTAAAGGATTATCTTTATCGCGCGCTTTTGGTGATATAGATTGTTCCCCATATGTTACACATATACCGGATATTTATAAATATAAAATAAAAAAGACTGATAAATATTTAGTTTTTGCATGTGATGGTTTATTTGATGTATTATCTAATCAAGATATAGTTGATTTTATTAATACTTTAATAATACATAAATATAATAAAAATTATGCTCAGGCATTAGCACAATATGCATATGATAAAGGTTCGCAGGATAATATAACAATTATTATTTATTTTATATAAATATTATTATTACAACTAATATTAGGTGTCCAAATCATAGTTTTAACTTTATCACATACATTTTTTTTAACAAATTCAACGCATTCTTTATTTATATGTCTACATGATCCTAATAAATTTGAAGTTTCTTTACAATCATTATCATTATTCCAATTATTGAAACCATCAAAATATAACTCTTCATTATTTGAAGATAAATTATTATAATTACAATATGAACCTGTTAAAGGAGTATAAATATATTTAAATTTATTATCTTTTGATAATCTCTTTTGAATTAAACAACATTTTTGTTGTTTTATATTTGAAAAATATTCTGATGAACATTTAAAAATACATAAAAAAAATATAATAATAAATATTATTATAATAATCATAATTATAATAATATTTATAAATTTAATATTAATAATATTATTAATTATTTGAATACATATTTTAAATTATATATTAAAAATATATTTAAATAATTAATATTTAATTAATATAATTATGAAACATGATATTTCTTATCCATATGTGATTAAAAGAAATACTGAAATAGAACCCTTATCATTTGATAAAATAACTAATAGAATTAATTATTTAATAAATGATAATGAAGCTAAATATTTAGATTCTACTTTAATAGCTCAAAAAGTAATAACCATCAGTTATTCAGGTATAACAACTGAAGAATTAGATATAATATCAGCAGAAATATGTATAAATTTATCTACAACTCATCCATTATATAATAATTTAGGAGGGCGAATATTAATTTCTAATTTACATAAAAAAACTTTAAATTCATTTTCTGAAAAAATGAAATTATTATCTTTAATAGATAATAATTGGTTAAAATATGTATTAGAAAATGCAAATTATTTAGATGATATTATTGATTATAAAAGAGATTATAATTTTGATTATTTTGGTTTTAAAACATTAGAAAAATCTTATTTATTAAAAGAAAAAGGAATAATAATAGAAAGACCACAAGATATGTTATTAAGAACAGCTATAACTCTACAAATGGGAAATTTAAATTATATTGAAGATACATACAATAAATTATCATTAGGACAATATATACATGCTACGCCTACATTATATAATTCAGGAACTCATAAAATGCAATTATCAAGTTGTTTTTTAATGGGAACTAATGATAATTTAACTGATATAATGACAACAATGAATTCATGTGTTCAAATATCAAAATGGGCCGGTGGTATAGGTTTACATATATCAAATATTAGAGGTCAAAATAGTATTATACATGGAACAGGTGGACTTTCTAATGGTATTATACCTTTATTAAAAGTATATAATGAATTATCTAGATGGATTGATCAAGGAGGAAAAAGACCTGGTTCTATTGCTATTTATTTAGAACCTCATCATCCAGATATTCTAGATTTTTTAGAATTAAGAAAAAATTTCGGTTCAGAAACAAATCGCACTAGAGATTTATTTTTAGCATTATGGATTTCTGATTTATTTATGGAAAAAGTTGATACAGACGGAGACTGGTATTTATTTAGTCCCGATGAATGTCCTAATTTAAATAATGTATACGGTAATGATTATGTTAACTTATATAATAAATATATAAATGATAATAAATATAGATCTAAAATAAAAGCACGCAAAATATGGATGAGTATATTAGAATCACAAATTGAGACTGGAATGCCTTATATATTATATAAAGATACAATTAATGAAAGAAATAATCAACAGAATTTAGGAACAATAAAATCAAGTAATTTATGTGTTCATGGAGATACTAAAATATTAACTGATAATGGTTATTATCCTATTAATATATTAAAAAATACTCATATAAAAATATGGAATGGATATGAATGGTCATCCGTTATTGTAAGACAAACAGGAATAAATAAAAAGTTAATTAGAGTAGAATTTTCTAATTATGTATATATTGATTGTACATCAGAACATAAATTTTATATTATTCAAAATAATACTCAAGTTGAAGTTAAAGCATCTAATTTAAAAATAGGTGATAAATTAATTTCTTTTAATTTACCTAATCCATTAACATATAATAATTGTAATCAATTATTATCTATAAGACAAGACATTATATTTTTTAATGATTTTTGTAAAGAACATAAAGCATATATAATAAATGATATATTATATGTTGTATTAGATAATAAAGATAAATTATTAGAAGTACGTTTAATGTTACATACATTAGGTATAGAATCACAAATAATAAATATTAAAGATGACATTTATAGTTTGATAATTTCTAATGATAATTTATTAAAATTAATTAAATTAGATTTTCAATATGAATCAACAACAGATCCAGATTTAGAACTACAAAATATTATTAATAAACATATGGAAACTTATACAGAAGATATTAAAGTTGTTTCAATAATTGAATCTTACCAAAATGCTGATACTTATTGTATGACTGAACCATTAAATCATACATGTATATTTAATGGTATTATTGCTGGTAATTGTGCTGAAATAGTGCAATATTCAGATCATGAAGAATATGCAGTATGTAATTTAGCATCAATAGCTATAAATAAATGTATTAAAAATTTTGATTATATTGGAGAATGGATAATATATACTCAACAAGATTGTATTTATTGTAATTATGTAAAATTATATTTAAGTAATAATAATGTATCATTTATAGAAAAATCTGATTTAAATGAAATAAAAGATAATATTAAAATCTTAACATATCCTCAAATTTTTCATAATAATAATTATATAGGTGGTTGGAATGAATTATATAATTATACCGCCGGAATATTTGATTATGATGAATTATATAATATATCATATTTAGCTACTATTAATTTAAATAATGTTATTGATATAAATTATTATCCTGTTCCACAAACAAAAAAATCAAATATGAAACATAGACCTATAGGTTTAGGAATTCAAGGTTTGGCAGATACTCTAGCAATGTTAAGGATACAATTTGATAGCAATGAATCTATAAAATTTAATTCTTATATGATGGAAACTATTTATTTAGCAGCATTAACAGCATCTAATAATATAGCTATAGATAGAGAAACTAAAATGAAACAATTAAATATTGATTCTATCCCTGAATATTATGATAAAAATTATTTATGTAATAATAATTTATATCATGAATTAAAACCTCATAATTTTGAATTAAGTACCATGTCTAAATTTTTAGGCGCTTATTCTTCTTTTGAAAATTCTTTATTTTCAAAAGGGTTATTTCAATTTGATTTATATTCTGATTTTGATAAAAATAAATTAAAATATAAAGATAAATGGACAGAACTACGAACTAAAGTAATGAAATATGGAACCCGTAATTCATTACTAACAGCATTAATGCCAACCGCTAGCACTAGTAATATTTTAGGTAATAATGAATGTTTTGAATATTTTACAAATAATATTTATACACGCAAAACAACAGCAGGAGATTTTATATTAATAAATAAATATTTAATTAATGATTTGATTAAAATAAATTTATGGAATAATGATTTAAAAGATAAAATTATAGCTAATAATGGTTCAATACAAACATTAGATATTCCTAATAATATTAAAAACTTATATAAAACTATTTGGGAAATTAAACAAATATGGGTTTTAAAAAATGCACAAGCTAGATCTTATTTTATTGATCAAACACAATCTATGAATATTTTTATAGATACTCCTGATTATCAAAGAATAACATCATGCCATTTTTATTCTTGGAAAAATAAATTAAAAACAGGTATGTATTATTTAAGAAGTAAACCATCTAATAATCCTATACAATTTACTATAGAACCTACACCTAATTGTGTTAATTGTTCTTCATAAATAATATTATAAAATTATTTTAATTTATTAAAAATTAAAAATGAGTTATTCTTAAATTATGTTTTAAAATATATTATTATATGTTTCATTTATTGTTTACTATTAGTTTATTTAAAAATTAAAACTAATAATTTTAATAAATTAGATCTATATTATTTAAATTATTAATTTTAATAATAATTTAAATAATATGAAAATATAAAGCTGTAATCTTTTTTATTAAAAATAAAAAAATAAATTATTTAATAATTAAATAAAAAGTCAATAATAATAAACATATATAAAAAGCACTAATTAGTTTTATTTTCAATAAGATAATAAATATATAATATTAGAAGATAATAAATATGTTCTTATATAAAAAAATATTTTTAAATTTTAATGTATCTAATAATAGCAATAATTATTTATAAATTTAAATTATTTAATATTATCTAAAATTAAATAATTTATTTTTTTGTAATTATTAGATAATATTAAACAATTTTTTTTTAATTTTTGTTTATTTTATTTTTTTCTAATTTATTTTTATCTGTTTTTTTCATAAGTAATTTATTTCGTATATCTTCTGTTAATTGTTTTTTATTAATTTTAATATTATCTTTTTTGTTATTAATTGTTTTATTATTTGAAGTTAAAGGTGTTGTTTGCATATTTGCTGAAGTGGGAGATATAGATATTTCTTTATTTTTAATTTTATATAATTTAATAAGACCAATATTGGAATATATCAATGTTAAATCTAAATCAGTTTTATTTATTAGTATATTTAACCATTCATATGGTTCAATCATTTTACCCATTTTTTTATTTTCTGTGTTTTTACGAATAGGATCATTGAATTTAATATAATATGTTTCTATATATAAATCTGTTTCTTTCATAGTTTCAATAATAAAATTTAATTGAATACCTAATTTTTTACGATTAATATCAAGTATTTCAATAATTGTATTTATATAAGTGCTATTATTAAATGGACCTAAATATAATATTTTTAGTTCTATATTACGAATAGAAGCATTACGTGATACTCGTTCTTGATAAATTTTGTCACAGTATATCATATATTTTTTATCTCGCGGTATTCTTATTTTATAATATAATGGTTTGACATTATTATTATTATTAAATGGAGTTAAATTTAATGATATATTAGAAAAATTACTATTAGTTGAACAAGAGCTTCCTGATGATGTACTAGATGAATCACTTGAAGAACTACTTGAAGAACTACTTGAAGAACTACTTGAAGAACTACTTGAAGAACTACTTGAAGAACTACTTGAAGAACTACTTGAAGAACTACTTGAAGAACTACTTGAAGAACTACTTGAAGAACTACTTGAAGAACTATCATTTGAAGAATTAGAACTAATAGATTTAGTTGATGTAGTATTATCACATTTTAAGTTAATAATATTACTTTCAATATTATTAATTTGTAATTTAATAAATTCATTATATTCTAATAATTTTTTTATAAGTTGTATATATATATTATTAGATTTCGCAATTAAAAAACTTGCATAATATGTATCTTTTTTTATTGATTGTGGAATATTATTATATAATTCGGGATTAATAGTACAATTTTTCATATTATTTTTTAATATTCTTAAAAATTTATTAATTTTTTTACATATAATAAGTGTACTAGGACCAAATATTATTCTATATTTTTTTGAAGAGTTACTATTATCTTTAATTTTCCATATAATAAATTTATCTTGTATATTATTTTCAATAAATATGTTATCTATAATATTAAATTGTGGGGTTGTATTAGGGTTTGTTTGTGTTTTTTCTATTTCAGTAATTGGAAATTTATTAATATTAGATTTGTTATTATGTTTCAAAACAAATCCATTATTAGATAATATAAAATAGTATTTAATTCCTGATTTGGTCATTTGATAAGTTTGAATTTCTATTAAATATTCTGATTTATTATAATAATAACACCATCCCCCAATATAAAATGCAATATTTATATCTTTATCTTTTAAGAATTCTTCAATTGTAAGAAATTGTAGAGGATAATTTAAATTTTTATTTAATTGTGTATTTTCATTTAAATATTTAATTATAAGATTAATTTTAATATAAAATTCTATATCATAAATATTATATTTATTAAATTCTATAATAGTCATAAAAATTTGTAATTTTACTTTTTGATATAGTTGTGCACGTTCAAATGATAAATTATTATTTATAACCAGTTTATAAACATCATAATAATTAGATATTAGCCAATTTATAAATGTTTTTTTTCTTGGAATCTTAAATTTACCTAAATAATATTTTTTAATTTCTTCAATATATTTATCAAATATTTCACTAAATTTTAAATATATTTCATATTTTCCAATAATTTCTATATTATTTTCGGGTTCTTTATTCATCAAAAAACCCATGAAAGTAATATATTTTTCTTGATATTGTTGTGATAATTTAGTTTGTTTTATTTGGTCTTCAGATGATAATTTAGAAGAATGTGTTTCAAAATTTAAATTACAGTCCCATATTTCACGTTTTTCATTAATATATGATATATATGCACTATAAGATGAATATTTATTATCTCTCATTGAAAATATCCAAAAATTTTCAGATTTTAAAAATATATTTATTGTTGAATAATATTTATAAGCTTCAGTACCATAATAAATACGTTCATATATATTATATTTTTTATATTGTTCACTATCCATAAAATTATATGCTCCTGATAATATATATTGTTTATCTGAAATATTTTGAAAAGTAATAATTTTATTATTAAAAATTAATTTAATATATTTTGTTTTCTTTAATAAATGTTTTAATCTATAATAAAATTGTAATTTAATAACAAGTTTTACTTTCTTACGTTGTTCATATGCTTTTTGTAAAATCATAGTTGTTAATTCATTTGTTTTAGTTTTATTTAAAAGCACATCATTATAATTAAACATTAGTTTATTTTGATAATCATTAATATTATATTCTTGAACACTTAAACAAACTTCTGGGCGTTTAATATGTCTTTTAATATAAAATTTACTAATTAATTCACTTATTTGTTTAATATTATTTAATAATTTTTCTATTTCTATTGGTGTTGAAGAATTCTTTTTTACTATTTCTATATATTTATTTGTATATGATTTATATTTTTCATATAATACTTTTGCATTAAAATCTAAATTATTTAACTGACAGCTACATTTACCATTTTCCCAATAATCAAAACATAAACTAATTATCTCTGATTCACTTTCTTTTTTTAATACTTTTATGTATGAGTCAAGATCATTAATATTTATTATATTACGATGGAATCCATTTCTACATGAATTAAAATGACAATCTACGCAAGAAGATTTATTAGGTAATAATTTAGATATTATATAGTTTTTATTTGTATCACATTGATTTATATTTTTATAAAGTGTCCAACATAATTCATTATTTTTATTATCTTTCAATGTTAACATACCTTTATAATTATTTTTACATAAAAAAGCTTCTGTTTCTCCAAAAAATAATAATAATTCTTTAAATGTTTTAGGTTTAGGTAATATATGTTTTCCATTATCAGTATTAATTTTTTTAATTTTTTCATAATTTAGAATAATATTATTTAATAATTCATTATATATATCAATAATTTGTTTATTATCAATATTAATATTAGAATGTAATAATTTAAATACAGACATATAAGTATCATTATATAAAAACTTTATATGACTAAATCTACATTCTGGTGTTTTACAATTTTCTGTATTATTATAATTATAACATATTTGCGGTATATATTCTAATCTACTGCCATTAAATAATTTTTCTATATCTGTTTTTGATAATTGATATTTTTCAGGTTCACGTTTTATTAATATTTGATTAGTTGATATTCGTGTTTTTTCAATTAAAACCTGAACTTTTTCAGATACTTTATTTTTATATATAGTAGTAAAACCATCTTCATTATCAGTTTTAATATTAGATTTAAATAATATATTAAGTATAATATTAGTTTTTTCTGTTTGATTATTATTTACATAACCTTTACCTTTATAATTATTATCACTACTTTTTCCTTTATTATTCATCTGATAAGGTTTTGATCCTTTACTAGTTTGATTATCAATATTATTATTCATCTGGTAAGATTTAGATCCTTTAATAGTTTGATGATAATTATTATTTATTTGATAAGATTCATACCCTTTATTAACTTGATGAAAATTATTATTATTATTATTATATTTTCCGTATCCTTTATAATTTGAATAATGATTATTATATATATTATTTTTACTATATCCTTTGCCATAATTAGAATTATTTTTACCTTTATCATAATAATTCAAGTCCATATATGAATTAGGTTGATTACCTTTAAAATTAGATTTATTAATATATTGATTATGATTATTTACATGCATATTAATTTGGCGGTACTGGTGACCAAAAAAAACAACTGATTCCATTAACACTATATAAATAGTGCTTGAGCCAAAATGGCTACGGTAATTAACATTTTAAAATAATAAATTAAAAAATTGATTTATCAATTTTTTTATTTTTTATTCAAAATATAAATTTTAACTCGATGGTTTAGTAAAATAATAATAATAAATTAAATAATTAATTTATCTATGGGCGTGTTTAGTATTATCTGTTCGGATTACTGTTTAGTATTAACCTTATTGAAAAATAATAATAATAATAATTAATAAACGAAGTTAACGAAGTTCCCAATAAAAAATAATAAATGAAGTTAACAAAGTTCCCAATAAAAAATAATAAATGAAGTTAACGAAGTTCCCAATATAAAATAATTGTACGTTTAAGGAAGCAAGCTTTATTTATTTTATTCTATTATAATTATTTTATATTGGGAACTTCGTTAACTTCCTTTATTATTTTTCAATAAATACTAAACAGTAATCCAAACAGATGATATAAAACATACCTAAATTAAAAAATAAACGAAGTTCCCATTTTTTTAAATAAAACAATACTAAACAACAAATGGAACTGCCGATACTAAATATACCCAAATTAAAAAAATGTTTTAAACGGAAGCAAGCTTTATAATTATTATTAATGATAATACAATAAAAAATTATCATGGTTTTACTCATATAGCGGCGGCTTCAATATTATTAAAATTAGTTTATAAAAAATTATCTATAAAAATATTTGGGAACTTTGTTTAATTTTAAATATTTTTATATATACTTTTTTATAAATTCTTATGAAAAAATGCAATAAAGCTCTGCTTCCTTCCCCTATAATAGATTAGCTTTTTTTTAAATTAAAATAAATGAAGTTCTCTATTTAAAAATATTTATTATTATTTTTGAATATAATAAGTTATAAAATAAATTAATAGATATAATATAATAAAAATTGGGAACTTTGTTAACTTCGTTTATTAATAAATTAAATAAGAATCAAAATTAAATATAAATGAATAAACGTAGTTTCATATAATTTTTCATCAGTCTTAACATATTATTAGTTAATTAACAACTATTTAGGATTCTAAATAATAAATAATTATTTATTCTTGTTTTTAGGGAATTATAGAATAACATAAACTACTATCAAATTAATTATTTTAAATTAAAATATTTTATAATTTTCTAAAGTAGTAATTATTAATTAATTAATCCGGAAACTTATTTTAGATTTCTAAATAATAAATTATTATTTACTTTTAATTTCAAAAAATTAAATCAGTTTAATTTATATAAGACAATAATAAAATAATTTATATAATATAAACATATTCCTTTATAAAAAAAAATAAAATATTTAATTATTGTTATTTTCAGAGAAATTATAATAATTTCTCTAAAGATGCAATAAATGTAAGATTTACAAATTATTTTGGAACTTATTTTAATTTTTCTAAATTTTTTATAATTTCTCTGAAAATAATAATAATTCATGAATATAGAAACTTATATTATTTATAAAATAATTAAACTTAACAAAGTTTCTATCAAATAAATAAAGTTTATTTATAAATATTTTTTTTGATAAATTAAATAAGGATATATTTTTATCAGACTATAAATATTTATTTATAGTTTGTTTAGATACCACATATAGAAATTAATTATTTTGGGAACTTTGTTTATTTATACACAAATAAAATAATTTTCAAAATTAAAAATAATTTTTTTTACACAGATTTTTTATAATTTGACCCACCTGTCGCCCCCCGTTAATCCTTTACATTTTTATAGAAATCATAATTAATACGCAAATTAATATTTTTTATTAATTTTTTTTAATTCTATAAGATTAAACATTTTTAATAAATATTTAAAAAAATAATGATTATAACCTATTTAAAAATCGTAAAAAATGTAAAGGATTTTCCTTTACAAAAAAAGTTAATTAACTTTTTGTTAAATTAAATAAGATTAAACATTTTTATAAATTTATAAAAACAAAATCATTAAATAATAAATTGTAAAGGATTGTGCCTTTTACAAAAAAAGTTAATTTAAATTTTATAAAATTATATAAGATAACAAAGTTTCTAATATTTATAAATAATAAATTATAATTTTAATAATCATTAAAATTCATTTTAGATTTATAAATAATAATTTTAGTTAATTAGAAAAAATATTTTTGATTTATAAATAATAATTTAGAAACTTTGTTTATTTATTAACCAAAAAAATTATGGATTTATAAATAGACATGTTTATTATTATATATTTGTTGATAGTTTATTTATAACTTTATTGAAAATATTAATAATAATTAATATAGAACATATTTATTATCATATGTTATGATTAGTTTTTATTATAATTATATTGTGTTTTCAATATATATTTATTATTATAATTTATAATTTGGGCGCTTTCTTATAAAAATAGTTTTTATTTATTATTTAAATTATTAGTTTTTAATTGGGCGTGTTTATTATTAGTTTATTTAAAAATTACAAATTAAAAAATAATAATTTTAATATTTGTGATTAATAAAGTTCCCTATTATATTATTTAAAACTAATTTAATAATTAAGATGGTACTAATTATAATAATAAACATATATAGAAGCACAATTTATTTATAGTTTTTATTTCAATAAGATTATAATAAACACTAATTATAACTGACAATAATAAACAGGCCCATTATTTATTGTTATTTTCAGAGAAATTATACAGATTTCCAAAATTAAACTACTTTTTAAAATATTTTAATTTATAGTTTAAAAAATTATGAAAATAATAATTTTGCATATTTATAAGATAAATAAAAAATAACAAAGTTTTCACCAAATAACTTAAGTCATTTTATAAATATTTTTTTATAAATTAAAATGCTATCTAAAAAATTAAAATTTTATAATAAATTATTGCTATTTTCAGATAAATTATAAAAAAATGTCTAAATTTTTTATAATTTATCTGAAAACGAGAATAAATAAAAATATTTTTTTTCTTAAACTAATAATAAAATAACTATATTTTTATATATTACATCAAGTAAAAATATATAAAACTTTAAAATTTATAATTAATACTCTAAAAAAATATATTTTTATATTATAATGTTAAAATTTGAACAAATGGTTGATGAAATATATATATTATTAAATAATTCAAATTTACCAACTACCATAAAAAAATTTGAAAAACTACAAGTACCAAAATTTAATATAAAAATTGAACCAACCAGAATAATTTGGAGTAATGCTAATTTATTTTTATCTTCAATAAATCGTAATTCAGATCATTTTATAGATTTTTTAAAATATGAATTAAATAATAATGAAATTAATTGGATGGTAAATATGGAGGATGGATTAATTATACATTCACGATCTTATAAAATTCAAAATATTCATGATATTATAAATAAATATATAATGATATATGTTATCTGTTCTAGTTGTAAATATTTTACTACTACATTAACTAAATATAATTCTAAAAAATCGCATTTTGAATGTTTAAACTGTGGAATGCAGAAATATATTTAAAATTATATTACATATATAATTATGGAAAAAAAAATATGTTTTTTACATGTTTGTACTAATAATGATACTTATATTAATGAATTTAAACCAGTTTCTAAAAAAAAATTACATTGTTATGAAAAATTAGTTTTATTAAATTATGAAATAGGATTTTATAAAAATAATAATTATATTAAAGAAAAAGAAAAAACTTATATTAGTTTACCCAATTATTTTATTGTAGATGATAAATATAAAGATTTATATGTAAAAAATACATCTACCCCGATAGAGATAATTTTAGATAAATTATCTAAAGATTTATTAAATGTAGATATAATTATCTGTTATAATACAATACACACAATAAATACCTTAATAGCTGAAGCAATGCGTTATCACGTACCTTATGATTTTCAAAAGTATATAATAATTGATATTAAAGAAGAATGCACTAATTGTGATTCTGTACGTAATAATTTTTTTAAAATATATAATTCTTATTAAAATTAATATAAAATTATATTCATATTATTATTATAATGAATAATTATACACAAATTATATTAGTTGATGTATCATATGTAATATTTTATCGTTTTTTTGCAACTTTAAAATGGTATTCTATAGTATATAAAGAAGATTATAATAACATAAAAAATACGTTAACAGATTATAATTGGTTAGATAATAATATATTTATATCAAAATTAGAAAAAATATTTTTCAAATCTATTACAGATTTATTTGATAAACAATTATTTAATGAAACAAATATTTATTTTTGTTTTGATGCAACTAATAATAATAATGTTTGGAGAAAACAAATATTTGAAAATTATAAAATTAATAGAATAAATTTATGTAATAAATATAATTTAAACTCTGTATTTAATCATATATATAATATTATAATAAGTATTAAAAGTACAAATATTATCAATTATTATACATTTAATCATATAAATAGTATACAACATAATAATCTGGAAGCTGATGATATTATTGCGTGTATTTGTTTACATATGAGACAAAATAAAAATATATATATATTATCTGCAGATAAAGATTTTTATCAACTTGGATCTATTAATGTATTCTTTATTGATTTTAAAACAAAAGTATTTAAAAACTTAACTGAAGAAGAAGCTAAACATGAATTAAATAAAAAAATAATATATGGAGATAAATCTGATTGCATACCTAGTATTGTAACTAACAAATCTAAAAAAAAATTATTAAATGAAGAATATTTATCAAATTTTTTAAAAAAAAATATTCAATCTAACAAACAATATGAATTAAATACTAAATTAATTAATTTTAAATCTATACCAGAAATATATTATACTGAAATTATAACTCAAATATGAGAATGTTGTTTATTAATTATATTTATATTTTATAATAAGGGCATGTTTATTATTATATGTTAGGATTATTATTTATTATAAGCTTATTGAAAATATTAATATATTATAAAATAATAATATGTTTAAGGAAACAAGCTTTATTTATTTTATTCTATTATAATTATGATGGAGCATTATAATAAAATTATTAAAGCATTATTTAATATATTTATTTAATCATCATAACCAAAAATATATTTTAAAATAATTATTATCATCATTAATAAAAATAATTAACAAAAATTAAAAATTTTTATTTTTTTTTCATGTGTACAATATATAAATTTAATATGAAACATCAAAATATAATATATTTAAATGGAACTTCATTTATTCATAATAATATTACAAATAATTATTTATCTAAACTTAATAAATCATCAAAATTATTATACTACATTAATAAAGAATAAGTTATACATTGATATGATAAAAAGTTTCCTAATAATAATCAAAATATCTATTATTACAGTTACATTTAATAATCCATTAGATATAAGCATATCTTATAGTTGTACTCATGATTAAGTTATTAGAAGCTAGCTTTAAATAATGAAACATAAAAAACATATTTTAAAAACTAGATAGTAAATAGAACATAAATGTAGTTTCTATTAATAAATTTAAACAATTTAAAAGAATAATATATTTCAGATATGATAAATAAACAGATCTTTGTCTGTTCCATTAAACTTTTTGTTCTTTTATATATATTTAGCTGCATTAATAATTATTATTAAGAAAACTAATTTATATTAAGTGAATTTTAATTATTAATGCACATATAAGTTTAATATATTAATATTATCTATTTTATTGTTATTTTCAGATAAATTATTTGTTCTTTAAACGCACTTGAACAAAAAATAAATGAACAAATTTTTCTAATAACTATCACATTATTATATTATTAGTAATAATAATAAACATATAGTTTTATTCTTGGTTTCAGAGAAATTATAAAATAAATTTCAGAAAAATTATAAAATTATTTTTAGATAAATTATAATATTATAAACTGTAAATTAAAATATTTTATAATTTCTCTGAAAATAGCAATAAGATGTAAATAACGTGATATAATAAATTATTATGAATTATTTGCAATAGTTTTAATTTCTAAAGCTAAATTTCTTATATGTTTATTTATTGCATTTATTATTTTAATGGTGTTAGGCTGACGTGAAAAAGTGTTATAACTATTTGCTAGTAACTTAGCATAATTTGCCAACTCTACTATCATCATATGATTATTAGGATCTTTTATAATTAGTTGTAAACTATCTGTAAGCAACTCTAAAGTTGATAACTGTGAGGATTCACGATTGGATGAAGTAGATGTACGACTATTACTTGATGTTTGATTATTTGACGATTGAGGGGTTGATTGATTAGATTGATAATTGGATGAATTAGATGTGCGACTATTACTAGATGTTTGATTATTTGACGATCGGGGAGTTGCTTGATTAGATTCATAATATTCAGTAATTTTATATTCACCGGAAGCATAATATGCCATATATTATATATATTTAGATATTATTATTTTTATATAGTAAAATTTATAAAAAAATATATGAAACTATATTTATTTATTGTTATTTTCAGAAAAATTATAAAAATTTCAAAAAAATAAACTACGTTATTTCTCTGAAAATAAGAATAAATAAAAATCATATTTATTCTTATTAGAGTTTATTTTTGATTTTATATATGGATCTGAATATATCATATATATATAATATATCCTGACATAGTAATTTTATTATAAATATTACTTATTTATAGTTTCATAATTATAATAATTTATATAAATTGAATGAGAATAATATACGTTTCTATTTTTATAATATAATGAATAAGACTAATTTATTATCAGTCTATATATAAATTATAATTAAGTATAAATATATATTTTAATAATGTAATAGTAAATATGTTTATTATTTTATGATAAAAAAATTATATAATTTTATAAATAATATATTCATATCCTAAAGAATCACCAAAATAAGAAATATTATCATGTAACATATTTTCAGTTTCATTATTTATATTTTTTATTATTATATTATTATTATCAATAGATATAACAGTTCCATATTTTGGATGTAATAAATATATATACCGTTGACTATATGGCATATATATAATATATATAGTATCATTTATATTTATATCTTCTATATTTATTTTTATCATTTGTTTATTAACTAATATATTTTGTATTTCTTGTGTTATTTGTTCATATATTACCTTATGCGTGTTCTCTGTTGTGTCATCCATATATAATATATAAATATATTTACCAATATATTTATATATCATTTTTTATTAATGGTCATGCTTATTATCATCAGTTTCATTTATTATTTATTATCAATTTATTTAAAAATTACAAAATAATTATGATTAATAAAGTTTCCAATAATTTTATTTAAAGGAACTTCAATTATTGGTCTTAATCATAATTTATATAATTAAAATTATTATTAAAACTAATAATTTGTGTAATAAACAAAGTTAACAAAATTCTCATAAATTAAAAATAAACAAAAAACTAATTTTATAATTAAGATAGCGCTAATTATAATAATAAACATATATGGAAGCACAATTTTAGTTTTTTATTAATAAAGTTATAATAAACACTAATTATAACTGATAATAATAAACATGTCCAATTTATAAAAATATATATTATTAAAAAAATACATATTAAGGATATTTTTTTAATATCATCTATTAAACTTACAATTTTTTTATTAATTAAGATAATTTTAGTATATTTTTATAAATAGTTTACTATTGTAGTCTATTTAAACTATCTGTTAATAATTTTATATTATTATTAGTTTCATTCAATATTTTAGTTTATTTATTATTTGAAGAAGAAAGTTGTATTTGATCAGATATTTTTAATAATGTCTTATTAATATTTTTTAATTGTATAATTATTGATGTATTATTTGATAATAAAGGTTGTGATATAACTGTAGATATTGGGTAACTAGTTGATGCTGATATAGGTATTTGATTTGATAATGTTTGTGTTGGGGAACTAGTTGATGCTGATATAGGTATTTGATTTGATAATGTTTGTGTTGGGGAACTAGTTGATGCTGATATAGGTATTTGATTTGATAATGTTTGTGTTGGGGAACTAGTTGATGCTGATACAGGTATTTGATTTGATAATGTTTGTGTTGGGGAACTAGTTGATGCTGATACAGGTATTTGATTTGATAATGTTTGTGTTGGG
>Ga0214923_10002447_pt1 | contig 24726 bp, 35 predicted proteins | sample LL1510_MetaG_FD_177993 | JGI IMG/M metagenome (GOLD analysis project Ga0214923, IMG submission 177993) | Freshwater microbial communities from Lake Lanier, Atlanta, Georgia, United States - LL-1510 | ecosystem: Environmental > Aquatic > Freshwater > Lake | place: USA: Georgia | collected...
TAGATGAAGACATGAGCGGCGGTGCGTGGGAGAAAGTTGCTGGTGCTGTTGGTATTAAATTTATAGCACGTGACCTAGATGAAGGTTATAGAAGACAAATAGAAAACTTTGCTGATGGTCGAAACCCACAGGACAAAGGTGATAGTAAACGTCATGGAATTCCGAAAAAGGCGTCTTTATCCTCGTTAGATAAAATAGGAAAAGGGTCTGGTAGGAAAGCTCAACTCGCTAGATGGCAGGCGAATATGAGGCGGGGCCGTGCTAAAGCAGGAGAGTAACATGGGTATGTTTGATTTTATCACAAATGCATGGAATAGTGTGGTGGATACTGTTGGAGATATTAGTAAAAAACTTATTGGTGGTATGACTGATATTCAAGAAGGTATGAAAAATAAAGATATAACTCAGGTAGGTCACGGACTTAGTGATGTAGGAGGAGCAGTGGGGGAAATTCCTGTAATTGGTACACCTATAAATGTAGCAGAGGGCGTATTGCATACAGGCGAAGCCATTGTAGAAGGAGATGTTAAAGGCGCCTTAGGAGGTATTGTAGAGACTGCGGCCGCAGCAAGCACAGAAGTAGCCATAGCTAAAGCAGGCTATGATATCACTCATCCAACAGAAGATAAAAAAGCATGATTAGCCAACTACAAGATCAGTGGGTGAAAACATTTATAACTGCTTGGTTTTTTCCGTACTTTATCATAGGTAATCTAGATGATTGGCAAAAACTAGGAATCACGTTAAACGGAATTAGGCCTATTAAATGCTAACATAAATACTGTATGGACAAAAAATTAACCACAGTATTTTGCAGTGATGTAATTGGCTATAGTAAAATGATGGGTCAGGATGAACTTGGCACGTTAAAAAAACTAGAGCAATGTAGAGAAATCATAGATCCTTTAATAGAAACACATAATGGACGTATATTTAACACTGCTGGTGATGCGGTTTTAGCAGAATTTCCTAGCCCGACAGATGCAGTAGATTGTGCTGTAAAAATACAAAAAAGGATTCATGAAATTGGTTCCAATATGCGATGGCGTATAGGTTTACACCTAGGCGAAGTCTATGTATACGGAACTAACCTAATGGGCGATACTGTTAATATTGCTGCTCGTATCGAAAGCACCGCAGATTATGGTGGTGTGTGTATGAGTGAAAATGTTAAGCTGGCTGTAGGAAATAAACTACAGGTTGAATTCGATTCTAGAGGTACCCAAGAGTTTAAAAATATTGCACAACCTGTACCTATATGGGCTGTAAAAATTCTCGGCTCTGAAAAAAACCCAAATGCTAAATCTAAGGAAAACATAAAATATAGTAAGGAACAACTAATAAAAAGCGTTATAAATGATAAGCCTGCTGTAGGGAAATCATTACAAGATGCTCAAAATTTAAAACGTGATCGTCAGTTTGGACCTGCTACCAGAGTACTAATGTGGCGAGTGACTAAAAAATGTGGACCTAGTCTTAACGAACTATTAGACTTATCAGGAAAAGGACTAGTACCTGAAAATTTACATCAGGTAGTGGTAGCTATATTGGCTGAATATTGTAAAAATATAGATAGTGATAGAGCCATGGTTATTCATAAATTACTTCAAGGTCCGTTAGGTGAGCATAGAAGTTTAAGTTTATTTTTTCTGAAACAGGCGGCCAAAACAAATGAAGAAGCTCAGATGGAATATAGCTCTCTTATAATGTCAGATCCACACAGTAGTTCGAGTGAAATATCAGAAGCACTAGAACAATTACAGACCATGGCTCGTAGAAAAAGTATTCCTGCGATGTTAAAATTAGTTGATGGTTATGCAATGATTGGTGATAAACATAAGCAATTCTTATGGCTTTGGGTTTTGCGTGGTCTATATGAAACTAGTGCTCAAATTAAGTTACAAATTTTAACCAACAGTATAGGCAAAAATGAATTTAATAACTGGAAAATAGAAGGTGAGAGTTTGCTAGACGAGATTAAGTTTAAAAACGACGCTGGAAATTACAAATATTAATATGCTATTAGAAATTATAATAGGTATCGCTACGGTCTACGGACTATACTTTTACATACAAGGCTGTCAAGAATTAACTATCGAAGTACGTCGTTCATGGCCACCACAGGACATTGAAGAATTTAATTTAGCTAAAGAACAAGAAAGAACATTTGGACTAATAATTCTTTGCATGGTTATGACCTATTTTATGTTTGTCTTAATTTAGCCAGCCTTAAAAACATAAACAGTTTCAGCCACATCCAACCTATATCAAACTCAAACCAACGACGGCTCATTTTCATATTGGCTGGGTTTAGATGATGGTTATTGTGTAATTCCTCGCCCCCGATTAGGATACCCCAGGGAACAATGTTTTTACTGTGATCATCAGTTTGACCATTGCGATAACCGAGCCAATGCCCAACACCATTAATGACGCCAGCAGCCCAGAACGGTATCCATAATATTTGTATAAGCCAAATGACAAAGCCCCACCAACTAAACACCAGTATATTAAAACTAAGTAAAAAAATGATTCCATGATAATGATAAGGAGTATATATGTTACGCTCTATCCAATCGGAGGGCGCATCTGGAGCGTAGGCCTTGATACCAAGCCCTCCCTTAAGAGCAAGACGATAATATCTAACGCCACGTAATAGAATATTGTAGTTGCCAAAAACAACAGGACTATGCGGATCGCCAGGCTGATCGCTGTATCTATGATGCGCACGATGAACTGCCATCCACTGCTTTGTAACCATACCAGTAGTCAGCCACAACCAAAACCTCATAAAGTGGCTTAATAGGGGATGAAATACGATACCACGGTGTGCCATCCCCCTGTGCAAATATAGTGTTACCGATATTATGGTTATGTGTGTCATAACCAATACGTAAATTAGTTTTGTCATAAGTCATATACTTATCAATCCATAAGTTAATTATTTGGTTAGGCAACCATTTTGAAGTAATTACTTATTGTCATTTCTTCTAAGTTCTTCTTCTCGTCTTTTTTTAAAAGGATCCTCATTAATTTCTTGTTCTGCAAGAATTCTTTCTTTATCTATTGTTTTACCCCGTAATTGTAGAACAGTTTCTACTTTTTGGTTTAGACGTATAAGATCATTATCTAACATTCTTATTCTATCTATCAATGCAATTAAAGTAGCATTAGCTTGAGAGATCACTGGTTTTATCACAGTGGTTACCCATTTCCAAATATAAAAAACAAAGTACCCCATGCCTGCTGCACAAACCACAGGAAAGCCATATTTGTTTATGATTTCTGCTAGGTTTTCCATTGTAATAATAATTCACATAGATACTTGAATTCTATTGGATAGTTTTTTTCATCTATACCTAGGCCAAATGCATGTATAAGTTCTATTATATTCATTAGTCTCTCCGTTGATCTCCTAGCTCAGCTCGTCCTATTCTGGTATAATCTGGTTGTAATCCCAAGGCATGACTTATCTTTACATCTATTCGTTGAACATCGTTATTCATTGTATCAACTCGAGCATCTAGACCTTTCAAAATGCCAGCCATGCTATTGACACTTGACGTAACTCCGTCTAAAATAAACTTCAAGGTCAAAAAAACAAAATAACCAGCGGCTATGGCAGCAGCTATAGGGAATCCAACATCAGCCAGTAATTTGAAAAATTCTTCCATTTTCGCCCCAGTTTATTATATTTACATATAATGATAAAAGAATATAGTGGTACTTTATAAACAATAAATAAAATTAAAGCAGCAGTTAATATGTCAAGACATTTATCTATAATACTCAGAACTTGTGGTCGCGTGGAGGGATTGAATACTAGAAATAGATATATTCAGAAACCAAAAATTGAAATAATTAGGACCTGTTTATCTAGCCTGGTGCAATCAATAAATCATGTTGAAGATCATGAAATAGAATTTACAATATTGGACGATCATAGTAACGAAGAATGTGTAATGATGATTAAGCACATTCTTACACACTGTAAATTTCCATATAAATTTATAGCGGTTAGTGATGGCACAGGTATTAATCACATGCTCATGCGCAGCAATAAAGTAGCGGAACAAGCAAAGGATCTATTTTACCATGTCGAGGATGATTACCTACACAAAGTAGAAGCTATACAAGATATGTTAGATTCTGTAGAACCGTTTGAATCTGCCACAGGAAAGATGATATCTATTAATCCGCATGATGATATATGGAGATATACAAGAAATGTATATAGTAGTTTTATATTATTAGGAACATACAGGCATTATAGGACTTGTAAACATACTTGTTATACATTCTTATCCAGTGCTAGTGTTCTAAAAAAGTATAAACAACATTTTGATGATGCTGCTAATCTTATGGGTAAAATAGATTGGGCAGAAGATAAAACAATAAACCAGGTTTGGAATAAAGAAGATGTGTTAGTCTTTAGTCCTATACCAAGTTTAGCATTTCATATAATGGATGAGTCGGGTAAAGATCCATACGAAAATATAGAAAAACTTTGGGATAGTATACCTGATTATAGTCAACCTTATCAACGCCCAACTGTGGCCATAGTTTGCTTATATAATGAAAAGCATGAAAATCTCGCAGCCATAACCTATAAAAATAAACAACAATATGCTGCAAAGCACGGTTATAAAACCTATGCCAAGACAGACAACTTTAGTCAAGAACAGATACACTTTGACAAATTTATACACATATTAGATGTATTCAATTTACATCCAGATACACAATGGGTTTGGTGGTTAGATAATGATGCGCTGATTACAAACTTTGATATAAAAGTTGAAAGTCTAATAGATAATGATTATCATATTATAATGCCTGTAGATCTAGCCAGTCTCAACACAGGAAGTTTTTTAGTCCGTAATAGTATACAAAGTCGTGAATGGTTACAATATATGATAGACAATAAATGGGTCTACAAAAATGATACCCGTTGGTTTGAACAACAGGCTGTAGTAGATTTTTTCCCTAAGTTTCAACATCTATTTAAAATTATTCCACAAAGGTTAATTAATAGTTACGATTACAAAATGTATGGAAGAGATAGTATTGATCTGTTAGGTTACGATGGTCAATGGCAACCCGAGCACTTTGTCATTCATTGGCCAGGCTTACCTAACGAATATCGTATACAATTAGCACAACAGTATATGACTTATATTAAGGATACCGAATGAAAGTTTATGATTGTTTTATGTTCTTTAATGAGTTAGACCTAATTGAATTAAGATTTGAAGAACTCTATTCAACTGTAGATTATTTTGTTATTGCAGAGTCTAATGTAACTCATGCAGGTAATCCTAAACCATATATTTTTTTAGACAATTGGATGAGGTATTCTAAGTTTCATGATAAAATACGTCATATCAAGGTTGATGATATGCCTGATAGTTTTGGAGGTATGGACAGAGACAGATATCAAAGGCAATCATTATCTAGAGGTTTACATGATTTACAAGACAACGACTTTGTAATAGTAAGTGATTTAGATGAAATTCCTCGCGCAGAATTAATTGAAATGATTAAAACTGATACAAATGACTATGATAGGTACATGCTGAATATACCTCAATTCCGTCATAGATTAAATTTTATGAAAGTAAAAGAATCTTACAAATACACCAACATCATTGTTACCAAAGGTAACATATTCACAGATCCCCATTCTGAAAGATCATTGACATTTCCCTGGACCGCCAAACCAACCAACAGCGTGATATTAGAACACGGTGGTTGGCATTTTACATGGTTAGGAAATGATAAAGAGGTTATTAATAAATTGAGCAACTTTGCTCATACAGAGCTTAATACTGCATCAGCTAGAAATTATATTAACATAGAAGATGTATTGAAAAATAAAAAAAGCTTTTTACCTAATCATGATGAAGAATTTGAATACGTAATTATAGACGATTATTATCCTGATGCTATAAAAAATAATTTAGATAAATGGTCAGACTTAATTATTCCTGATGCTAAAAAAGAAGTAACCGAGATCTATAAAGATTAATCATGCAGACATATACACTAGAAGAAATGGTATCAATGACTCATCTTAGAGAACAAGGATTTCGATACATAATTAAAGAATTAAGTTCAAGAGACAATCCGCTGATTTTAGAAACAGGAAGTTCTCGTGTACCGGACTCACGATGGGGTACATTTGAAAATAATTTCAAAGACGATGGTATGAGTACGTTAATCTGGGACGCATTTATTCAGAGTCATGGTGGAGAATTGCATTCCGTAGATATAGATCCAAATAATATTACATATACTAAACAATATGTCAGTGACATGACTACCTTGTACTGCATGGATAGTTTAAATTTTTTATGGACTAAACGAGTAGAATTAGACGAACAAGATCTTTACGTTGACCTACTGTACTTAGATAGTCTGCATGATCCAGTTTATCATCTAAAAGAACTTTGTGCAATTATGCCAAGGTTAACCAAAGATAGTATTGTTGCAGTGGACGACAATTACGGAAAAAATAACGACCGTGGTATCATAATACATGAGTTTATGAATAACATAGGAATTAATATTGCCTTTAATGGAGTACAAAAAATTTGGAAACTAAAATAAAAACCTTTAGCCATTCTGGAACAACAGGAGACCTTTTGTTTAGTTTGGCTACAATAAAAGCTCTTGGCGGTGGTCATCTTTATATAAAATTATATAACTTAGATAAGATGATTCAAGAAAAACTAGGATGGCCTAATGCGGGACAACATAGTGGTCGTATGACTCATAATGACTATGAAGTATTAAAAGATTTAGTTTTACACCAACCATATATAAAAGGTTTTACTATATGGGAGGGAGAACCTGTTGATTATGATTTGGACAACGCAGGTAAATGGTTTATGAATTGTCCAGAATTTCCGCATAACAATACCAATACTCATGCATTGGCCTGCGGATTAGATCCTAAAGAACATTTAGATACTTTACAAATTAATCCTTGGTTAGAATGTAGGGATCCTATTAAAATCACAGGAAGACCTTATGTGGTGTTTAGGCAGCAACGTCACAATCAGGGCAATGCAGATAGAAGTGAAGATTGGCAAAAACTTATAGATTTTAAATTATGCGATCAATCTGTGTTTGTAGGATTAGAACCAGAATATCAATGGTTTTGTCAAAGTTACGGTGTAACTATTCCTCATTATAAAACTAATAACATGTTCGAACTTGCACAGGTCATAGCAGGATGTGAAATGATGTTTACCAGTTGCAGCAGCCCAATGGTAGTGGGTGTAGGACTGGGCAAATCAATGTGGATAGAAGTAAGGAAACCCATTGACCTAGATAGGTTTGAGGTAAACTTTCCTTACAGATTGAATATTAATTATTTTTAAATCAAGGACAAACATGAACGAATTAACATTAATTTGGAATAGAACACGTTGTTGGGAAGAGGAATGGATTGAATATCTGTTTCAAAATATTCCACATAAAACTATAGACAATTTAGATCACACTCAATATATAGATAATAGCGTGATAATTGAAAGCCTTGCATGGGCCCCATATCATAACGGATACATGGCAGAAATGCAAACACGGGGATACAAGTATGGTCTTATTCATCTAAGCGATGAGGCTAAATCAGACGATATTAGCAGTTATGCAGGCTGTAAATTTGTATTGCGTAATCATATCAAAGACGGTATCCCAAATCATTGTAAACATTTCTTACTAGGATACAATACAGGATTTACTAAACATACGCACAATCCTCCTATTACAGAAAGAACGCATATGTGGGCCACCATCGTTCATCGTTGGGATCAAAATCGTAACGTCATGGCACAGCATATACAAAATTTGCCTAATGGTTATTTTTATCTTGCAGATCACCATGGTCCTAGATTAAGTGTAGAAGATTATAGTAAGGTATATAGAGACAGTATCTTTGTTCTCTGTCCAAACGGTGCCTTGGTTCCTGACAGTTTTAGAATTACAGAAGCCATGGAAGCAGGTGCTATACCTGTGGTCCAGGCCAGTGACTACTGGGTCAAGCAATACGGACCAGATTTTCCAGCTGTAATCATAAACTCATGGGAAGAACTAGGTAACAAGTTGGTCATGATGATGCTTAACCCTAAAGAAGTAGCTGCTCGTAGGCAGCTCTGCATTAACTGGTGGACACAAAAGAAACAGGAAAACCTAGACATGGTAACAGAATTAGTAACAAGGACAATGCAATGATTCAACATTTTTTTCAAAACATAGAAGGTTGGTTTAATTTTATAGCTATCTATCATCATGCTGTGCAGATTGCAGAAGACGGAGATCACTTTGTTGAAGTTGGTGCTTGGAAAGGTAAAAGCACGGCCTTTCTGGCTACAGAAATTGCCAACAGTGGTAAGAAAATTAAATTCGATGTGATAGATACTTGGTTAGGTAGTGATGTACATCAGGAAGACCCCAGTGTAAAGGCTGGTACTCTATATGATGAATTTGTTAATAATATGAAACCAGTAGAAGGTTTTTATACTCCTATTCGTAATACCAGTGTAGAAGCAGCAAAATTATATGCCGACGGTAGTTTAGATATGGTATTGATAGATGCTAATCATAAGTATGATGAAGTAAAAGAAGATATTCTAGCTTGGTTGCCCAAGGTTCGTCCAGGAGGTATACTAGCAGGTGATGATTATCACCATACATGGCCTGGTGTGATTCGTGCAGTGGGAGAATGCTTACCAGTAGAAGATGTCCAGGTCATAGATGGATGTACTTGGGCTTATCAGATACCATACGAGAACGACCATGAAAACCTTTAATCCAGATCGTAACATAGGCTACGAAACAAAAAAAAGTTATAAAGATAAGATTGACAGCGGATTTATGGCCAAGTATTTCAGCGGGGATCTTGTATTAGAAATCGGACACCAAGGCGGTGAAACAGGCCGTGACCCAATTGTAGAATGGGCCATAGGCATAGATTTAGATTATCCAGGATATGATGGTATACACTTACCTTTTGAAGATCTTAGCGTAGACACAATTTATTCTAGTCATTGCTTTGAACACATGGAAAATTTAGATGCAGTTTTAAACGAGTGGTACAAGAAATTAAAATTTGGCGGATATATAGTAATTGTTGTACCACACCAATACCTTTATGAAAAGAAATTGTCTCCGCCCAGTAGGTACAATCCGTATCATTTCCATTTCTTTACGCCAGGAAAACTTCTACAGGTTATAGAAACATATTTGCCAATGAACGGATTTAGGCTAAGACATTTACAAGACAATGATAAAGATTTTGACTACTACCTTCCAGCATATCAGCATAGCAGCGGTTGTTATGAAATAGAATTGGTAATACAAAAAATTAAAAGGCCAGAATATACAGATCACATGTGATGTGGCTTTTTTACTACAGGTTGACACAGAGACTAAATAAATGTATACTTAGATCATGCGTTAGAGATTGTGTTGTTTTAGAGCAAGTTGCGTAAAAACAACAGGTTGACAGCGTACAAACAAGGTAGTATAATTAGTTTTGTAGTAATTAATAAGGAAACGAGATTCAAAAATGAAACCCAGTGTAAGTTCAACAAAGCATTATAATAGCAAGCCCCAGAATTACGGCTTTACAGCCTGTTCTTGGTCAGCGATTAGAATGTCAAGTTATGATCGCACACCAGAGGGTAGTCGGGGTCCAAAGGAGACCAGTGTATAGAAACAACATACACTAAACTCTAAAGGACCCCAGGATTGACAACCCTGGGGTTTTTTGTTATAGTAGCACATGTGTATAGGGAACGCGACCCTGCGGTGCATGTAAAACATGCCGCAAATGAGGGCGGAGACAGGGATGATAAGTCTGGGGCGATAACCCAGATGTGTAAAAACTGTCAGTAATAAAGCAGATTGCCGAACAGACAAATGGTGTAGTGTGCCGATGAGTAGTCTGCTTTATTACACACACTCGTTCATCTGTACATAGTACAATGGGGCAGAAAGATAAACTGCTAGAGTGTGTGAAAAATTATGGGGGCTGTTCTCTGCGGGTGACTGTAAATCACTTGCCATAATATGCAGAGTGGCGGCAGTTAGGTTCGATTCCTTCAGTCCCCACCAAACTATTCCGGGACGGGCCCAAGGTGAGCCAGCAGACTGTTAATCTGTTCATCAGGTAGGTTCAATTCCTACTCCCGGAGCCAAACAATGGGCTGGTAGTGATAATGGTAGCACAGGGGCTTTGCAAGCCTTTAGTCGGAGTTCGATCCTCCGCCGGTCCACCAAATATGGTCTCTTAGTCTATCGGTTAGGATAGCGGCTTGTCACGCCGCAGGGACGGGTTCGACTCCCGTAGGGACCGCCATATTTAAGCACATTTCAAAATCCCGAAACTTTCTAGCACGGGTCGACACAACCTAGAAAGCAACCGGAAAAAGGGTAAGATTCGCAAGAGTGGGATACTCGGCGGTGAGAATCCGCAGGAAGTGTGTTTCAATATGGTAATACAACGCACCCATCGTCTATCGGTTAGGACAGTGGACTTTCAATCCGCAAAGACGGGTTCGATTCCCGTTGGGTGTGCCAATATGGCCTTTGGGTAAGTCATAGACTTTGCCAGGGGTTCTTTTATTCTGCGGGTATAACTCAGTTGGTCAGAGTATCGGTCTTTTAAACCGAGAGTCCGGGGTTCAAATCCCCGTGCCCGTACCAAATGTTAGGATGGCGGAGAGGCCCAACGCAACAGTCTGCAAAACTGTCAAACCGTCGGTTCGAATCCGACTCCTAACTCCAAACTATTCCGGGGTAGTATAATGGCAGTGCGGCGGTCTCCAAAACCGTTAGTGGGGGTTCGATTCCCTCCCTCGGAGCCAATATTTAGTCATATTTTTACAGATAGAGTATTTTATTTCTGTAAATAATCCATGGAAGATATATACGAATATATAAAGAAACCGAAAAAGCAAAGACAAGAACATTTAGATTTAGACGACTATTGTATAGAAAGGGGTGGAGGGTCTACTATATGCAAGGGACTATTGGCTCACTTGTTGGAAACCACAATACCCAAAGGACACAAGATCCATGTGTGTCATGCTTGTAATAATAGTCTGTGCAGTAATCCCAAACATTTATACTGGGGCACTGCTTCAGAAAATCGCATGGATCGAGTTAGGTATTTAGATAGAACTGTCAGTGAAATGTTAGAAGACAGATATAGGCGTAGAAAACATTAATGCGGGTGTTCTCCTGGGAGAGGACTCTGCCTTCCAAGCAGATGAAGAGGGTTCGAATCCCTTCGCCCGCTCCAACAGTATAGTTTAAGGTATTAATATGAAACAAGCAGAAGCAGGCAAAGGAAGTCGTCCAAGACCGTTTAATATAAAACAAGAAGAGTGGTCGGACAGATGGGATGCTATTTTTGCAAGAAACAATAAAAAAGATCTAGGTAATCATATTGAAGTAACTGCTGAAGAAGAAGAAGCGTTCAAAGATTTAGAAAAAAGAAGTAAGTAAATTATAAGCCCTAGTAGCTCAGCGGCAGAGCAGTGGTTTTGTAAACCAAAGGTCGGGAGTTCAATCCTCTCCTGGGGCACCAAATATCTTGACTTTATACAATTTTAATGTATAATTAATAATGCGACTGTGAGGGAATTGGCAGACCTCTGCCTTATGGCAGGATGGGGCATCGTCTTAGACACAGCCTTTGTAGGTTCGAGGCCTACCAGTCGCATTGAATACAAGGATAATATATGCAAGTTAGAGCAAGCCATATTTTAATAGAATCAGAAAATCAAGCTTTAGGTCTGCTAGATATTATTAAAAAAGGAGCAGACTTTGCTCAGTTGGCCAAACAATTTAGTAAATGCCCTAGCGGTCAGAATGGTGGGGACCTAGGTTTATTTGGACGGGGACAAATGGTTCCTGTTTTCGAAACTGCTGCTTTTACAAGCCCCATTGGGGCAGTAGTTGGTCCTGTTAAAACTCAATTTGGTTATCATTTGATTAAAAGAACTGCCTAATAGTATACTCGGATTAGTTCAGCCTGGTTAGAATGCCTGCTTTGGGAGCAGGAGGTCGAGAGTTCGAATCCCTCATCCGAGACCATGATCACTCTGACCGTAGCTCAGCAGGATAGAGCAACGGATTTCTAATCCGTTGGTCGGGGGTTCAAATCCCTCCGGTCAGGCCAAGTTTTAGGATGCGTTCAGCAATTTAAATACATCAAACTTCTAATTTGAAACGTAAAAAAGCATCCTGTTCAACTATGGTGATCTTAGTGTAGTGGCCTGCACACCTCGTTGTGACCGAGAAGGTATGAGTTCAATCCTCATAGATCACCCCAATAGTAAACCAGGTTAGCTCAGAGGTAGAGCAGTGGACCGATAATCCATTGGTCGCAAGTTCAAATCTTGCACCTGGTACCAGTTATGCCGCTTTGGTGAAGGAGGTCCTCACGCTGGTCTGAAGAACCAGAGAACTCTGTTCGATACAGAGAGGCGGCACCATATATAGTAATGTAGCATAGCGGCCAATGCAGCACCTTCATACGGTGCCTATCGTCAGTTCGAGTCTGACCATTACTACCAGTTTTAGGATGCCTACAGCAATCTTTCGGCTTTGGGAGCCTCCTGTCGGTGGTTCGAATCCACCCTGTTGGACATAGTGATATGTCTTATGGTAGCTCAGCGGTAGAGCAGAGTACAGTGCATCCTGTTTTTACAGTTGGGGGTTAGTTAAATGGTATAACCACGGATTTTGATTCCGTCATTATTGGTTCGATTCCAATACCCCTTGCCAAGGCTCTTATAGGTAAATGGCATACCACAGTCTTGGTAAGACTGTATTCCAAGTTCGATCCTTGGTGAGAGCACCACCAAATACCACCTTAGCTCAGTGGAAGAGTTCTGGTCTTCGAAACCAGTTGTCGGGAGTTCGAATCTCTCAGGTGGTACTAGTCAATGGAGGGTTAACCGGGCTGGGCCCGGCACTGTCTTGAAAACAGATGGATCGCTCGCGCGGTTGGAGTTCGATTCTGCCAGCCCTCCTCCAACACATTAATAAGTAAGATTACATGCGGATATAATTCAGGGGTAGAATGTCACTTTGCCAAAGTGAATGCCGTCGGTTCGAATCCGACTATCCGCTCCAACATTTAAAAATATGATATTTAAAACAGTTGAACTAATATTTCCTACAGGTGTAGGTATTTACAAAGATGATAAAGGCCCTATCATAAATGAGATTGACTTTATAAGATCATTAGAAAAAACTAATAATCAGTATAATAAGATATCTATAGAAAATTACTTATTTGAACTGCCTGCAATGAAACGTATACGTGAAACATGCTTACAGGCTGCACAAGATTTTTTTGAGAAAACGTTTTCTCCAAACAATAAAGAATGTCAACTGTATATAACTCAATCATGGGCTAATTTTACTTCTATTAACGAAAAACACCATAAACATTATCATCCTAATAGTATTATTAGTGGTGTGTATTATATAAATGCTAATGCATTTAGAGATAAAATAACTTTTTTTAGATCATCATTAGACAATAGAATAGAAATATTGCCTAAAAGAATGAACCCATTTACCATGATAGGCTGGTCAGTTCCTGTTGAAACATCTGATATAATATGTTTTCCTAGTCAATTAGAACATGCGGTTCCGGATATAACAGATAATTATACAAGGATCAGTGTTTCTTTCAATACATTTATAAAAGGAACGATTGGTTCAAAAAAAGGAATGACGGCTTTAGACTTGTAAAAATTGGAGAGTTGACCGAGAGGCCGAAGGTACCTTCCTGCTAAGAAGGCAAGTGGTCAAAAACTGCTTCGTGGGTTCGAATCCCACACTCTCCACCAGGATATTATTATGTTAACAAAATTAGAAAGTCTCAGTAAAATTTTAGCAGCAATTATTATACCATTTATAATTGCCTACATGGGAAATAAAGTTGCTGAATCTAACAGCCAACGTGATGCTCAAACCAGATTAGTAGAGATGGCTATTGAAATATTGAATAAAGAAACTATTAGTAAAAATAAAACAGAAGAAAAAGTTCTTAAAGAATGGGCAGTTAAGGTAATTGATAATTATTCCGGCGTGCCTTTGCCCAAAGAAGTTAAGTCAGCAATAGTAGATAATAAAGTAAAATTACCAAACGGCAACGGTAATACTGAGTCAGTTGGCACATGGGCAGTGGTTTTTGGTGCAGATAAAAATCTAAAAGAAGCTCAATATGAAATCACGCAGGCAGGTAGAAAAGGTTATCCTACTGGGCAAATATTCATGCGAGCAGGATCGTTTCGCAGTGTCATAGTAGTAAGCTCAAGAGCAGAAGTAGAAGAATTACATGGCAGGTTGAAAAGTTATAGAGAAACTGCCTACATTGTAAATATGGAAAAATGGTGCCCTAACACAGTTAGTCAAGGTACTCATTTAGATTGTCTACTGACTTAAATTCGTTAAATAGTAGCATATAATTGCCTCGTTAGTTTAATGGTAAAACGTCGCCTTTACACGGCGAATAGCGGTGGTTCGATTCCATCACGAGGCACCATTTAAAGTTATTCACAGGTGAACAATGATCAATGTCATAAAGGACAAGGAGAATCCTTTACTAGAATATATCAAAGACGATCCAATACGACCAGAACTCCCATTAGATTTTAGGGTAGCTAAAAATAGATTTGTCAGTGCGTTAGTTGAAGAAAAGATATCTGCTATGGTCTGTGTTAGTCTACATGATTTTATTCCACAAACCGTAGATGATCTTAAAAAAGATAACGAGGAACCTAATACTGCTATATTTTATACAATATGGAGTTATAGAGCAGGTGCAGCCAGTCGTTTATTGTTTGCCACAGTTGAAGAAATTCGTAAATTGCATCCCATGGTTAATAGGTTTGTAACACTTAGTCCCAAAACTGAAATGGCACGTAGGTTTCATCTTAAAAATGGTGCTAATATATTTAGAGAAAATCCTGATACAATAAATTATGAATATGTATTAAAATAATTTTTGTCTCTATGCTTAAAGTTATTAAATACCTTTATGACAAACATACAACTTTTAGCTGCCAACACAGTTTTTTTAATTTTAATCATAATTGTGTATAGACATAGTACCTTCACTGCAATTAAAAATTGTTATGGTATGTGGTTTAAAAGAGAATATTGGACTGATTATAATACTGTAGAATTTTTGAGTTGGGCAGCTAAAGCAGTCATTATAGTGCCTGGATTAATTTTTGGTGTAAGTATATGGTGGTTATTTTTCCTAACATTAGCTACTAGCTTAACACTAATATGGGCAAGCAATAAAAAATTGTTACCTACTCTTGTCGGGTTTAATACAATTTGGACATGGATAAGTTGTATGGTACTAGCTCAACATTTAATTAAGGGGTAAAACATATGAAGACTAAAAAGCTAGCGGTCTTAGGTAGAGGCACAGCCGGAGCTTTATCAGTCATACATTTTCACCGATGGTTAGGAGATCATGCTGAAATAGAATGGCATTATGATCCAAATATACCTACACAGGCAGTAGGAGAAGGAGCTCCCTTAAATCTTCCTGTAAATCTAGTAAATAATATAGGATTCACCCATAGCGATTTACCTAAAATTGACGGTACATTAAAAGCTGGAATATTTAAAGATGGTTGGGGTAAAATAGGTACACCATTTACTCATAACTTTCATGGCTGTTCTATGAGTTATCATTTTAATGCCATTGCCCTACAAGATTATATTCTGCAACATATGAAATCCAGAATAAAAATTGTAGAGCATAATACATCTTCTAAGGATATCGATGCAGATTTTGTCATGGATTGTGCAGGTAAGCCTAGTGATTTTGAAGATTACTATATGTCTAAAGTAGTACCAGTGAATAGTGTATACGTTACACAATGCTATTGGGATATGCCTAGATTTAATGTAACCTTAACTATTGCTAGACCTTATGGTTGGGTGTTTGGAATACCTCTTAGGAATAGATGTAGTATTGGTTACATGTACAATAGTGATTTTAATAATCTTGAAGAGATAAAGGAAGATGTAAAAAATATATTTTCTCAATACCAATTAAACCCTAGTCCTGTAACAAATAGTTTTAGTTTTAAAAATTATATAAAGAAAAACATTGTAACTTTAGACGGTAAAAAAGGTATAACCTATAACGGCAATGCCTGTTTCTTTTTAGAACCTTTAGAAGCCACCAGTATAGCATGTATGGACCATATAAACAGAGAATCTTTTGACTTTTGGATAGCAAAAAGTTCTAAGGAACATGCAAACAGTAATACTTTTAAATTTATAAAAGATTGTGAATTAATAATTGCAATACATTACTTTGCTGGTTCAAAATATAAGACCCCATTTTGGAAAAATGCTAAACAAAATGCTGAGATTTATCTAGACCCATTTATTAAATATGATGATAATTTCAAAAGAATTATGCGAATTATAAAAAGTTATCCTTTAGAAAAATTGCACGATCCTGAAGAAAAATTGAATAGCTCTGTAAAGGCAGTAGGTCCTTTTTGGATAGGGTCGTGGAAAGAAAATATTTATGGTCTTCAATTAACACATTTATACGAAAATGAATAATACCGATAATCTAGGACCGGGCGATCAGTTTAAAATTTTTTCTTCTCTAGTTTATATTAAAAAAAATTTATTATTTCATGATAAAGATTTTGAATCTTCTTTGAATGACCAGTTTACGTTTTGTGAAGGAAGAATAGATGCTCACCAAGTAGGTAAAGCTGAATGTACAGTAACCTTAGAGAATCCTATTGTTTACACCAAAAATTTTAAAAAATTTTTAGACATTGTAGCTCCCCATATTATGGAAGCAGGACTAATGTTAGGTTATAAGAATAAAACAGGGTTTGATGTACTAAGGGGTTGGTCTAATAGAATGTATAAAGGTTGTAAAGGTAGAGCACATAAGCATTCATCTGGATGTGATTCTGTGGCAATTTATTACTTAGATGCTCCTGAAAATAGTGCTGATTTATATTTTTTAGATTTAAAACAATGGGGGTTACTAGAAGAACATGTTCCAAGTAAATTTAAAAAGAGAATTGAAACTAGAACGGGAACTTTAGTTATTCACGATCCGGATATATATCATGCAGTATCAGAACATTTATCAGATATTCCAAGATTAGTGATAATTTTAGAAATAATATATAGAAATGATGATGAACAAAAATTTACCACACCAGGTGGTAAAAACCCTTTTTGACTTATAGCCCCGGTGACGGAATTGGCATACGTGTATGACTTAGGATCATAATTTTGGGAGTTCGAGTCTCCCCTGGGGCACCATTGAATGAAAAAAGACTTACATAATTATATTAAACTTTATAATAATTCTATTCAAAAAACTACATGTTTAGAAATAATAAAAGAACTTGATCATGTAAATTTTAAACGACATAGTTATTTTGACTATAAAAATAATTCATATAATTCATATGATCATGAACCTGAAATTTCTTTAACAACCTTATCTCTTAATAATAATTTAAGATATATAATATGGAAATCTATTGAACAATATATTCTAAAAGATATAAATTTTGATTGGTACCAAGGTTGGGAAGGGTTTACTCAAATAAAATATAACAAGTATACCGTTAACACAGAAATGCGTCAACATTGCGATCATATTCATGACATTTTTGACGGTGAGATAAAAGGCATTCCAATTTTAACTGTACTAGGATTTTTGAACGATGACTATGAAGGCGGTGAATTGGTTATGTTTACAGATGAAATAATCAGAGTGAAACAAGGAGATATACTGATTTTTCCTTCTAATTTTCTATATCCACATAAGGTTAATTTAGTTACCAAGGGCACTCGTTATTCATTAACATCATGGGTTTGGTAAATTAAAAGTTGAAATTATACGACAGATAATATATAGTGTAAATATAGAAATAGTTGCCAGGATAGGGCAACAACAATTATGGGAGAGTTGCGGTGATATGCACGAACCCGCTCATTCTTAAATGACAAAACATTACAGCGTCCCTAAACATGAATATTCCTTATAGAAATTATTTCGATGAAGATGTTCTAAAATTAGAACAAAAATTACTTTTTAACAAGTTAAAATATCTAGGACATTCGAATACGTTAAAAGACCTGTCTATAGGATCCTATGCGTGTTTGCCTCAAGAAAACAATGCAAGAATGTTAATGAAGGCTGAAGAAGGTATTCGTTTATTATCTAATATCTGCAGACATCGTCAGGCAATTATGTTACATGGTAACGGTACTGCAGAAAATATAGTTTGCCCTTTACACGGATGGACTTATAACCCCAATGGAGAACTCATCGGATCGCCAAGTTTTGATCCTTGTCCAAATAAAAATTTAACTGTTTATGATCATGTAACATGGAATGATTTACTTTTTGAAAAAAACAGTTTTACATCAAGCCAAGGTTTCATTGACGACCTGGATAAGATAAAATTTTTAGAATTTTTAAATTTTAAGAATTACGTAAGACATTCTACAAAAGAACATTTATTTAATTACAATTGGAAAACATTTATTGAAGTTTATCTAGACGACTATCATGTTAAACCTTTTCATCCCGGACTTGGAAATTTTGTAAATTGTAATAATTTAGAATGGCAATTTGGACAAAATTTCAGTGTACAAAGTGTAGGCATTTACAATGACCTCAAAGTCCCTGGAACTCCTGTATACAAAGCATGGCATGAAAGTTTGTTAAAATATAGAAACGGCCATATACCCCAATATGGTGCTATATGGTTAACCATATATCCAAACATAATGATAGAATGGTATCCTGAAGTTTTAGTTATATCATCATTATGGCCAGAAAGTTCACAACGAACAAAAAACATAGTAGAATTTTATTACCCAGAAGATATTTGTTTTTTTGAACCTGATTTCGTACAGGCTCATCAGGCCGCTTATATAGAGACCTGTGACGAAGACGATGAGATTGCTGAACGTATGGATAATGGCAGGCGATATCTAGCCAGTAAACACATTAATGATTTTGGTCCTATTCATCATCCTATGGAATCAGGATTAGAGCACTTTTACGAGTATTATAATAATTACATAAAGTAGAATCCCCGGCCCTACGCCGGTTAGCGAGTAGGCGCGATAAGACTAGCGTTAGGAGTCTTAGGTGTTATCATACCTACCTCCCTCCGGGCCATTCATCCGGCAGGGTAAAAGTATGTGTGGAGGTGGCCTCTCTGAATAAGGCACGGACAGGGTAACAACTCAAGTAGGGGCTTATGGGAATAAGTGGCCTACAATTTTATAAGATCTTATTATGTCACAAAGAATTCTTATCATGGGATTGCCTGGTTCAGGTAAAACAGTTTTTGCAGAGAAGCTTAAATTTTATCTCACAAATAATTCTACCACCTCATTAGAAGTACCAGAATCACCCTATGCTAATTTAAACGCAAAAGTAGAATGGTTCAATGCTGACGAGATTAGAAAGAAATACAACGATTGGGATTTTAGTAAAGAAGGAAGAATTAGACAAAGTTTAAGAATGTTTGAATTTAGTATGAAAAGTATTTCTGATTTTGTAATCTGCGACTTTGTGGCCCCGTTACCTGAAATGCGAGATAACTTCAATGCAGACTGGACTATATGGATGGATACAATAAATGAAGGTAGGTACGAAGACACTAATAAAGCATTTGTTCCTCCAGACATTTATGACTTTAGAATAACAGAGCAAGACGCAGACGTTTGGATACCTTATGTAGGCAGGATGATAGTTACAAATCAGCGTAGACCTACTTTTAATTGGCGTAAAGAAACTGTTCAAATGTTAGGACGATGGCAACCTTGGCATGCTGGACATAGAGCATTATTTGAAAGATTGTTGCAGCGAACAGGACAGGTTATTATTCAAGTAAGAGATACTCAAGGATGGCAATCAGGAAATCCATTTGATTATGAACAGGTAAAACAGTTTATACGCAGAGATTTAGATCCTTTATATCAGGGTCAATACGAAATTATGTTAGTTCCGAATATTGTACACATAGGATGGGGTAGAGGAGTAGGATATACTAGTTCTGAAGAAACTTTTGATGAGTCTATAACAAATATAAGTGCTACCGAGATACGCAAAAAAATGAATATAACATAGAAAAATTTATGTACTATAAAACTTTGTTCAGTTTATTTGAAGATGCCATTTGAAATAGAATTAGGTCCTGAGGATGATAAAAGACTATTGTCGTTATCCTTGCCAAAATTTAGTAAACCAGTAGGTGTTATGGTAAGCGGTGGATTAGATAGTGCTGCTTTATATTATATTTTAAAAAAAATAAACATTGACTTTAATATTGGTAATGAAATAATACCTATTGTTATTTTGAGAGAAGAAGGAAGTAAAACTCATGCCATTAATGTTATTCATTACATCGATAACTCACTAAATCAAATTAGTAATACAATTAAGCAATACAACTTTGACAATAAAATTCAACCACATTTAGAAGTCAAACTAGCTGTTAGTATATCACTGAAACATTTTGAAAAACTATATATAGGAGTGATACAAACTAGGAAAGAACATGCGATTGATATAATCGTATATACTCCTCAAGAAACAAATAAGATTTCCTATCCGTTTGCACATTTAGAAAAATCTCATATCGTTGATTTGATTAGTAAATTAAATCAGACGAAATTATTTGGGCTCACTATTAGTTGTGATAAAGGAACTAATTGTAAAAATTGTAATGGATGTAGAGAAAGAGCCTGGGGATTTAAAACCATGCGATTTCAAGATTGTAATATGTAATCCTTTTTTAGAGCATAATTATAAACGTCTTCATATCTAACTTTAGGTTTAAAATATAGACTAAAAAAAGTTCTTCTATTATTCCTATTATATACAGCATGATGAACCGATGTATTTAAGAGATAACAGTCTCCTGCTTTATAAGTTAATTCTCTTATAGGCATGCTAGTACCTGAAAAGTCATTTGGATCCTTGTCAGTAAACATTGTAAATGAATCAAATCCTTCAATAACAGAATTTATAACAACATTTCTATATAAGTCTGTATGCCAGTTATATAGTTGAAAGGCATTCATTCGTAAGAAAACAGACACACCATCAAATTGTTTTTTAATATCAAACAAAAAGAAATCTTCTTTCCATAAATTATCACATATAGGCATAGCATCGAACCCTTGTTTATTTGGCCATTTAAAATTTAGAGAATTCATATAATTTTCTAGTCCGGAAAATGAAGATAAATTATAGTTGAACTTAACAAAAAAAGGGTAAGACATGATACCTTTACTTATTGCCACAGCGAGATCCGGCTCATCGATTATATCTAACCTTATGTATCAACTTGGTAAGAATGAAATAGGCTACAAGAATTATTTAAATGAATATTTTACCGTAACCCAATTATATAAACCAATTTATCAAACTATAGACAATATTATACAACAAATTGAATGTCCTAGGGTAAATCATATTTGGTATGATTCTGCAAGAAAAGAAAGACTGAAAAGACTAGAATTAATAAAACATGACGCTTGCTATGCACTTAAAGTATTTCCTGAAGACTTAGAGCCTGAAATTTTGGATTTTATTGAAAAAAATTATACAATTATAGGTTTAGAAAGAAGAGACAAAGAGAATCAATTTATTAGTTTTAACCATATGATGAATACAAATGTAGCGTCTTATAATGTAAATGATAACACAGTTATAAATTCTGTTAGGGTTGAAATTAAGCATCTTATACCTTTTATACAACATATAACAAACTTTAGAAAACTTCAAAAAACTTTGAAATTTCCAACTATATATTACGAAGACTTTATTAATTCAGAAAATAAATCTAAGTTTCTTTGTGATAACTTCGGTATCAAATATAATCCAACTGAGTTAATTATAGAATCTAAAGAAACTCCTTACATTAAATCTAAAAAAGAAATAATTGAAAATGAAAAAGAATGGAAATTAATTAGGTACGCCTTAGAAGGTATCCTTTAGAATACTGTTAAGATTATTCTTTGCTGCGGCAAAGTCCTGAAAAGTATCGCCTAAATGAATAACAAATGCTATCCTTTCATATTCGGGAATATTGTTAACACCATGTATAGCTGAATTATTAAAAAGATACCAATTTTTTAATTTCATCTGTATGCTTGCCTGCAATGAGAGTTTGGCGTTAGAATAGTCTATGTTAGGAATAAAATTATCCATTTCATAAAAATCTGTCTGGGCTATGCCTTTTATATTAAACAACAATGAAACATTGCGTCCAGGATCGGTGTGAGGTGCTAGTTTTTTTGCACTCCTTTGTAGGACCAATGCGACTTTTTCATATCTTAAATGAATTTTATTTTCCTCTAATATCGATTTAGAGAACGCTGTCCCTTCATCAGAATCTGTCATACGCATAGAGGAAAATCCTATATGGCTAATTCCCTGCTTAAAAATTGTTTTACCATTAAAGTTTACATATGAATTATAAAGATGAATATTTTTTTTTTGAGTACTCAATAATTTTTGCACACGATTCATCAGAAAGTGAAGGTAATACATCAACAGGTATACAATATTTTTCAATCGACATAAGATAATATAAGTAATTTACTTAAAAAATTATTTATTAATATGATAAAATGGTACGATCTATATTACGTAGATTCTTATAATTCAATTAAGTATAAACCAAATTCTTTGCTCACAGTTGAGTTGCATAAGAATATCAAATTACAAACAAATAATTACAAAGACGCTATATACTTCAATGCAAAGGCTGTAGCAGATAGTATAGCAGGTCCTCTTAATGTTCTCTTGTCCGGAGGCGTTGACAGTGAAGTTATAATTAGGGTGAACCGAGATTTAGGAATAAAACAAAATGTTTATACATTTAGATTTGAAAACGATTTAAACATAAGAGATGTTGAATCGGCAATAGACACATGTAAAAACCTAAATATACCATTAAAAATTATAGATTTCGATGTTTCAAAGTTTTTTGAAAATGAGGCAGAGTCATATTACAAAAAAACTTTCTGTTCTAGAGTTGAAGCATTACCTAGATTAAAATGGCATGAATTTTTCGATAGTCCTTTAATATTCGGAGACGGAGAACCATATTTGAGGAGAATATTAGGTGGTGATTATAATAAGAAGTCTATTTGGGATATGGTGTTTTCTGAACACGAATTTATTCACTATCTTTATACACTAAATGTAGGAAAAAACAATATAGGACCATGGTATCATTTTACACCAGAAATACATGGAAACTTTCTAAAAATTAATTTAGTACAAAATTTAATTAACGATCAATATACAGGAAAACAAAGTTCATTTAGTAGTAAAGTCAACATTAATAAACAAGTCTGGACAAATATATCACCTAAACCAAAACTTATAGGTTATGAAGGTAGAAATAATCCGCCTGGATACATACCTCATTTTATGATAGAGTTTCGCAATACGATTATGCGAAATACAACAGACTCTGATATATATTTCGATTTAGGTACCTTCTATGAGAGTTTCAAATGAAAACTGTAACATGGCGTACAGGCACAAACAAAGACCTAGATCAAATATTTGACGCCTATAGGATAGAACAATATGAGGATAAAAATCATAAGTTATCTAAAAACTATAGCACAGAATTTTACAAGTTTTCCATTGCACTTACAATCGCATTTAATGACAATGATGAACCTGAAATATGTTCAAGCATAGCCAGTAGAGATTGTTGGCCAAAAGGCGCTTATCGTATTTTAAGCAGATTATGGAAAACTAAAAATTATAGAATTACTCACAGCAAGTTTATAAGTGAAGCAATGGTCGGAAACGCCAGTAGTCAAATTCAATGGCTAAAAAATAATACAGATTGTAAACTTTATTTTATAAGTCGAGAAACAGGTAACTGGATGCGCTGGACAGCAGAACATTTTGATAGCCAGTATGGGTTAAAATTCATAATTGCACCTAATAAATACCTAACTTGCCCAAATGAATGTGATAATAGTTGCTGGCAACACATTATTTATAATGGCAATAAAAATATATTAAAAACATGGAAACAGCGATAACTAAGCCTTTGTTACCTTTGAAAGATATACCAAAAACTGTTTGGTTATTAATCCCTATCAACCTATTAGGTTTGTATGCTCTCTATGTTATTCTTTTCAAGGATACACCTTCATGGTGGTGGATTGCTTCTTTAATAGGGTTTATCTTTCAAAAAGAGATTGGCATCAGTGCAGGTTATCATAGGCTTTTTAGTCATTATAGTTATTCAGTTTCTAGACCTATTAAGTTGTTTATTCTCTGGTGCGGGTTAATTTCTGGACAGGGAAGTCCATATTGGTGGGCAGCACTACATAGAGGCTATCATCATAAACACAGTGATACTGATAAAGATCCTCATAGCCCTAAACATGGATTCTGGCACAGTTACATTTTATGGCTTTTTAAGATTAAAGAAAAAGATATCAGTACCAGATACATAATCGATCTAATTAGGGATAAAGATTTGGCTTTTTCTCACAAACATTACCTAGTTATCTTAACCTTAAGTCATCTAATTATCGCTTTGATAAACTTTAACTTATGGTTATTTTTTATGGTATTGCCTGCTTTTCTTACCTTACATTGCTATTCAATACAAACAAGTT
>Ga0214923_10002449_pt1 | contig 24711 bp, 21 predicted proteins | sample LL1510_MetaG_FD_177993 | JGI IMG/M metagenome (GOLD analysis project Ga0214923, IMG submission 177993) | Freshwater microbial communities from Lake Lanier, Atlanta, Georgia, United States - LL-1510 | ecosystem: Environmental > Aquatic > Freshwater > Lake | place: USA: Georgia | collected...
AATAGTTGAGATTCCCGGGAGCCATCTTTCCCAGTCGATCGGCCAACCGCACGGCCGGCTCGGTCGTGGAATTGAAAAAGCTTGGATAGAAAGACAGCTCCTGCATCTGCTTGGCCACCGCATCCACGATCTCCTTCCGCCCATACCCCACATTGACGCACCACAAACCGGCCAAACCGTCCAAGAGCCTTCCTTCTTCCCCTTGGAGATATATACCCTTGCCCTCCGTCAGGATATGCGTCCCGCTGGGATGCATGGCCGCATGGTCCGTGAAGGGATGCAGATGGTGCTCCCGGTCCATTTTTCGCAACTCCTCCAAATGGGGGATCTTTCGGCTCATGCTTCAATTTAATCCCAACTCGTCCCCGCCGCCAGTCCGGCATTTTCCTCTCTCGCACCCATGCCGTTTGGCGGTAAACTTGTCGGATGGTCATCGGTGTCCCTCGTGAGATCAAATCCCAGGAAGCCCGCGTTGCCCTGTTGCCCTCCGCCGCCTACCAACTCATCCAGCGGGGCCATCAGGTTCTGGTGGAAAAGGATGCCGGTGTTGGTTCTGGCTATCCGGACAAGGAGTACGTCCAGGCGGGAGCAAAAATGGTCCCAAACCATGCCGATGTTTTTGCCGCCGAACTCGTGGTCAAGGTCAAGGAACCTCTCCCCGAGGAATATCCGCTCCTCCGTAAAAACCAGATCCTCTTCACCTACCTCCACCTCGCCGCCGACATCACCCTCACCCAAGCGCTGATGAAATCCGGTGTGACCTCCGTGGCCTATGAAATGGTCACTCAAGGTCGCCGACTCCCCCTGCTAGAGCCGATGTCCGAAATCGCCGGACGCATGTCCGTGATTGTCGGTGCCTACTTTCTGGCCAAACACCGGGGCGGGAGTGGCGTTCTCCTGGGGGGGGTCCCCGGGGTCTTGCCCGGTCGGGTGGTCGTCATCGGGGGCGGCACCTCGGGGATCAATGCCGCCCGCATGGCCACCGGACTGGGCGCTGATGTCACCATTCTCGAGGTGGACCTCGAACGGATGCGCTTCCTCGACATCACCATGCACACCGCCCACACCCTCTTTTCCAATCAGGCTCACCTCGATGAACTCCTGCCCAACGTTGATCTCCTCATCGGCGCGGTTCTCGTCCCCGGAGCGAAAGCCCCCAAGCTCGTCACCCGCGCCATGCTCCGCCGCATGCGTCCCGGCAGCGTTCTCGTCGACATCGCCATCGATCAGGGGGGCTGCGCCGAAACCTCCCGTCCCACCACCCATGACAATCCTGTCTACGTTGAGGAAGGTGTTCTCCACTACTGCGTGGCCAACATGCCCGGCGCCTACGCCCGCACCGCCACTCAGGCCCTCACCAATGTCACCTACCCTTACATCGAGTTGATCGCCGATCAGGGATTGGCCGGTGCCTGCGGTCGCCAACCCGGCCTGCTCACCGGCATCAGCACCAGAACGGCCAACTCACCTGCTCCGTGGTCGGCACCGCCCACAAACTTCCCCACCAAGCCCCCGCCTTCGGTTGAGCCACCACCTCAAACTCATCGCCTCCGATCTTGCCCCCGGGGATCGGCGCTCGGCCGACGCAGACCTGGGCGGCATCACCTTTCACCTGATCGAATCCCCCCAAGATCCTCTTTTCGAAATCGGCTTCCGGAAACTCACCGATCTGTTCGGCCCCCGCGGGGAAATGGAAACCCGCACCGTCCTCGAACACCGTTTTCAGTGGAACCGCGCCCAACCCGCAGCCGGCAAACCGCTTTTTCATTACGCCATGATCCTCGCGCTTGATCCGAAAAATCAGGTCGCTGCGGTCCGCGACTACACCGCCATTGTCCACGCCCCCCCGGAACGCGCTGCCTGCACCGTGCACCTGTCCCATCTTTGGATCGATCCCGCCTATCGGCGTTCCGGTTTGGCAGGCTGGATGCGCGCGTTTCCCGTGGAAACCGCCCGCACGCTTCTCGCCCGGGCGCGCCACGCCCTCCATGCCCCCATCACCTTGGCCGGTGAAATGGAGTTTCCCGACGGCCAGGATGAAGCGCGCAACATCCGCCTCCTCGCCTACGAAAAAGCCGGCTATCTCAAGGTGGACCCACGAGTAATGCCCTACCTACAACCGGACTTCCGTGAACCCTCCGTCATCGATGCCTCCGGCGGCCCCCAGCCCATCCCCATGACCCCCATCATTCGCCGCGTCGGCCGCGAATCAGAAAATTCCGCCCCCGCCTCCGAGATCCGCACCCTGATCCGGGATCTCTATGCGATGTACGCCGACACCTTCCGCCCATCCGATATGGCACCCCTCTGGAAAAAATGGCGCTCTTATCCGGACGGCCAGTCCCCGATTCCCCTGATTCCACCCACCCAGCCATGATCGAAGCCTTCCACCACCCAGACTCGGCCGCCCCCATCGGAGAGCACACCATGCCGATGGAAAAATTCCAGTTGGTGGCGGATCGTGCCGCCAAGCTTTCCGGCGTCAGGGTTCTCTCTCCCGCTCCGGTGAACCGTGAAGACCTTCTGCAGGTTCATACGGAGGAGTACATCCGCGCTATCGAGACCGGCCATCCCAAATCCCTGGCCGAATCCCAAAAATTTCCGTGGACTCCGCAACTCTATTCCTCCGTCCTCTACACCAACGGGGCCGTCTTGGCCGCCGCCCGGTCCGCCCTGTCCCACGGAATCGCCGCCGCCATCGCCAGCGGCTTCCACCATTCCTGCGCCGACCACGGGGAGGGTTTCTGCACCTTCAACGGCTTGGTCGTGGCGCTGGAGAAACTCCACCGCACGGGCGCCATCCAAACTGGAGCCGTTCTCGATCTGGATCTCCATTACGGCAACGGCACCGCATCCTTACTTCAGGGTCGCCCTTGGGCCCGCGCCCTCTCCATTTATGGCAACGACTACTGGGACAACGTCTGTTACCGGGATGTATCCACCCGACACCATCACGACGGCCTGAACCACCGCTCGATCGAGCTTCCCGCCAAAACCGACGGCCCCCAACTTCTGGAGGTGTTGGAGCAAAACCTTCCGCTCCTTCTTCGCCCGACTCCCCCGGACCTTCTCCTGTATCAGGCCGGGGCCGACCCCCTGCGGGATGATCCCTACTCTCCTCTCGACCTGGGCCCAGCCGACCTCGAGACCCGCGACCGTCTGGTCTTTGAATTTGCCCGGCGGCACAGCATCCCGGTGGCTTGGACCTTGGCCGGGGGCTACACTCGTCCCGTGGAAAAAGTCGTGCATGTTCATCTCGGCACTTTCCGGGCCGCCCTCTCCGTCCATGGCACCTGACCCCACTTCTTGGCGGAACGCCAATCCGGGAGACCTCACGGATCTTCTGCCGGAAATTCACGCTTCCCACGCGGAAACCGTTCTGGCCGCCGCCCACGCTGCGGCCCAAGGCTGGGCCGAAACACCTCTCTCCGAGCGGATGGAGCTACTCCGCTCGGCCCAAAAAACCCTTCACGCCCACCAAGAGGAACTGGCGCAGGGAATCTGCCGCGAGATCGGCAAGCCCATCACCGAGGCCCGGGGGGAAGCCGGCGCCCTAGTGGCTAAAATTGATTTTGCCATCGGCGATGCGGAAAAATTCCTCACCGAAGAAACTCCGAATGACGCTCCCCAACCCAGCCGGATCCGACGCCGCCCTCGGGGACCCGCCCTGATCGTCGGACCTTTTAATTTTCCTCTCCATCTTAGCCACGGACCCGCCACCGCCCACCTTCTCGCTGGCAACCCAGTTATCCTGAAACCCTCGCCCTTGGCGGCTGGGGTCTGCGCCCGCTACGCGGATCTCATGACCCCGCTTTTCCCTCCCGGAGTTTTTCAACTGGCCCAGGGAGGCGCCCAACTCGCCCGCGCCCTCGCTTTCGATCGGCGCACCCGTTCGGTCGTTTTCACGGGCTCGGTTTCCGCCGGCCGGGCCCTCCTCTCCGAGCTCGCCTCGCAAGATCCGTCCAAGGATGTGGCGCTGGAACTTGGAGGAAAAAACGCGGCGCTCGTTCTGCGGGATGCCGATTTTGTCCGTGCGGCCGCTTCCGTGGCCGAGGCCGCCTGCCTGACCGCCGGCCAACGATGCAATGCCACCGCCCGCGTGTTGGTCGACCCATCCATCCTCGCCCCTTTTCTCCAAAATCTGGCCCCGGCTTTCGCCCCCTACCAGCCTGGATGGCCGGCGGATGAGACAACCAAATTGGGGCCGCTGACCACCGCTGCCTCGGTGGAGCGGTATCGGACGGCCCTGACCCCGGTGGCGGGAACCAAATTTCTGCTACCTGGAAAAGTTCATGATACGGTCGGTGGTCAACGTGGGCATTACGTCGAGCCATGCGTTCGCCAGTGGAAGGATGCCCCGACCTATCTCTCTCATCCCTCTTCCCACCAGGAGTTTTTTGCTCCGGTCGTGGAGGTTATTCCGGCGGAAGGGCTGGAGGCCATGATCGCCGCCCACAATGCGGTTCCCTTCGGGTTGAGCGCTTCCATCTTCACCACCTCCCGAAAAAACTTCGAGCATCTGGCCAACCACCTGCACGCATCGAATATCTACGCCAACCTACCGACCACCTTTTCTCCTTCCGCCCTACCTTTTGGGGGCTGGGGAGAATCCGGCAACCACCATCCCGGAGGCCGTGGATTTATCCGCTTTGCCTCCGATGAACAGGTTCTTCAGGAAGCCCGCGACACCCTGAACTGATGCCCCCCTCCCCGAATGCTCCTTGCCCCACTCCGTGCCTTGATCTGAAATCATCTCTGATGACCGAAGCCCTTGCCGTGGGTCGCAAGAATTTCCTCCGCCTGCCCGACGGCCCCACCTTGGTGAAATGGTTTTGCGGATCCTGGACCACCATGGTCTTCGCTTTTCTCTATCTTCCGATTTTTCTTCTCGTTCTCTTCTCCTTCAACGAATCGAAAAGCGGCTTCGATTGGCAAGGCTTCACCTTCAAGTGGTATGAGGAACTCTTCCAGAACCGCATCCTTCTTCGCGCCTTCACCAACAGCCTTCTGATCGGCACCATCTCCACCCTGCTGGCCACGGGCCTGGGCACCCTGGGCGCCTGGATGCTCTACCGCTACCGCTTCCCCCTGCATCGTATGATGGAAGCCTTCATCTTTGTTCCCATGATCATGCCCGAAATCCTCATGGGCGTGAGTCTACTGGTCCTCTTCGTCAACCTCTCCCTCCCGCTCAGCTATCTCACCGTCATCATTGCCCATGTCACCTTCACGTTCCCTTTTGTTCTCGTGGGCATGCAGGCCCGCCTCCAGGGCATGGATCCCTCCTTGGAGGAAGCCGCCATGGATCTGGGGGCCACCCCGCATCAGGCTTTTTTCAAAGTGATCCTGCCCTACCTAACCCCGGCCATTGCTTCCGGGGCCCTCCTCGCCTTCTCGCTCTCACTCGACGATTACATCGTCACCGTCTTTGTCACCGGGGCGGAGTCCCAAACCCTGCCACTCAAGGTCTACGGCATGGTCCGGGTCGGCCTCAACCCCCAGCTGAATGCCTTGTCTGCGCTGGGAATCGTCCTCACCATCCTTCTTGTCTTTGCCAGTGAACGGTTGAAACAATCCAATTCAGGAGAATAAAAAAATATGAAATCCATCCGCCATCTCATCCTAGCCCTGCTCCCCTGGGCGCTCGCCGCCTGTGGCCCCAAGCCCGCTTCCACGGCTGGAAGTCCTGCCGTCCCCACCTCCGACGAGGAAAAGAAATTGAATCTCTACTGCTGGTCCGAATACATCCCGCAATCGGTCATCGACGACTTCTCCAAGGAAACCGGCATCAAGGTTTCGGTGGAAAACTTCTCCTCCAACGAGGAGATGGTGACCAAGCTCCTGGCCGGCGGCGGCAAGTACGACCTCATCCAACCCAGTGAGTACACCGTGGAGGCCTTGATCCGGGAAAACCAGCTGCTCCCGATCAATCCCGCTGCCCTGGGCAACCTGGCCAACATTTCCTCGGAATTCCGCAACATGCCCTACGATGCCGGCAATAAATTCTCCATTCCCTATATGGCCGGATTCGTCGGCATCTGCGTGAACACCGACAAGGTCAAAGAGCCCGTCAAAGGCTTCGCCGATGTCTTCACCCCCGCCCACAAGGGCCGGATCGTCGTCCTCGATGATGCCCGGGAAATCACCAGCTGGGCGTTCGCCGCCAACAAACTCGGCATCAACGATGTCACGCCGGAAAACCTCGAAAAGGTCAAGCCCACGCTGAAAAAATGGCTGCCCTTGGTGAAGGTCTACGACTCCGACAGCCCGAAGACCTCCTTGAAGAACGGGGATGTTGATCTGGGCGTCGTCTGGAGTGGCGAGGCCGCCCTGCTCTATCGGGATGATAAGAAGTTCGCCTTTGTTCTGCCTTCCGAGGGGTCGCACTTGTTTGTGGACAGCCTGGCCATTCCAAAAATGGCCGCCCATCCCCAGAACGCCCACCTCTTCATGAACTACATTCTTCGTCCCGAGGTCAGCCGCAAAATCTCGGAGGCCTTCCCCTATTACAATCCGAACAGCGCCGCCCGGGCCCTTCTGTCGAACGAGGAGATTGCCAACCCTGCTAGTTACCCCCCGGCTCAGGACATCACTCGCATGCAGACGTTCCGCGACCTGGGCAAACAGTCCGCGGCCATTGACGAGCTGATCACGCAGATCAAGGCCGGAGGAAAATAATCTCCTTTGGCTGCCGCTGCTGATTCCCTGCAGGGGGGTACGGTTTCATCCGGCCAACAGGCGGGTTGGAGGTCTTGGCTTCTTCTTTCCCCCCTGTTGCTTTGGTTGGGGCTGTTCGTTCTGCTGCCGACGCTCCTCCTGATTCTCACCAGTTTCAGTCGGCGCGATGATATGGGTCGGGTGATCTACTCCTTGACCCTCGACAACTATGCCCGGTGTTTGGACGCCACTTGGTTGAGCATCTTCGGCTCCTCTATCCTCTATGCCCTGGTGGCCACCTTGATTTGTGTCTTGGTCGGCTATCCCGCAGCCTACACCATCGGACGGGCCAGTCCGAAGAACCGCCGGATCCTTCTCACCCTCGTCATGGTTCCCTTTTGGACCAGCTTTCTCATCCGCACCTACGCCTGGATCTCCATTTTGAGCCAGGAAGGACTCGCCAACAGCCTGCTGCTTTCCGCCCACATCATTCCCACGCCGATCGGCATGATGTACACCCCCTTCGCGATTGTGCTGGGACTCGTCTACAACTACCTCCCGTTCATGATTCTACCCATCTACACCAGTGTCGAAAAACTGGACAATTCCCTCATCGAGGCCGCCTACGATCTGGGTGCCGGACCCCTGCGCGCGTTTTCCAGTGTCATCATCCCCCTGACCCGACCCGGAATTGCGGCAGGAGCCCTGCTGGTTTTTGTCCCCGCCATCGCCATGTACGCCATCACCACCCTGATGGGCGGTGGTTCCAATCCCACCATCGGCGAAGTCATCCAAAACCAGTTCACCCGCGCCCGCAACCAGCCGTTTGGTGCCGCCCTGGGCGTTCTTCTCATGCTTCTCTTCCTCGTTTCCTTTCTCCTCCTCGGCCGCAAGAAGTCCGCCCCGCACGCTGCTTAGTCTTGAGGTAGGGCGAGCTCGATCCGCCTCACTGGAAATAACAACCATCTCAATTTTTCATCCCCTTCATCCTTATCTTCATCCGAAAATCCACCCCCCTTGCCTTCCCCCCTGCCCCCGCCTACCTTAATGAGTGGGAGACCCCTAGATGTGAGTCAGGGTTCCACCCAAAGCATAAACGATTCATTATAAGGAGGTTATGACCATGAAAAACGCCCTTGTCTTGGGTACCGGTGGCGTCGGATCGGTGATCGGTCAGCGCCTCCATACCTACGACTGCTACGGCGAAATCTATCTGGGTGATGTCGAGACCCAGTTCGCCGACATCCTCCACGCAAAGACCGACAACAGCCGATTCAAGGTCGTCAAACTCGACGCCAACGACCCTGTCGCCCTCGCCGCCTTCATCAAGGAAAAGAAAATTTTTGTCACGATCAACGCCTGCCCCAGCTTCGTCAATCCCTCGGTGCTCACCGCTTGCGCCGAAGCCGGCTCCAATTATGTCGATATGGCCTCTGACTGCTACGTTCCTCCCGGCGTAAAGAAATACGGCAAGAGCTCCTTCGAGGCCGAAATCGAAAAGTACAACGACGACTTTGTCAAAAACGACACCACCGCCGTTCTCTCCATGGGAATGGACCCTGGCGCCGTGAACATCTTCGCCCGTTGGGCCGTTGACCGCTTGGATATCGCCACCTCGATCCGAGTGCTGGACGCCGACAATGCCGAAGTCAAAGGCTACCGCTTTGCCGTGCTTTTCAGTCCCGAAACCCTCTTTGAGGAGCTCGGCGCCATCCCGTACTATGTCAAAGACGGCCGAATCGTTTCCGGAAAGCCACTGGAAACCGAGGTGGAAGTTCTCCGCTTTCCCGATCCCATCGGCTTCATGAAAACCTACGCCGTGGCCCACGAGGAAGGTGTCAGCCTCGGGATCTATCCCCCGTTCGTGGCCAAGGGCGTGAATTACTCCGTTTTTAAATACACCCTCTCCGAAAAGGTGGTGAACATCGCCAAGTCCCTCGCCCTGCTCGATCTCGACAATTGGAAGAAGATGAAGGTCGATGGCGTGGAAGTCTCCCCCGTGCGCGTGGCCACCGCCCGCCTTCCCAAACCCGCCCAACTAGGCTCCACCGTCGAAGGCTACTCCTGCGTTGGCACCGAGGTCAGGGGAATGAAAGACGGCGTACGCACCGAATACTTCGTCTACACGATGGATGATCACCGTGAGACCTACCTCCGTTACGGCTACTCCCTGACCGTGGTCCAAACCGGGCTTCCCCCCGCCCTCATCTGCCGCCTGTTGGCCGAGGGACGGATTAAGGAGCGCGGCGTCATGATGCCCGAGGCTCTCGATCCGGAGATCATCATGAAAGAGCTCCCCGACGAGGGCATCCCCATCTACGTCGAACAACGCCGGGTCGAGCCCCCCTCCCGCTTCCCCCTACCGAAGAATAAGAAATAATCATCGGGGCACCGCTTTGCCCGGACTAACCCCGCTTCTCCGTCTGGCTCGCTTCACTTTTGCGCCCCCTTATATCCCAGATCCCATCTTCCATATCCTGCGAAGCAGAATCTTAATCTTCATCTTCATCTTGAAGCCGTTAGGCTCTGCCCATGTCCGCTGAAGCACTCCTATCCGGCCTGACCCACGTCCATACCCGCGAGGAGTTCGCCAAGAAACTCGCTTCGGGCCGACCCTTGCGCGTCAAACTCGGCTTCGACCCCTCCGCCCCCGATCTGCATCTTGGCCACGCCCTCGTGTTGGCCAAAGTTCGCCAGTTCCAGGAAGCAGGCCACCTTGCCGTCATCATCGTGGGCGATTACACCGCCCGAGTCGGCGACCCGACCGGCCGCTCCAAAACCCGCCCCGCCCTAGAACCTGAAGTCATCGAACTGAACGCCAAAACCTATACCGACCAGGTCTTCAAAATCATCGACCCCAAAAAAACCGAGGTGCGCCGCAACGGGGAGTGGCTCGCCAAACTTACCTGCGCCGACCTCCTCCGCCTGAACGGGCAGGTCAATGTTGCCCGCATGCTGGAACGCGACGACTTTTCCAAACGACACAAGGAAGGCGTGCCCATCAGCCTGGCCGAATTCCAATACCCGGTTCTTCAGGGGTATGACTCCGTCGCCGTGAAGTCGGACATCGAACTTGGGGGAAACGACCAGCTGTTTAACAATCTTGTGGGTCGCGACCTCCAGCGGCAGGCCGGGCAGGAACCGCAGGTGGTCCTCGTCACCGCGTTGCTGACCGGCACGGACGGAAAACAGAAGATGAGCAAATCCCTCAACAACCATATCGGCATCACGGAACCGCCCGGGGAAATTTTTGGCAAGGTCATGTCCATTCCCGACGAAACCTGTGCCCTCTGGCGCGAGCTTCTCGGCTCGTTTCTGGGATTGCCCCAGGAATCTCCGTCCCATCCGATGGAGACCAAAAAGGAACTCGCCGCCGCTGCCGTTCGCCGTTTCCACGGGGATGCCGCCGCCACCTCCGCTCGCGCGGATTTTGAGGCGAAGTTCTCCAAAAAAGATCTCTCCTCGGCGGAAATGGAATCCTTTCGCCCCTCCGCCCCCACCCTCGCCGTTGCTAAACTGGTTCAGGAGACCGGAGTCATTGCCAGCAACTCTGAAGCCCGCCGCTTGATCACCCAAGGGGGGGTCAAATTGGACGGGAATAAAATTTCCGATCCCAAGGCGGAAATCAGCCTCCAAGCGGGCCAAGTTCTGCAAATCGGTAAAAAAACCTTCCTCCGGATCAAGCTCTAGGCGGCTCCCCCCGCATGGCCGCCTTTCGCCCTCCACCGACTTATCCCCTTTCGTTCCCCCTTTTTTTACAGATTGTTCTTTTGCAAAACGCCCACCCCTCGACTCCCCGCTTCCTGCGTTCATCACGGAGACATGCCAATTCGCACCCGCGAGGACTGGGAGAAGAAGGAAGCCGCGTTCCTCGCCCGCTACGCCTCCAAAAGCAAGGAAAGCCTGGGTCGCAAACATCCGGAACAGTCCCACGATTTCCGGCCTGAATTTCAGCGCGACCGCGAACGAATTGTCCACAGCAGTGCTTTTCGCAGCCTGGAATATAAGACTCAGGTTCCCCTCAACGGAACCGGCGATCACGTCCGCACCCGCCTGACCCACACCATCGAGGTCGCCTCCCTCTCCCGCTCCCTCTGCCGATCCCTTGGCCTCAATGAGGATCTGGCGGAAGCCATTGCCTTGGCCCGTGACCTGGGTCATCCCCCTTTTGGCCACACCGTCGAAACCACCCTCAACCAACTCATGCAGGATGCCGGGGGCTTCGGTCGGCGCCGCCAAAGCCTCCGCGTGGTGGAACAGTTGGAGGTCAAATACCCGGAATTCAACGGCCTCAACCTGACCCATGAGGTTCGGGAAGGTCTCAATCCCGTTTCCCTACCGGACATGCAACCCGCCCTCGAGTCCCAGGTGGTGGATATCGCCGATGAAATTGCCCACTCCTGTCACGACCTCGAAGATGCCCTCGAAAACGGTCTGATCGAGCCCACCGCTCTCCTGGGAATTGAACTTTGGAAGGAGACGGAATCAACGGTTCGCAAGAGCTACGCCCGCCTCGATCCGGAGAGAACGCGGCGCTATGTGGCCCGCTGCCTCGCCGACCATTTGGTGGAGGATGCCAACCGTCAATCCGCCGCCAATCTGGAGGAAGCCTCCCCGGCCAGTTCGGCCGACGCCCGCTCCGCCGGTCGCCGCCTCATCACCTTTAGCCTGCCGATGCGGGTCAAAATCCAGAACCTGCGGAATTTCCTCTCGGAGAACCTGTATCATCATCCGGGGGTCAAGGAGGTCAATCAAAGGGCCAGTCAGGTCCTGCAGGGCTTGTTTGAATTTTATCACGCCCATCCCCACCTGATCGCCGAGCGGGCCATTCTTCGGATCAAAAAAGAGGGCGTCAGCCGGGCCATCTGCGACTACCTCTCCGGTCTAACCGACCGCACCGCCATGCAACACTACGCCCGCCATGTGGGAACGGACGGTCTGCTTCGCGAACTCACCGCTCAAGCCGTTTAGTCTTTTAGCTTTTCAGCCTTGAGCCATCTCGGGAGTCGTTAAGCTAGAGACTCCCTCCATAACGAATTGCTAAACGGCTAAACTCCCTTTCGAATCTTGCCCAAAAATATCGAGATCTTATCCCGAAACTGCCGCCCAAACCCCCGGTTCTCGTGCCCCTCGCCGGGGATGATCCAAAAATCCTTCGGACCCGCCGCCCGCTCGAAAATGGTATGTACCATGGCCGCCGGCATCCTCTCATCTCGTTCTCCCGCCAGAACCAACATGGGGGCACGGATCCGGCTCGCCGCCCGGAGACAATCGACTTCGGCCATCGGAAAGTTCACCCGGGACTCGATCATGGGGCAGGCCATGTCGATTAGGGGAAACTCGGGCAGTCCGTACATCAGTTTGGCATGGTGCAGGATCGTGTTTCGGTAAGTGTCGAAGGGCGCATCCGCAATCACCCCCGCCGCCGAACCGTCCCGCTCCGCGGCCAACAGAGCCGAGACCGCCCCCATCGAGGTTCCCCACAAAACCGGATCCCCCGCCCCCCGCTCCCGGACGAACTTCATCCCCGCCAGCACATCGTGGCTCTCGTAATAGCCGATGCTCGTCAGACTGGGATCACTTTCTCCGTGCCCCCGGAAATCAATCGCCAAAACCGGGTGCTTTTCTTTTTGGGCAAACAAAATGTAATCGATCATGTGCGCCTTGCTCGCTCCCAACCCGTGGAGGACAACCACCGGCGGGGCCGACTTGTCCCCCTGAGGCATCCACCAGGCGGAAATTCTTTTTCCATCATCCGTCCGTAATTCCACCTCTTCGCACACCAAACCGAGCCTAGCCGGATTCAGCGCCGGCCGTGCCGTCGGGGGAATTCTCGTGGCCAGATCGGCTAGAAAACTTGCCGCCAACCACAGAAGCCCCGCCACCACGACCCCCAAGACGCCCAACCCCGCCGCCAGGGCTTTTCCGTGCCGTTTCCAAAAGCTCATGCACGGAATTTAGTCCTCCTTCTCAACCAAATCCAACCCTTCACCCCACTTTCCCCGCCCATGCGAATGGGTTAAAATGTTCATCCTTTGAAAAAGGCACCCATCCAACCCGATGCCCTGCATGACACGCAGGCCTCCCCGGACCACCGCAACCTGCGCATCGACAAGGTGGGCGTCAAAGGCCTTCGCTATCCGATCGTCGTCCGCGATCGGGCCCACGCCACCCAGAACACCGTCGCCACCGTCACCTTGGCCGTCGATCTTCCCCACCAGTTCAAGGGAACCCACATGAGCCGCTTCGTTGAAGTCCTGCAAGAGCACGGGGGACTGATTCACGTCGAGAGCATCCCTGCCATTCTCCGCGCCCTGCAACAACGCCTCCAGGCCGACTCCGCCCATCTGGAACTGGACTTCCCGTATTTCATTGAAAAGAAGGCCCCCGTGACCGCTGCGCCCGGTCTGGTTGATTATCAGACCCGCTTCGATGCCACCCTTCATGGAAAAGACCTCCGCTTTAAGGTCGCCGTCACCGTGCCGGTCACCACCCTTTGCCCCTGCAGCAAGGCCATCAGTGAACGCGGGGCGCATAACCAACGGGGCCAGGTTCGCCTCGAGGTCACCTTTGGCAAAACTGTTTGGATTGAGGACCTCGTCTCCCTTGTCGAATCCTGCGCCAGTTCGGAGATCTTTTCCCTGCTCAAACGACCGGACGAGAAGCACGTCACTGAACGCGCCTACGACAATCCTGTTTTTGTCGAGGACCTGGTCCGGGCCGTGGCGGTCAAATGCGAGGCCCACCCCGACATCCACTGGTACCGCGTGGAGGCGGAAAACTTCGAAAGCATCCACAATCACAGCGCCTACGCCATGATTGAGCGGGGTTAACTTTAGAACCCGGGCCCAGGCCCGGCTTCTGCAAAATCTCATGCTTACCCTCTCTCAACTCAGCAAATCCTTCGGAGGCCGGACTCTCTTCACAGACGTCTCCCTCCAGATTAACCGCGAGGACCGGATCGGTCTGGTTGGACCCAATGGCGCGGGTAAATCCACCCTCTTCTCCCTCATCCTCGGAGAGGCCAGTCCGGATGACGGGAAGGTGACCTTGGAAAAGAATGTCACCATGGGTTTTCTTCCCCAAGAGTCGGCTCCTGCCGGGGATGAAACCATTCTGGAACTGGCATGTGCAACCTCCTCGGAAATGTCCCGTGTTCAAAAGGCGATCCAGCGCCACGAAGCCGCCGGCACCCTGGAAGATCCGGAATACCACGAAGCTCTCGACACCTTCACCGAACTGGGCGGATGGCAGCTCGAACCCCGCGCCAAACAGATTCTCAGCGGCCTTGCGTTTCGGGATTCCGATTTCCACCGCAAGGCCAAAGCCCTCAGCGGCGGCTGGATCATGCGCGCCCATCTCGCCCGCCTTCTGGTGCAGGAACCTGATCTTCTTCTCCTCGACGAACCCACGAACCACCTCGATCTGGATTCCCTGGTCTGGTTCCAGGAGTATCTCCGCACCTACCCCGGCGCGATTCTCATGATCTCCCACGACCGTGAGTTTTTGAACGAACTCGTGGGCTCCATTGTGGAGATTTCCCAGACCAAGCTTCACCGGTACCGCGGTAACTATGATCAATATCTCGTCGAAAAGGCGGCCCGGGAGGAGCAACACCTGGCCGCGTACAAAAATCAGCAGAAAGAAATCGCCTCCCTGCAGCAGTTTGCCGACCGCTTCCGGGCCAAGGCGAGCAAGGCCTCCCAAGCCCAAAGCAAACTCAAGCAGATCGATCGCATGGAAAAAATTGAAGCTCCGGTCTCGGCTACACGTTCGATCAAGTTTCGCTTCCCCCAACCTGTCCGCAGCGGCCTACGGGTGATCACCCTCAAAGAGGTGGGGCACACGTACAAGAATACCGATGGCTCAGGAGAACTCTCCGTTTACCGGGGCCTCAACTTCGAGGCAGAACGGGGACAACGCACGGTGCTGGTAGGCCCGAATGGCGCGGGCAAATCCACCCTGCTGAAGCTTTTGGGCGCCGCACTCCCCATCCAACAGGGAGAACGTCTTTTGGGTCACAACGTCCGCGTGGGCTACTTTTCCCAACACCGCGGCGATACCCTGAACATGAAACATCAGGTTCTCGAATCGGTTCTCGATTCGCCCAATCCCGTCAACGAGCAGACCGCCCGCACGGTTCTCGGCTCCTTTCTCTTTCGTGGGGATGACGTCTTTAAAACCGTGGGGGTTCTCAGCGGTGGGGAGAAATCCCGCCTCGCCCTTGTAAAACTGCTCCTCGATCCACCCAATCTCCTCCTCATGGACGAACCCACCACCCACTTGGATATCGGTTCCATCGACGCTTTGATCGCCGCCCTTCACCAGTACGAAGGCACCCTCATTTTTATCAGCCACGATGTTCATTTCATCCGGGCGATGGCCACCACCGTCCTGCATATTAGCGCCGGCCAACTCACCCCTTACGCCGGCGACTATCAATACTATCTGGAGAAATCGAGGGCCACTTCCGCCCGGGCGGCTCTCACCGCAGGCGAACAGCTCACCAATGCACAGCCGCCAGCTCCCACATCCTCAGCCCGGCCGGTCTCCTCCGAAAAAACTCCTACCCCACGGAAAACAAAGGAACAAAAACGTGCCGAGGCCGAAGCCCGGCAGGCAAAAAGTCGCCTAAAAAAAGAACAGGAGTCAAAAGTCGCCGAACTGGAAAAAAGGATCCTCGCCCTCGAAACCCGCTTAGCCGAGATCACGGCGGAGCTCGAAAAGCCGGAGACGTATCAAGCCAACGGAGCTGCCATCACCCTCAGCCGCGAATCGGCCACTGTCAGCGCCACTCTCGAGCAGCTCATGGCCGAAGGCCTGCTTCTTTCCACCCAAGCCAGCGAAGGTTGAGGCTTTAGAAGCAAGACACCACCTCCGCGCCGGCGGAGTAAGCCAGGCCACTCTGAGCGCCGTATTCGCAGCCGGCCGCAGGCGAGGACCTCACTGGCTCACGTGGAATAATTCATTTGGCCCCATCGTTCCCGGCGTCGGGTCCAAATCCCCATAAAGAAAAATCCAAATCGTTTTCCCTTTGCATCTGAAATTCAGAGGGTTGCCCTTCCATCCAAAGATTTCGGATTTTGGTCATGCGAGGGGACTGGATCAGCAAAGTCGGCGCGTACTTGCCTTTGCCCATCAACATCTCCTCCCCATTGGCTCCAGCAAACAGCAAAAAGTTCTCCTCCTCCTTTTTTTGGTTGGGCAGGTCGCCAAACTCCTGCCGCCATACACCTTGGGCCCTTTCCTCTGTCCAAGGACTTTTTCCGCTGAAATAACGAATCTGCAGGCACTCTCCGGAAAGAAACAGGTACTGTGCCTGACGTCCTGCCGTCGCTTTGTCCTCCGCCACGGCCAAGACAAAGGTTCGGTTGTACAGCAGGGTTTCCCGCACGACGGCGAGATTTTTCAAAATCTTCAGGTCCGTCAGCGACTTGCCCAGTCCGGCCCAGGCCAACCCTGTTCCCAGCATGAATGCACCCACCAGCAGAAAACCTCTTCGCATCCCTCTTTTATGTTCCGGTCTCTCAACTTCGTCGACTCGCGATTCCTGCAAGCCGGCCATGGCCCGGCTTCCTCTAAAGGGATAAAATCGCAAAGTGGCGACCCGTTTTTCCCTTTTCCATCCGATAAGAAAAAAACCGATCTGGATCAGTCGCCGTGCAAAGATGAGTGTCCACGACCGTGCCCACCTGCTCCGCCTTCAATTGCCGTAGGATCTCGGAGGCGAAATCCACCTCATAATGGGGCGGTCGGATGCATGGCCCCAACAGGGCAATCATTGCCTTGGGATCAGAACCGAATTCTTCCTTCATCCTGTGGATGGCGGCGGGAACCACCCCCGCCTCCGTCCCTCTTCGACCGCTATGCACCAAGCCGATGGCACCCGTTTCGCCGCAATGAATCCAGACCGGCCCGCAATCGGCCACCCGGATGACCATGGTTAGATTTTTTTCACGGGTGATCAATGCATCCACTGAAGGAACCATCCGACCTGCTTCGCCCCCCCGAACCACGGCAACTCCAGCGCCATGAGTTTGCTCCGCCATCACATAACCCCTTGGCAGCTTCGCTTCCGAAAGAATATGGGACAGATCCGTGGTGGCCAACGGCGGATTCGTCCGGAGGGTAAAACCGTGCGCCAGACCCCGTCGCTCGAGCTCGGAAAACCGAAGAAGATTCACTGACCCGGCTGCAGACCCACGCTTGTCGAAGCCTGCATGTTCACCTTGGGCGGCACCGGCACAGATACCGTGGACGGCACCGCAGGGGGATTTTTCGGACCAAAGGGGGTCGCCGTGGCACGCTCCAAAAGAGCCAAGGCAACGTTGTAATCGTAACGGCCCTGCAACTCCAAAAACCTCGCTTGGGTCAGATTCGACTGGGCGTTGATAATGTCCAACTGGATCCCGGCCCCCACATTGAAGCGAGCTTCGGCCAGACGCAGACTTTCCCGCGCCTGCTCCACATTTTTCTGCTGTGAAACCACCAACTGCTGGGCTTCCTCGATTTTCACCACCGCCTCTCTCACATCGCTTTCGACCGTCCGCTGTTTTTCCTCGTACGCCACCTGCGCCTTGCTGATCTGTGCCTTTAATTGTTCAAACCGTCCCGTGCTTTGCAAGCCGTCGAACAAGGTCCATGTTCCATTGATGGCGGCCACCGGTCCTTGCAGGTGGGAGTCCAAGCTGGAGCTGCCCGGGTTCTGAATCACATCATAGCCGCCCGTGCCAACGACCTTGGGAACAAAGGCATCCTCCTTGGCCGCATCAAAAAGCTTCCTCTGCACCTCAATTTCCTTTTTGACCGCTCGCAAATCATTGCGATTTCGGACGGCGTTCTCCAAAGAGGAAGGCAAATCGGTGGTGACCGGTTGGTAGGGCAGGTCCCCCTCCACTTGCACCGGGGGAATCCACCGGTCCGAAATATCCACGGGATAATCCAAGGCGAGGATTCTGGCCAGTTGCACTTCCGCAATGCGCTTCGTATTTTCCGCCCGGATCAACTGCGGCAGGGTATTGGCCAACTCCACGTCAGCCGTCAACACATTGAATTTGGTCACCGAACCGGCTTTGAATTTTTTCTGCTGAGTGGAAAGCTGCTGTTGCCGGAGATTGACCGCCTCGGTCTGCACATCAATCAGCGATCGATTCAGCAAAACCGTGTACACCACCCTCCGCACCTCAAGAATCACCCGATCGATCGTGTCCTGCAACAAGAGCATCGACTGACTTTCAGAAATGCGGGCGGCCCGCGTTCGGGAAAGAGCCGCTCCGCCATCAAACAGGAGTTGACTGACCCGAACCCCCACATTCCAGTTTAATTCATCGTCGGACACAATCCCCCCAAGTCCCCCTCCATTGACCAACAACCCGTTTAAGCGCTTGGATTGGTATTCAAAATTCCCGGTGGCAAAGACCTTGGGCAGCAGGGCGCTCCTGACCTCTACGGAAATTCCTTCTTTTCGCCGAACCTCATCTTTTGCCTGACGGATTTCCGTATTTTGCTCTAAAGCCAGAGCCACACACTCTGCTAGGGTCATTTTGCGGCTGGAGAATTCCGGCACGGTCGCCTGAGCCGGCGGTAATGTGACTTGGGCCTTCTCCTCGTTTTTTTTCTCTTGGGCCGAGCCCAGGAAAGATCCCCCAAGCCAGATCAGAAAAAAGCTTCTAAGCACGCGGAATTTCACGGCAGTACTCCTCCATCGTTCGGTAAATTCGAACCCAGGCATCCTGATCCGCGACATCCAAACGGGATAAAATGCCGCCAAGGTGATGGCGTAGCTCCGCCTGCATTTTACCCACCAGTTCCCTTCCCTTGGAGGTGATTTCCACCAATTTTTGCCGTCGGTCCCCCTTCACCGACTGTCGCCTCACCAAACCCGCGGCCTCCAACCGATCGACCAAACCGGTGGTCGCCGAGGTGGCATGGCCCATCTGCTTGGCCAGGCTGCCCATCGGCACGCCGGATTCAGCTGCGAGAAACCCCAATAAGGTGTACTGCGGGATGGAAAGACGCTTGGCCGAAGTCTTGCGGAAAAGATCCAACAAAAACCTTCTTTGCAGAATCGTGGCAATCTTGGCCAACTCAGGGACCCGGGGATCCTCAACGGCACAATTCGACATGCCTGAATGTTTAAGCATATGAAATATATAATCGGTGAAATATCCGATGGTAGCAAGTACTTAAAAATGCGTGAAATCTGACCGAAAAACGTTGCCCAATACTACTCAAGGCCTATTTTTTCACGACCTTCATGACAAACTTTTTATTCACCCAAGCACTCCCCTCCAGCCTGATCGCCGCCGGCATCGGACTCACCGCGGCCATCGGCTTGATTGCCTGGATCAAACGTCAATCGGACGGCAATGACCGCATGCGGGAGGTCGCCGCCGCCATCCAGGAGGGAGCTGCCGCCTACCTGAATCGCCAACTCCAGGCCGTCTCTGTCATCGCCATCCTGCTGTTCTTTGCCATCTGTCACTTTAAGAATCTGCCTACCGGCATTGGCTTCGTGGTGGGAGCCGCCTGCAGTTTGGCCGCCGGATTTTGCGGCATGCGCATCGCCGTCATGGCCAACGTTCGCACGGCTCAAGCCGCCACCATCGGACGCACCGCCGCCCTGCGGAATGCCTTCAACGGAGGAGCAGTCACCGGTCTCCTTGTGGTGGCTCTCGCGCTTCTTTCCATCGGGGCCTTTTACATGATCGCCTCCAAATACCTCGGCCTCCGTGCCGCCATTGATAGCCTTACCGGCTTGGCTTTGGGCGCCTCCCTCGTCAGCGTCTTTGCCCGCCTAGGTGGGGGCATCTACACCAAGGCCGCGGACGTCGGGGCGGACCTCGTCGGCAAGATCGAATCGAAACTGGAAGAGGACGATCCCCGCAATCCCGCCACCATCGCTGACAACGTGGGCGACAATGTCGGGGACTGTGCCGGCATGGCCGCCGATGTGTTCGAGACCTACGCCGTCAGTCTGATCGGATGCGTCCTCGTCGCCTACCTCACCGTTTTTCGTGGTGACGGACAGCCCGACCCCGCCGCCCTCACCTACCCTTTTGTCTTGGGAGGCGTCTCCATCCTCTCCGCCATTCTTGGCATCCTCACGGTCAACTTCGGCAAAGGCAATCCCACCCGCCTGCTCAGCCTGGGGGTTCTGGTCAGCGCCTTGGCCTCGGCCGCAGCCCTCTGGCCGTTAACCCACATCTTTTTCCCCAACGGTCTGAGCCATGACGGACAAATCGCCTCCACCCACGGCATTTACTTCGCCTCCCTGGTCGGACTCCTCATGACCTTTGTTGTGCTGCTCATCACCAACTACTACACCTCCACCCACTATTCCCCGGTCCGCCACATCGCCAAGGCTTCCGAAACCGGTCACGCCACCAACATCATTGCCGGCTTGGCCATCGGATCCCACGCCACCGCCCTGCCTGTCGGCTTTATCGGCATTGCGATTCTCCTCAGCTACTACTTTGCGGGACTTTATGGAATTGCCATTGCCGTCATGGCCATGCTCTCCATGGCCGGCATCATCATCTCCCTCGACGCTTTCGGGCCCATCACCGACAACGCGGGTGGAATCGCCGTCATGTCCGGCATGCCGAAAAACATCCGCGAACGCACCGACGAGCTGGATGCCGTGGGCAATACCATGAAGGCCGTGACTAAGGGTTACGCCATCGCCTCCGCCGGTCTTGCCTCCTTGGTGCTCTTCGGCACGTACGTGCAAGAGCTGAAAGTTCATTTCTCCGCCCTCCATACCGCCATGCCCAGCCTCGAGTTCTCTCTCACCGAACCCAAGGTCATCATCGGACTCTTCATCGGCGGCCTGCTTCCCTTTGTCTTCACCGCCCGCTCCATGGACGCTGTCGGCGTGGCGGCCGGGGCCGTCGTTCGGGAAGTGCGTCGCCAACTCCAACTCAAGCCCGGCATTCTTCTGCATAAGGACAAACCCGATTACGGAACCTGCGTGGACATCGTGACCCGGGCCGCCCTGAAACAGATGATCATCCCCGCCCTGCTCCCGGTGGTCTTCGTCGTGGGGGTGGCCGCCATACCCGGCCTCGGTCCCGTCGTGTTGGGCGGTGTCCTTGTCGGCACCATTGTCACCGGACTTTTCGTGGCCATCGCCATGACCTCCTCCGGCGGAGCTTGGGACAACGCCAAAAAATACATCGAAGAGGGTAACTTTGGCGGCAAAGGTTCCCCGGCCCACGCGGCTGCGGTCACCGGCGATACCGTGGGAGATCCTTACAAGGACACCGCCGGCCCGGCGATCAATCCGATGATCAAGGTCGTCAACATCGTTGCCATCTTGGTCATTCCGATTTTCTTTTAACCTCGCCCTTTGCCGGTCAGCAAAGCCCGCCAGCGGGGTAAATTTCCCCCTCCCCCGTCCGATTTTCTTATGATAGGATTTGGAATCTATCGCACCGTTAGCTTAGTGGTAGAGCGCCACCTTGACACGGTGGAGGTCAGAGGTTCAAGTCCTCTACGGTGCAGGGAATTTTCGGAATCTACTCCAACAACTCCTGCAGCTCCGTCCAGCTCAACCCCCGCACAAAATCCTCCTCGCTGACCAGCGTCCCCCTGAACAGCTCCTTCTTCTTTTCCTGTAATCGCACAATTTTCTCCTCCACCGTGTCCCGGGCGATCAGCTTGTAGGAGCTGACAATCTTGTTCTGGCCAATGCGGTGCGCCCGGGCCGTGGCTTGATCCTCCACCGCGGGATTCCACCAGGGATCGAAATGAATCACCGTATCCGCCCCGGTCAGATTGAGCCCCGTTCCTCCCGCCTTCAAACTGATCAGGAACACGGGAATATCCTGGTTCCTCTGGAAACGGTCGACCTCTCCCGCCCGATCCACCGTGCCTCCGTCCAGATAACAGTGCGGCACCTTCCTGCGCCGCAACTCCTCCTGCACCAACTTCAACAGGGAGACGAACTGGCTGAATACCAGCATCCGGTGACCGCCGGAAATCGCCTCGTCCAATCGGTCGAGGAAGTATTCCATTTTTCCGGAAGGTTCCGTCCAGGTCTTCCCGTTTTGGGGTAAAAGCCCCAAGTGGCAGCAGGCCTGACGCAGTCGCATTAACACCGTCAGCACCGCAATCCGGTCCCGTCCACCCGAAGCTTTCCCCGACAGTTCGCTGACCTGCTTCCTGCCCTCCTCCAAAATCTGACGGTAGACGCCCTTTTGTTCTTCCGTCAGCTCGCACCACGAAACCTGCTCAATCTTGGCGGGCAAGTCGCGGGCTACCTCCGCCTTGGTCCTCCGCAGCAAAAAGGGTCGCACCCTCTGCCGCAACCTCTGCTGGGCCTTTTCATCCCCCAGCTTGGCCACTGGAATTTCATAGCGGTCACGGAAGTCGGTCGCCGTCCCCAGATATCCCGGCATGAGAAAGTCGTAGATCGACCACAGGTCCAAGAGGGAGTTTTCCAACGGGGTTCCCGTCAGCACCAGCCGGTGGTCGCAAGCCAGTTTCTTCACACTGACCGCCGTCTGGCTGGACCGATTTTTAATGCTTTGCGCCTCATCCAGTACCACCGAGTCGAATTCCATCTTCTCGTATTCCGCAATATCCCGACGCAGCAAAGCATAGCTGGTGACCACCAGATCGTGATCCGGAATCTTGGAAAGGAGCGACTTTCGGCCCGCTCCATGTAGGGCGAGCATTTTTAGGCTGGGGGCGAACTTTTTACCTTCATCCATCCAGTTGATCACCAGACTCGTCGGGCAGAGGACCAGACTGGGTAACTTGGTTTTGTTTTCCTTACGCCGGAGCTCCAGAAAAGCCAACGTCTGCAGCGTCTTCCCCAAACCCATCTCGTCGGCCAACACCCCTCCAAAATGGTTCTTGGCAAGGTACTGCAACCAGCCGATTCCCTCCTTTTGGTAAGGACGGGCGATCTTCTCTAAACGTTCCGGAATCTTGGGCTCCTCGTAGTGGAAAAGCTCCTCCGGCGGTTTCCAGTTGGAACGGCCTCCCAGGCTCCATCCGCTCGCCCGGATCGCCTCCCCAAAATAACCTCGAAAACGCTTTTCCAATTTGTAGCGGGTACCATCGTTCCTGACCTGGCAGTCCCGCAATACTTCATGGAACTCGGCCACGTCATCCGTGGGAACGAGGGCGATCCGTCCTCCTGCCAGACGATGATGACTGAGACCGGTCTGGAGAAGCCGTTGCACCTCGGCGGGGCTCAGCGCATCCGCACCGCTACCGGATCGGAAATCCACCTCAACTGACAGCCATGATCCGCCCGTATCCCGCAAAGTCACCTCCGGCGCCACATAATCGCAGCGACTAAGCAACGACTCCATCCGTGGGGTCACCTTCACCTCCCATTTCTTTTTCCAACGGGGCAGGACGTTGGCCAAAAAGGCCCCCACTTTCCCCTCCCCCGCCAAGGTGTAACGCTCCGCCGCCCGCTGACCCGGAAGGAATCCAGCCGCCAAAAGCTCCCGCTGCGCCACACGCTCCATTTCTCGCCCACGAACGCGGTACCGCTTCGCATCCCCTTGGTCAGGCACCCAGGCGTCCATGCCCTCGTTTTGACCCGGCATTCCGGTCAGGATATGGGACTCGTTTCCATAAACGGCCTCGAGCTGACAGCTCACCCCGGAGAGCAGGCCGTCCAATTCCACCCGGATCTTGGGAGCCATGGTTTCAAACTGGAGATTTTTCAGCCTTTCCCCGGGCTCCACCCGCACATGTCGCTCCAGTTGCGGCATCTCCCTCTGCAGGAAGGTGGCCAAGCCCTCTCGCGTCACGGTCCGGGACCCTTTCCGCAAACCCTCATAGGCATGGGGCAGACTGTCTAGAAGTTCCAGTTGCTCCCCCGCCAAACGCCATCTCCCGTTCCCGGCCTCCAACACCTCACTTCCCTCCGGTCCGTTCGCCGCCGGAATTAGATCGAGGTGGAGGATTCCCCCATCATCCAGTTCCGCCTTGATGCGGGTCCCCTCCGCCGCACGGCTCACACTAAGATGCTTTCTGCGGCCGACATAAACCCGTGGATGCCCCAGCAACACGGGAAAAAACACATCCCGGAGGGCCGGAGTCAGCTCCGCCTCACCGTGAACCGAGGCTCCATCCATCTTTTCCAGCATGGCCAGGAGAGCTGCATCCGACTCATCCACAATGTACGGCTCCACCTTGTCCACCGGGACTGCATCCAAACTCTTCGTCGGCCCCCCATCCACCGAGGCCTCCACGGTCAGAGGAATTTTTCCGGCTTTCCACGCCTTGCCGAGTTCCAACGGGAGATGCACCTCCAAGGAGAGGGGCTTGGATCCCTTGCCTGCGAGCTGTCCCAAAACCCGGGGAAAGCGCGGAGCCATCGATCGGGCGGCCGCCGCCACCGGCCCCGCCACCGCCCCGTTGGGCCGGTGCACCGGCCCGGCCACCCCTTTTCCGCTCTTCTCGAGAAACTTCAGACTGAGGGCGATCACGTGCGGACAGACCGTCCCGTACTCCCTGGCCTGACGACAACTGCAAAGATTCTCCACATCGGATAGGCGTTTCCCCAGCTTCAACCGGGCATTGACCGTCCCCGTCCCCGCCTGCACCACCCCCCCGAGCACCGGATCGATCCAATCCACGGACATCACCTTGCCCGCCTCCCAGAGTGACCGCCCCTCTTGCATGGCTCTCCAACCCCCGATCTCCAAAAGCATCTCTTTGGACAAGACGGAAGGCACCGAACTGGATTCCGACATACTCCATAATCCTATGAAAAGTAGGCAAGAGGGGGCAACCCCGCTTCCTGAGACCTGTGTTCATTTTGGGAACAACTCCCCACCACCACCCCGACGTATTATCCCTTCCCTTGAACCAACCAGAAACTAGGGTTGGAAACACGGCATGAATCGGCAAAAGCTTCTCCTTTGCACCATCGGCATCCTAGGGCTGATTTGGTTGGGCGTATGGATCCACGGTTGGTGGGGAACCATCACTCTTGATGATGAAAACAAACCTTTGCAGGCCGTTCTCCAGTCGTTCACCCGCCAGTCCGGCCTGCACGTGATCACCGACTTGGATGGGAACTAG
>Ga0214923_10002450_pt1 | contig 24710 bp, 20 predicted proteins | sample LL1510_MetaG_FD_177993 | JGI IMG/M metagenome (GOLD analysis project Ga0214923, IMG submission 177993) | Freshwater microbial communities from Lake Lanier, Atlanta, Georgia, United States - LL-1510 | ecosystem: Environmental > Aquatic > Freshwater > Lake | place: USA: Georgia | collected...
TTTCCTACCTTGGATGCCCCTGGCAGATCGGTGACAGAGGTGAGAGTACGTGTCCTGAAATCTTATAAATACTTGGTCCTACCGCGCAACGAAAAGGAACCAAAGAAGCGCCGGGCGTACTTCTCGAGAACCCCTACCACTGCAACTCAAGTCGCTTGAAATCATCATACTTGGGATTACGAGTCTCCCAATACGAGGTCCGATTCGCCCGATACGATAGGTCCATCGGCTTCACCCCTAAGAGTCTCATAAGGCCAGCAACCGGGAGCAACCCTACGCACCATGCAAGTGTCAATACAACTGCTGTCATCACAAGTGACAGATAGTGAGCAAGCTTCATCCACGCTCGCCATACGGGTAACAGCACCCGTGGTGCATACAATCCCAAAATCGCGAACACCATCGCGGGAGCCAGCCACACTATCCATTCATTGACCTCTCTGCCCCGGTATACTTTGATCGCGGTAACAACAACTCCAATCGTTGCAAAGAGAAGCCCAAACTCCTTAACATGGGTTCCGACAGGCTTACCAAATGAGAGCTCGAGTAAGGGATCTCTTCTCTTTGATATTTGCTCAGCAACAGCACTCATGGTCTCAGAACTCTCTAATCCAACTCGAACTTCGTGCGCCAATCCTCTCGCTCCTGCCACTTCGGCTGCTCCTCTTTCAACATCACAACATTTCCCACTATCAATGCATCCATGTTGGTTCGCATGAAACACGCATACGCGTCAGCTGGCGTACACACTATAGGCTCTCCCCGAACATTGAAGCTAGTGTTGACCAGAACGGAACATCCGGTCTTAGCCTTAAAGGCTGATAATAGCTTGTAAAAACTCGGGTGCTGAGGAGCCGCAACAGTCTGAATCCGGGCGGAATAATCGACGTGGGTTACAGCCGGTATATCGCTCTTTGGAACATTCAATTTAGCGATTCCAAACAACTTCTCTTGGTCCTCCGTCATCGGCACCCGGCGTGATTCTTGCACTGGCGCAACAAGCAACATGTAGGGTGAGTCATAATCAAGGTCGAAGTACTCGCTCACATCCTCGCGAAGCACAGCCGGCGCGAATGGGCGAAAAGATTCCCTGAACTTAATCTTCAAGTTCATATTGGCCTGCATCGTAGTTGAGCGAGGATCTCCAATAATACTTCGACTACCCAAAGCGCGAGGACCAAACTCCATGCGCCCCTGGAACCATCCCACAACCTTCTCCTGTGCCAAAAGATCCGCTGTTATTTTGAAAAGCTCGTCACCCTGCACTCGTTTCGTGACGGCACCGAATTGCGCAAGAGACGCAACTGTTTCCTCATCCGAGAACTCAGGACCAAGGAGCGACTGCCGCTGAGAATCGGTGTGCTCGTTGGTAGAGCGAGGATTGTCGAGGTACCCGTACCATGTGCAGAGAGCGGCACCTAACGCACCTCCAGCATCTCCCGCCGCAGGTTGTATCCAGATGTTTTTGAATATTTTGCTCTGCAGCAACTTTCCATTACCAACGCAGTTGAGAGCAACACCCCCAGCCATACAAAGGTTTTCAAGACCTGTCTCTTTTTGAAGGTATCGTGCCTGCCGCACCATGCACTCCTCTACAACCACTTGAATCGACGCCGCTAAGTCCATCTCACGCTGTGTAAGTGGGCTCTCGGGCTTTCGTCGTGGCCCGTCGAAAAGCTGATCAAAGCCGTCATTTGTCATCGACAAACCGGACATGTAATTGAAGTATTTAAGATTGAGATGGTAAGAACCATCCTCCTTCAGGTCGAGCAAGTGATCATAGATGGTCTGTACGTATTTCGGCTCACCGTAGGGGGCGAGTCCCATCACTTTGTATTCGCCTGAATTGACCTTGAATCCGGTGAAATAGGTGAATGCTGAATAGAGAAGCCCTATTGAGTGAGGAAATTTAATCTCACGAAGGATAGAAAACTTATTCCCCCTGCCAACACCGAGACTATTTGTAGTCCACTCTCCTACTCCATCGATGGTGAGAATCGCGGCCTCCTGATATGGCGATGGATAAAAAGCCGAGCCAGCATGGCTCTGATGATGTTCAGTAAAGAGCACCTCTCCATCGTATCCTAATTCACTCTTAATCGTATCGGGGATCCACAACTTGTGCTTAAGCCACAACGGCATTGCTCGTGCGTATGAAGTAAATCCCTGTGGCGCAGTTGTCAGGTACGTGTCTAATAGCCGTTCGAACTTCAGCAGAGGCTTGTCATAGAAAGACACAAAATCAATATCTTTGATCGTAAGACCTCCCGCCTTTAGACAATAGGCGGCTGCATTCTTCGGAAAGTCCGGGTCATGTTTCTTTCGAGTGAATCGCTCCTCTTGAGCGGCAGCAACAATTTTACCATCTGATACAAGACACGCTGCGCTGTCATGGTAGAAGGCTGATATTCCGAGAATGTTCATATCCTTGTGGTGTCCCTAGAATTCAAAATTACACGACAGCTGTTCCCATCGGGGGCTGTGGATGTTGTACAATAAGTACGATGGGCGTGTCGACAGGAATCCCCTGTTTTCGCATTCAGGCAAAGGGTTTAGCCATCTGTAGTCGACTGCTTGACGGACTGTGCCCCTGTTGCCTTGATTTTAGGGTCGGTTACCTATTCAATACGGAGGATGTCCCCCATTAACCGCGCGTCCATCTCTGCCTATCTGATCTGCCACAATGAAGAGCGTCAGATTCGGCGCTGCCTGAAGAGTATTGCTTGGTGTGACGAGATCATCGTCGTAGACTCTGGCTCAACCGATCGCACTGTAGAGATCGCTCGCGAGTTCACTGATAGGGTGATTCATCACAACTGGCCCGGCTATGTCGAACAGAAAGCGTATGCTCTCTCCCTGTGCACCAAGGAGTGGGCTCTTAGCATCGACTCCGACGAGGAGGTCTCCGCAGAAATGCGCGATGAGATCCTGCACATTTTGGAGGAGGACAAAGCAGGCAGGATCACGGCTCACGGTTTTCTTTTTAATCGGGTCGTATACTTTCTCAATCGGTGGTGGAATCGAGGGGGCTGGTATCCCGAGTTTAGGCTTCGTTTAGGCCGTCGATCCGAAAAATGGTGGGGCGGAGAAAACCCCCACGACAAAGCATTTGTGAGGGGAAAAACAAAACGGTGTAAGGGCGTGCTACATCACTATTCATTTTCTGACCTCACTGATTATGTGCGGCGCGGAAATGCCTTGTCGTCAATCTCAGCGGCAACATTGGTGCGACGAAATGCTCAGTTTTCGGTGATCAAACTGATTGGTAGTCCGATCGCTCGCTTCTTAAAATTCTACATTGTAAAGCGGGGATTTCTGGAGGGAGTGGCTGGTTTTGTACTCGCCGTCTCCGAGGCCCACACCGTTCTGCTCAAGTATGCGAAAGTGTGGGAGGCCTCCACCATCGTTAAAACCGACGACGAGCCCACTCCAACAGACTGATCTGCTCAGCCTGTGAGATTTTATTTTAAGACTTAGCGACGTGTTTAAGCCTAATTTTTCACAAAGCTCGCTATGCTCGCCGTGAAAAATGGTCGGGCTGAGAGGATTTGAACCTCCGACCTCTCCCACCCCAAAGGAGTGCGCTACCGGTCTGCGCCACAGCCCGAACGGCTATTACGTTAACGGAATTCAATTCAAGGATCAAATGAGGTATCTGCTGCACGGTTTTCGTAAAGTCAGCCGAGAAATCCTCGCTTTTGGAAAACGCTCCCGATTAGCGGATGCGAATCAAAACAACAACCTATAGTGATGTACGGCAAAAGGCCTTGCAAGTTTCACCGTCGAGGTTCATTTTAATCACCAACAAGTCGGACCTACCTGAGGCCCCCTAAGCCTCTCAAATTGCGGAATCTGCTTGCACTTCAGGTCTAAAGCCATTTTTGACACACCCCATCCTTTCGACTAATCTTGACGGCCTCTAAGGGCCTATAGCTCAGTTGGTAGAGCGCTACACTGGCAGTGTAGAGGTCAGCGGTTCGACCCCGCTTAGGTCCATAATTCCCGCTCGCCGCTCAGGGCCAGGGGCTGCCGCCCCTTTCGCTCGCTCAAGCTCGCTTCACCCCGCATATTCGTTCAGACCGGTTGCATTCGGCTCCAGACTTTGCGTCTGATAGGCTTCCTCTGGCAAGGCATTTTGTGGCGAGGCCGGGATACTGCTCAATTACTTGTAAGAGTCTTGGTATCAATAACAAAACGATATCGAACATCCCCACGGATCATACGCTCGTAGGCCTTATTAATTGCCTCTATCGAGATCACCTCGACATCAGAAACGATGTTGTGCTCAGCACAATAATCGAGCATCTCCTGAGTCTCTCGTAATCCTCCAATCATCGAGCCCGCAATTCTTCGCCTGCGAGGAATCAACGAAAAAGGGTGGATCTCCGGAGCCTTTGGGGGCACTCCAACGACAATAAGGGTTCCATCTCTACGGATCAGATTTAGAACCCGATTCATGTCATGTTCAGCAGATACCGTGTCTAGCACGAAGTCGAATTTTTCGGCTGCCTTGTTCACCGCCTCATCATCGTTAAGTACAAGAAAGTCATGTGCTCCAAGACGCTCCGCGTCGCTTTTCTTATTTGGGGATGTGCTGATCACTGTAACCTCGGCACCAAAAGAAACACCGAACTTAACTCCCATATGACCCAACCCACCAAGTCCTAAAATCCCCACACGATGCCCCTTCCCCACTTGCCAGTGGCGTAATGGGGAATAAGTCGTGATTCCAGCGCATAGTAGAGGCGCTACCGCAGATAGGTCGAGCTTGGGCGAAACCTTGAGCGCGTACTTTTCATCCACCACGATGTGCGATGAATAACCTCCTTGCGTCGGCGTTAGCTGATCCTGTTCAGTGCCGTTGTAGGTAAACGAAACATGGCCCTGACAGTACTGCTCCTCTCCCTCTTGGCAACTGGGACATGAGCGACAGGAGTCAACAAAACACCCTATTCCCACAACATCGCCGATAGCGTGCCGTGTTACCCTTGAGCCACGGGCCGAGACTCGACCCACGATCTCATGTCCGGGCACCATCGGAAATGTTGAGTTACCCCACTCCCCTCGCGCCTGATGGATATCGGAATGACAGACACCGCAGTAAAGGATTTCGATGGCAACGTCGCAGTCTCCCACGGCACGTCTGGAGAACTCAAAAGGTTTCAAGAGATCCCCCGCAGAATGCGCGGCATAAGCTTTTGTTGGTCGCATACGAAACACTCCTGGCAGACTATTTAACGAGCTCTTCTTCGTGTAGATCATCGCCCAGACTTCGGGCAGGATTCAATACCTTATCTATATCAGAGCGCGCATGCGGCAACTCTTGTGGTAACAGGGAAAGAGGGTGATACTTATGTATTAAATGTCGCAGGGGCGCCCCTTGGCCCATTAGAAGACGTGGTAGAAAATAGAAATACTGCTAAACAGGATTAATGGTATGAAGAAAATTTTCGTAGCTCTCTGTCTTGTCGGACTAACTGCTTGTAGTCCCGGCACTCCGCCAGCCGCTATCGAGGAGCCAACATGTACCTGCTCCCACGAAAACAAAGGAAGCTCCTGTCAGTGCGAAAAGTGCAAAGCAGATCATAAAGGAGGCGCATGTGAGTGCGAGGCTCACAAAGCGCACGGCCACTCCTGCGGGCACTAGCATTGTTGCAAGAAACAGATCGGGCGTCGCGTATCAATGATTTGACGTTAGCGTCGTTGCAGTCCTATCACGTGAAAAAGCAATCATCCCCAACGCATGCATGGGGAAACAGCCAGGCGAGCCGCGTCCATGGGAGTTTACATGAGTCTCAAGAGGAAAAGTCTAGGGAATCTCGTCAAAAACCTCAGGTGAGGTGGGCCGAGACTTCGGTGTTGGCGTGCGTGCCCTGTCTGTAGCTACGTGATCGTGATGTATCTCAGGGTCTATCTCTGAGTCGAAACTCTGCCCGATGCTGCCCTCCTCGCTCGGCTTCTTGCCCTTTTGCCTGCTGGTAATGGCGCGGCCTGACTCGGCTCCTGCCAACGGTCTAGCACCTTGCAATCCTTGATTGAGGGCCTTGCCCTCCTGAATCACTTCCGCCCGAACGGGACGAGAGCTCGTCACGCCACCACGCGACTCAATAATCGCCTCAAGCGGGTCTTGTGAGCGGGGTCTATGCAAAGAACCAGCACTGGGAGCCACGGGTGCATGCGGCTCAGATTCACTACTGAAAGAGATTTTTTTGCGCGGCAACGGATTAGACTGCGTCACAAGAGCCTGTGGAATTAAGATACGCTGCCCGGGCTGTAATTGATCGAACCTAACTCGATTGTTATACTTTTCCAGTTCACTCCTGGTCTCATCGGTGCCCGTGTACCAGTAAAGAATTGTGTCGATATCCTCGGCCGCAGAGGGAGAAACTACATGCACTAGAAAGTCCCCCTCATGAGTAGCGCGCGGTGTTTTAGTCAAAAGGGATCCACATCCCCCTAACACCAATACGGAGATGATGAGAGCACTACTCCCTCTTAGGATCGCCGCTAGAAGCAGACTCATTTTTGAAGTGCAAGGTGCACCCATATCCTCCCCCCTCACTCGAAAAAGTCGACACCAACGTACGCAAACTTAAGTTCTTTTACTCTGGGTGAACATCTATGCTGCGATCAACATCGATTGACTGATCGACTTGCATCTCTACCGGACGGTGTTCAAGAAAATATTGGAACGGATGAGTATCTTAGAGCGATAGATTAAACCTGTAAGCCGTATGGCTTTGACATATGATCGATTACAAGGGCTATTTGAAAGCGCTCTCAAGGCGCTTAATTGAAACAACGTTCTCTGAGAAGGTGGGCTTTAAATGCTGCTCAACAACCATTTCGACAGAGTCACCTACTGATAGACCAGCTACACTTTTTGCATCAGCTACATAGAACGGCATCGTCATCGCCATCATTCCCACAACATTACCCGCCTCGTCTCGGTAATTCGGAATTGGCTCGTGTTTAACCAGGATCTCATTGCTCGCTCGTCCATTACCGGGCAAGGCTTTGACCACTCCCCTTACAGTATAGTTGTAGCCTTGGTCTGCAGCAGCTTCACCTGTTGCAAAAAGCATACACACAGACATTACGAAAACAAACATTGCGTTTTTCATATGGCTAATCAACTCCTCCGCGGATAATCCAGATCCGACTCCCTATGAACATAGAATACATAGCGCATACCGGAATTCCCAGCGCTGTAAGAATAAAGAGGGTCACATCGAGATCATTTTTGATTGTCTGAATTATACCCAAGAGGACCAACCAAAACAGCATAGTAGAGCCCAACGCCACTGCGGTGACCAATATCGAGCGGCGAAAAAACAGATAAATCAACGTAAGAGATAGAGCAAATACTACTGTTATTGGCCCAATCATCGGAATGATGGTGCCGGCCACAAACACGAACGGTGTCAACACAATCGATACCACGAGAGTTAGCACGAGCTCCAACACAGATGGTCGCGACAACCTGGGGCGTTTCTCCGGAGTATGAATCCTCTCAAAATCCTGCAAGCTAACTTTTAGATCTTGTCCTGTCGTCTTCATGCCTTCATCTCCTCCATGCTCGTCGAATCCTGGGCTTATCAGGGCGCGATGGGGCATTTTCGCCGCCACTTGCGCGATTGTGCGGCACTTTTGGTTACTGTACTGCAGCTCAGCTTTGGATGAAAGATATCTGCCGAATTTGGTGATAGGCGAGGTACCCGCACCGAATACCTGTGAACTATGGCAATAGTAAACCCCTGACACGCAGTCAGATGGGTAAAAACTTCTATTCCTGCTACAAGTCACCCTCAGACATGACCTTCTCCCTCACGATCGGGGTCAAGAGGGCCGAATCGACACTTCCTCGGGATCGCTTCAAAATCTTGACTCGATAACCCGAAGCATCGCACTCCTGACCCACTTCGGGAATACCGCTAAACACCACGTTTACAAAACCAGCGACCGTTGAATACTCCGCCGACTCCGGCAACTTGAATGGTAGATGGTTATTCACATCGAGAATGGATGCATGAGCGTTAACAATAAAATCTCCCTCCTTTCTCGCCTCAACTGCGGGCCTCTCATCATCAAACTCGTCCTGAATCTCTCCGACCAACTCCTCAACGATATCTTCTAAGGTCACTAATCCCGAAGTAACTCCAAATTCATCGACAACGATCGCCATGTGCATCCGTTTCGTTTGAAGCTCTCGTAGGAGCACTCTGATCTTTTTAGTTTCCGGAACGAAGTACGCCGGCCGAGTTACCGCGCTTATCGAGAATGGCTCCTTCTGTAATACTTTTTTTAGAAGCTCCTTGGTGTGGATAATCCCTACGATATTGTCTCGTGAGCCTGAGTATACGGGAATTCGGGAATATCCCTCTCTACTGATCACATCAAGCGCTTGCTCTGGCGTAACAAGCGTATCAACCGCCACGATCTGAGTGCGAGGGACCATGATTTGCCGCACGAGGCGCTCGTCAAATCCGAATACTCGCTCGATCAACTCATGCTCAGTTTTCTGGATTGACCCTAGTTCACCACTTTTCGCACTCTCTGCCAGAAGTAACCGGAGCTCCTCCTCAGTATGAGAATCATCCTCACTTGATGGCTTGATACCGAAAGGAGCTAGGAGCAACCAAGTTCCTCCGTTGATAATCCACACAAGCGGGGCAGTCATCTTGGCGAATAGGCGCAAGGGGATGGCGCAGGCATAGGTAAATTCCTGAGGATAGTAGATGGCCGCATATTTCGGCACTGCCTCACCCAAGATCAGGTGCATTATCGTGATGACGAGAAATCCAATCGGGATCGAGATCTTGTGAGCGATCACCTCCGAAATCGGCACTCCTAACCAATGCAGTCCGTCGACCAACATCGTGGCGATCAAAGGTTCTCCGATCCACCCCAGGGCAAGACTAGCGAGTGTGATACCGATCTGCGCAGCCGATAGGTACGCATCGAGACGATCAAGGATAGACTGGGACACCTTCGCTATGGTGCTCCCAGCTGTCACGTCCGCCTCAACTTGCGAATAGCGCACCTTAATGATTGCGAATTCGGCGGCTACAAAGAAAGCGTTTACAGCGATGATGATTATTATGAGAGTAAAACCGAGGAACATACTATGGGAGCGATACTACAAGATATTCACCCAATCCCCAAGCACTCTCCTACTTCCTGTAGAGCTATGAGCTGCTCCCGCCAATAACGCTCCGAGCCGTAGTCAACGAACACGCGCTTGAAAGCGGGGTCGTCGATCCTTTTTGCTATCCACGTTGTAAAATGAACCATTCTGAGGGCACGTAGTGGCTCTTTGAGCCTAATCTGGGAGCGGTCGAACGAGCGCATCGCGCAGTATCCGTTTACAATCAGCTCCTGTCGCCGCGCCGAGTCTTCATCTCGGCCGGGAGTGAGAAGCCACAGATCCTGGACAACTGGCCCTCGCAGAGCATCATCAAAATCGACCATGAAACATTGAGCCCCAAGCCATAAAATATTTCCGAGGTGACAATCTGCATGGATCCGCTGGGTGGGCACTTGTTGAAACCACGGCTCACTCACCTTAAAGATTCCCTCTGCTACACGAAGGTAGTGACTTTCTACCGAAGGAGGCAAGAGACGTTGCTCTTGTAGGAACTTTAAGTTTTCATATCCGTAGCTTTGAACGCTTAATTCCAATCGATGCTTGAAGCTCTTTGCACTTCCCACTGCGTGCAAACGACCGATCAATCGTCCGATCTGCTCTAAGTCTGTATTGGATAACTCATCCGCAATCCGACCTCCAACTTTCGGAAAGACTGCGAAGTATATAGCCGAATCAGCGACGGTTCCCACTGTCGAACCATCGGGCAACGCAATCGGTGTGACGACTGGTAGCTCAGAGCGCGCCGCGTCTTGCAGAAACTCGTGCTCTTCCAGAATCTGCTCCCGAGTCCAACGTCCCGGTCTATAGAATTTCACCACTCGGTAGGCGTCCCAACGAGCGGCGTTCGGAGCAAGATCCATATCCAGCTCGACTTCATATACCCGATTCTCCATACTGTTTAGCGCCAAAACGCGGCCGGTGCACCGCGTCCCTAAACTCTCAACGGCGGCGAGAACGCGTTCCGGGGTCAACTCAAAGAAGGATTTAGTCAGCTCTGTCTGCATTTGTTTTACACTCTTCTACTGCTTTGCGTTCCCTTTGAAGCTACTGCTAGCACTCGGTATTAAAACGCGCTCAAAAACCGAGCAGGCTCTCGGAGACCATTGGTTTGATTTACAAGCTCTCTAAGGGCTCCACAAGGTACTCAAATCAAAAAACCTAGATCGGCACCAGCTTATATCGCTTTGGAAGATCTCCCGATCGAGATATATCTTCTCCGAAGCAAAGTCACTCCTACAAAGACCACTATGAGTAACAGAAAGCTAGCCTGAAAGAGGGCAGTGACCGCTGTGAAGTTCTCCAGAGCAAGGAGAGAAACGAATAGCCGAACACCTCCCCAGCAATAGCTTGCAAGATTCTCGGAGTAAGGTAAGTCCCAGGTCTTCCTAATGGTTGGAAGGAATCCGATGCCGTCGATTGCGGTCACAAGTATCACGGAAAGCAGTGGAGATTTCGAGACTATCCATAGCGGAACAGCCAACAAAGAAAATACAAGGCAGATCCAATCGAAACGACTGTGTTTGAGGTAGCCGAAACGTGGGCACAACGCGATTACAACAAGGAAATAGATCAGGGAAATAACAGGCGGCAACGCTCCGATTCCCGCACCACCTGCGATCTGAGCATAACTTGCGACAGCTCCCGTAACAAACCAGATTAACCAGCTAAACAGGTGTGGATGCGTCTCCCCTCGCACAATCGACCGGAGATAGGTGTAATAGTTAACAAAACCGATGAGTATCGCCGCGATGCTAAAAAAGATAGACGTATTCACCGCGGTTTCGTAACCTCTAAGTTTGGCTAGATGTGACCTCGACTGACGCTAATGCTTTGCGCTTTTACGTAGTATACAAGCCCACAAATTCAGCATAGTTTGCACGACAATCTAGCTGCCTGTAAACGGCTGGTTAATTTCGGACGATACCAAAGGCATTTAATATGATAGCTCTCCAATCTCTCATACAAGGCTCCATCGACTGCAGCCTATACTCAGTTGTCCGAGAACAACGCTCGAATCAAACTGGCGAGTTTGTAGTGTCTACTCCTGAGACGAGAGAAATATGTAACGATCCATTCGTGGTGGGCATGAACTACACGGATCGGTTGCGCAAAGCATCGGGGCGAGTTTTAAGACAGCTCCGCGACGCTCGGGTCTTTAGCGGTAGCGAACACTCGACTCAGGTACTCACTATTCTTAGAGGAGGATTAAACTTTCAACTACGGGAGGCATTGTCTGACGCGTTCGGATGGAGCGCGCATAGCTCTTGGTTTATCAGTGCTCAAAGACGGCTTCGCAGCCCGGATTCAAGCGAATGGGAGATCGTGGAAGATTCCTATACTAAGATGCATCAGCAACCTGAAGTCGATATCGTTTTTGGGGATATCGTTGCTACAGGAACGAGCCTCCGGCATGGCTTGGAGAAGATTCGGGGCCAGCTGGGTAAATCCATGCGGTGTAGGTCATTGATGTTTTTTACCATCGGAGGAGCCGTTTCGGGCGATTACATTGATCTTTGGCGCGCTGAGATTCATAAGGCACTTGGACAGGAGGTCTCGTGCTCGGTAGTTTATTTTGAGGGTGTGTTTGGAGTCGCGCACGCCGGATCCTCGGTACGAATTAAGATCGATGGCACCGACCTACTCCGTCGTGACGGAGCAATGTCTCCTGAGTTTCTCGCATCGCAATATGAAAATCCATCATTCCCCCTCGAAAGGTGTACGATCTACGACGCTGGCTCTCGAGCATTCCATGTGCTGGAGTATCTTGAGGATGTCCGTGAATATTGGGAATTGGTGTCTGAGCAGGCAGCTGAAGGGATAAGCTTCTCTCAGCTAGTTGAGGAGCGCTGCCCTGAGATCAATCCGACTCGGTTTGGCAAGGTCGACTTACACGAAATTGCCACTAGGCAATTGGAGCGGGCTGGAGGATGGCTTCAAACCTTGCAGCGCGGCGAAATACGGTCTTAGTCTGAGCATTTTTGACGGCGAGCTTAAGAAATCTCCTACCGTCGGAGATCAACGTATCCTGAGGAGATGGCGGCTCTTTTTTAACACAGTAACTTACGTTCAAGTTCCGCCGCTACATCGAATAGGCTCGGCTCAGGAAGCGTGGCGTCTATCAGTTGGTAGCTCACGCCTGTCTCGCCGTAGGTTTGCCGAGGGCGGACCGGAGCGCCTACGACAGCACCAACCGATAAGTTCCGAGGTAGGGTACGTCCGATCGGTGGCGATAGATCGCTCTAACACTCTTCTCATATAAACCTAACCGAGACTAACTTTCCAGTTACGCGGTCGAGCATGATACTACCCTCGTGCTCGACGCTTGTGCCTCGACCGCCGCTACCACTTCGTACCGGGCCTCTGTCCGCCCCAGTACCACGGCGTCTTTTGGTCCAGATGATCGCGCCATTATAATTTCGCGCCCAGCCACGAATATTTCTAATCTTCTCAATCCAACCGCTCTAACTGAAGCCTCAATTGCTCTCGAGCTATCAAATGAAATAGACATGGCCACCTCCCTGCGATTACGCCATCTACCCGCTCCCTCATACACCCAGAAACTTCTTAGTCTTTTAGAGGGGCCATGGGCACCAACACCTCACGATCTTCCCGAGCGCCATGCATCACGAGAGGTTGGGCGGAGTCCCCTTCCATTTCGACAAAAGCCGGCAGACGCAGCGGCGACCTCGAATATGAAGAGAGCTAAGAGGCTGGTGTGTAAAAGCGAGCGCCAGTGGGCCCTGACCCCATGGAGCACGATGTATGAATACGATGTTCCGGTGCGTAACCTTCCCGTCCAGCTCCAGAATCTCTCCATTCTGCACCTCTCGGACGTTCACCTACTTGCCGGCGATGCCCGACCGATTGGGGAACTAGAGGCGCTGGCCACTTCTTTAGAGCAGACGAATCGAAGATTAGACTTAGCGATTCTCTCCGGCGATCTGATAACGAAAAGCCCAGAGGACCTTTGTCAATCGGCTCTAAGGGCACTACAGAGGATAAGCGCCGCCTGCTCATTTTCCTGTATGGTGCGGGGTAATCACGATTATCACGGTCACAGGCCAGCTTTCATAAGTCACGAACTACTTTCAACTGGTTTTAGGGATATCACCAATAAACATGTAAGGCTCAACATTGACGGTGTCAATTTAAATCTGTTCGGTGTCGATGATGAATACTTCGGCCAGCCGGTGGTACCACGAGCGGTGCCGGCGGATCAGGTCAACTTGCTCATCACTCATAACCTCGATGCTATCCGTCGTGACTGCGCGTCTGGTATCGATGTAATCTTCTCAGGACATACCCACTGGGGAGAGATGCGAGGGTTTGATGGTGTGTCGATTATGCGCCTCTGGGGCTACTCCGAGAACATAAATCGACACACAAAGCATTGGGACGTGCTGACTGATCGAACTCTCTCCTACGTTCATCCTGGGCTCGCACGATACTACGTTCCCTGGAAGGGTCTCCGACATCCGCCAGGCTTTGCGATACACACGCTAGTGCCACATCCCCAAGACAATCAATAAACTTACTTCCTTCGCTAAGGTAGGCTCAGAGTCGTATAAGCTCGAGATCGATCTCCGTGAAAGGAGCTTTTTAGAATAGTGTTCTTTCGGAACTTGGGTCGGCTCAGACCTAATAAACGACTCGAGGATCCTTAACCCAGATTTAACGATGCGTTTGAGTCCATCGGGTGTACAAGAGTTTTGCGGCACAGGAAGTTCAACAAATATTTACCTCCAGAGGTGATATCGTGAAGAAGCGTTCCCCCTCCCCTACAGAGTCTGAATGTATCGAACATTTTGCTCGCCATCTGGTCGAGTCTAGTCGGCTAACATCGGCGGAGATTATTGACCTATTGAGTCATCTTACCGCGGTCGATGAAAGAGCATTTCAACGCTTCGTACCTCACAATCCGCTGCAAGAGAAAGATCGCATACTCAGAGACCTAATCACCAGATCAGTTACCAATCCCACAACCGATGAAAGCGAGGAGAATTAGGTATTGAGGCGAAAGTACAAGAGAGTGTCGATAATTGTGGACTAGATAATATTTATGACGTATCCAAAAATCCCTTTGGGTGGATATCTCAAACGACAGCGCTTTCGTCATAAAAATTCGAGCGCACTTGCACCTACTTGTGAGTACAGCGCTACCTATATTCAAAACCTCATACTACTTTGACGCATGGAGCCACTTATCACTTCTGTCTGAGGCGTATGATTGCAGTCTAAAGCTTGAGGCGTTTTCACCTATTTGAGCATAATCATGACTCATCGGGGAACGCTACTCTTACTTAGTCGAGCCCTTCCGCTATTATCACAAAACTTATCAGAAAATTACCGCGCTAAAAAATGAGCTGCTAAATCCTTAAATTGCGTCGCTCTCCGACACAAGTGGATTTCTTATGAAAGTGCGTCTGACCTCATTCAACAGGCGGGTCAATTATTTGTAAGAGTTTTTTTCGCCACTCGCGGGGACCGACTTCGTGAACTGAGACTCCACTGCTATCAACGGCTACTGTAACTGGCATATCTTTAACCTCGAACTCATAGATCGCCTCCATTCCCAAGTCTTCGAAGGCCACCATACGAGCCCCCACAATCGCCTTTGAAACCAAGTATGCAGCGCCTCCTACTGCCATTAGATAAACAGCTTTGTGTTTTTTTATTAACTCTACAGTCTCCGGACCTCGCTCCGCTTTGCCTATCATGCCTAGAAGGCCAGTCTTTGAGAGCATAAGATCCGTGTACTTGTCCATGCGCGTCGCTGTTGTCGGACCTGCTGGACCAACGACTTCTTTGCCCACGGGATCAACAGGACCAACGTAGTAGATGAAGCGATTAGTAAAATCCACCCCCGGCGGTAACTTCTCCCCGCGATGCAGCATGTCTGCTATTCTCTTGTGGGCTGCATCGCGACCGGTGAGAAGCATCCCAGATAAGAGCACCGTCTCTCCTGGTTTCAACATCGCGATCTCTTCACGCGTCACGGTGGAGAGATGCAGGCGTCGCGCCCCACTTCCGGGGGAGAAAATTATCGAAGGCCAATCATCAAGCGATGGTGGTGTCAATGTGGCTGGGCCTGATCCATCAAGGGTAAAGTGAATATGCCGCGTGGCAGCGCAATTCGGAATTATTGCTACCGGAAGCGACGCTGCGTGTGTGGGATAGTCAAGCACCTTGACATCGAGAACGGTAGAGACTCCACCTAGGCCTTGGGCTCCAATTCCAAGTTTATTAACCTTATAGTACAGCTCAAGCCGAAGCTCCTCAGCCCGGGTCTTCGGGCCTCTCGCCTCTAGTTGTTGAATATCAATCGGAGCCATGAGTGACTCCTTCGCCAAAACCATGGCTTTTTCAGCCGTGCCGCCTATTCCGATCCCTAAAACTCCTGGCGGACACCACCCCGCCCCCATATGCGGAACAGTTTCGAGAACCCATTCAACGATGTCATCATTCGGATTGAGCATCTCAAGCTTTGCTTTATTCTCCGAGCCGCCTCCCTTGGCAGCGATAGACACCTCTACTGTGTCACCAGGGACAAACTCAATGTGCAGTACTCCTGGAGTGTTGTCTTTGGTATTTCTTCTTTTACCTGCTGGATCGGACACCATGGAGGCTCGCAGCGGATTGCTCTGGCTGAGATAGGCGGTCCTGATTCCATCATTGAGTAGATCTTGAAGGGGTCTTTTCGAATCTATGCGCGTCTCCATCCCGATCTTCACAAACGCAACCACGATCCCCGTATCCTGACAGAGAGGACGTTTCCCCTCAGCTGCCATGCGGGAATTAACGAGGATCTGAGCGATAGCATCTTTAGCACTCGGCGATTGCTCCGCCTCGTATGCCTTGTGCATGGCTTTAATAAAATCGATCGGGTGATAGTATGAAATGAACTGCAAAGCGTCAGCGATGCTCGTGACAAAATCCTCTTCTCTGATGATCTTCATAACTATCGCGTTTTTCAAAAGTCCTTAGCGAAGTTCCAGCTTTCGGAAAACGCTATCGATTCGCGGATGCGTATCAAAACAATAACCTATAGTGGTGTACGGCAAAAGCCTTGCCAGTTTCACGAGCACGGACTTTTAGACACCACTATAGTCCTTGAGCGCGGTTGGTAGGGGTAAAAATAGCCTGCTCTGCTCAATCGAAGCAACACTTCTTAGCGTGGAGATATCGCATCCCCAAGGGGTACGTGCGAAGCATGCCGATATGATGCATGTCACACCAATGGCCCCTGGAACCTTCCTGGCTTCATCAACAGAAAGATAAATACCGGGCCTCCCAAAACCGCAGTGAATACCCCTGCGGGGATCTCAAACGGGGCAATCACAAGCCTGCCCAGGAGGTCGCACGCGACAACCATCCATGCGCCCACAAGACCCGCAAGAGGTATAAGGAATCTGTGTCGCAACCCTATGGTGAGGCGGCAGATACAAGGGATGATGATCCCGATAAATCCAATCACTCCGCACTGCGCCACTATCCAGCCCACAACACAACTTGTCAGGACAAATGAGGTTCGTGTCAGCCCGCGCGGATCAATTCCTTTGACTGCCGCCAGATCGTCACCGAACAACATCAGATCTAATCCCCTCTCATGTCGTATGAGCCAAGCGATCATAACTCCGATGCACACGATGCCAACGACGAGATCACTCCACTCCACACTCGGAATGCCCCCCATCATCCAGCGGGTGACACGAAACAGCTGCGAATAGTCGCTCACATACTGAAGAAGAGTTAGAACACTAGAACAAAAGAAGTTATATACAATTCCAACCAACAGAAGGGAGTTATTTTGGGTCCACTCTCGCCGTGCGTTGATCGTGAGAATTAGACACATACTAACAAGCGCACCACCAATCGCGCATATACTAACATCGAGCCCGTACCCGGCAGATGTTAACCCACTCATCAGGGCTACCGAAGCCGCGAGAGCCGCTCCCGAGGAAACTCCGAGGGTAAAGGGGCTCGCCAGATAGTTTCGAAAGAGCGCTTGGTAGCAAACCCCGACAATTGATAATCCTGATCCAACTAGAATCGCGAAGCATGTGCGTGGGAGCCGAAATTTTGTCACTATCTCGAGAGCCTGCTGGTCTCGGAGAATATCCGTCGGCGAATAATAGGTGGCCCCGCACAGTAGGCTGACACCACTGGTCACTAACAAGAGCACGAATGCAGCAAAGAGCGCCGAAAAAACACGGTAATGCCGGCCGTTGTGGATTTGACTCTGGTTTTCCATCATCGTGAACAACGGGACAGCGCCCTAACCTCCGCTTACTCACGACGTGTGGGTCTTGCAGCGCTTGGCTATGTAGGCACAACTATCGAGCTCGAGATTGATTCATGCTCAAGTCGCACAAACCCACACCCATACGCCTTTTCGAGGTGCGCGACCACGGAGCCCTCTGAGGTGGAACCCTCCCAATAGCTCTCCCCGTTTAACATCACCAGCATACGCGAACAGCAGCGAAGCGCTAGAGAGATATCGTGTGTAACCAGGATGTACGACAACCCCATCTCGTCCCGACATATCTTGAGGACCTCTTCTACCTGATTCCTACCTTTCGGATCGAGATTTGCCGACGGTTCGTCAAGTAGCAGAAGCTTTGAACCCTGCGCAACAGCCCCGGCAATGATAACCCGTTGAAGTTCTCCGCCGCTGAGCTCTGGCAATAATCGGTCCCCTAAATCTCCAACGAGATTAGACACTGAGGGCCCTCGCTTGGGCCCACTTAATTCAAGAAATTCCGACACTGAAAAACCAGGCAGGAACTCCATCCGTTGCGGCACAAGACTAACAACTCGAGCCAGGTCCTCGGGCGATTGGGATTTAACTTCCTTGTCGAGCAACGTCACCGTTCCTTGATAGCCACGGTACAAACCACACAAAACTCTTATCAGGGTAGTCTTACCAGCCCCATTTGGGCCAACAACGGATGCACATTCTCCCTGGCCCATCGTCCAAGAGATATTCGACACGAGCGGACGCTGATGAAGAGAAAAGCTCAGATTTTTTACGGATAGAAGCGGAGTTGAAGTTGGAGACAAGTCACTCATGACGTTTCAAAACTACGTAACAGAACTACCAGAAGTACAAACTACTCTGAAACTATCTTTGCTGTCCGATTGTACTCTCTTGCAATCGGTCTTACTATGAGACTCGCTATGAGTGCTCGCGACACAAAAGCTCGGATAATTTTTGAGCCAGGAGAATATACCTCGGGCCTGGTACACTTGCAAAGTCATCATGTAAAAGAAAAACTTTTTTATCTCGAACCGCCGGAAGAGAGGGGAGTGAATTCCATAACGCCATTGCAGTCCGCTCATCAAAAACATCATCGACGTTAACTATCTCAATCACAACATCTGGATTTAGAGTCAGAAGGCCCTCATGGGACACCGACGGCACTGCGATAGTGGATTGCCTGTTGACATTCACAGCCCCTACCATCGCAAGCAGATCGGAGTAAAATCCATCGCGACCCGAGATGTACAAACCTGAGGATGAGTTTCCCTCGCGAATACGCCCCACCACCATAAGCACCCTAGGTGGTAATACTTGCGAACCTCTGTCGCATCGGGCGCGCACCTCGTCCTCAAGGCGCCGGAGCTCTGTGAGCCTCGCCTGCGCGCGCTCCTGAACGCCGCATTCTCGTGCTATGGTCTCAATGCTCTCACGTATCCCTTGGACACCTGTATGGTCCACCTCCACAACTGAAATGCCAGCTCGGCGTAGCGCGACACTCGATGAGCCACTCTCAGCCAAGGCAAATACCCGAGTTGGCTTAAGTAGCGCTACATGCTCAGGGCTTACATCATAGAAACCACCAATAGACCGGATAGTTTTCGCCTCGTCTGGATAGCGACAAAAGCGGGTTACACCAACCACGTTGCGGCCGAGCCCTAACTCAAAGAGAACCTCTGTTAGACTGGGTGCCAGTGACACCACTCTCGCACACGGGGCCTCGGCCTCACCCGAGGAGGTCGACACTATAAAACAGAGCAGAGAGCTTATTAGATATCCTAAAAAATCGGACCGAACCATGCGCGCGCCGTTCTTTATTAGAGTGTTACTTTTATGCCGCCATATCCAGCCGCCCCGAGAGTTCCATACCCCAGCACCTCTTGGTACTCCTTGTCAAAAATGTTGTCGACGCGAGCAAACAGCTCAACAGAGCCACTCAGTTGGTACGAGAGGGCGAGATCTACCAAGCCATACCCGCCTAGTGATACTCGCTGGGGAGGATAGCTGCTGAAGTCATTATCAAACCGCGAACTGTACACCCTCCACTGGAGCTGTGATCGCCATCGACTCGTCGGTTGGTACACGACGGTCAGCGCGTTTTTATTTCGTGGACGGCGTAAGAGCGACTCTCCCGTGTCCTCATTCCTCGTATCAGTATAGGTATATGCCAATCGCAAAGATAAGCGCTCATTAATGTCAGCAGTTGATGCAACCTCAAATCCCTGCGTGTGAGAGTTCGTGATATTCTCTAGCACAAAAGTTGAGGGATTGAATGTAATAAGGTCATCGAAGTGGTTGCGGAAAAAAGTGATGGAACCCGCGAGACGATTGTTAATCAGTTGCTGATCAATTCCGACATCCCATCCAACGCTTCGCTCAGCGTCTAGGGTTGGGTTGCCGTAGCTCGAATACAACTGCACAAGCGATGGAGCTTTAAATCCTGTTCCAACAGAACCTCGAAGTTTAGTGCCTTCATCGATCAAGATCGCCGGAGCGACCTTGAAAGTAGTAGCGCCACCAAATATAGAGTGATTATCGTGTCGAACGCCGGCATCAAAATACAGTTTGCGGTTGTAATTGCTCTGAGTCTCAAAATATACGCTATTGGTTCGCGCTTCCTGTCCGTAGAGGTTTTCCTCGAATGGACCATACGCTCCATCTGAGAAGTAATACGAATCGGCTCGTTCCGCTTGAGTCTCGTAACCAACAACTGAGGAGAAATAGTCAACGGGGTTCCACGTTCCTCGTGAGCCTGCTGTCACTATATCACCGCCGAAGGAGGAGTTGATCGTGTCTGAAGAGGTCTCATCAGGTCCGTTGTTGTCAGCCAAACTGTGTCGCGTGTATGAGATGTACGCGGCTGGGGTCAAAGTTTTGTCCACCAGGTGTGCACTCACGTCGCCACGAGTGAAAAACTCTGTATTCCTCAATATTCGACTCGGATCGTCGCCACCTACCCCACCCGAGTTATCAAGAGAAGTGTGGGTTCGAGTATATCGAGTCGTTGATGTTGCCTCCAGATTGCTGATCGGAATATATCGCAATCGATTTGAAATTGAGGTATTCTCGTATCCGTCGTGTTCCGAATTTCCATCACTGGCATTCGCGGATGATATACTACCGAGATCCTGTCGCGTGATACCGGTTGATGCTTCAAATTTCTCGCTCCCATAAGAGATGTTTCCCACCTGAGTGTACGAGTTATATGAACCCGCTTGAGACGAAAGGCTCGTTCGGACTCCCTGCTCGGCTTTTTTGGAGATTAGGTTAATCACTCCGCCCATCGCGTCCGAGCCATAGATCGTGCTCTGTGGGCCCTGTATAACCTCAATTCTCTCAATATTTTCCAACGTCAGGTTGGCCACATTGAAGGCGCGATTCGTTGTAGCGGGGTTATTTAGCTCGATGCCATCTAGTAGAATCAAGGTGTGCTCACTGTTCGCCCCACGTAAAAACACGGAGGCATTTCCACCAGGCCCACCACTCTGCACGACATCAACCCCCGCCACCTGTTGAATCGCGTCCATAGCATTTTGGTACTGGCCATCCTTGATATCCTGCTCAGACACCACTGACACTGAACTACCGGTAGTTTCTGTGGTGCTCTGAAGTCTCGTTCCGGTAATGATGATATGAGTTGTGTCACGACTATCGGGGGTCTCAAGGTTCGTCTGACCGCTTGCAATACGAACTGTCATCACACCAAGCGTAAGCACTACAACGAACAGGCATATAGCACGATGCAGACATGGATAGATCATTAGCGCTCCACCAAGATAATGGCGTCATTGAACTGCTCCCGTGGAAACACCGGGGTCGTCGCCCAAAAGCTTCCGAGAGATTCGAACGTACGGTTACGAACTAAACTACAACCCCAATCCGCGAGGGTTGTGCTCGATAGGCGCTCGAGTTTCCTCAAGGGCCACCAACGCGAGAAGGTCTTCTGGCTCCTGGGGTTGTTGTACCTCCTCCTTCCCATCGATGCACCCACGTAAGGCGCAGACAACAGTGGAGTGATTGAGGCTCTCCCAGATACAGCGGCGGGACCGCGACGGAATTTCACCGTTCTTCCCTGGCGCTCACGTTGAGTATCGGAATACCAGTAGGCCTAGGCGGTGTCAATGAAGAGTGCGTGATACGCCGAACCGTGGGACGGAGTACGAGACCCAACCACTTGCAATCTTTACCCAGAACCCTACAATTAGCCCCGCAGTAAGCCGCTTTCAATGGTAAGGCATGAAACATGAGGATCACATGAAAGGCTCCCACCCCCGCATCACTCTTCTCGGAAATAACTCCGGCCGAAATCTCGGGGACATGGCTATCATGTCGAGTATTCTGGAGAGCCTCTCAAAAAGATTGCCCGATGCGGAGTTCTACGTACCCTCGATCAAACCGGAGTGGACTGAAAAACACTACGCGCACAGGTACAATGTAAAGGCGGTCAATGTCATGCCATGGACTTGCAGTATTCGTCTCTTGGGAATCCCTACCCTCTGGTGTCTCGCCAAGAGCGACTGCGCTCTTATCTGTGACGGCATCATATTTGGAAAAAAGCTATTTAATCCGGCTTTCAACTATCTCATCACACTCGTCTTCCTTGTGCCGCTCGCGAACCTGCTTGGATGTAAGATGGTGTGTTACAGCACTGGTATTGGACCCTTTCCAAGCTGGATTAGTCGACTGCTCGCCAAGTGGACGATTAACGGGTGCGATCTCGTGATGATGAGAGAGCGAGATAGTGAAGCATTGTGCGCGGAAATAGGTGTTTCACAGCCTGTTGAACTCACCGGTGACGCTGCATTCATTAATCCGGTCTCGTCGGAAGATATTGCGATAGCTATCACTCGGGAGCTTGGTCTTGATCCAAGTAAACCGATGCTTGCCATTAACGCCACGAGCTACCTCGATACATGGCTTGCCCCCGGCGAGCGTCTTAGAGATCCCCACTCTTTCCTAAAAGTGGTGGCAGCGGGCATTCGAAGCGCCCAGAGGGAGGTTCGTGATAGTTTTCAACCACTGATAGTGTGCACACATCCAATGGATGAGGCCACATGTCAGGAGCTAGCCGGTTTGGTTGACGGTGCTCTACTAACAAACACAAAGTACCTAAGCCACGATATTCAAGCGGTTCTTCAGCGCTGTGGTTTGCTTGTCGGAATGAGATTTCACTCAATCGTACTCTCCTCCTCTGTAGAGACTCCTGTCGTTGGACTCATCTACGCGCCAAAGGTGCGTGGGTATCTCCGTCTTCTTGGGTGTGAAGAATACGGACTTGAACTAGCTCAGGTAACCCCGGAAACACTCTCGCGAACCCTCGTCAAGGCTTGGGACGCGCGAACTACCCTGCAAGAGCAGCAGCGCCCAACGATCAGGGCACTCAAAGCGGGCGCTGAACACGCGGCTGACCTCCTCGTAAATCGATATTATTCGCCAAAGGGAGCGGCATTGTCTGAAAATCCACTCGCTCGGGCGGTGTAATCGCCGGGTCGAGTCGTTATAACCCCAAGCACACCTGCACTTTCAAGACTCTCAAGGCGGGTCAGGCAAGTCGTGCCTCAGCGCGGATGCGCCAGCGCTGAGCGGTTGCCTCCGATACGAATAATGCAAACTTGCCACAGCAATTGAGACAGTCATATCGCTCAGGACATTCGTAACCGATCTCAATCGAGCAACTATCCAATCGACTGAAATAAGAAGTGGTATGATCTCAAGTGGTAGACCTACCGAGGAGAGAACAAGCGAGAGTGAAACGACCCCTGCCTCAGGCACACCGGCTACGCCCATCGCCGCTGCAAGACTGAGGAGCGCGGCAAATATCTGCTCGCCCCAGGAAAGGTCTATATTCATCGCCTGGGCGACAAAGAGCACCGCCATCGACTCGTACAGCAGGATTCCGTCGTTGTTGAAATTAGTGCCGATACAGGCACCCAAACGGGACGCCGCTTTGGGAACTCGGAGCTCGTCCAGGGCCTGTAACGTTACCGGAAGGGTGGCGAGACTTGAGTTGGTCCCGAACGCGTACGCGACGGGTTTATGGGCCGCTCGCCACGCCTCGCGAACCGAGAGTTTACCGACCAGCACAACCCATACGGGATAAACCAGAACTATCTGAAGAATGAGCCCAAAACACCCCACACCGACATAGCGTGCCAGGCCTGTAAAGGGAGTTAACCCGTATTCACCAACCGTTCGCGCGGTAACACAAAATATCGCGAGCGGAACCAGACGGACTAACCAGCCAAGAATGATCCCAACCACCACATTACACGAATGCAAAATTCCCTCTGTGGCCTCCAATGACGCACTCGGCCCAGGTGCCCGAACATGCGAGCGGATCGCCGCTCCCACTAAGAGCGACATCAACACCACTGAGAAAACATTGTTGTCGGCAAATGGAGCAACGATACTTGTCGGTAGGATTGAGTCAAGAAATGCCCCAAGCGAAACCTCTTTGCTCACTCGCGAAATATCAGACCCAAGCGCCAGAGAAATTCCGGTGAAACCAACTCCGGGCTCAAAAATGTTAGACAGAGTGAGCCCCAAAACCAGGGCACAGGTCGTATTAATGAGAACTACACTGATCCACGTCCGCGCCGCGCACCAGGAGATATCGGTGATAACGAGCGCCTCAAGGATACTGAAAAACACCAGAGGAATCGCCACCACCTTAATTAATTGAATATAAACCTTCCCCACTACTCCGAGCGGAGCAAGGGCGGACCCGGCCAAAAGACCTCCAGCGATCCCAAGTATCATCGCGACCACGATATGTCGTGTAAGAGACTGAGGTGGATTACTTGTCATAAAGCTTGTCGGTATATACGCCAGAAGCATGCCTCAAACGAAGGTGGCGCGTCACCCTGTAATCATGAAAGGCGCTTGACACTCATAGAATGAAGTCCTTTATCAACGATGGACGGGACCATAGAGAACCACGCGTTTCCGTAAGAGGCAGAATGCGGGCTTGGCGCCTCACCACGTCATGCCGTAGCATACGGATTATGAAAGCCATGGTCTTTGCAGCTGGCGTCGGATCGCGGCTCAAGGAATTGACACACGATACTCCCAAGTGCCTGATGATGGTGCGTGGCACGCCTATGCTTGAGCACGTCATAGAAAGGTTGAAGAAGGTCGGGGTCACAGAGGTAGCAATCAACCTGCACCACTTTCCAGAGAAGATAATTAGGTTTGTTGAGGAACGCCACCACTTTAATATACGCATCACCTTCTCACACGAACACACACTTCTCGACACGGGTGGCGGATTAAAAAAGCTGAGAGGAATATTTGAGAAAGATGACG
>Ga0214923_10002451_pt1 | contig 24693 bp, 29 predicted proteins | sample LL1510_MetaG_FD_177993 | JGI IMG/M metagenome (GOLD analysis project Ga0214923, IMG submission 177993) | Freshwater microbial communities from Lake Lanier, Atlanta, Georgia, United States - LL-1510 | ecosystem: Environmental > Aquatic > Freshwater > Lake | place: USA: Georgia | collected...
ATTTATTTATTATGATCTTTATGATTTACTGTTTCTTTATTAGCGATATTAGGTATGAAACATAATGCAACTAACCTATGTATCTTCACTGATTTTCTCTCTCCCAAATCATTTTTTATTGATGTACATAAATAACCGGATTTAATAGTTGGGGTTAATATGTATTTTGTATTTTTATTTCTTAGATTTCCAAAATTACTAATTTCATAACTTGAATAAGTTTCTAATTGTTTCCACACTTCATCAATCATAATATTGTAGTATTTATATAATTAATATTATTCAATTTATATAATAATATTGCATGTTTATTAATTTAAATTAAAGAATATAAACTACAACAATATGAATTATTATGATAAATATGGTAGAATAACTTTATCAAAAGGAGCAATTTTATATCATTGGAGTAATCAAATTATAAGTAATTTGTCAGACAATTTATTTTTATGTTTAGATAATTCATTTTGGAGTGATAATAATAAAAAAATATATAAATATAAACTAATAAAGGATATCGATTTAATTTTAACAATACATAATGATAATATTACTAATAAGCAATCATATTCTTTAAATAAAAAAAATAAAGATTACGAATTATTAACAACTATTTATAATGAAACAATAAAACCAAATACATATAATAGAGATGGTGATGTAAGTCTAAAAACAAATAAAATAAAATTTCCTATTTTTTGTGATAAATTATATACAAATGGATATGAAGGATTGTTTAATTATATAGATGGTGATAAGGGACAATTTGAAGTAGTTATATTTAAACCAAATAAATATTTAAATTTAATTGAAACTAAAAATTATGAAAATGTTAAACTCCATAAATTAACTGATTGTAAAAGAATTATGATAAGTAAAAAAATAAATTATATATATCCACATAATTATTATTATGAAAATGTAAATAAATGGGAACATCATTATTATCCTAGTATTTTTTATTATATTTATAAAAAAACTAAATCATAGCGTTAAATTCATCGAAATTCTATTTCCATAAATTTCAAATAATATAATTATCTCTACTTTTAAAATATTTTACAAGAAGTAGAGAATAATCATATCTGATATAAAATTGAATTATATAATTAATCATTGTCTCATATAAAATAAAATGAATAGAACAGATTTACTTCAAAAGTGTAAAGAAATGGGAATTAAAGGTGTTAGTTCGAAAACTAAAAAAGAACTTTTATTAATAATAAATGAAAATGAAAAAGAACAATCGTATCATGTAAATATCTCTACTAATACTTTAACGAATGTGTTAAATGAACTGATTATTAAAATTCCAAAAGATAAATTACGTAAAGTTTGTAAAAATTGCTATGAATTGGGACATAACAAAACAAGCACATTTTGCAAAATAAATATCGATAAGAATAATAAACTTAAACACAAAATAAAAAAATATATTTTATCTTCAAATTGGTTAGAAGAAAAAAGTATTGACGATTACTGTCTTGAATTAAGTGTTTTATTAGAAATTACACCTAGTTTATGTAAAACATTATATAACGAAATTCCATTAGATGAACTTTTAGATAGAGACATAGATATGGAAATATATTTGAAAAATATGAATCAATTATCAAAAAAATGTAATGAATGTAATAAAAAAATAATATGTATCCAATCAAATACAAATCATGTATGGAATGGAAATGATATATGTGATACTTGTTGGTCTAACCACGATAGCGAACGTAATTTAATTTGGAAACAAATTATAGCATATAAACCTATACAATGTGAGATTTGCAATAGCATAAAAACACATCCAATGGAACGATACCATTACGATCATTTGAATATGTTTAATAAAGATAAAAGTGTTTGTAGTATGGTTAATGAATGTGTAAATATCGAAGAAATATTTTCTGAAATAGATAAATGTCAAATTTTATGTTTATCTTGTCATCATATAGTTACAGATATAGAACGTAAATTAGGTTTTACCAGAATAAAACAAACATTAACTAGAAATTTAAATAATTGTGAAATCACAGAAGAAGAATATAATAAACAAACCCAACATTATCAAAAAATATATGAAGAAAAAATGAAAGATGTTTATAAAGAATTAAAATTGGTAGGTATTGAAATATAATTCTAATAAGTAGAGAAAATAATAATTATACAATTCACTACTTTTCATATTCCAATAAATAAATAAATAATTAATGATTTTTATTTCTCATTTTTTTAGTTCTTCCATATTTACAATATTGTTTTTGAGAAAACCCTTTTGGACGATTACAATCAATACTTTTCTTGTATTTTATAGACCATTTTCTTCCACCTTTTTTTGTGTTTTTCATTATACATGATACATATAAATTATATTGAATGTAAAATAATGAATTAATAAATATAGAGAATTTCTAACTGCAATAGTATTTTCTCTGAATTATCATTTTATAAAAGTGTTTTTATAAAATAATGAATTTTCTCTACTTTCATATTTTTAAAAAGTATTTCCAATAAGTAGAGAAAATAATTAACCAAACATTTTATCATTTATTATACATACTAATTGTTCTTGATTACCAACATATTATGCGTACGTATAATGCCATCTAATGATAAGTATTATTTTTCATGAAAATATATATTATAAAAAGTAAATTATGTCTTTACAATATATATGATTGAACCACAAGCAATTACTCCAACATATATGCCAGTATCACCTCAACATAGCTTGATAAGATTAAATGGTGATTATTATTATATTAAATCAGTTCCAGATAGAAGTGAATATATAGATAAAATAACTTATCCATTAACTAGAGATGAAATAATTGCCGAACCAGGAATTTATGTATATGTTATTGTTGGTGATCCTATAACCAATGAACCATTGTTATTTGCAAAAAAAACATTAAGTATACAAGAAATACAAACGAAGCATATGGAATTATTATCTGATATTGTAGATAAACTTAAAATACCCATTACAACATTATATTATGCAGGAGAAATAATGGTAGAAATAAATACAGCTAATATAATTGTAAAATTTAACTTTTTATCAGGGACTTATATGGAAAATAAGATTAACCCAGATGACCCACAAGGAAACGATGTAATAGTTGCAGAGATATTAAAAAGAAATATTGGTGAGTTATCTGATAAACCAATTCTATATGAATATCTTCCTGGAATTAAATCTTTAATAAATATTCAACATCTTCCTGCATCAATGGATTTAATTACAAACTTACTACATTCAGGAGCAGAAATATATAAATTAAGTAAAGAAAAAATAGATCCCACATTAAACTATGGTAAAATAAAAAAAATGATTGACGATCGTTTTTTATATTACCAAGCAAGAAAAAACCAAATAAATAATTATTACGATTTTATGAACCGCAGTGCAAACCCAGATAAAGTATTACAAAATGAAGCATTACGAACTCAAAAATTGAAAGATTTAGATGATTCTATTTTATTTGATAAATATTTTGTACGTTCTTTTCCAGAAGCAGTTGACGAAATACCTCCCAGAATAGGAGGCATTAAATCAACAAGAAAATGCAAACATAGAAAATGCAAACATAAAAAAACAGGAAAGAAAACTCTACCTAAATCAAAAGGCGGATTACGACGAAAAAAAAATAAATCTAAAAGAAAATAATTCACCATGAACTTTTTATTTTTTCTTGTAGATAAAAATAATTTGGCATTTTTCCAAGAAATTTTTTCGTTTGTAGTTATTTTTCTCCAACTTATATCACTATTAATAAAATATTTAATAGTGATAATAAATAATTATTTCTTTGATTGATAATACTATACGTTTTGATTATAAAGATGTGATAATATTATGGAATTAATAAAGTATCAATACTTCCATTAAAATTGTCGATACAAGTAGAATAATTTAATTCTTCCATACAATATTTTTTAATATCAAACATGCTTTCGGTTGCATAAGTTGGATATGAATTACAAACACAATCATATAAATATCTACCAAATATCATGTTATTTTCATATAAAATAACAGGTCTATTTTTCTTAATAGTATTTAATGCTTTAGAGAATATAAAATTTTCTGCACCTTGAGCGTCACAATGTATAAACCCAATATTATCTAATATCATATTATCAACAGTAATTAAAGTAATATTTTCGCCATCTGTACCTAATCCAAGCCCACCAAAATTACAATCTAAATTATTTTCTTCATTATATCTTTTTTCAATAATTCCTCCTCCACCATCTAAATCAATATTATTCATATTGGCATTTCCTTCAAAACAAAAAACACCTAAATTATAAGGTATAATTTTATCTTGTAAATTATTTTGATTTATATTTTTAATAAGTAAATTATATATATTTTTCTGTGGTTCATATGCATAAATTTTATTATCGTTGTTTAAAAAAGAAGAATAAACTATAGAAGATGTACCACAATGTGCACCTATTTCTAATATATTTCGTGTAGGGTTAATGTATTGTTGTAACTGCAATAGTGTATTAATATCCCAATAACTCCCACTTTTAAATGCTTCTCTAATATAACATTCATTTTTATATAATGTAATTAATCCATAATCAGTATTAAATGTATCAGTATTATCCATATGTTATTTATATATATATAAATAAACCCAAAAAATTATATTATATTATATAAATAAATGATTAATTAGTTCGATATATTTATTTTGAAGTTCAATATTAGTTGGTAAATATTTATCAATATTTTTTCTATTTTCAGTTAAATAATCATTATAATTAATATTATGATTTTCTATACATTCTATTAATTTATTGGATCCTTCCTCATAATTAAATTCTTTATAATAATAACCAATATCTTTACATAATGATGCATTATGAACAATAGGCCAACCCATCCAACATAAATCTAAATAGATATAATTTAAATTATTTTCCCATTGATGTGAAACAACTATATTACTATAATTACTCATAAAATCAAGAGTATTATATCTTCCTTCTATAGTTATTTTTCCATCAAAACATAAATCTAAATTTTGAGTTACGCTATTAAATGAATCAATATTAAAATTATTAAGATTATCATTTATACTTCTTCCATGAACATTATTAACATAAACATGTTTAATATTTGCATTTTTTCTATATGCATTTTCACATATTAATAATGAGGGTAATGCCCATTTCATTATACTTATATTGGGTTCAAAAATAGCAATTTTATTTTTTGTATTCTCATTAGGTTTAAATAATAATTCATCGTATGATTTTTTAGTAATAATTTGTATTAATTTTATTGCATTATTAGACCAAACAAATGGAACTTCTATACATTTTTTTCTAAACATTATTTCCCAGTAATGTTGATTCGTATTTGTCATTTGTGGAATTGACCAAATTTCATCGAAACGATTAATGTCATTTTTTTTAATATAATTAATTTGATTACAACGAGTTTTATGTTGATTATATAGAATAGTTTCACTATCAATTATATATGAATTTCCACAACAATAAGATACTACTTTTGTTTTTTGATATTTTAATTGTTTAATCATTGAAATATCTATTTCAAATCCCATTTGTATCACAACATCAAAATCAATGTCAAACGTATTGATTAATTTTATATATTTAAAATCTTCTCTATAAAATGATTCTTTTATAATATTTTCATTAAATGAATGATTTATTATAAAATATACATTATATCCTATATTAATAAATAATTCTGCTAAATATAATACATTTTGTCTTATTCCATTTAAAAAAAAGTTAGTAGTTGTATCTGGAAGATCTAATGTTATTCCAATTGTTGTATTTTTTATTTCTTTTAGTTGTCTGTTTGGTATATCATAATTTGGTTCTATCACTTTATCTACAAAGTAATGATACAATATAGTTTCATCATTACATTCGCTATTATTTTTGAATATAATTGCGTTAAACCTTCGTTTTTATATTTTTCTCTTTTTATTAATATATCTACTATTTCTTTATCAACTACAATATTTCCATCTTTATCTTTTAGTATAATATTTTCATTATATAATTTAATATTGTTTTCTGGATTAAAATAAATATAATTATCTATTATTAAATATAATATTTTTGTTATATGAAAATAATCTAATGTATATGTTAATGGATTTGTTAAATGCATATGTTTTAATGCTTGGTATATAATCTGATTTTTTGGTTCGGCACCGATAAACCCATTAAAAATTGATTTTTCATATATTGAACTTACTGAAAAAAAATTATAATCTTTAATAATATCATCCAAATTTTTATTTAATAATGCATCACTATCCAAAAATACCCCACCATTTAAATATATGTAATAATATCTAAAAAAATCTGTTTTATGTGGTCCTTTTAATTCATTAAATACAGATTCACTATTAGGAAATTCAGTTATAGGATTTTTTTTAATATATTCTATTATTTCTTCATCATTAAAGTGTATATATTCCCAATTATTGCAAAATTTAGTATTCATGTTTATCAAATATTTAGGTAGTTTATTTATAGATATTTGTATTAATATTTTTGGAATTGTCATATAATATTATATAAAATATTATATATTTAAAAAAAAAAATAACTATTATTAAAATTATGAAAGTAATGCTAACCACACATAATTATGTTCATAATTGTTATTAATATATAAATTACATAATCTGTTTTTTTCTAACGTAAAAATATTATTGTTTATATTTTTGTATATTTTAGGTAATAATTGACTGTTAAAAATTAAATTATTTTTATCGGATTTTATATAAACAATATCGCATGAATTATTAATTATTGTATAATTAATAATATTATTATTATTTGAAAATGATTTAATTGATATAGTAGGTAATGTTATTGTTATATTTGTTTTAATACCAGTAACTATATATATATTATTATTATTATTATTATTATTATATGTAATATTTATATCATTCGTAATAAAATTTACATTATTATTATTATTGCTATTTGCGTTTGTATTAATTATAGTATTTTGATTATATTTAGAAATATTACATGTTCTACTATTATAATAATTTGTCATATATTAGATTTATATTTTTGATAAAATTAATATTGTAAAGGTATTGTATGAGTAATCCTAATTATACTACTAATTTTCCTACTATATCAACTAGTGACCCACAGACACAAGTACAATATTTTGTGGGTGGAGATGCAATAACCGTTGCAAATTATGCAAGTTATCAAATTGTACTACTTAATCCGACAGCTATATTAACAGGTATAGGTACACCTAGTAACCCTAGTGACGCAGTACCCCTTCAATATTTATCTAATCAAACAATTTCACTAAATTCACAATTATCATCTCTTTCAAATTCAACTTCAACAGGAATCTCATCGCTTTCTACTGGTGTATCATCGCTATCAACTTCAACTTCAACAGGAATATCATCCCTATCTTCTGGTGTATCATCGCTATCAACAGGACTATCTACAGAAATTTCAATTAGAACATCAACTGTATCATCGCTATCAACTTCAACTTCAACAGCAATTTCATCGGTATTAACCAGTGTATCATCGCTATCATCTTCAACTTCAACAGCAATCTCATCTCTATCTTCTAGTGTAACATCGCTTTCAACTTCAACTTCAACTGGCATTAATAGTTTAAGTAGTAGTATTAATTCACTTTCAACTGGCGTAATATCTCTTTCATCAGGACTATCTACAGAAATTTCAATTAGAACATCAACTGTATCATTGCTATCATCTTCAACTTCAACAGCAATCTCATCGCTTTCTACTGGTGTATCATCGCTATCAACTTCAACTTCAACAGCAATTTCATCGGTATTAACCAGTGTATCATTGCTATCATCTTCAACTTCAACAGCAATTTCATCCCTATCTTCTAGTGTAACATCGCTTTCAACTTCAACTTCAACAGGCATTAATAGTTTAAGTAGTAGTATTAATTCACTTTCAACTGGCGTAATATCTCTTTCATCAGGACTATCTACAGAAATTTCAATTAGAACATCAACTGTATCATTGCTATCATCTTCAACTTCAACAGGAATCTCATCGCTTTCTACTGGTGTATCATCGCTATCAACTTCAACTTCAACAGCAATTTCATCGTTATTAACCAGTGTAACATCTCTTTCAAATTCAACTTCATCAGGAATCTCATCCCTATCTTCTAGTGTATCATCGCTATCAACTTCAACTTCAACAGCAATCACATCCCTATCTTCTGGTGTATCATCGCTATCAACAGGACTATCTACAGAAATTTCAATTAGAACATCAAATGTATCATCGCTATCAACAGGAATAAGTATTTTAACATCATCAGTATATATTGAAAAACTTACACAAGCAACGGTTGTTATAGTACCATTGAACAATACAACTGTACCAAACGGTCAAGAACCAAATTTTTATATTCCATATAGTCTTACAACACCATATAATATTTCAACACTATCAACTAGTCCGTATGTTGATGGTTGGTTTTATAATTGTGCTCAACTTCCATCAAATTATTCTAATATTCAGGCGTCAAATTATATCAATTGGGGTATAACGCCTATGGATTTAAAAGGTAATGTAAATATACCTTTTAATGCAATTACACAAATATATGTATTAATATATTTTCCTGCAGGAACTTATATAGCCGGAAATCTACCATTTATAACATGTAATTGTCTTACTAGTACTACTAATGTTACTGTAAAATATAATTATTCATTAACAAGTTTAGTTGTATCTAATGTGTTTAATTCTGGACAAAATCAAGTGTTTCAATGTGTATTACAACCATCACTCGTTTCTGGAGAAACAATTGCATTTGGTAATACAATTAAGTTAAATTCAACTATAACAGGTTCAATAACGGCTAGTACTACACTAACTAATATTACAATAAATACGTCTGCTCTTCCAACATATGCATCCGCTACTGTTACACCCTCGCCACAAAACTTTATTGTTCAAGATATATTTGTAGAATTGACGAATCAGGGTGGAACTATTTCGAATATGATAAATCAAACAGTTGATTATAAATTTACAGCAGCAAACGTATTAAATAAATATTTGTATCGTGTTGTTAATGATATGGTTTTACAAAATACTAAAAGTACAATGTCTACTGTATATGTACAACCAAATTATTTAATTAATAGTTCACTATCATATATTGGTTAATTATAATTTGAATATTTGTTTTAACAAATGATTTATAATTGTATTATGTGTATTTTTATAATAATTATATCGTTTCATGGTAAATTTATTTTCTATTAAATAAAAAGTAGAGATAATAAATAATAATTATTAATTCATAGGATTTATTTTCCAAAAAAGAAAAAAATTATTAATAACTACTTTTCATTTTCCAAGAAGTAAAATATAAATAATCTATCTTCAAAGAAATATTTTTGATTTTATAGAGAAAAATAATTCATTATATTATAATTATATCACTATTAATAAAATATTTAATAGTGATAATAAAATAATTATTTTATGGATTTTTTTGATTTTTACCACCCCATAATCTGCATTATCTTCTTTATCTGTTGGCTCTTCACTTACCAACCAATAAATTGCACCATCATCTTCATCGTCCAAAATAAAACGATGGTTTCTTTCATCATGAAGATTACTTGGTGTATATGTAAATACTAACATTGAATTTTTTCTCTACAAAAAACCTAAATCTTCACAATCATCATGTTCTTTTAAACAATATCTTCTTCCAACAATTAATTCATTAGATGTTACAGGTATTACATCCGTATCCATTATACAATTATAAATTACCATAAAATATGATACGCCAAATATGCAGGTGAATATTTTTTGGCGTTCTTCCATTTGTGGTTACGATTTAAGAAGTTATTTCTTCTAGTCTTATTTTGATGTTTCAAATAATCTTCGTATCCCAATAACCCAAAATGTATTTTATGACCTGTTTCTGGATCAATCACCATGAACTTTTTATTTTTTCTTGTGGATAAATATAATTTGGCATTTTTTCCAAGAAATTTTCTCGTTTGTCTTTTTGCTTTTGCATAATTAGAATATTTATTTACTTCTTGTAGTGAAGGCATATATATTCTTTGGATAATAAAATTGAAAACCAAATCGTTTCTCTACACAAGTTGAAAAAACAATGTTTACAGAACAAGAAAGAATGGAATTCATTCACAATTTTATTCGTTTTGCATATAATGAAATGCAACACAAAGGTTGGTATAATAACAGAGTTGAATTACGTAAAAAATATAATATTCTAGATTATGATCAATATGAATATTCTATTAATAAACCAGAAGTAACTTTTCCAAATATGCTCTTGAGATATGAAGGAGATTTGGATAAAACATTATCTAATTACTTTTGTCGTGAAATAAAATGGCGTGGATGGATTGATTCATATTATTATGATGTGAATACAAATATTGGATTGGAAGTTATACAAGATAATATTCATTCTTATTGGTTTTTGACTATTGTATTAAAAGATTGGATTGACAAACGTATAAAAAATGGTACTTTGGTTGATGAATTAAAATATATTTTGGATTTACATTTCTGTTTAAAATAAAAATATTATTATATGAAACATTTACACAATCATCATTATACTATCATGTTTTTTATTATGATTATATCAGGATTACTATCAACAATGAATGTATGGGTAGACAAACTAGATGATATACGATTTAGTATCAATGATGCCTATATGATACTACTTATGAGTGGGTGGATGTTTTTATTTATGGGGTTGATTTATCGTGAAACAAATGTTTTTTTTATCGGTTTATTATTGGTCATTGTCAATATATGGTGTATTAGAAATCAATTTCTAATTACAGAAACACAATACAAACTAGGTATGATACCACATCATTCAATGGCAATTCATATGAGTAAAAAATTATTAGAAAAAAATAATAATATATCACCATTTCTTGAAAATATAATAAAAACTCAAGAAAAAGAAATAATTATTTTAAAACAATAAAAATAAAAATTGAAATCTTTTTTATAAAAGTAAATAACCCAAGAAACAGAAAACAGAATGAATATCTCAAAAGAAGTATTTGAACAATTGTGCATTGAATTCATTCAATTTTCATACAATGAAATGCAAACAGAAGGATGGACTGAACGAAGACACCAATATTGCGACCAAAACCATATTGGTCATTACGCGTTTGAACAATTTCAAATGGATACGTTTCCAAACATTATGATGACTGCCTACGATGGAGACATGGACAAGACATTATTTCATTTCTTTAGCAATGAAATCACACGACGCGGATGGTTTTCAAGTTTTTGTATAAAACAAAACCCTGAAATAAGAGAATTGTTCAATGCAGAATCAGTTGAAAATATACAATACATGTCTTGGTGGTTGGGAGTACGATTGACAAGATGGATTTGGGTGGATATGGAAGAGTTTAAGGACGAAGCAGAATCACAATGTGAAAAGATGAGGAGCATTTTGGGATTGGATGTTTGTTTGAAATGAAATGAAATGAAATTGTTTTCTTGTAATTTAATCTTTCTTTTTTCATAAAATAAAATAAATAAAAAATTGAAATCTTTTTTATAAAAATACATAACTCAAGAAACAGAAAAGAATGAATATCTCAAGAGAAAAATTTGAAGAGTTGTGTGTTGGATACATTCAATATGTATACAATGAAATGCAAACGAAAGGATGGATGCAACGAAGAAGTGCATTATTTGCCGAAGAAGGATTTAATGAAGACCAATACGAAGACGAAGACGACGAATGTGAAGAAGAATATGTTGGGACTTTTCAAGATATTATGGTGACAAAATACGACGGAGACATGGACAAGACACTGCAATATTTATTTTGTGAAGGTAGATGGTGGAGTCCTTCAAGACGCCAATGGTTTACGTGTTATGTACTCAACAATTGTGCAGAAGTAAAAGAGACGATGAATCATATGAGAAAATATGAGTTTATTTGGAGATTCAATGACGAATTTACAAGATGGATGTTGGAAGACGACAGTTATCAACACAGTCCTGAAAAGATGGCAAGAGCAACCGAGAAATTTAAGAGCATTTTGGGATTGGATGTTTGTTTGAAATGAATGAATTGTTTCTTGTAATTTAATCTTTCTTTTTCTTTTTTATTTCTCCAAAATATTTTTCTTTTTTATTTCTCCAAAATATTTTTCTTTTTTATTTCTCCAAAATATTTTTCTTTTTTTGATTTCTCCAAAATATTTTTCTTTTTTTGATTTCTCCAAAATATTTTTCTTTTTTTATTTCTCCAAAATATTTTTCTTTTTTTGATTTCTCCAAAATATTAATAAATTGAATTAATAATTATTATAAATTATTTTTTTATTGATACAAAATGGAATATACAAGAGAAAATGTTGAGATATTTGCAAAATTCATTTCTTTTGCCTTTCAAGAAATGAATCAAAATTATTGGTTTAGTAGTAAAAGAAGTCTTTGTAATATTACAAGATGGATGGATGAAACAGAAATGATGACTTTTGATTTTGTATTTAAAAATTATTCTTCTGGGAGTTATGTTTTCGTTATGAAAGAATGGTTTATTCCCTTATTACTCAAAGATAAATGGTTTGACTATTGGATTGAAAAATATTTTCCAGAATGTGAATTAAAAGAAGATGATTTGAAAATATATTTGAATCGTTTGTGGATAGATGATTTGTTGGATATGTTGGGAATGAATGAAATTTCCATGAAATAAATAAGTTAATCAACACTATATATTTTTCATATTAAATTAATTATGAATTCTTTTAAAAAAGAGTGGGAAGAATGGATTGATTATAATATTTCTCTAGGAAATTGTAAAAATATAATGTTTCAAAAATTATTAGATGCAGGATATTCTTATGATTTAATAAAACAAAAATTAAATATTGATTATATGATATCTAATGTTTTACCAGAACATTTAACAAGTAAAATTGCACTAAAAAAAGCAATACGAATAAATTCTGATAAATTAGAAATATATAAAATAGAAAATTTTTTAAATAATGAAGAATGTGAAAAATTAATTCAAATTATTAATTCATCCAAATTAATAGATTCACAAACAATAAATATCAATGAAAATAATGTAGTCAATAGTTTTAGAACAAGTAAAACATGTCATTTTGAATATACAGACTTTATAAATAATATTGATATTAGAATATGTAAAACGATAGGAATAAATAATCGTTTTGCCGAAAAAATGCAGTCACAGAAATATGTAATAGGACAAGAATTTAAATTACATACAGATTATTTTGATAATGAAATTTTATTAAAGAGTGATACGATTCAAAGTCAACGAACATGGACTTTTATGGTATATTTAAATGATATGCCAGACGAATCCTCTGGTGGACATACTTCTTTTCCTTATGCATATTTATCTTTTCAACCGAAAAGAGGAATGGCAGTTGTTTGGAATAATTTAAATAATGGTTCTGTAAATTATTTTTCTTCTCATCATGGAATGCCTATTTTAAAAGGAGAAAAATATATTATAACAAAATGGTTCAGAGAAAAAGAAACAGAATTTTCTATACCAAATCAAGTATGTGAGCATAATTTTTTACCAATTTTTCATAATATTGGCTTTGAAAAGAAGAAGATAAAATTAGAATGTATTGATAAAATAAAAGAATGGATGAATAATAATACAAATAAATTCGTAAAAGAAATTTTAACTAAGAGCGAAGTAGAGAAAAATATAAATAGTAATATATTACAATTTAATACTGCTCCTATTGAATTACAAGAATTATTTAAAAATCAAATGTCTCTATTATTAACCGAATGGATTGATTATAAAACGAATTTAAATTATGTTTGTACATATGGAATAAGAGAATATTTAAAAGGAACGGTTTTGGCAAACCATTATGATAAAAAAGAAAGCCATGTGATTAGTGCAATGATTCATTTAGATGATAAAAGTGAAAAGTCATGGCCATTATATATTGAAGACCATAACTTTCGTCCTCACGAAATAACTATGGAGTATGGAGATGTTGTTTTTTATGAATCTACTACTTGTTTACACGGAAGACCAACGCCATTTGACGGTGATTATTATAGAAATATGTATATTTATTTTAAACCAGAACAATGGGTTGAATATATAAGAGAAAAAATATAAATATATTAAATAAACCATATATATTATTTAAATGCAAGAACAAGACGAATCAATTATTGTAAATGACCCAACTATTATTTCTTTTTATAAATCCAATCCTAATTTGGATTTTATTGCAATGAATCATATTTTTATTGATATTTTAAAAAGTCTTTCTACGAATCTATCTTCTACGATTACTTCTACCATTAATTCAAAGATTTTCAATTTGGTAACAGATATTCATTCCAATTTGAAAACAGACATTATATTAAAACTTCATGAATTCAAGAAGGAATATATAGAAGATGTCAAATCTATCTTATCAAATAATACTCTCTCTACTCACGAAAAAATAAATAATATTATTGAAAGAAATAATGATTCATTGCTTGCCAAAACAACATTAATTGTAAATGATGTGATTCCAAAAAGTCATGATAAAAATTATATTCAAATAGAGAATTGTATCAAAGGGTTTTGTCAAACAATTACTCAAGATACTTCAAAACTACTAGACATGTCAAGTAAAGATGATACTAAAATTCAATCGGTTGTTGAAAATATAGAGACAAAAATGAATCATTTGTTTTCTACGATTCAACAACCTATTTTTTCTTATATTAAATCAAGCGAAGATAGAACTAGTACAGGATTGGGACAGATTAAAGAATTCTTGTCTAGTCAAAATCATTCTCAACAATTGTTACATACAGAATTGAATGAATTTTTGAATAAATATAAAAATAATTCTAGTTCCAAAGGAAATATATCAGAATCCGAGTTATATTTTATGCTTCAATCATTGATGCCGAGTGATGAAATTATTAGAGTTGGAACAGATACTGCAACGTGTGATTTTAGAGTGAATCGTATTGATAAAACAAAACCAACGATTCTCTTTGAAAATAAAGATTATACACGTTCTGTAAATACAGACGAAGTAAAAAAGTTTGAGCGAGATTTACAACTTCAAAAATCACATGGTATTTTTCTTTCTCAAAAAAGTCCAATTACTTATAAACATAATTTTCAAATTGATATTATTAATGGTTTGATTCATCTCTATATTCCCAATGCCGAATATGATACAGAAAAATTAAGAGTGGCAATTGATATTGTTGATAATCTATCTTTTAGATTAGAAAGCATTTCCAACACAACAGAAGAAGACATTCCTATTTCAAAAGAAGATATTGATGAAATTCTTGAAGAATATAAATTATTCACAAATCAAAAATTACAAATGATGGAATTAATTAAAACAATTACGAAACAATTAAATGATAAAATGGAAGAAATACAATTGCCAAAATTAACGAAATTATTTATTAAAATAGGTAGATTAGAAAATGATAATGAATTTAAATGTACATTTTGTAATAATTATTCTGGAAAAAATAAAGCAAGTTTGGGAGCACACATGAGAAATTGTAAAATGAATCCAAAAAATATCCAAGAAGTAGAGAATGTAATTATATCTGATGAAGAAAAAGAAAAAGAAATAGAACCAAAAAAAAGCAAAAGAAATAAAAAGTAATAATTTTTTGATATTTGATTATATATTTTATAAAAAATATATAATCTTTTCATATATTTTTAGTTTTCAAAAATATCATATACATATAAAAAAATTGAAATCTTTTTTACAAATAAATGATGTGATATAGATACGAAAACGAAACAATGGTCAACGTTACCCTTGAAGAATCAATTGAAATCATTTACGGATTCATGAAATATGCCTTTGACGAAATGTCAAGTGACGAGAATTGGGGAATACGAAGAAATGAATTGCTTGAACGAGAAAACATTGATACAGACGAAGAAGACATTACTCTTTACACTTTTCAAGAAATGTGTGAGCTTTATCACGAAGGAGACACGGATGTTGGATTAACCATGATTTTCATTCGTGAAATCACATCAAAAATGGGATGGAAATGGCTTGAAGCGTGGGTATACGAAAATTATCCTGCTTTGGATACAAGAGCGGATGGTATTATTTGCTGGGATATGTGGGGAGCTATGGAGCAGATTTTGGACCACGATGAAGAAGAATTGGTGTTTCAGTTGAAGGAACTTCTTGGATTGAATTTGTGTTTGAAATGAATGAATTGTTTTCTGTAATTTAATCTTTCTTTTTTCTCTATTCACTATAAAATTGAAGTTTTATTTATAAAATAGTGTAATGTATTTTTACTACAAATGAACTTTATTAGCGAAGAAGAACAACAAGAATTGATTTATGGATTTATTCGTTTTGCATATGAGGAAATGCAAACGGATGGATGGATTTCAAGAAGGAATGAATTTAGATTACGTCATCACATGACCGATACGGATATTGATGGAGAAATTATACTTTCTTTTCCAGAGACAATGAACAAGATTTACAATGGAGATTTGAATATGACATTGGAACGTTTCTTTTGTCACGAAATTTCTTCATTTGGATGGTTTGACGCTTACTGTTTTCATCAAAGACCTGATTTGGATACGCGTGATAAAGGACAATATTTTTATTATTGGAAATTTAACCAAATATTATACAAATGGATTGATACCGAACATAAGATTGGAGAATATGTGGTTGGAATAAGTGAGATGTTGATAGATATTTTGGAATTGGATTTCTGTTTGAAATAAAATTGTTTTCTGTAATTTAATTATTCTTTTTAATAAAAAATTGAAATCTTTTTTTTACAAAATAGAAAATGTAACTTTTGCAACAATGGCATTTACTACTGAAGAGGAAAAAAGAGAAATGATTTATGGATTTATTCGTTTTGCATATAGCGAAATGCAAACCGATGGATGGGCATTAAGAAGGAATGATTATCGTTTACAACAACACATGGCAGATCCAGAGATTGACAACAGAAATCAAGAATCTTTTCAAGAAACAATGGAAAAAAGATATGATGGCGATTTGGACAAGACATTGATTCATTTCTTTTGCAATGAAATTGAATCACTTGGATGGTTTGATTCATATTGTTTTGAACAAAGACCTGAAATGGATACACGCGACGAAGATTATTATTATTATTGGCAATTTGATGAAATACTTTATGATTGGATTGATTCCGAACATAAAATTGGAGATGTTCAAGTGGATGTGGTTGGAATGTTGAAAGATATTTTGGATTTGGATTTCTGTTTGAAATGAATTGTTTTTCTTGTAACTTAATTATCTTCTTTTTTTTTAATATAAAATTGAAATCGTTTTTATAAATGAAATAATTGTTACAAATAAAAACGCACGATGGACGAATACGAATTGAAAAATATATTTATTAATTTTATTCAATTTGTTCATGAAGAACTTCAAACACATGGATGGAGAAACAGAATGGATATTCTTCTTGGAGAACGACTTACAGATATGAATGGATACCGAACGAACAAGACATTTCAAGAAATAGTAAAAGAAGAAGATGGAGATATTGAATGGGTAATGATTATCATTTTCAAGGAAATTGCCTTAGAAGAATATTGGTTTAAGTGTTGGTTTGAACGAATGTATCCAGAAAGAGAATGGACATGGGATTTAAGAGACATGTTTCGTTCATTTCTGTATTCTTTGAGTTTTGAGAGTTTGATGGAAATTGTAGAGAATGAATTTTGCATGAAATGAATTTTGCATGATTTAATTAAAATGTTTAATTCCTTATAAATATAATAATGTATTGTAATAATATTTATAATGAATCAATATTATGTATATCTTCTTGAATCATCTAATGGTTCAACTTATGTTGGAGCAACCATTGATTTGAATAGAAGATTAAGACAACATAATGGAATTATAAAAGGAGGTGCAAAAAGAACAACAGGAATAGTGAATAAAGGAGAAAGTTGGAAAAGACATTGTTATGTTTCTGGATTTCCAGATTGGAAATCTGCCTTACAATTTGAATGGAGATGGAAACAATTATCTAGAAAAATAAAATCAAATAAAATATTACCTATTGAAAGAAGAATTCATGCATTGAATCAATTATTATTATTGGAAAAATCAACAAGTAATGCAATTCCATTTGAAGAATGGGAAACAAAACCTGTTGTCTTTTATGAAAAAGAAGAGAATATAAATGAAGAAAATAATATTATATCATAATATGAGTTCAAAAACAAATATGGATATAAATGCATATAATATTATTCTTTTTATTGGATTGGGTGTTGGATTTGGTAGTTCATTAAAAAGTTTAATTGATAGTTTTGTATTTAATACATTAGAACCATTAATTTTATTATCATTACCAACGAGTAAAAATTCAACACGAAGTACGCAATTGATTCATTTTGTATCTAATATTATTTCATTTATAATCATTATATTAATTATATTATACACAATAAAAAATTATTAATATAATAAAATATAAATTAAAAATATGATTTGATTTATAAATATGTATTTTTTATTCATATTTATATTTACTACAAGTATAGGAATTCAATCATTGAATTGTCGTTATTTTAATAAATATGTCTTGTGTAAACCAAGAAATGATATAATAATGTGTTCTCCTTTTCATGATCCAAATAATTTATTATATAGAAAATATCCATTGTCAAAGAATTTTTATGAATTACAATTAAAAAGATTAAATTCAAAAAATATTTCTCTACAATTGGAAGAAATAAATAAAGAAGAATCAAATAAAGAAGGTTTTGATATTGATGATTTTGATATTTTAGAAAAGGAAATATTAAATAAAAAGAATCCAAAATTTCATAGAAAAAGGAAAATTCAACCTGAATTCACAATTTATTTAAATAAACAAATGTTTGATTTGCCACAAGAAGATGATGATGATGTGTATCCAAAAAATCCTCCTCATAAAATGCAAAATGAATTTAAAAAGGGGAAAAAATCAGAAAATTTTGAAGTGATTACATCTTATCCAGTTACGTTTAAAGATATTGGTGGTTACGACCATATTAAAGAAGAGTTGATGCAATGTATTGATATTTTAAAAAATTATAAAGTGTATGAAAAATACAATGTTAGAACGCCAAAAGGATTGATTTTTGAAGGACCGCCAGGAAATGGAAAAACATTACTTGCCAAAGGATTTGCAGGGGAAGCGAAAGTGAATTTTATTTCAGTAAGTGGTTCTCAATTCCAAGAAAAATATATTGGAGTAGGTTCTTCAAGAATTCGTGAATTATTTCAATTGGCAAGCAAAAATATTCCTTGTATTATTTTTATAGATGAGATAGATGCAATTGGAAGAACCAGGTCTACTGATGGTGAATCTTCTTCTTCTGAAAGAGATAATACATTAAATGAGTTGTTGGTTGCATTGGATGGTTTTAAAAACACAAATGGTGTATTTATTATTGGAGCAACAAATAGATTGGATTTATTAGATCCTGCTCTTATTCGTCCAGGAAGAATAGACAAGTCTATATATATTGGTCTTCCTAATTCCATTACTAGAGAATTTATTATTAAAATTCATTTGAAAGGGAAACCATTTGACGAAACAACTGTTAATGTGGTTGATTTAGTAGATTTGACAAAAGGTCTTTCAGGTGCTCAAATAGAGAATTTGTTAAATGAGGCAATGTTACTTGCATTAAGAAATAAAAAAACACGTATGGATTATACAGATATAGATACAATTATGAATCGTTTATTGGCAGGATGGCAATCCTCTAATCATGAATTTACGGATTCAATGATTAATCATATTTCTGTTCATGAAATGGGACATGTGATTGTAGGATTGTCGTGTGAATATCATTCCAAAGTAAAAAAGGTGGCAATTAATTTGGCATCACCCAAATCTCCTGCTTATACAGTGTTTGAAGGCGAAGAAGCCACTATATATACAAAACAATCCTTATTTGAACATTTAATGATATTATTGGCAGGTAGAATTGCCGAATATGAAATATTTGGGAGTTCGTTTGTTTCAACAGGGGCATCTAATGATTTTGAAGAAGCAATTAAATTGGCAGAAAAAATGGTAATGTATTATGGAATGGGAAAATCAACATTGTATCCACAATTGAGCGAAACATATAAAACAATGATTGATAAAGATGTATTTGATTTGATTAATGAAGCGTATCATAATGCCGAATTTATTATTAGAAATTCAAAAAAGTTTATTATGGATGGAGCATCTCTACTTGTAGAGAAAAAAGTATTGACTTTAGAAGAATTGTATACAATATATTATAAATCTCAATAATATATATGCAGACAACAAGAAGAAAACATTCTTCTAGACGTAGATATTCAACCAAAAGTTCTCGTACGAAAACAACACATATACAAAAAATTGCAGAAGACCCAAAAGCAAGAACAATGGATGGATTAAATCATTGGTATGTTCATGTATTTAAACATTTTGGATGGATGGTTTTAGAAAAATCAAGAGGAAACCAAATCAAAATAGAATCATATAAAGATACAGTGAATCGTTTGATTCAATCCTTAGAGTTTAAATTAAAAGAAATTCATGAAAAGGATAAAAAAGAAGATTTATTAATAATGATTCGTAATGTTAAAATATTAAAAAAGACGATTGAAAAAGAGATATAAATTAATATTTTCTATTTTTTCTCGTTTTATTATTGGAAATATATAATCTTTTTTTAATAAAATTATATATTTCTTTTTTTTCGTTTAATAAAAGATCTATTTTATTTTTGAAAAAAGGACGGAATTGATTTTTCATTTTGATTAAATCATTTATACATACCCATTTTATTTCCGATTTTTCAAAAATTTTAGAAGTTTTTAAAATGTCTTCATCTAACTTTTTCTCTAGAAATTTATAATTATTATTATAATAAAATGGTAATTGAGAATCAAATGGTAATGCAAAAAGAAACATTTTATATTTTGGGTCATTTTGAATAATAAATGTTCCTTTAGATAAAAGTTTTTTCAATTCATGTTTATCTCCTAAAAATCCAGTCAATTCTTCAGAACCTTCTCTTAGAGCAGTTTCCATAAATGTTTCATTATTATCAGTTCCGCCTCCAAAATCAGACCAACCTGGTGTATCGGCATACTTGTTTTCTTTACCGAATAAGAAATATAATTTTCCGTTATAAATAGTTGTTGGCAAAATTCCTGCTCCCATTTTATATTCTGTGAATTTAAAAATTTAAAATAATTGAATGAATTAATATATGCCGCGTATACAAAATCCTCATACAATACAAAAATTATTAGTACAACAACCACAACAACCTCCAACATCATCAGTACCCAAAACAAGAGAAGAGTTAATTCAACAATTGTTAAGTGAAGTAGATACAGCGTCGGAAAGTGATAAAGAAAAAATAAACAAACAACTAAATGAAATATTGGATGATACTAATACTGGTGAGACTACTGGTGAGACTACTGGTGAGACTACTGGTGAGACTACTAGTGAAATATCAATAGAATCATTAGAAAAAGAATACGCTAATTTAAATAAATCCCATGAAGAAACATTTAAAAAATATGATGCACCTGATGCAAATACACAACAAATATATGAGGAATTAACCAGAATTGACCAAAAAATGGTACTTATAAGAGCTACAATAAATATTATAGAAAATAAAAAGTCTGGTCTTTCCATTGCATTATTTCAAAATCCACAAAATAATTGTTGGATAAATAGTGTATTACAATTATTAGTAAGAATTAAAGAGTTTAAGGACCTTATACTTACTATACCAATACAGGATACTACTAATAGTACTTCATATATAACATATAATGATGATGTAGAACCAAAACAACAACAAATATATACTGATGGGTTGATATCTTTACATGAAATATTTGTTCTTATGGATAAATCCTCTCTCAATACAAATCCACAAGAAAAAATTATTCAAGAGTATGCATTAATAGATAATATTAAAAAAATGATTATTTGGGATCATAGTCATGTATCATTAAATGAACAACGCGAATCTACTGATAATATACGATTAATATTAACACTTTTTTCGTTACTATTTACAATTAATATAAACCCTGATATAAAAGAAACTGTTATGAAACCATCTATTATAATTAATAAGGAAGAAATATATAAAACATTTGTATCTAATATCATTCAACCAAGCATTGCATGTGAAGGTATAAATAGTCCATTAACATTGGGGTATTCGTTTGACTCTCATATTACTTTACCATTACATAGAATAACTTCACAACCACAACAAATATTATCTATTAATGACAATCCACAACTATATAATTTATATATTTATAATGAGAACAAATATTTAATTATACTATATAACATTATTAATTATAAAGAAATATCTTACGAACTTAATTTTAATCATTATATATTTGAAAAAGAACCTCCAGACAGTACTGACGATAAATATGACTATATAATAAAAAATAATAAACGCAAAGTCAATGCAACATATAAGTTAATATGTTCATTAGAACAATCTGGCAAAAGACTGACCGCGAGTGGTGGGTATGAAGCAAATAGTGGTCATTGGGTTACGCATTTATATGATAATAAAGAATGTATTCGTACAATATCGGATTCTAAGGATGAGGCGTGTGATGTAAAAACAACATTACCTGATATATTTTTATATGAATTAGTTGGAAAACATGATGTTACACATGTTGATGATACTGATGAACAAATAAAAAACGATTATTTAATAAATTATATTAAGCATAGAAGCAAAGAGTTAATTGAAGGAGTAATTAAAAGTAAAAAGGCCAAAGAATCAAATATAGCTGAATATAAGGTTACTCTTACTTCTGAAGAAAATGAGGAGGTTGACAAAATATCAACAGAAAAAGCAGATGCCTTGATAAAACAATTACGAAGTACAGGTGTATTATCACCAGTACAAGAAGACGACACAACACCACAAAAAGTCGACGCAAAAATAGAAGAATTAATTGAAAAAAGTGATAAATTCTATAAAAAATTTCCTCAACCACACAAGGATATGGCTATGGATATGTACAGTGATAATGGTACACTATTGTGGAACCGTCATACAATAGGAAATACGGTTAAAACTTATAGTGAAAATGTATTACCAAATACACCACAAACCCTCTATGAATATAATCAAAATATAATAAAATTTATGGATAATACTGTTCCAATTATACATGAAAAGGTAATAACATTATTTGAAGATTTTATTAAATATGTAAAAGGTGATGGTGCAAATCCACTTAATAAACTTTATCTAGATGAACAAATGGATGTTGGCAAATTAATAAAGAGATTATTAGAAAAGCGTCCTGTTGTGTGTTATAATCCTAATGATAGTGAGTACTTGGATAGAGATGATAGAAAAACAACTGCAATAACCAACAACAATAATGTTAAAGAATATATTAATTATCAAGAACGAATGCTTTCTTCATTTATATCTGTTTCCGTACCTAGTTATTTTATAAATGATGGAAATAGGGAGAATGCAGGGGTCATCGGAAACTATGGTGATTATGAACCATATGGCGTGTATGTTGCATCAGTAGGGTCACGCTTTGAAGATAAAAATAAAAATGAATATCCGTTTATGGTTGCAACAGCGGATGATGTTAAGGACAGTGAATATAATAAATTTATTAATAATACAAAATTTCAAGAAATATGGACAACATTTTATGGTACACCAATAAAAAAATATAATGAACTTCCTGGTAATGAATCGGTAAAATTTAACGTTGATATTTTTAAAAAAAGGACAAAAATGATAATTATTCCATTTTTAATGAATGCAAGTGAAAGTTTAAATTTATTTTCTGGTAAAAAAAGTGTATGTGTTGTGGCAGCAGGGTTAGGAATTGGGTATTGGGGTAACATTGTAGGTATTAAATACTCAACAGTTTTAATCACACAATATTTAATAGAATCATATATTGAAGTATTAGAAGATGAAAATAATATATTATTATTTCCTAATATAAGTAGAATAATATTATCATTTATTAATTTAGGACATAGTAACGCGACGCTTGCAAAAAATATAAGAGGTATAATAACTCAAAACAAATCTCAGAGTATTTTAAATAAAAGTAAACGCATTACTTCTCATAAGAAAGGGATATTAATATCAGGAGCGACTGGGTTGGATCCATTTTATACCCCCTTTAAAAAATTAAAAAATGATGAATTAGTAGTTGCTCAATACGCATGGGATGGTAATTCATATCCAGGAAACGAATATTGGCAAGGAAACCTTACTGCAACAGGTGATCCAGCGGCCGCGTGTTGTTCACTCATTACTGATTTACAAAATCCAGAAGTGAATACAGCATTTATAACAAGACATAAAGTTTATCCTACTAAAGAACAACAAGAACAAGTTAATGAAGCGGCAAGAAGAAAAACAGAAGAAACAGAGAGGAAAAAAAAAGAAGCAGCTGCAGATGCTGCAGAAGAAGATGCCAAATTAGCAGCAGCAGAGGCAAAAAGAAAAGCTGACGCAGCAAGAAAAAAAGCAGAAGATGATGCAGCAAGAAAAAAAGCAGA
>Ga0214923_10002453_pt1 | contig 24672 bp, 23 predicted proteins | sample LL1510_MetaG_FD_177993 | JGI IMG/M metagenome (GOLD analysis project Ga0214923, IMG submission 177993) | Freshwater microbial communities from Lake Lanier, Atlanta, Georgia, United States - LL-1510 | ecosystem: Environmental > Aquatic > Freshwater > Lake | place: USA: Georgia | collected...
GGGCGGGCGGGACGGAGGAGGGGGATTCTAAGGCTGGCGGGGGCTCACTTTTTTTTTATCTGTTTCGGGGCCGGAAAACACCTCGGCATCGGGATATTTTTTCACCAAGTCCCTGGCTCGTTGGTCGGCCGGCTTCGGTTGGGATTGGGGCCAGTGCAGGAGCCCGCGGTCCCTGAGGTAAAGGAGCCCGCCCACGAGGATGAGAGCCGTCCCTATAATCCAAACAAAACTGTCCCCGGCTTTTCTTCGACGGGCCATGGAGATTAGTAAACGTCCTTGAGATATCGCTTTTCGGTTTTCGCGAGTGTGACGGAGACGTATTCCTCAGCCTGTTCGGGGGTTTTGCCCCCATGCCGGGCCGCGATCTCCACCAAGGCAGCGTGAACGTCCTTAGCCATGCGTTTGGCGTCCCCGCAGACGTAAAAATAGGCTCCCTTCTCCAGCCACTTCCATAACTCGGCTCCTTCTTCCTGCATGCGGTGCTGCACATATATTTTTGCGGCCTGATCCCGGGAGAAGGCGGTGGATAGCTTGTGGAGCCGGCCTGTTTTTTGGGCGGCGTTGAATTCGTCTCCGTAAAGAAAGTCCGTGGCGGCGTGCTGATCCCCAAAAAACAGCCAGTTTCGGCCGGAGTGCCCGTGTTTCTGCCGATGCTGCAGGAAAGCGCGAAAGGGGGCTATCCCGGTGCCCGGCCCAACCATGATGATGTCACGGTCCGGCGGCGGGAGGTGGAAGTGGCGCGTGGGCTGAACGTAGACGGGAACGGAGTTTTGGGCGGCCAACCGGGCCAGATAACCGGAGGCCAATCCCTGTTTGGGGCGACCATGGGTGGTGTATTGAACCACGGCTACGGTGAGGTGGACATGGCCAGCCTCATGATCGGGCGAGGAGGCGATGGAGTAGAGGCGGGGTGCGATTTTATTGAGGAGGTTGGGTATTTCCGCCGGGTCGAACTTGGTCCCTGGGGCGTCCAAGAGCACGTCCACGACATCCCGATCAAAGACGTATTCGTCGAGTTTCTTTTCATCGGCACAAATGGATTGCAACTTGTCCCGGGCCGGGCCGTGAGCTTTCTCCGCGACGGCCTTGACGAATTTCTTGCCCGCACGGTTGAGGATGAGGGTGGAGGCGACGGTCTCTTTCAGGCTGGCGTCACCGGCGAGGCCAAGTTTTTCGAGGAACTCCTGCACAAGCCCATCGGGATTGCGTGGGAGGACTCCCAGCGAATCACCGCAAACGTACGTGGGGCCGTGGGAGCCCAGTTCGATCGAAATATGTCGGGTATCCTTGGAGGATCCCTTTTGGTTGAGCCCCCTGTTTTCCTTTAGTTTTGCGGAATAGGGCTGGTTCCGATTGTAAGGAGAGACAGCTGGCTTGGCGGCAACGGCGGGTTCGGACATGGGAGATTAGGCGTTATCGTTTCCGATCGATCCAGTCGGGCAGATGTCGAGAGCACGCTGGGCGGCATCGAGTTCTTCCGGGGTCTCGGGCTGCTTGAAAAAATAAACGTAGGTCTGATCCTCGTTGTACTTGAGAAGCTTGGGAGCCTCCTCCAGGCAGACATGGCAGGGGGTGCAGCTATCATCCACGTACCATTTCCCAGGCACGTTTTCTTTGAGGATGCGGGTTTTGTCAGCCATTTCGTGGGAGAATATAGAATTTCAGGCTTTGGGCAATCCTTAGGAGGCTTCAGGCTGCAGGCTAGAGGAATGGGCTGTGGCCAACACCCCATAGGCTGCTGCCGAGCCAAGTGCCCGGGGCGGGGGTCGAACCCGCACGGGGATTTCTCCCCAAGGGATTTTAAGTCCCTTGTGTCTGCCATTCCACCACCCGGGCTGGAATTCTTCCATGATGCGAAGGTTTGGTGGGCGGGAAAGTCGGATGAGGGCTGTCGACCTTACGAAGCAGCGATCGTTTTTTTTAAGCCGGAGGCCAGCGGAAAGCGGGGCATCCAGCCTGTGGCCTGAAGGCGTTCGATCGAGGCGGAGGAATATCGAATATCCGCCTCGCGGGCTGGCAGATGCTCGATCGGGGATTTGGATCCGGTCACGGAGAGAATGGTTTGGGCGAGTTCTAGAATAGAAACCGAGTGCCCGGAGGCGACATTGTAGACCCCGTGGCAGGGGGAATGGGTCGCCACGTGAGTCAAAGCCGCGGCGACGTCCTCGACATAAACGAAATCCCGCGTTTGTCGGCCATCCCCGTGGATCGGAAGGGCGGAGCCTGCCAAGGCGGCTTGGAGAAGCTTGGGAACAGCCGCGGCGTACGGACCTTGGGGATCCTGCCGAGGTCCGTACACGTTAAAAAACCGGAGGGCGACAGCGGACAAAGGGGCCGAGGAGCAAAGTTTTTCTCCCTCCCATTTGGATTCGGCGTAGGGGCTGAGAGGGGTGGCCGGGAGGTCTTCCCGTTTGGGCATCGTCGGATCGTTGCCATAGACGGCGCAGGAGCTGGCCAGAACCACGCGGGTGACGCCGGCACGGGCCGCAGCTTCCAGAACCAATTGAGTTCCCGCCACGTTGATTTGCCGGCAAAGATCGGGTTTTTGCACGGACTCAGGAACACTGACCATGGCGGCCAGATGAAAGACATGGGTCACTCCATGCATGGCTTGGTCCCATTTCTCCGTTTCAAGAATCGATCCTTGGATCAGGCGACAGGGAGTGCTTTGAAGATTGCTCTTTCGGCCGGTGGTCAGATTATCCAGAACCGTGACTTCTCCCAGGGGGGCAAGTCGTCGAACCAGATGACTCCCGATAAAACCCGCTCCTCCTGTGACGAGAAATTTCATGCAGGGTCAATCTCCCCCAAATGGCGTGGCTTGAAAAGGCTGGTAAATAGAGTTGAGGAGGCGGGTTGGATTGGGCAAAATCAACCGATGAGAGACTTACGGTATTGGCTCTTGCTGGTGGGATTTGTCTCGGGACTGGGTTTGGCGGGTTGTGGAAAAAAAGGGGGGAGCGCCAGCCCCAGTTCTGGCTCGGAGGAAAAGAAAGAGAGTAAGGAGGGTGTCCCTGGGGCTTCGTCCTCGTCGGAAGATCCGGAGGAAAAATACAAGGTGGCGTACGTGCGCTCGGCCCAAGCCTTCTCGAGGAATGATTTGGAGGGGGCGATCAAGTATTTGGATGTTGCCGATCAGGCCAAACCCAATCAGGCCAACAATGCCAATCTGCGTGGAGCCATTTACACCCGCCAAAGGGATTGGGTGAAGGCGGAGGCGGCCTTCCGTGATTCCCTCCGACTGCAACCGGACATGCCCATGGCCCAATTCAACCTCGGGGAAGTCCTGTTTTTGAACAACAAATACACGGAGGCCCGGGAACGTTTTCAGATATTCGTCAACAGCCAACCCAAGAACGACCTGGGCTTATACAAGATTTACCTCTGCGACCTGCTTGGGGGAAATCAGGCGAAGGCCAACGAATTTCTTTCGCATTTGGAGCCCAACCCCAACAGTCCCCTTTACTATTTTGCCAAAGCAGCCGAAGCATTTGCCAAGCAGGATAAGGCAGGGGGCATGGAGTATGTTGGGTCGGCTTATCGCATCTATCCTCCGGATGCCAATGCGACTTTTGCTGATTCCTTGGTGGAAAAAGGCTATTTAAGCGGGGAACAGGCGCAACCCATCCCGGAAGAGGATAAAAAAATCAAAACCGATGAATTGAAGACCCTGCTGCCCGGAGTGAAAAAGTAGGCGGACGTCGTTTCGCCGATCTGGTTTTTCTTCACTCCCCTGCGTTTTCTCTGGCTTCGATTTGCTGTATCGCCCAAGCCGCATGCTCCTGAATCACGGGGTCTGACTCCTCTGTGATTTTCCGCAGGCTCGGTAAGTCCCCGGAAGTGCCCACGTTGCCCAGAACGACGCAAAGGTTTCGAATCCAACGATTCCGTTTCAGCCGGAAAATGGGGGTTCCGCGAAACTCCCGCCGAAATCTGGCGTCGTCCCAGGACAACATTTCCGCGAGATCGGGGCGGGGGACGGGTTGCAATCGAATTTCCCGAGATTGCCGGGCGTGGCGATTCCAAGGGCAGACTTCGAGACACTCGTCGCAACCAAAGATTCGATCCCCGATAAGGGGGCGAAACTCCAAGGGAATAGAGCCGGGATGTTCGATGGTGAGGTAAGCCAAGCATCGGCGCGCGTCCAAAACATAGGGTTGTGGGAAGGCTTGGGTCGGGCAGGCATCCAAGCAACGAGTACAGGTACCGCAATGATCCTTGGTGGGGGAGTCCGGAGGAATCTCGAGATCAGTCAGAAGACAACCCAACAACAGCCAGGGGCCATGCTCGGTATGGATCAAGAGGGTGTTTTTGCCCTGCCACCCAAGACCGGCCAGGGCGGCAACGGGTTTTTCCATCACCGGTGAAGAGTCGACCGTGATCCGATATTTTCCACCCCAGAGCACAATTGTTTTTTGGGCGAGGCTTTCCAGACGATCCCGAAGGACCTCGTGATAGTCTTCTCCTTGGGCATAGGCGGCAATTCGTCCTCTGGTAAGGGGTGGGGAGGATTGACGGCTGGAAATTCCGGCGACCAAGATGGTTCGGGCTGAGCTGTCGTAGGCGGTTGGATCCATGCGAATCCAAGGGGCTTGGGTCATCCACTTCATCTCCCCGTGGTAGGAGAGCCTGAGCCATTCGGACAGATGCCGACCTTGGGGCGGTGTTTCTGCCCGGGTGATTCCGATGGCATCAAAACCCAGGTCGCGGGCCGTCTCTTTCAGCAGGGCGGAGCGGTCCATGGCCTCAGGATTCGGCATTTAACTTATCAAGAATCCTTTGGGCCACTCGTTCCGGGGAGTCCTGACCGATATCCAGTTGGATTTCACTCTCCTGATACCAGATTTCCCGTTGGGCAAGCTGGTCGGCAAGAGTGGTTGGTAGCGGGCCTTGGGTCAGCAGGGGGCGGTCCATTTTGTGTCTGAGCCTCTCCTCCAGAATTTTCAGCGGAACACGAAGGTAGATTCGGGTACCGTTTCTTTGCATGACCCTCCGGTTGCCGGCTTCCAAAACCGCACCCCCTCCACATGCGACCACCGCGGGGCTTTGTTTTTCCATTTCGCCAATCGCCTCCGTCTCCCTTTTGCGAAAACCGGCCTCGCCCTCGATGGCAAAGATTTCGGGGATGGGGCGTTGCGCTTTCCGGGTGACCAATTCATCCGTGTCGTAAAAAGGGAGGTTGAGTTGTCGGGCCAAAACCGGACCCAGGGTGCTTTTCCCTGAGCCCGACAGACCCAAGAGCCAAAGATGACCGGGTTTTCTCATCTCCCCCAGTTTGGCAGGCTTCGGGGTTTGACGCTAGGCAGGGGATATTCCCGAGCTTGGGTAAAAGGAGTTTTTCGGGCAATATAGGGTCATGGGAAATACCTTTGGGCATTTGTATCGGGTGACCACGTGGGGCGAATCCCACGGGGGTGGGGTGGGGGCCGTAATCGATGGGTGCCCTCCCCAGGTCCCGCTCGCCGAAAAGGATCTGCAGCCGGATTTGGACCGGAGACGTCCGGGCCAAAGCAAAATTGTGACTCCCCGAAAAGAGGCGGATCGGTGTGAGATTCTATCCGGGGTGTTTGGAGGAAAGACCCTGGGAACTCCGATTTCTGTTTGGGTGAAAAACCAGGATGCGCGCCCAGAGGCCTATCGTGAAATGGAGAATTTGTATCGTCCCAGCCATGCCGATTACACCTATCAGGCCAAATACGGCATCCGGAATTGGCAGGGCGGAGGCAGGACGTCGGCCCGTGAAACGATTGGCCGGGTCATCGGCGGGTCGATCGCGAAAAAGATGTTTGGCGAATTCGTTCCCCGACTCTCGGTGACGGCCTTTGTCCGTCAGGTGGGCAGTGTGGTGGCTCGCATCGAGGCCGGCCGGGTTGAGGCTAAAGAAGTGGAGGCCAATCCCGTCCGGTGGCCTGATGCCAGGGAGGCGAATCAATTGGTTCGCCTGATTGAAAGAGTGCGCTCGGAGGGGGATTCCTTGGGGGGGGTGGTGGAGTGTGTTGTGCGGGGGTGTCCGGTGGGGTTGGGTGAGCCGGTCTTTGACCGGTTGGAGGCTGATTTGGCCAAGGCCATGCTGAGCCTGCCGGCGAGCAAGGGGTTTGAAATTGGCTCCGGTTTTGCCGGGGTGCGAATGCGTGGTTCGGAACACAACGACGAGTTCTACATGGACGGCAAGAGGGTGCGCACGCGCACCAACCGAAGTGGCGGGGTTCAGGGTGGGATCAGCAATGGTGAAGACATCATCTTCCGGGTTGCTTTCAAGCCGGTGGCCACCATCGCGAAATTCCAGAAGACGGTTGGGATGCAAGGCAAGAACGCGGGGTTAAAAGCCCGGGGCAGGCACGATCCATGTGTGTTGCCCCGTGCGGTGCCGATGGTGGAGGCCATGACACTGCTGGTTTTGGCGGACCACTATTTGCGTGATCGTGCGCAAAACGGCCGATAGAAAAATAGTTTTTTAAAAAGCGAAATTTCCGCCGATTTCGATCGTATTGGTCACAGGGGATCCGAAAGTGACCTGCTGGTTGTCGCCCATGTCGACCGTGGGCTGACTGGTGCCGTAGAACTTGTAGGCCAGCGTCAAACTCAGTTGTTCATAAAGGCGGTAGCGAACCCCTGCGGCAATCTGATAGGCGGTGTTCATATCATTTCCCGATCCGGAAAGCGGGGTGTAATTTTGGGAGTTCGGTCCGGTGTAATTGATGCTGCCAATTTTGAAATAATTCCAACCTCCCCCGAAACCAAAGTTGAGATAGGGCAGAAAACCGCTGTCATTGGGGTATTGGAAGCAAAGCTGGGCCATAATCGGCACACTCCAATACGTGCTGCTGGAAACAGTCATGCCTTGCGTATTTCCCCGGATGGCGTTGAGGGCGAAGCCGGTTTCGATGGAAAGGCCAAACCAGTCTGTCAGCCATACTCCCGCATCCACGTCCTGGCGATAGCCTGTGCTAAAGGCGATTTCTTTTTCAATCACAGGATTGGAGGGGCCGTTGGGGCCGACAATATTCACAATATTCATCGAACTGACAAAACGGGCCCCACCCTCCGTGCGAACATAGAAGTGGTCCTCTTCCATTTGCTCGGTCGGGATGGGATGATCAAGGAACTTTCCAGGCCATCCTCCTGGCCAAAAGGATGCTTCCTCCATGGCGGCAGCCGATAGCGGGGCGGGCGAGGTCGAAGGGGTTTGCGGAGCCGCCGAGTCGAGAGCTGATGGGTTCGGTTTAACGCCGGTTTCTTGGGGGATGGCAGGGGACGGTGAGTTCGGCGTGGGCGATATTGCGGTTTCCCTTGATGGGTTCTGGCTAATTTGTTTGTCGAGATTGGCGGATGCGGTAGCGGATTTTTGGTCGGAATTTGCCGAGCTATTTGACATGGTGACAGTCCCACTCGGTGTACCTTCCATCCGCTCCGGTTGGTTAGAGGGGTTCAAGGTGATTCGGAGAGCCGACCCCGGCGGGACCGAGATGTTCATGCCGGCCAAAGTGAAAGCAGCCGGCGAGGTGGAGCTTTTTGGTAAGCTGATCAAAATGGTTTTTTCTCCGGAGGAGTTGGAACCGTAACTGACGTTCAGGGATTGTCCGCCGCAGTTTGCGGACTGACGTGGGGTTCCTTGCTTGACCAAGTCGGCTACCCCTCCGTTGGAATCAAAAAACACCAAGGAGCCATCCGATTGTATTGCCATCGAGGGTGGAAATCCCGCGTGGATTTGCCCTTCCGATAGGATCAATAAACAAAACGAAAGGATACCACAGGTTGTAGCGTAGGCCCTTCGCATCCCTATATAAAGGGTCTTAGGATTCCTAATGTCGATGCGAGTTGAGGCTATTTGTTAGCAAGGCAGTAACAAAATAACTATTCATAGGCCGTTATGCATCATGGTTATACGACTTTTTAAAAACTTTTATTCAGAAGATATTTTTAGGAGAAATGTCTGGGTCATCCACTTCCCTCCCACCAACCAGAGGACGGCGGCCAAAGCGAGATAGGGGCCATAGGGAATTTTTACCCCCAGTTTTCTTTTTCGGCTTTTGATGATCCAAACGCCCACGGCGGTCCCTGCGACGGATGAAATGACCAGAATAAACGGGATGCTGGGCCAACCCAAAAAAGCTCCCAAGGCGGCCAGAAGTTTTGCGTCACCCATTCCCATGGCCTCTTTTTGCAGAAGCCAGGTGGCAGTCCGGGCTGTGATCCAAAGCACTCCTCCCCCGATGGTGGCTCCCAAAACCGATTGGATCATGGCATCCGTCGGGTTCTGGGTATGATGCAGTTCCGGAATTAGATAGCTGAAACAGATTCCCGCAATCAGCCCCCCGACGGTTAAGGCGTCGGGAATGACCAGGTAGTCCAGATCGATGCCTGAGGCCACGATGATGCCGGCCGTGAGGCAGGCATAGACTCCGAAAAGAAGGGGGGGGTACAGCTGCCAAAGGGCGGTGTAAAGCACCGCCGTCCCCAGTTCGACCACCGGATAGCGTGGATCCAAATGCGCGCCACAACAGCGCGCACGGCCGCGAAGCATGAAGTACCCCACGATCGGCAGATTCAAAAAGCCCGGAAGTTCAAGCCCACAAGCCGCACAGCGGGACCATGGGCGAACAATGGATTGGCCAAGGGGAATCCGCAAAATGCAAACGTTCAGAAACGATCCTACGCATGCCCCCATGACAAAAACGGCTGAGGAGACTAGCAGGGCCGGAGTCACGGGTTGCGCCCAGCGGCGAGGAGAAGGGCCTCGCGCATTTTTTCAAGGGGGGCCTTTTGGCCGGTCCAAATGCTGAACGAAAGAGCTCCCTGGTGAAGGAGCATCCCCAGCCCATCTTCCGCCTGATAACCATGTTTTCGTGCGGCTTGCACCAACGAAGTGGATTCCTTGCGGTACACGGTATCGTAAAGTCTTCCGCCTCGGGCGAGTTTGGCCGGGTCCATCGGCAATGGATCGTCTTTTTTTAATCCCAAACTGGTGCCTTGAATCAAGAGGTCTGTTTCTTGCAGGGCTTGGTCGAGTTCTTTGGAATCCCATTCGATCACTCGAGGAGAGGCGCGCCCCGGGATCGTGGATTGAAGTTCCTGGGCAAGTCTTTTCGCCTTCCCCAGATCGCGGTTCACCAAGAGGAGGGATCGGCAGCCGGTTTGGGCCAGATATCGGGCCAAGGTCTGACCGACTCCGCCACACCCCAAAATGAGAATCCGGCTTTTTTCCAGATCCATTTTCCAGGCCTCATCGATGGTGGCGCGCCAGCCCAACGCATCCGTGCTGAAGCCATGCAATCGACCTTTTTCGACGCGGACGGTGTTGACGGATTTAGCGTCTGCGGCGGTGGGATCCACACGGTCCACCAGGGAGAACATGGAAGTTTTATGGGGCAGGGTGCAGTTCCATCCTTGAAATCCCCCCTGTTGCAAGAGGGGAATAGCCGAGGCCAAATTCTCGGCAGGGACTTCAACCCGTAGGTACTCGGCATCCAGACCCAAAGCCGCGAACCCGGCATGATGGAGGAAGGGGGAGAGAGAATGGCCGATGGGGTGGCCCAGGACCCCGTAGCGGGCGCGCCCCGCCGGCAGGGGAGGCAGGGCGTGGGGATGGTACACTTCCTGAATCACTCCGACATTGAGCCATCCGAAAGTCGTTTCGCCCAACAAAAACGCTACCGGGCCGGTTGATCCGAGGCGGGCTTTCCCATAGGATGGAATCTTGATTCAACACCACCCCTTAGCCGCCGAGATGGTCCGTTCGTATGCCGAACTGGCGGCGATCAATCATTTGGGCGGCGCCCAACTTCCCTCCAAGGCTGCCGTCTCTGCGATCACGGAAGATTTACTGCATCTTCTTTTTCCTGGCTTTTATGAGGGAGACGATTTGGAGGGAAAGGAGTTGGGGCCAGCCATCACGGCCATGTTGGGAGCGGTGGAGAAGGCGTTAACGCGGCAAGTAAGCAAAAGTCTCTCGGGCAAGGTTGCGGCCGGCGAGTCCGCAGAGGGAAAAGTCCGGTCCTTTTTGGCCAGGTTGCCCGCTGTCCGGGCCATCCTAAAGACAGATGTCGAGGCAGTCTTGGCCGGGGATCCGGCAGCCCGAAACGTGGAGGAAATTCTCCTAGCCTACCCGGGAATCGAGGCCATTGCCGTCCAGCGGATGGCTCACGAAATGCATCTCCTGGGGGTGCCTTTATTTCCCCGGATGATGACCGAGTGGGCTCACAGCCGGACCGGGATCGACATTCATCCCGGGGCAATCCTTGGTCCTTCCTTTTTTATCGACCACGGAACGGGAGTCGTGATCGGCGAAACCACCCAGATTGGAAAAGAGGTGAGAATCTATCATGGGGTGACCTTGGGCGCCCGTTCGGTCACGGGCGCGGAGACCCTGCGCGGCAGAAAGAGGCACCCCACGATTGAGGATCGGGTGACGATTTATCCCGGAGCGACCATTTTGGGTGGGGAAACCGTGGTGGGGGAGGGGAGCACAATCGGGGGAGGGGTCTTTCTGACGAAAAGTGTGCCTGCCCATCATCTGGTTTTCGCCGAACACGCCGCCCTCAAAATCGTCCCCAAATCCCAAAGGCCGCAAGGCAGTGAATACTCGATCTGAATAACTCCCTTTTTTCTATTTGTCGTTCCCTGCCGATCCCCGCGAAATTTCCCTTATGAAACCCCATCCTTCCATTTCGGAACTGGAAAAAATGCCCTCCCAGCTGGAGCAGGAATTGCAGGCTTTTTTTCACCGGCAAAAGGAGCGGTATGATTACGGGGAACTGTTTGAGGCCGTATTTTTCGACATGTGCGAATATGTCGGCCGCAAGGGGAAGCGGATACGGCCCCTTCTGTTTCTGTTGACTTATCGCGCACTCGGAGGGCGCAAAAGTCTCCAGGATAAATCATTGCTGCAGGCTGCGATTTCCCTGGAACTGCTCCACGCCTTTGTCTTGGTCCACGACGATCTGATTGATCGATCGGAGAAGCGCCGTGGCCTCCCCACCTTTCACAAGCTGGTGGAGCAGCGCCAAGGCCGCCTGAGCGATGCGGAGAGGACAGGGCAGGGCGTGGCCCTGGTGGTGGGGGATCTGCTGTTTGCCTTGGCCATGGAGACCCTTCAGCAGGGCTCTCTCGGGGAGCGGGAGGAGTCGCAGGCCCTCAGGAAGTTTCTCTCCTACGTGACGGATACCGGCGTGGGTGAAATTTTCGATATTTTGTTGGGATCGCGCGACATCAGCCGCGTTTCCCGGGAGGATATTGAGCGCACCTATTTCCTGAAAACCACCCGATATACCTTTGAGGCTCCCTGTGTCCTGGCCGCGATATTGGCGGGTGCTTCAGTGGAAAAGACGGAGGATCTGGCCTCCGTGATGGAGCCTCTCGGGTTGGCTTTCCAGATCCAGAACGATCTTCTGGAATTTTCCCATCTCGATGGTCGGGACCAGCTTCTCCCCACGGATCTTCTTGAGGGAAAGAAGACCCTGTTGGTGCGGGAGGCCTACGAGCGACTGGGCGAGACGGACCGGTCCTTTTTGCAGATGTGCCTCCATGCTCCGTCCCGCAATGAGGCTTCGATTTCCAAAGTGCAGGATCTTTTGCGCAAGTCCGGTGCCTTGGCGTCGATGCAGGAGCGGTGTGCTTCGCTCTTCCAGGAAGCCACGGATCGGCTGTTACGTTCCCACCTCGAACCCCAGGAACAGGAAGCGGTCTCCCAAGCCATCCAATGGGTTCGCCAGTCGGTTCGGGTGAGCGTGTAGCCCTTTGGTTCACTCCCATCCGGTCTCTTTGGATTTCTCTTTTTCCGCGGCTCGGGCGGTGACCCGGGAGCACGCCAAAACCTTCTCCTTTGCCTCGCATGTCCTGCCGGACGATGTGAGAAAGGATAGCTATGCGGTCTATGCCTGTTGTCGTTCGATCGACGATGTGGTGGATCGCTCCGTAGCCCGGGGAGAAAAAGTGAGCCCGCAGGTGGCGGGGAAAATTCTGGAGAGGGCGTTTGGGGCCGGCGGGGATGAGAGCGGGGAAGAGTGGATGCCAGCTTTTCGGGATGCGGTCCATCGTAGAGGGCTGCAGCGGCATTGGTTCGAGGATCTGACCCTCGGTGTGGCCGGGGATGTGGGGCCTGTGGAACTGCAGAGCTGGGAGGAATTGGATCTGTACTGTTACCGGGTGGCGGGAACGGTCGGATTGATGATGATGCGGGTTTTTGGCCTGGACGATGTGGCGGCGGAACCGCGGGCCGTGGATTTGGGAAGAGGGATGCAACTGACCAACATTTTGCGGGATGTGGCCGAGGATGCGCGGGCGGGAAGGATTTATCTTCCGGCCGACGAACGGGCAAAATTCGGTATACGGAAGGAGGAGTGGCTGGCGGGAAGGCGCTCTGGCCGTTGGCAGGAGTTTATGGAATTCCAGGTGGACCGGGCTCGCAAGCAGTATGCCTTGTCCGAACCCGGAATCCGACAACTGCCCCCCGGGGGACCGCAACTGGCAACCTGGCTGATGAGGGAGCTCTATGCGGGGATCCTGGATCCGATCGAGTCTTCCGGATACGACGTGTTTTCCCGCCGGCACTCCCTGTCCTGGGGGAGTAAGCTTTGGCGTGGCTTGGGGATTTGGTGGAAAGTCCGCGGCGGTCGGGCTTAGACCCGGCCTGATGGGTCAAATGCCGTGGGCAATGCGCGCGGCAATAAAGAGCCCGGTCATAATGCCCAGTGTGATGGCGGGGCGCGGGTCGGCTTTCCGTGCGGGGGGGGCGTAAACCGGAGTGATCCAAGCCAGCAAGGAGCTGAAAATGAACCACGAAAAATAGTTTTGCGGGGGAACGAAGCTATCCGCCCAGTGCCAGTAGCCACGGATGCCATAGGCGAATGGCTCCATAAGAAAATCGAAGAGTAAAGCGACCACCCCGGTGGCAATGGCGACCGGGGCCCGGGAAGAGTTGAGCCAATACTGGCTGAGGCTGAGGTTGGCTCCAGCCACCACGGCGAACCAAGCCATGGGAATTGCCAAAGGAAGAATTCCAGCGATCCGTGGCCCGAAAGCATGGGTATAGTGATAGGAACCAAAGGGAATGCCGGTCAGCGTGCCGAAAGTCTCCAAAAGCGCTGAGGAGGCCAGGATCACCACCGCGGTCCACCGCGCCTGACGAAGACCCAACCGATCCACGGCGGAAAAATACACATGGCTGGCCGCCAGAATCATGGAGACAAAATCACCATAGCGGAGGCAGAGAGAGACAAACGAATTGAAGGCCCGGGGAAGGGGAAGGGATTCCGCCCAGTCAGGAGTCAGGCGGAAGGTGACAGCGAGAAGTCCCACCCCCGCCCAGATGAGAAAAAACCGCCAGAGGGCCTCACGTGCTCGATGGGGGATCATTCCTAGAGGTAAGAGCAGGGGCTCTCTCCCGACAAGCTTGAGCGGCGTTGACTCGGGCCCCCTGGGGAACGAAAAAAGGGCATGTTCGGCATTCCCACAATCGGATGGTTTTGTGCCGGTTTGACCGGGTTGGGCCTGACGATGGGTTTTGCCCCCTTCAGCCAGCCCTTGGCCGGATGGTTGGCTTTGATTCCCCTGGCGTACTACGGCCAAAGACAAAAACCCGACCTGCGTGAAAGTTTCATCCTCGGTTGGTTTGCCGGGGCGACTCACTTTTTGACGACTTTCAGTTGGCTGACCACGGTGACGGTCGCGGGATGGATCGCGCTCTGTGGTTACATGGCAATCTATCCGGCTCTTTGGTTCGTCGTCTGGGTCCGCATGGCGGGGGGCGGATCGGTCCCCATGACCAGTTTCGGAAATATTTTCCATGCGGTGGTCGGTGCCTCAGCCTGGGTGGTGACGGAGTGGTTGCGGGGGACGGTTTTTAGCGGGTTCGGCTGGAATACGGTCGGGGTGTCACAGGGAAATCTGTTGGTCTTGACCCAGATCGCCGAGTTGGGCGGAGCTTTGTTGGTCTCTTGGGTGGTGGTCATGGGGGCTTTGACCCTGACTCTCACCGCCCGTCGTTTTGAAATGGAAATTCGGGGAGCCCAAAAATGGAGACCGCGCTGGGACTTCACCGCCGGGGTTTTTGTGTTGGGGATGACCATGGTCTTTGGAGCCCGGGCGGTTTTTCGTCCCCCCGCGCCTCCTTTCCGTTCCTTGACCTACGCGGCCATTCAACCCGCGGTTCCCCAGGATCCCTGGAAATCGGCCAAGATGACCCGGGTGGCCGAGGCGTTGACCCACGGGTCGGAGATTGCCTTGGCCGGAAGGAATCCGGTGGATTTGCTGGTCTGGACGGAAAGTCTTGCCGGCACGGGTTGGAGGGAGGAGCCGGAATTTCAGAAAGCCATTCAAAATGCGAGGCGTATGGGAGCCAGATCCCTGCTGACGGGTTCTTTGGATATTCGTGGTTTAGAAACCTTTAATTCAGCCATTTTGTTTACCGGTCCAGAGGGCCGAACGCCGTTGGTGTACGATAAAAACCATCTCGTGATTATGGGCGAATACGTTCCATTGGCCGGCATCTTTCCCTGGTTGCGCCAATTGGTTCCCCCAGGCGGAGACTTAACCGCAGGAAAGAATGTCGGAATTCTGGAATTGGACGGAAGCGGGATCAAAATCGCTCCTTTGATCTGTTTTGAGGATTCCGTGCCGGAGGTGGTCCGCCGCGCGGCGCAAAAACTGCCCCATCTGCTGGTGAACCTGACAAATGACGCTTGGTTTGGAAATTCGGCGGGGTCCAGACAGCATTTGGAGAATGCACGGATGCGGGCGATCGAGGTGAGGTTGCCGCTGCTTCGGGCGACCAACGATGGGGTGACTGCCTTGATCAGTCCCTTGGGCGTGATTCTAGCCGAATTGCGGGGGGAGACAGGTTCGGTTCGGGAACCCGGATTCATTCGGGGGGAGATGGAGCTGACAGAGCCTCGGACCACGGTTTATACCCGCTGGGGGGATTGGCCGGTCTGGCTTTCCGCTAGTCTGATCCTGGTGGGCTTAGTGACCCGGCGGGATGCCGCTTGAGCGTGCCCGCGGGACAGGGCAATCTTTCCCCTTATGAGTTTGCCGGCCGAAACAGTCGATCTCGCCTCCGTGGATTCCCGCCTGCGGGAATTACGGAGGTTTCTTTGACCCGGCCAAACTTGCATCCCAGTTAAAGGATCTTGAGGGCCGAATGTCGGCTCCCGATTTCTGGAATGATTCGACCAAGGCGCAGAAGGTTGCGGCCGAGGCCAACGCGATCCGTAAAAAACTGGAGCTGATGGGGGAGTTGGAGAAAAAGATTGGTGACTTGCCGGTCCATCAGGAGTTGGCCGAGGAAGATGGAAGTTCAGCCGCCCAGTCGGACTATGCCAGGGAAGTCGCCCAGGCGCTGGAGATGCTGGACCAGACCGAGGTTCAATTCATTCTTTCCCAACCTGATGACCGCCGGAACGCGATTCTTAGTCTGAATGCCGGGGCGGGAGGGACGGAGGCCTGTGACTGGGCCAATATTCTTATGCGAATGTACCAAAGGTGGGCGGAGCGCCGGGGCTACAAAGTGGAGGTGCTGGATATTCTTTCCGGAGAGGAGGCGGGCATTAAAAATGCGATGCTTCGGATCATTGGGGAAAATGCTTACGGGTATTTGAAGGCGGAGCGGGGCGTGCATCGTCTGGTGCGGATTTCGCCTTTCAACGCTCAGGGAAAAAGGCAGACCTCGTTTGCCTCGGCCGAAATCGTGCCGGAACCGGACGAAGAGCAGGAAATTGAAATCCCGGAAAAGGACATCCGTGTCGATGTGTTTCGCGCTGGAGGGCACGGGGGGCAAGGCGTCAACACGACCGATTCCGCCGTGCGCATCACCCACTTTCCCACGGGCCTGGTGGTCACGTGCCAAAATGAGCGCTCGCAGATCAAGAACCGGGCGACCGCCATGAAGGTTTTGGCCGCCCGGATCCGGCAAGTTGAATTGGACAAAAAGAAGGCCGAGCAAGAGCAGAACTATGCGGCGAAGGGACAGATCGGTTGGGGGCACCAGATTCGCTCCTATGTTTTGCAGCCCTACCAGATGGTCAAGGACCTGAGGACGGGGGAGCAGACCAGTGACACCCAGGCGGTTTTGGACGGTCAGATCGACGCCTTTCTGAATGCTTTTCTCAAAGGGAAAAAACGGACAGGCCCGATTGAGGAGGATGAAGCGTGAGCCCGGGGAACGACAAGCTGGCCGCCATTCTGGCCAACAAACGAAAAGAGGCGGAAGCGATGGAGGGAAAGAAGGCCGAGTTGCGTCGCCAGGCTTTGCAGCGGGACGAGTTTCGCGGCTTTCGCCGGTGCCTGGATCAACCCGGAGTCATCACGGTGATTGCAGAATGCAAGGCGGCTTCGCCCACGGCGGGAACGATCGCGGGAAACTACAATCCGGTGGCACAGGCCAAGCTTTACGAACAAGGGGGGGCGGGGGCGATTTCCGTCCTGACAGACCGGGAATATTTTCAAGGCTGCCTGGAGGATCTTTTGAAGGTCAGACGGGAGGTGAAAATTCCGGTCTTACGGAAAGACTTTATCCTGACGGAGGCCCAGGTGTACGAAAGCGTGGCCTCAGGGGCGGACGCGTTCCTCCTGATTGTGGCGGCCTTGACCGATGAGGAGTTAAAGAGGTTGTATGAACTGGGCCGGACGTTGCAGTCGGATGTTCTGGTGGAGGTCCATGATCTGCGGGAGATGGATCGGGCTTTGGAAATTCAGGCGGAGATCATTGGGATCAACAACCGGAACCTGCACTCCTTTGAGGTCAGTCTAAAAACCACGGAGGAGCTGGCTCCGGAGATTCCGGCCGATTGTTTGGGAATCAGCGAGAGCGGGATTCGTACCAAGGACGATGTGAGGTACATCGTGGAACAAGGGATTCACTGTTTTCTGATCGGGGAAACCCTGATGCGGGATGGGGACCCCGCCAAGGCCCTGAAACAACTCCGAGCCTGACCTAACCGACCTTTCAGGGGAGGTCGGAGGTTTCATTGGCTGGCCTTTTGGGGTAAGGTGGTTTCATGAGCCGTAAAGCCGATCTCTTGACGGTGCCGGATGCCTCGGGTCATTTCGGGGAGTACGGGGGGAGGTATGTTCCGGAGACTCTGGTGGCTCCCCTGGAGGAGTTGGCGGCGGAGTTTGCCAAAGCGCAAAAGGATCCCGCTTTCCAGCATGAGCTGAAGGAGATGCGCCGGGATTTCACCGGGCGGCCGACCCCCCTTTATTTTGCCGAGCGTCTGACCCAGCACTGTGGCGGGGCGAAAATCTATCTCAAACGAGAGGATCTATTGCATACCGGGGCCCACAAAATCAACAATGCCCTGGGTCAGGTGATTTTGGCGCGTCGCATGGGCAAGAGACGAATTATCGCAGAAACCGGAGCCGGACAGCACGGGGTAGCCACGGCCACCATGGCAGCGCGTTACGGCATGGAGTGCATCATTTATATGGGGGAGGAGGACATGCGCCGTCAGGCTTTGAATGTGACGCGGATGAGATTACTGGGGGCCAAAGTGGTCGGGGTGACCGCGGGTCAAAAGACGCTCAAGGAGGCGGTCAATGAGGCGATGCGTGACTGGGTGACCAACGTGCGCACCACTCACTATGTTCTGGGAACCGCCTACGGGGCCCACCCTTATCCCTACATGGTGCGGGAGTTTCACAAAGTGATTGGCGAGGAAGCCCGGGCCCAGCTCATGGAGCGGGAAGAAAAGCTCCCCGACGTCATCTGCGCCTGTGTGGGCGGAGGCAGCAATGCCATCGGAATCTTTTATGCTTTTCTGAACGACCAGAAAGTTCGTCTGGTCGGAGTGGAGGCCGGCGGCGAGGGTATCCAGCCGGGAAGGCACGCGGCAAGGTTCCAAGGGGGGAAATTGGGGGTGCTGCAGGGATCCAAATCGTTTCTTTTGCAAAATGAGGATGGCCAGATCGAGCTCACCCATTCGGTTTCGGCCGGATTGGATTACGCCGCCGTCGGTCCGGAGCATTGTCATTTAAAGGAGATCGGTCGGGCCGAGTACACCTACGCCACCGATGACGAGGCTTTGGCCGCGTTTTCGAATTTGGGCAGGATCGAGGGAATTTTACCGGCGTTGGAGACGGCGCATGCGGTGGCTTTTGCCATGAAAGAAGCGCCGAAGATGGAAAAGGACCAGATCCTTTTGGTGAATCTTTCGGGGCGCGGCGACAAGGATGTGAACGAAGCTGCGCGCTTTCTTTTGAAAGCCTAGAGCAGGCCGAACTCCCGCCCATTGCGGAAAAACCGGCGAATCATCAGACGGGCAATTTTTTTTCCGCGCGGGGAGAGTCGGGCCAAGGTGGGGCCATTGGTGATGGGAATGGAGAGGGTGAGAGCCACGCCGACTCGATAGTCCTGCCAAGCCTCCTCCAGAGTGTATTTGCGCACTCCCCCTTCTTTCAGTGTTTGATGCCAGATGCGCACGAGTTTTTGCTGTTCCGAAAGGCGAAGGGGGCGTTGGGAACTGCCCCCGATCACCCGGGCCAGATCAAAGGTTCCCAGACCCCAAGCGGCGATCTGCCAATCGACCAGAAAAACCCGACCACGGGAAAAGAGAAGGTTGTCGGCACGTAGATCCCCGTGGAGGAGGGTAGACGGGCGATGTCTGCATTCGCGCAGGGCACGGGAAATTACGTCAGGAATCGTGAGTAACACCCCCTCATCCTTGGGTTGAAGAAGTCCGCGGCAGTATTTTCTAAAGCCGCGCAGACGGGGTTCGGTCTCATGAGCGAGGTTATACCGCTGAAAAGGCAGGTGATGAAGGTGGGTGGGCTTGCGGGCACTCCAGAATCGGGCGTGCACGGTGCCGATGGAGCGGACGGTGGCGACGAGTTCCTTCCAAGACAGTCCGGCCAACTGGTTACCGGAGCGGGCAGGCTCAATTTTATCGAGCCAGAGCAGACCATCGGAGCCATCCGAATTGGAAAAGGAAGCCAAACATTTTGGAACAACCTTGCCGGCGAACGGCTGCAGAAGCTTGTAGGCGGCGCTTTCCCGACGGAACGACTGAATCCTTTTGGAAAAACGCCGTGCCACCGGATCCTGGGGCCCGACTTTGAGAATCGAGGCATGACGGTCCCCCCGGCGGGCGGCATGGAATGTCCGGCTCAGGAAGCCGGCTGTCCCGGTGCGACGAAGAAGGAATCGTGAGGTTTTCAAGGATGGGGCAGAGGAATCCGAAGGAGTTGTCCGGGACGGAGCACGGCGTTGGTGGAAAGTTGGTTGAGGTTGCGGATTTCTTCGGGCGTGGTGCGGACTCCCGTTTTGCCCAATTCCCGACAAATCCGAGTCAGGGTGTCGCCGGGTTTGATGGAATAGGTTGGGGGTCGGTCCAGACCGGGGGATTTTGCGGAAGTTGCCGTGCTGGTGGCGGGTGAGTTACGGCCGGCCCGGGTGAGAAGCGGGGTAATTTTTTCCACCGGGGAGGCGAAATTAAGGGACTGTCCTTCCATGATAAGAAAAGAGGCGACCCCCACGACCCTGCCTTGGGAATCCAGCACCGGGGATCCGCTGGAACCGGGCGAAATGGGGGCGCTGATCTGGAGAACTTCGCGTTTCTGCCCGGGTAAAGATCTGCGGGCGGAAATAATCCCTTCTGACAATGTTCCCTCCAAGCCCAGGGGGCTACCCATGACGGCGATGCGGGAGCCGGCCTCGGCCAACCCATGGGGAGCCAAGGGCAGATAAGGGAGATCCTTTCCCTCCATTTGCAGCAAGGCCAGGTCATTCGATGAATCGACGGCCAGGACTTTTCGAATGGGGAAAAGTCCGCCGTTTTCCGCCTTGGCGATCATGGTCTTCGCCCCCTCGATGACATGGGCGTTGGTGACCAGCAGGCCATCCGGGGAAATCACAAACCCGGTGCCGGAGCCGGTGGTTTTTCCGTCCTCATCCAAGACCGCAATCAAATAGACCGCGGGCCGTGACTTTCGGGCCAGGGTGGGCAAATCGGGAGCGTCGGCACCATCAGCCCATGACCAAGCGAACAGACCAAGGATGGAGAGCCACCAAAACGTCATCCCCCTCAGTAAAGGGAAAGAAGGGAAGCAGGCGAGATCTTGTCGGAGGTTGCGGAGGGCCCCATGCCGGAGGCATCATGCGAGGGCAACCCTTATGGCAAAAATAGGAAAAAAGCTTCTTGCCGCTTTGGCGGCTCTTTTGGGCGTAGCGATCACGCTGGTATTCGAGCCCAATGTGTTCTGTGGGGTGACCATACCAGTCGGGGCACGTTTGTTAGGCTGGAAGGCCAGGGCGGAATCAGCCCGGATTACTTTTCTGGGCAAGGTGGAGATTCGCCATTTGGAGGCGGTGAATCCTGCAAAATCCCGGTTGGCTCTTGATTCCGGACTCCTGGAGATTCATCCCCAAAGTCTTTTCTCCGGGGTGCCGGAAATTCTTCAACTTCAACTCAAGTTCGGGCTGGTGGATTTGGAACTGGGGGAAAGCCACACCTCAACCCCTTCCGCCGTTTCCTGGAAGTTGCCGTTCACCTTGCGGGAGGCCTCCATTCAGGTCACGGAAGGAAGGTTGAGGCTGAACCGAGGCGCATGGATTTTGGGCGGGGTTCAAGCCGTGGCCCATGGTTGGGATGGCCAGACCCCAAAGGAAATTTCAGGAAAGGTTGCCCGTTTGGACTGGAACGGTCCGGGCCAACAGGAAATCAAGAGCCTGATTTCATGGACGGCCCAAAAAAAATCCAACTCCCGTGGTGGGGATCTATGGAATCTTTCCCTGAGGTCAGAGGTCACCAAGGTGGTGGATATGTCCCCCGCGGAGTTGGTCGTCCCTTGCCGTTTGGTTCTGGATGGAGAGGCCAGTCTATCCGCGGCAGGAGATTGGTCTTTGAAGGAACTGCGCTCTTCATGGGAGGGTGTGGGGGTTGCTCCGGTGGCGCTGAATATCAACGGAGAGCTGAAAAAATCGGGAGAGTGGAGTGGAAACCTGAATCTTGAACCCCTATCCCTAGGCGGTTTTGCGATCCTTTTTCAGTCCCGGGGCATCAAGGCTCTGACGGGTAATCTGGCGGGAGCCATCAACCTCAATGGGGGATCGGACCGGCCTATCGTCGGTTCGGTCAATCTGGTGGGGCAAGGAGTGCAAATCATCCCGGCTTTGGGGCCCTCCTGGCCGGTGCGGCCTTCGGATTTCGGCATCTCCTCGGCCGGCGCGTGGTCGGCCCGCGAAAAAACATTCCGTTGGGATCGCTTGCAGTCGTCGTTGGGAGTCAAAGAACAACCTCAGGACTTCACTCTCTCCATGAATCATCCGGCGATTTTCCGTTTGGGTGGAAAACAAATCACCTCGGACGAACCGGTGGCCATGCAGTGGGGTTTGCGGGGCTTGGAGTTGGCGGCTCTGGCTCCCTGGGTAGTTTCGCCCAAACAACTCAAGGTGCAGGGGGGGCAACTTTCGGCGTCCGGGCAGGCTAAAATCCAAGGCGCTCAAGTGGACATCACCGGACGCTTGGAGAGTCGGGCCATGTTGGCGGGCGGACCCGCCTTGGGGGGAGACCTGCGGATCACTTCCGCTACATTGGATTTTCGCGGAAATCTGCCCGAGGTGGGAAAGGTAAAATTGGAAGAGGCCAATCTTTCTGTGGCTTGGGAAGGCGGTCAGGCGGTCGATCTGACGGCCAAACTGCAAGCCGAATGGGACGGAGGAAAAGGGAGCAGTTGGCTATTGGGGGACGGAACGTTGGGTTTGGCCGGGCTGGCGAAGGCATGGTCCGGCGCCCAATTTTGGCCGGAGGCAGGGCAGGCCAAGATGCATGTGGAATACTCGGGAAACTTGAAGGAAACCGGGGGCGGGATGGTGACCATCAGCTTGGATGGAATGCGTTGGCCGGGGGATACTGCCGCCCCTTGGGAGGCAAAAACCTCTTCTGAAATAAAAAATGCCAATGGCGTTTGGAATTTGCCGCAAATCTCCCTTCAGGCAGACCGGGGGGGGGTCTCCCTGTTGGAGGGAGAAGCTTCGGTGGACTGGAGGATGGAATCGGGGGAAGGCACGGCCAAGCTGCAGCTGAAACGGGCGGAATCGGATCTCATGGTTCCCATTTTAACCATCGTCACTCCGGCTTGGAAATGGGATCAGGCTACGGCTGCCGGATCATTTCAATTTTCCCGGCAAAAGAACGAGGATCGGGTCGAGGCCAAGCTTCAGGGGGCCATCCAGGTGGAAACCGGGGTTCCGGGGCATTCCCGTCCGGTGGATTTTCCCTTCATCGATGGCGCGATTCAGGCCTCCTGGCCTTCCGGCTCATCCGGCAAGCTTCTGGTGGATTCTCTTTCGTTGCGGGCACAGCACCGGGATGGTTCGGATGCGGTTTTGGCATCCTTGGACAGGCCACTATGGGTGGAGAAAAAAAGCACCGGGCAGTGGAAACCGGCCGGAAAGGAAGCCGCCTCGGCCTTGATTCAGTTCCGTGGCTGGCCCATGGGGCTATTCACCCCGCTGATTTTACCCAACGCTTCGGAAAGTTCCGTCTTGGGAACGGTGTCCGGATCGGTGAAAGTTTTCAGCGATCCCAAACGAGGCACCCTGAACGGGCAGGCGGATCTGCAAATTCCCGATCTGATCATCCATCTTCCCAAGGTTGCATTGCCACCCAATCAGGTGAATCTGCAGGCTTCCGTTTCACTCGGTGCTGATCAAAGCCTGCAAATTCAAAAGACCGAGCTCGCGGCAAACCAGGATGGGGTGAACTGGTTGACGCTGACGATGGAAAAAAGCCCGCACCCCGGGGTGGTGGTGTTGGGAAAAATGGATTTGGCTTACGCCGCCAAAAACTTTCCCGATCTGACCCCTTATATTTCGGGGGGGGTTTTCGAAATCAAAGGAGAGGCAGCGGATCCAAAAGAGGGAATCCGCAAAATGGGTTATAGTATCGAGGTTCAGAAACTGCAGGCCCAATGGCCGAAGATTGGTCGGTTGGACCGGGTGAATCTAAAAAGTCAGGGAATCGTGGAGTGGGATGGGGGACTTCGGTCGCTGAACGAAGTGCATGTGGTGGCGGAGGGTGAGATGGGAAATCTCGAGCTTCAGAAAATGGCTTGGATGAAAAAGGGATCGATCGCATGGGAGGGCGGTCGGATTTCGGAAGGCTGGATGCAGACGCTTTCCTCCCCTTGGATGAGCCCCGTTCGCTGGTTGGACGGGGACGTGATCTTGGGGGCTGGATTTTGGGAGCCCGGGGAGCACGGCGGGAGCGGGGAGGCGGATCTGACTCTGCTGGAAGTTCGCCTGATGGAAAACCCCAAGCTGCCTCCGGCCTCCCTGCGACTTAGCGGCGCTTTCGAATATGACAACCGAAGCGCGGGCTTCGACCTGCGGGATGTTACGCTCCTGTTTCCAGATTTTCGCGATGATCCGGTGATGATCTCCTCTTTTCATTGGAGTCCCGGTTCTTTGCGGGCGAAAGCTGAGGGTGGAGTTTTGGATTTGCGCGGAGTGCTGGCCCAGACGCAAGTCTGGCAGGATGCCTCGAAGGATCCGAAAGCGCCGGTTTCCCCTCCATGGAGAATGGATCTGTCTGCCGCTCTGAGGAAAATCATTGTCCAAGAGGCGGAAGTGGGACCGGTGAAAATTCCCCGACTCCTTTTCGGCCCGGAGGAAATACAGCTGGAACCTTCGGTCGTGCAGGTCCAAGGGGGCTCGATCAATGCCTCCGTTCTGGGGGCCGGCACCGGCAAGCCAGTGCAGGCTCAGGTGGTGATCAACAAGTTTCCTCTCGGGGCCATTCTGGGAAACGCCATTCATGATGCGAGGGGTCCAATCGGAGGTTGGGCGGATTTGCAACTGACGGCCCGATCCCAAGGTCCCTCCCTGGAAGATTTGAGAAGAAGCCTCGCGGGCCAAGGAAGCTTTCGCTTATATCAGGCCCATCTGGAAAATCTTCCCTCCCTGGCCCAAGCCCTGCAAAAAACCGGGGCACTCCTTGGATCCAGTTATATCGCGGCCAGCCAAATCAACGACCTGGGATCGGAATTCCAGGTCCAAGGCGAGAGAATCACCATACCCGACCTCCAAGTGGTGGGGAACGCTCTCTCGGCCAATCTCCAGGGATGGCTCAATTGGTTCACCCAAGTGCTGGATTTTAAACTGCAGTTTGCCTTGACCAAAGAGGCGATGCAAAGCAGCGGGCAACTTCAGGGTGCGATGACCCAGCTGATTGGAAGAAGCAGCGATTATTACACCAAGATCCCCGGGGATGCGCGGATCACGGGCACGCTGAGCGATCCGAATGTGCAGATGGATATCGGAAAAATGCTGGCCGAAGCCGGCATCAACCTCCTCCTGAATGCCCCCTCCGGAATCTTGCAGGGGGCGGATGGAGCCACCGGCGGGGCCACCGCCCCGGTGACCGCCCCGATTCAAAGCGCGCTGAAGCTGTTTGGGTTTTGAACCGCGGATACTTTGCCGATAGGATTTGTCTATGCGTAGCATGACCGGCTTTGGCTCCGTCCAGGTACCCATCCGGCATGCCCGGATCGGGATCGAGGTCAGTTCCGTCAACAAACGGGGATTGGAGATCCTGGTTTACACGCCGGGGGAATTGACCCGGATCGAAAGGCAGATTCGTGAGGAAGTGGCGGAGTCGGTGACCCGGGGCAAGGTGACGGTGGCTCTGAATGTGGAGGCATCTCCCGCACAAAACGGCCGGAGTCTCGATCTGAAAAAAGCCG
>Ga0214923_10002454_pt1 | contig 24664 bp, 24 predicted proteins | sample LL1510_MetaG_FD_177993 | JGI IMG/M metagenome (GOLD analysis project Ga0214923, IMG submission 177993) | Freshwater microbial communities from Lake Lanier, Atlanta, Georgia, United States - LL-1510 | ecosystem: Environmental > Aquatic > Freshwater > Lake | place: USA: Georgia | collected...
AGGCATGACAGGCTGAAGCCTGTCCCACGTCGAGCAGCATGCAACCCCGAGCCGGGTTCACCGCGTTGACGTAGCCCGAACGCGGTAGCCGCTATGATCCTCGCATGCCCGACGCCGTGTCAGATGCCGTGCCCGAGCTCGCCGGGAAGTCGGTGTGGGTGATCGACACGCTGTCGCGCGTGTACCAGCTTTTTCATGCGCTGCCGGAGATGACGTCGCCGCAGGGCACTCCGGTCGCGGCCGTCTACGGCTTCACCCGCGACCTGCTCGACATCATCGGCAAGAAGAAGGCCGACTACCTGTTCTGCGCGCTCGACGCGCCGGGGCCGACGTTCCGCCACGAGCGATTCGAGGCCTACAAGGCGAACCGGGCCGAGATGCCGGCCGACCTCGTGCCGCAGGTGCCGCTCGTCCGCCGACTGCTCGAGGTGATGGGCATCCCGTGCCTGGAGGTGCCCGGATACGAGGCCGACGACATCCTCGCCACGCTCGCCGGGCAGGTGGCGGGGCGGGGGGGCGAGTGCGTCCTGGCCACGTCCGACAAGGATGCGAGGCAGCTGCTCTCCGGGCGGGTGCGGCTCCTGAACCTGCGCACGAACCAGTTCCTGGGGCCCGACGAACTCCGGGCCGAGTGGGGCATCGGGCCCGACCAGGTCGTCGACTACCTCACGCTCGTGGGCGACGCGGCCGACAACGTGCCGGGCGTGCCGCTGATCGGGCCGAAGATCGCCTCCGAACTGCTCCAGGCCCACGGGTCGCTCGACCACGTGCTCGCCCATCCCGACGTCGTCGCGGGGAAGAAGCGGCAGGATAACCTGCGCGCGCACGCCGACGCCGCCCGCGCCAGCCGCGAGCTCGTGCGGCTGGATGCCCACGTGCCCGTCGCGGTGCCGTGGGATGCGGGGCGGCTCCATCCGCCCGACGCGGCACGGCTGGCGGCGTTTCTCCAGGAACTGGGGTTCCAGAGCCTGGTGACGAAGGTGCGGCAGTCCGGAGCGGTCGCGGCGCCGCCGACCCAACGGACGATGTTCGATGCGGGCGGCGAGCCCGCCGCGCCGCCGGCCCCCGTCGTCGAGCCCGTGGAGATCGCGACCGACGAGGCGCTCGCCGCGCTCGTGCAGCGCCTGCGGGCCTGCGGCCCGGCCGCCGTGTGCGTGGCGACGCCGCCGGGCGCCACGCCCTTCGAGCCGCCGGCCGGCCTCGCAGTGGCGACGGCCGACACGATCGCCTGGATCGACCCGCGGCTGCTGGTCGATCGCGCCGGGCCGGGTGCCGCGCTGCTCGCCGCCTGGCTCGCCGATCCGGCGGCCGGGAAGATCGGCCACGACCTCAAGCGGCAGATCGTGTCGCTCAGCGCGGCGGGCCGGGCGTTCGCCGGCGGCCGGTTCGACACGCTGCTGGCCGCCTACCTGCTCGAGGCGGGCGAGCGCAACCACGGCCTCGCCGAGGTGGCCCGCCGCCACGGCATCGATCCGGGCGCGGAGGCCGACTACGCGCTCGAGCGGCCCGCCGACCGGGAGCACGCGACGCGGGCCTGCGGTCTCGTGCTGCGGCTCCGCGAGCCGCTCGCCGCCGCCCTCGACGACGCGGGGCTCGCGCGGCTCTCTGCCGACGTCGAGCTGCCGCTGGCCGCGGTGCTCGCCGAGATGGAGTTCCGCGGCGTCCGCATCGACCGCGACGTGCTCGGGAAACTCTCGGCGGAATACGCCGCCCGCCTCACGGCCCTCGAGGCCGAGATCCACGGTCTCGCCGGGCACGCCTTCTCGATCGCCTCGCCGCTGCAGGTGCGGGCGGTGCTCTTCGACGAGCTCGGCCTGCCGGTCGTGAAGCGCACGAAGACGGGCCCGAGCACCGACGCCGAGGTGCTCGAGGAGCTCGCGCCGCTCCATCCGCTGCCGGCGAAACTGCTCGAGCACCGCAAGTTCGCCAAGCTCAAGAGCACCTACGTCGACGCCCTGCCGGCGCTCGTCGACCCCGCCACCGGCCGGATCCACACCACGTTCAACCAGACCGTCACGGCCACGGGGCGGCTCAGTTCGAGCGACCCGAACCTGCAGAACATCCCGATCCGCACGTCCGAGGGCCAGCAGATCCGGGCGGCGTTCCTGCCGCGCGAGCCGGGCTGGAGGTTCATCGCGGCCGACTATTCGCAGATCGAGCTCCGCATCCTGGCGCACCTCTCGGGCGACGCGGCGATGCGGGCCGCCTTCGCGGCCGGCGAGGACATCCACACCCGCACGGCGGCGGCCGTGTTCGGCGTGGAGCCGGCGGCGGTGACGGCCGCGATGCGGCGCACCGCCAAGGCGGTGAACTTCGGGATCCTCTACGGGCAGAGCGCCTTCGGCCTCGCCAAGGCCCTGGCGATCCCGCAGGCGGAGGCGGCCGCGTTCATCGCCGCCTACTTCGCCGCGTTTTCCGGCGCCGCCGAGTTCATGGACGACGTCCTCGACCGCTGCCGGCGCGACGGCCAGGTGACCACCATGCTCGGGCGCCGCCGGACGATCGCCGGTGTCCGCGACCGCGCCGGCCGCCGCGGGGCCGCGGGCGTCTTCGCCCTCGCCCTCCCGGAACGCACGGCGATCAACACCGTCGTGCAGGGGTCGGCCGCCGATCTCATCAAGCTGGCGATGCTGCGCGTGGCCCGGCGGCTCGAGGGGGAGGGCCGGGAGGCCGCGCTCGTGCTCCAGATCCACGACGAGCTCGTGGTCGAGGCGCCCGCCGTCGAGGCGGCCGCCGTGCGCGGGCTCCTCGTCGCCGAGATGTCGGAGGCGCTGCCGCTCGACGTGCCGCTCGAGGTGTCGGTGCACGAGGGGCGCACGTGGGCGGAGTGCGAGAAGGGGGCGGCATGATCACGGTCGGCATCGGCGGCAGGATCGGCGCCGGCAAGTCGACGGTGGCCCGGCGGTTCGGCGAGTTGGGCGCCCGGGTCGTCGACGCCGACGCCCTGGCCCACGAGGTGCTCGAGGAGCCGGGCGTCACCCGCGAGATCGTGGCCCGCTTCGGGGCCGGCATGCTCGGGCCCGAAGGGCGGGTCGACCGGGGGCGCTTGGCGGCGGCCGTGTTCGGCCCCTCCTCCGACCACGCCGCCGCCCGCGCCGCGCTCGAGGCGATCGTGCATCCCCGCGTGCGCGCTCGGATCGCCGGGGCGCTCGCAGAAACGCGGGAGGCCGAACGGGCCGCGGGCCGCTCCGACTCGGTCGTGGTGCTCGACGTCCCGCTGCTCGTGCGGTCGGGGTGGCACGGGGCCTGCGACCGGGTCGTGCTCGCGGTCTGCGACGACCGCGTGCGCCGGGAGCGACTCGACCGGCGCGGCCTCTCGGCCGAGCAGCAGGCCGCGCGGGACGCCGCGGGAGAGGACCCCGGGGCCGACACGGGCGGCACGGCGGCGGACCGCCCGGAAAACGTCGTCGCCGTGGATACCTCCGGCGATCTGGCTTATACTTTCCGTCAGGTCGATCGGATCTGGGATTCGCTTCGCGGTCGGTGACCGGGGAGGGAAACCATCCGACGGCCTCGGCACGCCCCCCGGGCGGGCCGCCCACCCCTTCCGCTCTTCCCGTCCCCATCCACGCTCCCGCGCGGCCTGCGCGGGGCCTGCCAGGTGCCGCATGCCCCCCGTCGATCCGGACGATGCCGATGACCCCCTCGCCGGCGAGCCGATGTCGATCGCCGAGGAGATCGCCGAGGAGGTCAAGTTCGACGACCAGGAGGCGACCGACCGCTACGAGTCGCTCAAGAAGGGCGACACGCACATCTCGGCCCTCCAGAAGCTCTCGATGGCGGAGCTGATCGAGCTCGCCCGCCAGGAGCAGATCGGCGACATCACCGGCGCCAAGCGGCAGGATCTCGTGTTCCGGATCCTCAAGGAGCGGGTGAAACTCAACGGCCTGATGTTCGGCGAGGGGACGCTCGAGATCCTGCCCGACGGGTTCGGCTTCCTGCGCAGCCCCGACTACCACTACCTCTCCTGCCCCGACGACATCTACGTCTCCCCCAGCCAGATCCGCCGGTTCGGCCTCCGCAACGGCATGAGCGTGGCCGGCCAGATCCGACCGCCCAAGGAGAGCGAGCGCTACTTCGCGCTGTTGCGCGTGGAGGCGATCAACGGCGAGGATCCGGCGAAGCTCTCCTCGCGGGTGTTCTTCGACGAGCTGACCCCGCTGCACCCCGACGAGCGGATCCAGATGGAGACCACCGGCGAGGAGGTTTCGACGCGGGTGATCGATCTCGTCGTCCCGATCGGGTTCGGGCAGCGCGGGCTGATCGTGAGCCCGCCGCGGGCCGGCAAGACGATCCTCATGCAGAAGATGGCCCGCGCCGTCCTCGCCAACTATCCCGACGCCTACGTCTTCATGCTGCTCATCGACGAGCGGCCGGAGGAGGTCACCGACATGGAGCGGCAGGTGAAGGGGCCCTCCTGCGAGGTGATCAGCTCCACCTTCGACGAGAACGCCGCCCGCCACGTGCAGGTGGCCGACATGGTGCTCGAAAAGGCGAAGCGGCTCGTCGAGTATGGCCGCGACGTCGTCATCTTCCTCGATTCCATCACGCGGCTGGCGCGGGCCTGGAACTCCGAGGTGCCCAACTCCGGCAAGATCCTCTCCGGCGGCGTCGATTCCAACGCGCTCCAGCGGCCCAAGCGGTTCTTCGGCAGCGCCCGCAAGGTGGAGGAGGGGGGCTCGCTCACGATCATCGCCACCGCGCTCGTCGACACCGGCAGCAAGATGGACGACGTGATCTTCGAGGAGTTCAAGGGCACGGGCAACCTCGAGATCGTGCTCGACCGGCGGCTCGTCGACAAGCGGATCTATCCCGCGATCGACATCAACCGCTCCGGCACCCGCCGCGAGGAGATGCTGCTCGAGCCGGACGAATACCGCCGCATCTGTGTGCTCAGGCGCGTGCTCGGCGAGATGAACCCGGCCGACGCGATGGAACTGCTCGTCAACCGCCTCGTGAAGACGCAGTCGAACGCCGAGTTCCTCTCGAGCCTCAAGTCGTAGGGTCGAGATGGAGACGCTTCCGGCGGGCAGGACGTGGCGGGGCGCGGCAGGCGCCGGAGCGGCGCTCGGCACGCGGCGGGTGGCCGTGGCCGTGTCGCGGTACAACGAGCCCGTGACGGGCCGGCTTCTCGACGGCGCCCTGTTCGCGCTCGCGGCCGGGGGCGTGCCACGGGACCGCGTCGACGTGGCCTGGGTGCCCGGGGCGTTCGAACTGCCGCTCGCCGCCGATCGACTGGCGGCGACGGGCGGGTATGCGGCGGTGCTCTGCCTCGGCGCGATCATCCGCGGCGAGACGTCGCACGACCGCCACATCGCCACGGCCGTGGGGCAGGGGATCGAACAGGCGGCCCGCCGCCACGCGCTTCCGATCCCCTTCGGCGTCCTCACCTGCGACACGCTCGCCCAGGCGCTCGCCCGGGCGGCGGGGGGCCCGGCCGACGGCTTCTCCGGCAACAAGGGTGCGGAGTGCGCCACCGCCGCGCTCGAGATGATCTCGCTCCTGGCCGCCATCCCCTCCTGACGGCCGCGTGGATGCTCCCGCCCGTGAAGACGCCCCGCCGCAGCCGAGCCCGCGAAGTCGCCCTCCAGGCGCTCTACCGCCTGGAGCTGAATCCGGCCACGACCCCCGCGGAACTCGACGCGTTTCTCACGGCCCGGCTCGGGCACGCCGACCTCGAGGCGTTCGCGCGGTCGCTCGTGGCAGGCGTGCGGGACCGCAGGCAGGAGCTCGACGCGCTCCTGGAAAGCCGGGCCGAACACTGGCGCGTGCCGCGCATGGCCGCCACCGATCGCTCCATCCTCCGGCTGGCGGCCTACGAGCTGCTCGCCGGCGACGCGCCCGGGCCGGTGGTGGCCGACGAGGCGATCGGGCTGGCCAAGCGCTACGGCACCGCGGACTCCGGCCGATTCGTGGCCGGCCTCGTCGGCAGGCTGCTCGCCGACCGCCGGGCGGCCGCGGCGGGTGGATCGGGAGGCTAGGCAGTGGCGATCTTCGGATTCGGCAGGGAGGAACCGGCGGAAGGGTCGGTGGAGAAGCCGGCGGAGAAGCCCGGGCTGCTCGACCGGCTCCGGGCCGGCCTGGCGAAGACGGCGCAGGTGCTCAATACCGACGTCCGCGACCTCCTCAAGCGGGAGGGCCGGCTCGTCGACGAGCCGTTCCTCGAGGAGCTCAAGGGGGCGCTCGTCCGCACCGACATGGGCCCGGGGGCCGCCGACGCGATCGTGGCCGACGTGCGCGAGCGGCTGCGGGCCCGCGTGGTCGATCCCGACGTGGTCCTCGACTCGATCCGCCGAAAGCTCCTCGAGCGGCTGGAGCCCACGGCCGGCGGGCTCGCCACGGCGCACAGCGGGCCGACCGTGATCCTCGTCACCGGCGTCAATGGATCGGGCAAGACGACGTCGATCGCCAAGCTCGCCAGCCGGTTCGTGAAGGAGGGGAAGCGGGTGGTGCTCGGCGCCGGCGACACGTTCCGGGCGGCGGCGGTCGAGCAGCTCACGACCTGGGCCGGCCGGATCGGTGCCGAGATCGTCCGCGGCGAGCCGGGCAGCGACCCGGCGAGCGTGGCCCACCGCGCCGTCGCCCGCGCGATCGAGGGGGGCTTCGACGTGTGCATCATCGACACGGCCGGCCGCCTGCAGACGCAGGCCAACCTGATGCAGGAGCTCGGAAAGATCCGGCGCGTGATCGCGAAGCAGATTCCGGAGGCGCCCCACGAGGTGCTGCTCGTGATCGACGCTACGGCGGGCCAAAACGCCCTCTCCCAGGCGCAGGGCTTCAAGGAGGCGGCCGGATGCACCGGGATCGTGCTCGCCAAGCTCGACGGCTCGGCCCGCGGGGGCGTGATCGTGCCGGTGGCCGAGCGGTTCGGGCTGCCGGTGAAGTTCGTGGGGCTCGGCGAGTCGGCCGACGACCTCGCCCCGTTCGACCCCGAGCAGTTCCTGGCCGCCCTCCTCGAGGGCGCACTGACGGCCTGACCGGCACAGGTTCCCACGGCGGCGGTCCGGTCGTGGAAACCTTGCGGCTCCGTGAACCGGAGTTGGGGGTGCGGCGATCCGCCCGGCCGATACCCAAACTGGTTTGTGGGGGGAGCGGTTCCGACCTGGCGGAACGGGCCGCGCCACCCCACGTCTGTCCGAACGCCACGCCTGCCGCGGTCATCCCACGGCCCAACACTCGAGGATTTCAGGAACCATGACACGCATCACCTTCCGCCTGTCGCTGGCGGCGGCGCTGGTGGCGGGCACGGCCGTCGCGGCCGACCCGACCACACCGTCGCGGATCGACACCGGCATCTACGATCAGTACGCCCAGGTCGTGCCGCCGAGCGGCGTCGCCCCGGCGATCCCGAACGTTCCGCAGGAAAACGTCCAGGAATACCGCGCCCTGCCCCCGGCCGAGGCCGAAGCGGAGATCGAGGAAGGTCCGACCCGCTACCTCGAGATGGAGTTCCTCACCAGCCGCCGGATCAACACCTACGGCTGGCTCGCGGCCGGCATCGGTGCCAACAACTGGGGCGCCCCCTGGAATGGCACGATCACGTTCGTCGACCGCAACTGGCAGTTCATGATGAACCAGCTCAACCTCGTCAACGAGCGTCTGCTCGACACCGAGGACGGCGGCTGGGACTGGGGCGGCCGAATCGACCTGATGTACGGCACCGATACGACGTTCACGACGGCGGCAGGACTCGACGCCTACAGCTACAACGCCTACAATTCTTACTTTATTCCGCGGTGGGCGTCGAGCAAGTACTACGGCCTGGCGATGCCGCAGCTCTACGCCGAGCTCGGCCGCGGCGACGTGTCGGCCAAGATCGGCCACTTCTACACGCCGATCGGCTACGAAGTGGTGCCGGCGGTCGGCAACTTCTTCTACACGATCAACGACACGTTCCAGTATGGCGAGCCGTTCACCCACACGGGCGTGCTCGGCCAGTGGAAGCAAACCGACCAGATGACCTGGTTCGGCGGCGTCGTCAACGGCTGGGACAACTGGAACTCAGGCACGTCGCTCGCGGCCAACACCTGGTATCCCGGCTTCAACAACAACACGGGTTTCCTGGGCGGTGCCACTGTGAAGAGCGCGGATGAGGATCAGGCCCTGACGATCTTCACGTACTCGGGCAACATGATGAATCCGAATTTGGTGGGTGGCAGCCCGTACTACGGCCAGGCGATCAACGCCAACCGTTCGTACATCAGCACGGTCTACATCAACAAACTGTCCGACAAGCTGACGTACGTGTTCCAGAACGACGACGGCTGGCAGTTCGGTCTGCAGGACGGCATGTACACGCCCACCGGAAGTCAGGGTAACAACGGCGTGGCTCAGTGGTACGGTCTCGTGAACTACCTGTTCTACACGATCAACGACACGACCACGGGCGGATTCCGGTTCGAGTACTTCCGTGACAACAACGGGTTCCGCGTCTTCAACCCGCTGCGGAATCTCAACTACGATCCCCTCAGCGGTGCCACGGGCAACGTGAACGGACCGTACCAGGGCAACTTCTGGGAGATCACGTTCGGCCTCAACTGGCGGCCGAACAAGAACTGGGTGTTCCGTCCGGAACTGCGGTACGACTGGTACTCGCCTGACAACATCCAGGCGATCCGCGACGGTACCGCCGGCACGCCCTACGGCTCGGGCATCGGCAATGGGGCGTTCGGCAACCAGTACGGCCAGCTGTTTGGCGGCGGCGACTTCATCTTCCAGTTCTAGTTTTACGGCGGCAGGGCCATCCATGGCCCCTGCCGCCTGGGGCGGGCGGAGGGCAAGCCAAGGTTGCCCTCGCCCGCCGGCGGCCGGCATCCAGCCGGCCGGCCCCGAAAGCGACGACTCAAGCGGGGCCCGGCAAAAATCGCCGGGCCCCGCCCTTTTTTTGCCCCCCCCCGTAGGACAGGCTTCAGCCTGTCACCAACAGCCTGTCACCGTCAGCCTGTCACCGTCAGCCTGTCACCAACGCGACCTGGCATCGCGCAGACACTCGGTCCTGACGCCGCTTCCAGCCATTTTCCCACCCAGCCTGCCAGCCATTGTCTGGGCCTAAGTCCAGCATTTTCGTCCAACTGGGGATGCTTTGGTGCTCTGGGGAAGATGGGGTGTGTGTGCCGATTTACAGATCTTTGCCATCCGGCTAGCCTGCTCTGGCGGTTTTTCACGGACAGAACCCTCGCGAAGCCCCGGAGATTCACCCGATGAATCCCGGTGCGGTCGGCATGGAGGCAAAACGCGATGTTTGTAACGCAGGCGGGCGGGACGGTTCGCGGTGGGGCAGGGGACGCGGTCCTGGGCTTCCCGGGCGGTTTGGCGGTGCTTGCGGCCCTCGTTCTGTGTGCCGCCCCGGCCATTTCCACGGCAGCCGACGCCGCCCCCGCCTGGCTGACGAGTTACGACGCCGCCCTGGCGGCTGCGGAAAGCTCCGGCCGGCCCGTCCTGGCCCTGTTCACCGGCAGCGACTGGTGCCCCCACTGCAAGACGCTCGAGCACAAGGTGTTCGCAAGCGAGCCATTCCAGGCGTGGGCCCGGGAAAACGTCGTGCTCCTGATGATCGACCTCCCGCAGGCCGGGATCACCCAGGACGTCCGCAACGAACGGTCGCAGGTGTGCATCAACTACGGCGTGCGAACTTTCCCGACCGTGCTGCTCTTGGGCCCCGATGGCCGCAAAATCACGGCCCAAACGGGCTACACAGGCCAGTCGCCGGCCGACTGGCTGGCCCGGATGCGCGAGCACATGCCGGCCCCGACCGTGGCCCGGGACGCCGCCCCGACTGGCGACACAGCGAAACTCCACGGCTCACTCGACGAGGCGGTGGCCACGGCCCGGGGGGCCCGCCGGCCGATCCTGCTCGTGGTCGCCCGGCCGGGTGACACCCGGGCCCGCTCGCACACCGAATCGCTGATCAACGACCCGGAATTCGGGTCGTTCACCCGGGAAAACTTCGTGGTGGCCCAGGTGGCCCCGGCCGCCCCGGGCGGCACGCCCGCGGCCGGGCCGCTCGACACGCTGCTCGGCGGAGCGGAGCTCCCTCCGGAGTCGGTGGAATTGATCGTCACCGACGACGGGCAGACCCCGCTCTTCAGCCAGTCGGGCACCCAGCCCCCGGCCCGGATCGTCAACGGCCTGCGGCGGTTCCTCGCCGCCCGCCAGGCGGCCCGCCAGGCCGAACACGCCCGCCGCTAGAGCGTATCCGAGATAGCTGGGGCGATGGATTGGTACAACAGGCGACGAAGGCGAGGGGTCGGCGAACGCTCGAGGAGCCTTGGGCCGCCGCGGCCCATGCGACGAGACTTTTGCCGCCCCGAAGCCGGCGCTCCACCGAAGTTGGATGCGCTCTCGACAGCCGTCACACCGCGGCGGTGCGAAACCGGGCCGCCTCCGTGTTCAATTCGCCGATCGAGCGGCGCAACTCGTCGAGCGTGGCGGTGAACACGCCCAGCGACGCGGCCGATTCCCCGGCGCCGTCCCGCAGCGCGTCCATCGCGTGGCGGATCTGCCGGGCCCCCTGCGACTGTGCCTCCATCCCGCCGTGAACCTCCTCGAGCGACCGGTTCACCGCCTGCACCGGCTCGACGATCCGGCCCAGCGTTTCGCTCACGTCGGCCACCTCCGTGATGCGCAGGCTGACCTCGTTGCGGAACCGGTCCATCTCCATCGTGCCGCTCGACACCGCCGCCTGCATGTCACGGACCAGCCGTTCGATGTCCTGCGTGGCCAGCGCCGTCTGGTCGGCCAGCCGCCTGATCTCCTGGGCCACGATCCGGAAGCCGCGGCCCGCCTCCCCAGCCTTCTCGGCCTCGATCGTGGCGTTGACCGACAGGAGGTTCGTCTGGTCGGCCACCTTGGCGATCGTCGTCACCACCGCCGTGATCCCGCTGGCCCGCTGGCTGATCGTGGCGAGCTTGCGGGTGAACGCGTTCATCGTCTCGTCGAGGTGCCGCATCGACTCGGTCATGCTCGCGAGCCCGTCCCGCCCCTCGTCGGCGACCCGGGCCGCCTCGCGGGCGGCCGCCGTCACCTCGCCGGTGGCCGCGAGCAGCTTCTCGCTCGTGGCCGAGATCTCCGTGATCGCGGTCGAGATTTCGGTGGCCGAGCCGCTGAAGTTCCGCACCGCCCGGTCCTGGCGGGCGAGCGCCCCCGAGGCGTCGGCCTCGAGCGCCACCAGCCGCCCCCCGGCCGCCTTGATGCCGTGCACGAGGCTGCCGAGCGACCGCGTCATGCCGCCGAAGGCGCCGAGCAGCCGCCCGATTTCGTCGCCGCCACCCGCAGGCAGGGCGCCGGTGAGGTCGCCGGCGGCGATCGCCTCCGCGACGCCCAGCGCCTGCCGCACGCGGCCCGCGATGGAGCGGGCCAGCCAGGCAGCGGCAGCCGCGCCGGGGACGCCCACGAAGACCGCCGCGGCTGCCGCCGCCATCGCCTGCCACCACAGCACCTCGCTGCTGGATGCCGTCGACATCGTGACCAAAACGGCACCCAGCGGCCGGCCGTCGGCGGCTCTCACGGGGGCCGCCACGCGGCACACGTAAGCCTCCAACCGCCCGACGGGCTTCTTGGCCGTCACGCAGTCGCGCACGAGTGCGGCATCCTCCGCGGCCAGCGGCGTGTCGGCGTCTGTCGCCGCCCCGCCCGCGTCGATCCGGCGGCTCACGAGCGGCACGAGCTGCGGGTCGAGGATCCGGATTTCGCGCACGTCGCCCGCCACCAGTTCGGCGACCAGCCGCCGCACCGGCGCCCGGCCGTCGGCCGCGTCGCCCGGCCGGGCCGGCACCTCGGCGGCGAACGCCACCGCCCGCGCCAGCGCCGCGGCGATGCCGTCGGCCCCGTCGCGGGCCTGGCGCAACACCGCCTGCCGGGCCGCGAACGTCTGCAGCAGCGTGGTGACCGCGATCGCCGCGAGCACCAGGAGCGTGGCGATGAGGGCGATGCGTGAGCGCAGCGACATGGGGCGGCGGTCCTGGGGAGCGGATCTCTCCGCAACCTTAGTGCGCCGCCGCGCGCCCCGCCACCGGCCGGCGTCAGCGCCGCTCGACCGTCGCGACCGCCCCATCCGGCACGACCGGCCCCGCCGGGCCGGCGGCGGCGTCCGCGACCGGCGCCCGCCACCGCTCCGCCACCGCGCAGCCTCCGATGGGCGCCGCCATGAACAATGGGGCCACGATCCACGGCAGCCACACGGCCGCCGTGCCTGGCGTCCGCGCCCGGCCGGGAGTCACGAGCATGCGGATGCGGGGGCCTGGAAGCGGAGCGTCCATGGCGGTCAGGTACCCGCCGCCGCCCACGGGCACAAGCCCAACCGCCCGCCGAGTGGCCGAGGCGGGGATCGAACCCGCATGGAGATCGCTCTCCCCGGGATTTTAAGTCCCGTGCGTCTGCCAGTTTCGCCACTCGGCCGGAGTTGCCACGATGATACCGTGAGCGTTGACGGCGTGGCCACGGCTTCGGGCCACCCGATCCCCCTCGCCGGACGTTCGCTGCGCCCCTCCTGGGCTCCGCTCACTCGGATGTGCCTGCGCCGGCGGGAGCGCCTCCGCTTGGCCATCCATGGCTGCGCTGGTCACATACGCCGTCTCAACGGCAGGGGCAACTCCGAGCCTCCCCAACCCGTAGGCGCTCAGAAGTTTCGGCGGAGTCGGTCGGTGGGCACGCGCAGACGAAGGGAGTCGTTGAGGACTATCGATGCCTGATCAAAACCCACGAGTCCTGTACTCTCAACACGACCGGAGTCGAGCATGCCTACCGCCGGCTCCGAAGGCGGGTTGCTGCCGCTGCTCCCGTCTTTCGACAACGGGATAAGGTTCATTCCCGTCGTCGTAATCAGCAGGGTAGACTCGGTGGCCAAACAGGAGCGTCGTTCGTGACCGTGTTCGCAGTCGCCGAGACAGCCGCCTTCGGGGGCGTCGACGGGTTTCTCGGGACGCGGGCCTCGGTGGGGATGGACGTCGTGCTCGTGGGGCTGTGGCTGCTCCTGCCCGTGCTGGCGTGGAGCATCGCGCTGGTGCGGCGCGGTCGGTATGCCACGCACAAAGCGTTGCAGTTGTTCATCGTCGCGGCGCTGCTCGCCGCCATCGTCGTCTTCGAGATCGACGTCCGGCTCGTGAGCGACTGGCGCACGCGGGCCCGGCCGAGCCCGTGGTGGCCCGGCGGGGTGCTCGCGGCCCTCGGCGTGCACCTCGTGTTCGCGGTCTCGACGCTCGGCCTGCTCGTGTGGGTGGTCTGGGAGGCGCTCGGGCGGTTTCCCTCGCCGCCCGCGCCGGGAGCGCACGGGCCGCGGCACAAGCGCTTCGCGCGGCTCGCCGCGTTCGACCTCGCGGTCACGGCCGTCACCGGCACGCTCTTCTACTGGCTGGCCTTCGTGGCCGGCTGACGCCGGGCGGGATCGGCCGCGGGCATCCAGCGGCAGATGGCCAGGCCCCCGAAGTAGAGCAGGCACAGGGGCACGGCGAGGAACAGCATGCTGTAGGGGTCGGCCGGCGTGAGGATCGCCGCCACGACGAAGATCACGATCACGGCGATCCGCCACTGGGCCGCGTAGGTCTCCACGTCGAAGATCCCGATGCGCTCCAGGAACAGCATCACCAGCGGCAGCTGGAACCCGAGGCCGAAACCGATCGGCAGCACGAGCACGAAGCCGAGCCACTCGCTGATCCGCGGGTCGGGATCGAGCCCCAGCCATTCGTTGAACTGGAGCAGGTAGTCGAGCACGAAGTCGAAGACGAAGAAGAAGGCCAGGCAGACGCCGGCCAGGAAGAGCCCGATGCTGATCGGCAGGAAGATCCTCACCCAGCGCTTCTCGTGCGGGTAGAGCCCCGCGGCCACGAACGTCCACAGCTGGTAGAAGATCCACGGGCCGGCCAGCACCAGGCCCACGAGGAGTGCGGCCTTCACGTAGATGCCGAAGGCCTCCTGGGCCGAGAGCGTCGTGATGCTCACCCGGGAATCCCGCGCGAGCGGCTGCCAGAGGAAGAGCGGCACGAGCGCCCCGGCGTCGAACCCCGTGGCCGTCCGCTCGCCGCCCCCGTCGAGCACCCGCCCCAGCCTGTCGGCGTGCACCTCGCGGAGCTCGAACGTCAGGCCGTGCCGCTCGACGGCGTCCACGACCTCCTCGCGCGAGTAGGGGAGGGGGGGACCGTCGCCCCGGGGCTTCCAGGCGTCGAACGTCTCGATCGACCGCTTGGTGTAGTAGTGGCCGAGGGCCCGCCGCAGCGGCTCCTCGATCAGCTTCACGACCGGCTGCGCCACGAAGAACCCCAGGAGCACGGCGACCGCGAGCCCGGCGGTGGCCCGCACGAGGCAGCCGCGCAACTCTTCGAGGTGCTCGCCGAACGTCATCGTCGAGCTCTGGAACAGGTCGTCGTCGTCGGGACGGGGCATGACGGGGCCGGTGGGGCGGGGCTGCGTGGGGTCGGAACCGCGATCTCCTCCCCCGACTTATACTTCACGCCCCGTCGTCCCGCCGCCCACCCGCGAAAAATCCCCGATGCTGTGGATCGCCTGGAAGATGCTGATCGGCAACCGCGCGAAGTACCTCGGCATCGTGTTCGGGGTGGTGTTCGCGGCGCTCCTGATCGCCCAGCAGGCGTCGATCTTCTGCGGCCTGATGCTCCTCACGATCAGCCAGATCCGCGACGTCCAGGGGCCCGACATCTGGGTGATGGACAGGAACGTCCAGTACGTCGACGACATCAAGCCGCTGGCCGACACCGAACTGTTCCGCGTCAAGGGCGTGCCGGGAGTGGAATGGGCCGTGCGGTTCTACAAGGGGATCGTGCGGGCCCGGCTCGAGGAGGGGAGCTACGAGCAGATGATCCTCCTGGGAATCGACGACGATACGCTCGTGGGGGCGCCGGAGGGGGTGCTCCTCGGCTCGGTGGCCGACCTGCGGAAGCCCGACGCCGTGATCATCGACAAGGTCGGCTACCAGAAGATCTGGCCGGGCGAGCCGCTGCGGCTGGGCCGCGTGTTCGAGATGAACGACCGCCGGGCGGTGATCGTCGGGATCGCCACGGCGAGCAAGACGTTCCAGAGCTTCCCGATCGTCTACACCCGCTACAGCCAGGCGGTGCTGTTCGCGCCGCGCGAGCGCAAGGTCCTGTCGTTCGTGCTCGCCGAGGCCGCGCCGGGCGAGACGGCCGCCGCGGTCTGCCGCCGCATCGAGGAGCAGACGGGTCTCCAGGCCCTCACGCAGCGGCAGTTCGTCTGGAAGACGCTCCGCCACTACCTGGCGAAGACCGGCATCCCGATCAATTTCGGGATCACCGTGCTGCTCGGCTTCCTCGTCGGCACCGCGATCGCCGGTCAGACGTTTTACCTGTTCACGGTGGAGAACATCCGCCAGTTCGGCGCGCTCAAGGCGATGGGCACGGGCAACTGGACGATCCTCGGCATGGTGCTCTTTCAGGCCCTGCAGGTGGGGATCGTGGGCTACGGCGTGGGCGTCGGGTTCGCCGCCCTGTTCGGCCTGGCCACGAAGAGCTTCGGCCGGCTCTCCTTTTTCATGCCCTGGCAGGTGCTCGCGATCACGGGCGTGGCCGTGCTCCTGATCGTGCTCCTCGCGAGCCTGCTCTCGATCCGCAAGGTGCTCGTGGTCGACCCGGCGATCGTCTTCAGGGGGTGACCGATTCCGCCGCCGCCACCCCCCGACTCGCTCGCCGTGCGCTGCCGGGGCGTCACCAAGGACTTCGGGACGGGCGGATCGCTCACGCGGGCGCTGCGCGGCGTCGACCTCGACGTGCCCTCCGGCGAGCTCTTGATGCTCGTCGGCCCGAGCGGCTGCGGCAAGACGACGCTCGTGTCGATCCTCGCCGGCACGCTCGAGCCGACCGCCGGCGACGTCACCGTGCTGGGGCAGGATCTCGTCGCCATGTCGAACGGCCGCAAGGTGCGGTTCCGGCGCGAGAACGTGGGCTTCGTGTTCCAGGCGTTCAATCTGCTGCCAGCGCTGACCGCCGCGGAGAACGCGGCGGTACCGCTGTTGATCGCGGGCTGGGGGCGGCACGCGGCGATCGAGGCGGCCGGCGCCGTGCTCGACGAGCTGGGCCTCGGCGACCGGCTCGCGAGCCTGCCGAGCGAGCTCTCCGGCGGGCAGCAGCAGCGGGTGGCGATCGCACGGGCGCTCGTGCACGGGCCGCGGCTGCTGGTCTGCGATGAGCCGACGAGCGCGCTCGACGCCGAAAACGGCCGGATCACGATGGAGCTCATCCAGCGGATCGCCGTGCAGCCCGGCCGGGCCGTGATCGTCGTCACGCACGACGCGCGGGTCTACGCGTTCGCCGACCGGATCGCCTCCATGGAGGACGGCCGGATCGACTCGCTGACGGCCGGTCCGCACGCCGCGGGCAGCGCCTGAGCCGGTGCCCGAGTCGCCGCGGCGGCTGGCTGCCCGGACCGCGGTCGCGTACGATACGCCGCATGGCCACGGCCCTTCCCGACGCGGCGCCGGTCGCCGCCCCCCGGCGGCTCAGGCGCCGCCGCACCTTCGGCGACTTCCTCACGCAGGTCGTGCTCCCCGTGCTGGCGGTCGGGCTGCTCGCCTTCGCCGGCTGGTTCGTGTGGCGCAACCGCGTCGTGATCGGCAACCCGCCGCCGCCGATCCCGCCGGCCCGCAACCCGTTTCCCGACGCCGTCGCCGCCGCGGGCGTGGTCGAGGCCCAGACGGAGAACATCGCCGTCGGCTCGGCCCTGCCCGGCGTGGTGGTCGAGGTGCTCGTCACGGTGGACGACGAGGTGCAGCCCGGCACGCCGCTCTTCCGGCTCGACGACCGGGAACTGCGGGCCGACCTGGCCGTGAGGCGGGCGGCGGTGTCGCAGGCCAAGAGCGACCTGTTGCGGCTCGAGTCGGAGCCCCGCCCCGAGAAGATCCCCGTCGTCGTCGCCCAGGTGAACGAGGCCCGCGCGGCGGTCGTCCGCGAGACCGACGCCCTGCGGCGGGCCGAGGAGACGTTCGCCCGCAAGGTGACCACGGAGCAGGAGGTGATCGCGCGGCGCGAGGCGCTCGCGGGGGTTCAGGCGGCCCTGGAGAAGACCGAGGCCGACCTCGCGCTCCTCAAGGCGGGCTCCTGGGCCTACGACCTCGACGTCTCGCAGGCGGGGGTGGCCAAGGCCGAGGCGGAGGTGCAGAAGATCGAGACCGACCTCGACCGCCTCGTCGTCCGGTCGCTCGTCGCCGGCCGCGTCCTCCAGGTCAACGTCCGGCCGGGCGAGTTCGTGGGTGCCCCGCCGGGGCAGCCGCTGGTGATCGTGGGCAACATCGACCGGCTCCACGTGCGGGTCGACATCGACGAGTTCGACATTCCCCGGTTCGACAGCCGGGCCCCGGCGTCGGCGGTGCCGCGCGGCAGCCTCCAGGAGCGCTATCCCCTCTCGTTCGTGCGGGTCGAGCCGTTCGTCGTGCCGAAGAAATCGCTCACCGGCGACAACACCGAGCGGGTCGACACGCGGGTGCTGCAGGTGATCTACGCCTGCGATCCCACGAACAGGCCGCCCCTGTTCGTGGGGCAGCAGGTGGAGGTCTACGTCGAGGCGGCCGGGCGGGGCGCACCTTGAAACCGCGCAAGCCGCGCGGACTGCGGTGCGGAACTCGCCTTGCTCCCGACGGGGGCGGCTGGGAGAGTCCCGCTCCCGGCGATGCCTCCGAACCGCGCACCACCCCCTGAGACCGCCCCCGCACCGGGCGCCGGCTCCGCGCTCGGAGCGGCCGGCGCCCTCGCCGCGCTCGCCGTGCTCGCGCTGGCGGCGCCCGGCCGCGCCGCCGAGCCGATCGCCGCCATCCGCGCGGGCATACCGGCGTCGCGAGAGGCCGCCTCGGCGGGCCCGCCGCACGACGGCGGGATGTTCCTGCCGAGCGACGACGCCCGGGTGCTCTGGCGGCAGACGCTCGCCACCGTCGCGGCCGACTGGCCGGTGATCCGCGCGGTCGAGCCCGACTTCGACGCCGTGCCCCCGCGCGACGGGCTGATCGAATCGGCATGGGTCGAGCCGCCGGCAGACCCGCTCCGCCCCGGCGGACCGCCGTCGGTCGCGGGAAGCTGGCCGCCGCGGCGGCAGCGGGTGGTCGTGCGGGTGGCTCCCGCGCCCGACGGCGCCTGGATCGACGCGCTCGTCGAGACGCAGTCGATCGCCGCCGCCCACGCCGCGGCGGGCCCCGGCCGCGTGGAACTGGCCGGCGGCTGGACCACCGACGACGCCGGCGGCGGGCGCGACGTCACCGCGCTCCTGGCCGCGCGGATGGCGCCGGGGGCCGATCCGGTCTACGCACTGCCGCCCCTCGAGGGTGCCGACGTCTTCGCGGCGTCGCGCGAGCCGCCGTGGGCGCGCAGCCGGTACCCCCGCCTGTCGAGAGCGGGCCACAAGGTGCTCGAGGACTACCGCAACTTCTACTCGTGCGAGAGCCTCGTCTGCCTCACGGCGGCGTTCGGGGCCGGTGCCCTGATGGCCAACACCGGCTTCGACACCACGATGCAGTCCGCCTGGCAGCAGAGCGTCGTGCCGACCGATCTCGGCACGTTCTTCACCAACTGCAAGCCGATCGGCGAGGGAAAGTACGCGCTGCCGATCTTCGGCGCGGCCGCCGTCACCGGCCTCGTGTTCGAGGGTCGTCCGGCCGGCGACGTGGTCGGCGAATGGGGCTCGCGGACGCTGCGGATGTTCGTCGTGGGGGCGCCGCCCGTCTACGTGCTGCAGCTGGCCACCGGGGCCTCGCGGCCGAGCGACGACAGTTCGGCAGGGAGCCAGTGGAAGCCGTTCACCGACGACAACGGCGTCAGCGGCCACGCCTTCGTGGGCGCGATCCCGTTCATCGCCGCGGCCGATATGGTGGAAAACCCGGTGGCGAAGGGGGCCCTGTACGTCTGCTCCACGTTCGTCGGCTTCTCGCGGATGACGACCAACTCCCACTTCCCGTCGCAGGTGTTCCTCGGCTGGTACCTGGCGCTGGCCAGCTCGCGGGCCGTGTCCGCCACCGAGACACATTTTGCGGGGATGGAGGTGCGGGTGGTGCCGCTGCCGATCGCCGACCTGGGCGGCATGGCGGTCGAGACCCGCTGGTGACCGCCCGGCCCGTTCACGGCCGCGGCGCGTTCACCGCCTGCCCGGCCTGAGCAGCGGGGCGGGCTTCGGGAAAACCGCCTCGCCGTCCCTGCCGCGGCCGCAGCAGGGGCCGCCTCGGTCGAACGCTCCGCTCGACGGCGCCGGGAGCGCTCCCCGCCGGCCGCGATTTCTCGATCTCCAGGATCCCGAAATAGGGGTCGGGATACTGCCAGTCGTTCTGCCCACGGGCCGGCTGGCACCAGCCCAGGGCGGCCGCCACCAACGCCGCGACGAGCAGCCGCGCGGCGGGCCCCATCAGCTGAGCATCAGCACGGCGATCGCGATCACCGCCGCGCTCACGCCCACGGGCAGCGTGACGAACGCCGACGTGGCAGGGGACGCCTCGGCGAGCAGGGCCCCGCGGGCTTCCGCCGGCAGCCCGAGCAGCGCCTCCAGGTCGTGGAACGTGATCGGGGCGCAGAGCGTGGCGTCGGCGCCGGCCTCGGCCGCCTCGCGGGCCGTCGCCTCCCATGCCGGCGATCCGGGCTTCGCCGTCTCGACGAGCGCCACGCGCGACGTGCCGAGTTGTGAACCGAGGAGATCGACGAAATCGGCGCCTGCCATGTCTTCGAGTTCCGGAGCCACGAGCCAGGCATCCACCCGCAACCGCCGGGCGAGTTTCAGCGCTTCCGTGGCCGTGGCCCGGAAGTGCACCTGCAGCCTGCCGAGCCGGGCGCTCGCCGCCAGCGGGGCGTAGCAGTCGAACCGTGGATCGACCACGACCACGTGCGGCACCTCCGACTCGCCCCGGAGCCGGGTTTCGCCGCCGAGATACCCACGAAGCGTGAAAGGAATCATGTTCCGCCTCCCCGTGACAAAAAAACGTTGGAATCCCCCGATCGACCACGTCGGCCGGCACGATCACACCGCCGGGTCGCCTCCCACCTCGACGCCGCACGCCGATTCCCGTGTCGCCCGGATGACGTCGAGCGTGATCGGCCGCACCAGATACCCGGCCACCCCCGACGCCAGCGTCCGCTGCTCGTCCTCGAGCCGATAGTCGTCCGCCACCATGAAGATGGCTGACCGCGGCCCGCGGCCGAGGCGGTCGAGCGAGATCCTGGCGCCCGACAGCATCGGATCGACCTCGCCGTGCACGACGTGCGGCACCAGCATTTCCAGGAGGTCGAAGCCCGACATGTCGGAAAGTTCGGTGCTCACGAGCCAGACGTCGGCGCGGAAGCGGCGGGCCATGCGGATCGCCGACCGCCCGTCGCTGCAGAAGTGGAGCCCCACCTCGCCGGCCCGGGCAGCCTGCACGAAGTCGGCGTAGCGGTCACAGGCCGGGTCGACGATCACGATCTCCTGAATCCCGAGCGATCGCAACGAGGGCACAGCCCCCTCCTCCCGACCACGGGCCGGCATCGAGCCATCCAGGGCGGATTCGTCGGCGGGATCGTACACATGGTCGTCAGCGTGCATTCTCATGATTGCTCCTCCACGGTTGTGTCGATGCTGTTCGAGTCGTCGTTCCACTTTCGGGCTACCACCATTCCGCCGCGTCTTCGGTCACGCGTCTCCGGCCATCACCTGACACCGACCGCCACGCCCTCCAACACCACGGGCACCTCAGCCCGACGGGCGCCCACCAGGTCGTTCACCAGGAGGGGAAACGCGAGCCGCGAGACGCCGAGCCATTCCTGGGCAGGCCCCGGCAACGGCCTTCTCTGGGCCGCCTTCGAAACGCCCAGGGGCTGCCGCGAGATCGTCTGCAGTCCGGCCTCCGACGCCGGACGGGCGGGCAGCGCACCCACGGGCGTGAGGTGACCCACCACCACCGCCGCCGGGTCCTCGACCCTGGCGTTGACGAGCAGGCTTGATGTGGCCTCGGCCCGCGTGTTCCGCAGCCCGCCGATCATCACGATGAGCACGCTGATCGCGGCCAGGATCGCCGTCACGAGCAGCGAGGAAAACGCACGGGACGCATGCGTCGCAGTCACGAACCGCTTGGCGGACATGAGCAATTCCTTTCCGACATCCAAAGGTAGGGACCGGGACGAACGCGAACGGACGTGATCGCAGCTCAGACCAGCGACACGATCGAGAGGAACAGGGCGATCGGCACGGCGCACAACAGCACGTCGGCACGGGTGAGCGACCACCGACTGGCGGCCACGACGGCCCCTGTCGAACTGACAACGTTCATGAGCGAACTCCTTGCACGAAAGGCACGTGGGCCGGGAACCGGCGGGATGGCGAAGCACCTCGCGGTACGCCGTCTGGGAAACGCATACGTCGTGCCAATCGCGTTGGCGGTCACGATCGCGATGAAAAAAACGGCCCCGGGGCCCGTCGGCACCGCACGCGCCGCGGAAAAAGAGCCTTCGCGGGATCCGTCAGGCCCCGCACGAGCCGCACGACCCGTCACGGACCCACGGGGTGCGGGTGGAGCGATTCGCCCCACCCTGGTCGCCAGCGACCGCGCGCTGGGGCGATTCGCCCCAGCTGATGGGGCGAAATCACGCGCCGTACTTGCCGAACCGGCCGGCGTGGGCCATGGCCAGGAGCATCAGGTGCTTGGCCTGGAAGATCCCGAACCCACCCCGCAGGCAGTCGCGTTCGGAAAACCCGGTCAGCCCGTCGGGGCGGCAGGTGTCGGCCACGAGCAACGTCGGCACGGGATGCCACGAGTGGCTCTTGAGCCGGCTCGGCGTCGAGTGGTCGCCCGTGACCACGAGCACGTCGGGGCGGAGCTTCTCGATCCGCGGCACGGCCCGGTCGAGCTCCTCGATCCGCCGCACCTTCTCGGCGAAGTTGCCGTCCTCGCCGGTCGAGTCGGTGTATTTGAAGTGCAGGAAGAAGAAGTCGTAGTCCTGCCAGTGGCGGGCGAGTTCGTCGATCTCTTCGTCGAGCGACTGGGCCTGGCCGACGAGCGTCATGCCCGCCAACCGGGCGAGCCCCTTGTACATCGGGTAGACGGCGATCGCCGCGGCCCGCAGGCCGTAGAGATCGGCGTAGGAGGGGAGGGCGGGCTTGGCCGCGAAGCCCCGCAGCACCATGCCGTTGCCCTTGGGCTCGTTGGCCACGATCGCCCGGGCCTGGCGGACGAACTCCTTCGCGACCTCGGCGGTGCGGGCGGCGGTCGGCGACAAGGCCCGGGGATCGAGCGGGGGCACGCCCACGGCCTGCGGGTCGGTGTCGGCCACGGCCCCGTCGAGTCCCGGACCCCGAAACACGACCACGAACCGGTGCTCTTTCACCGGCTTCACGAACGTCTCCACGCCCGGAATCCTCACCGCCTCGAGCCGCTCCACCACCTTGAAGCTCTCCTCCGAGGCGATCCGACCGGCCCGGCGGTCGGCGATCAGCCCCCCGGCGTCGAGCGTGCAGAAGTTGCCCCGCGCGGCGACGTCCTGGGGTCCCAGTTCGAATCCGATCCCGGTGGCCTCGAGGGCCCCGCGGCCGATCTTGAATTCGAGCGGGTCGTAGCCGAAGAGGCCGAGGTGGCCGGGGCCCGACCCGGGCGTGATCCCGGGCAGCACGGGCACGCTCGAGCCGCTCGTCCCCCGGGCGGCGAGGCGGTCGAGGTTCGGCGTCGCGGCGGTCTCGAGCTCCGTTTTTCCGCCCGGCTCCATGGGGAGGCCGCCGAGGCCGTCGGCCACGAGCATCACGATCTTCGTGGCGGCCCGTTCGGCGAGTTCGCGGACGAGTTCGAGCTGGTTCATGACGGGGCTCCTCGGGGGGGCGGGCATCGTTGCGACCCCGTAGCGCGATCGGCTACAGTTCGTCCGCTCCTTCTATACCGCGATCGACACCTCCACAACAGCGTCACATCCCATGAGCGTCGTCCGCCCCAAGCCCCCGGAAGATCCGCTCCACTACGATCCCGCCGCCGTGTTCGCCGCTGGCGGCATCTCGGCGGCCGACGTGGCCGCGCTCGGGCCGCGGCTCGATGCCGCCCGGGCCGAGAGCCTCGCCGACCTCGACCGCTGGAGAGACGGGGGCGCGCGGCCCGGCGAGGCCCTCGACCCCGCGTTCATCGACCTTCCCGACCGGCTCCTGGCCGCCTACCACGCCGACCGGGCGCAGAGCGAACTGTTTGCGATCCTGACGACGGCCCGCCGGCTCCGCGAGGCGGTCGACCGGGTCGTGGTGCTCGGGATCGGCGGCTCCTACATGGGCACGCGGGCCCTGTTCGAGGCCTGCTGTCATCCGTTCCACAATGAACTCCCGCGGGGCGAGCGCGGCGGGCGGCCTCGGCTCTCGTTCGAGGGCTTCAACATCGACAACGATTCGGCCCAGGGGCTGCTCGACCTGCTCGGCGGCCCCGGCCGCGGCGACGACCTGCTCCACCGCTGGGCGGTGCTCGTCGTGAGCAAGAGCGGCGGCACGCTCGAGACGGCGGTGGCGACCCGCCTCTTCCTGCGGGCCCTTCTCGATGCCGTCGGCGGGGATCGCCGCCGGCTGGCGGAGCTCGTCGTGCCGATCACGGGCAAGACGGGCCGCCTGGCCGACCTCGCGAAGGCGATCGGCTGCCCCGACGTGTTCGACATCCCCGACGGCGTCGGCGGCCGGTTTTCCGTGTTCACCGCCGTGGGCCTCCTGCCGGCGGCGACCGTGGGGATCGACGTCGTGCGGCTCCTGGAGGGGGCCGCGGCAATGAACCGCCGGTTCCGCGAGGCTCCCGCGGCCGAGAATCCCGTGCTCCGGTTCGTCGGCGTGTCGCACCTCGCCGAGGAGCGCATGGGGGCCTCGATCCGCGTGCTCTCGAGCTGGAGCAACCGGCTCGAGGCCGTGGGCTTGTGGTACGACCAGCTGCTCTCGGAAAGCCTCGGCAAGGCGGGGAAGGGGGCCACGCCGCTGACTACCGTCACCACCCGCGACCTGCATTCCCGCGGCCAGCAGCACCAGGAGGGCCGCCGCGACAAGCTGATCACGAACCTGATCGTGGGCGAGCCGCGCCGCGACCGGCTTACGCTTCCCGCGCTCGGCTCGATCGCCGCCGACGAGGACAGGCTCGACGACCTCGTGGGGAAGTCGTGGCCCGACATGCTCGCCGCCGCCGCGGCCGGCACCAACGAGGCCTACGCCCAGGACAAGCGGCCCACCGCCGACATCATCCTGCCGCGGATCGACGAGCACACCGTCGGCCAGCTCCTCCAGATGCTTTTGCTCGCGACCGTCGTCGAGGGCCGGCTCGTCGGGACCAACCCCTACGGCCAGCCGGGGGTCGAGGCCTACAAGCAGTTGATGATGAGGCGGCTTCGGCCGTAGGACTCGCGCGGCGTTGCAGCGGACCTGCCGGCCCCTGAACGCCGGCGCCCCGTCGACTTCGGCGACGTGGGCCTCGGACGATAGAATCGGCATGAGTGCGGGAGGCGAGGGGGTCGGCGAACGCTCGACGAGCGTGGGCCGCCCCGGCCCAGCGAGGAGACTTTTGCCGCCCCCGAGCCGGCGCCCCACGGCCTTCGGCGACGTGGGCCTCGGACGATAGAATCGGCATGAGTGCGGGAGGCGAGGGGGTCGGCGAACGCTCGACGAGCGTGGGCCGCCCCGGCCCAGCGAGAAGACTTTTGCCGCCCCCGAGCCGGCGCCCTGCCGCTCAAGTTCCTTCCTCGGAGAAATGCCTCATGCC
>Ga0214923_10002455_pt1 | contig 24659 bp, 25 predicted proteins | sample LL1510_MetaG_FD_177993 | JGI IMG/M metagenome (GOLD analysis project Ga0214923, IMG submission 177993) | Freshwater microbial communities from Lake Lanier, Atlanta, Georgia, United States - LL-1510 | ecosystem: Environmental > Aquatic > Freshwater > Lake | place: USA: Georgia | collected...
GGACACTTGTGGCACCTGGGACACCTGGGACGGTGTGGGCGTGGGCGTGGGCGTGGGTGAGTTTGACACGGGAATCACAATTTTGGTTTTAAAATCTATTGACAGCGCTAATAAAGCCATGACAAACACCACTAATAAAGCAGCAGGCACGCTCTGTTTACAACACACCAAGACAATAGCAACAAGGATAAGCACTACTGCTACTAGCAGCACCAAGTCACGGTCTTCCAATTTAGAATGCATGGGGACGCTTTTGTTTGTATCACAGGAAAATTAACGGGTTTCAACAAAAAGTTTGCTAGCTTTTTGCACTGGTTTTGAGAGATACCACAGCACCAGTGGCGCCACCAACACCCAACTGCCATGTCTCCACTGAGCGGCGTGCATGAGTGCCACCATACACGCCAGCAGCAAATAAAAACAAGCCGTGTCTACATTTTTGTTTACCTCTCTAACAGAAGAGTAGAGGACTATGCACAGCGGAACCAGAGACATGCGTCCCAACAGTGGCCTCTCTTTTATTTTTTTACCCTACTTGCAAAAAAAACAAATAACGCGGCCCTATGGAACAAGGCCCTGCCGAACAACTTGTGCCTACCAGAAAAAACGTACCCGCGGAGGAACAAGAGCAGAAAGAAGAGAGTAATGTGGACACTGTGCTGCACTCCTTTACCTCTTTGCTGGAGCAGTTTATAGGGCAGTTGCGTACTGTGTTTCCGGAGTGCCCCAAGTTGGTGGAGCTACAGAACGGGTTTGAAGCCAACTTTTCAGCGGAGCAGACACCCGAGACTCGGCGGGAGACTGCAGTCAACTACATTAACGGCTGGCATGAAGATTTTTTAGAAGTGTACACTCTTGTAGCAGCAGAAGATGAAGGCTTGTTTACAGCGTCACCACTGCCCGCGTTTCTGGAAACGGTTGACTTGCCTCAAAAGTGGCAGCCCACGTTGCACGTGGACACCAAGGCCTCTATCTGGGACTTTTTGAAAAATTTGTGCAACTTGGCCAACATGCACAGCATTTATACCCAGGTGCCGTCCAACATGATGAACACTATTCAAAGCAAGGCCATGGCTATTGCGCAGACGTTGGAAACCGGCGGTTCCTTAAGAAACATTAACATCCAGGAGCTGGCAGTAGATATTATGAGGGATGTAGACATGAATGAGTTGCAGGCGTTTGCCAACACCATCACCAACGGCGGAACAGACATTAGCAAAATTCAAACCATGTGTGGCTCTTTAATGAACATGCTAGGCACACAAGGCCTAGATATGCGCCAAGTGTTTCAAATGAATCAATAAAAACACACGTCATTTATTTTGAGTTCAAAGGGTTTTTAAAAAATTTTCAAACAACAATGCAGCGGCTTCACATGCGTCAGTGTACAAAACGCTCTTTTTAGTAAGTTTGACAGTCAAAAGGTTGATCTCTTTAAACTTACTGTCAATATAACACATGTGCTCGCTTTGACGAAACATGTTACGTAAAAAATGGTACGTCAGGAGCATTTGTATCAGAGCAGTGCGCCAAATGTTTTGAGACTTGAACAGCCTCACTGGAATCAGAACTTCAGACGGAAACGTTGACACCCCTTGAAACGCAGAGGTAACCGAAAGGTAAAATATGTTGTTACGCAACACTGGAGTAGCATAAAACGCCGGTTGCAAAACAAATCCCAAAGCCGTAAACGCCTTGAGGTAGTTTACTGCGTCTTCGTTACAGACGTTGGGGTTCCAACTGTACAAACAGCCATGAAACGTCTGATATTCACACATGCTCATGGTGTTGGTGGAGTTGAGAGGCTCGTTCAAAGTAAAAGTACTTGTGATCAACTCCAACTCATCAAACAAACTGCAGTCCTCCAACGAGAACTCTTCAGTAAAGCTTTCCAACTGAGACGCCGGTACGTGATACACGGGCTCTTCGGGCACCTCCAACAACGCCGGTGGCTTGGCTTCCAACAACGCCGGCGGTAACTTGGCTTCCAACAACGCCGGCGGTAACTTGGCTTCTAACAACGCCGGTGGCTTGGCTTCCAACAAAGCACTTCCGGTATTTGTATCTGCGTTGAAATCAAGTGCCTCTAAACGGCTAACATCTAACTCCGCGCCCTCCTGCACCTGTTGCCACGTAAATTTCATAGAAAGAGTAAAAGTGAAAATAAACCAGAAGCAACCACCAACTCAGTCAACAACCAACCACCAACTCAATCAACAACCACTTTGTGATTCTTCAAAAAACTTAGATTACCATGAGTGATAACTTTTCGTCTGCGGGATTGTCTGATAGTGATTTGGAAGCGGTGCTGGATTTTGAGGGTTGCTCCACCACAAACAAGGAGTCTCCGGCGTTGAAGGGATCCGTGCTGGCGCGGTTGGAGTCTGTGTACAGCCGTATGGAGTCCTTGGACAAGCTGGTGCCGATGGTGGAAAAGGTGTTGTCAGAGCAAGAAGTCAGCAAAGCCCAAGTGTTGGCGGCGGTGGCCAGTGTCAACTCCAAAGTGGAAGCTTTTGACAAGCGGTTGACAGAACAAGAGGAAAAAGTAGCTGATGTTAGTAACCGCGTAGAATTTGTGGACAGCCGTGTGGACTCTGTGGACAGCCGTGTGCAGACGTTGGAGACGCAGTTGCAAGAACTGCTACGCTGGAAGGAGGACATGACCCAGAAGGTGGCGTTCACGGAGCAGGCTATGCATGACCCGTACAGCGCGGCGTTTTCCAAGAGTGAAGACTTTACCAAGGTGTTTTTTTTCATGATTTTTTTTGGGTACGACACGGTCAACGGCATTACCTGCGCGGTGTTTCGGAGCATTGGAGGCAATCCGTGTGTCTGCATCAACTTCCGTGCTCTTAGTGTGATTGCTAAAGCCTACCTTAGCAGCGCCAAGGTGTCTAAAATGGGGCTGTTTCCTGCGTTTTCATTGTTTCGGTTGAACAACCTGCAGCGTTTGTTCCGGGAGGCTCACTTACCAGAGCACACGGTGAAAAAGGAGTTCCTGATGGATTTATTTAAAAAATCTGCCGTCAAGCAACTTAAAACAGCGGCGGCCAACCTTACCAATTGGATTGCACTGGACATGAAAGCGTTTGTGGCGGGGGTGCGCGTGTTTAAGCGTGACCCCAAGTTCAAGGAACTAAAGCAGGTGTTTTCAGACCACTTTCCCAAGGATGAAGAAGGCAACTTTGCGCTTCAAAAAAAGATTACGGACAAGGACAATGTGTTTGTGCGGGATGGAGAGGAGGAGCCAGATGAAGAAAACAAGCCTATTTTTTGTGTTCCCTACTGGAATGAACTGTTTTACGAGGGAATGAAGGAGTACAGGGCTTTGTTGCATCCCACGGCAGACACGCAGGAGCATCAACACTTTGGCAATTTTTATTTGATTGGGCCCCTTGAGCAGTTTCCTATTTTGGACTACGAAGACGCTCTTAATGAAGGGCCATCCATGGAACCACCTCACATCCCTTCTTCAAAGGTTTCCAAAAAACGGTCTGCTGAGGATGCTCCTACACCCAAACGTCGTGCATCTGCTGAAAAACGGCCTAAGCATAGGTTGTAGTGTTTTTATTTGTTAAGTAGCTACAAGAGCGTATTTTTTTTACTTAACAAAAGGCAATAAACTGTGATGACAAGTCTTCTTCTTCCACTGAGGGAATAAACTCCCAGTCTAGGTCTTCACAAATGAGTTTAAAAATCATGTCTTGCTTTTTGAGCTTGTCTCTGCCTTTGAGCAGACTGAAGCACTTGAGGAACTGGTCCCAGCCCATGAGCTCACAAAACTTGTACAAGCAGTAAGCGTAAGACAGAAAGTTGCGGCGGTTAGCAGGCTTGTGTTTTTCAAAAAACGGTATGATGGCGCTGAACATGTTGCGCACTTGTTCTTCCTGGTGAGGGGTCATGGTGGGAGGGGTTTCTTCAGAGATGCGGGTAGTTATTTGTTGCTGGTTCTCATAGTACTTACTCAACCCCAACAACTTTAGGGCCTCTCGGACGTGAAAAATTTGAATGCGCTTGGGGTCTGTAAGTCCCAGCTCGGCACACTTGGCTTGCACGGCGTCCACAATGTCTTGGTCCACCTTGGTGCTCTCTTTGCCTTGGAAGCAGTTCAACCACTCCTGAAAGTGGTTCTCTCGGCGGTAAGAAAAAGACGTGAACTCCACCTCCTCTCCATACGCAATCCGTGAAGACGTGGCCTGAATAAAGGTGTGGGTTTGTTTACATTTGGTGCAGCCCATTATAGCTCCCGCCCCCATGATCACCATGGGAATCCGACAAGTTAAACACATGTCACAGTTGCTCATGTGCACCCGGGTCACACCTTGGTTTAACCCGTGCTGTTCACGGGAATCCTTGACCAGTTTTTGGGTTGGAAACACATTGTTGTTGTTTTCTTGTAACACGCACTGTAACTCCTGTTGAAGCTGCCTCATTTGCAGCTCTCCATCTACTGCTTCGTCTTGCAACACCACCGTTTTTACACTATCATTCACACTGGACCGCCCCAGCACTTTGGTTTCACCACCGTTGCTGCCTTGGATTGTCGGGTTCACATTTGCGTTTTTGGGGTGCACCTTGATGATGGTCGTTTTTATGACCTCCCGGGGTTCCAGCTCAATAAACTGCACCCGGTCATAGTACGGGGCCACTAGTTCATCAAACTTTTTCAAGTAGTACCCATACTGAATGTTGTCTAGCTCATCCAATATTTCTGTTTTTCTTTCCAAAGAGTCCAGCTTTTCACGGTATTGAAACCGAGCCGTCAGCTTGGGCAAGTGATCATTTAACACGGCTAGCTCTTGTAATAGGTGCTCCTGTTTTTTTTGAAGCTCTCTGACATACTCCTGCCGTTTCATGTGCACATAGTCGGTCACGGACAGGCGCTTCCGCTCTTGAACAGCCGTGGACTTGCTTTTGGGTTTTTTAACCTTGGTTTTCTTTACGGCGGGCTCCTTTTTCTTCCGCTCCCCATCAGCCACGGTGGTGCGCTTTCTTTTTTTTTCAATAGTCCACATGAGAGTGATGAGAGTGATGGGAACAATAAGAATGGCGTTTTAAAGTTTTTTTGTTTGTTACAGTGTTTTATTTTTTTTTAGGAGCTACATACAATCGTTGTACACGCGGTATTCCTGTTTAAAGTAGTACCTGGAGGTGCAGGGCATCCGGTTGCCACTCTCTGAAAAGTCTTTGGGTGTCATGGCGTTGGAGCCACAGTCATGCAGCTTCATGTCAAACACACCCAGTTTGTCATACATGTCTGCCACCAGCTGGGTGCACACCCGGCCTTCATTGCACTGCCGCTTAGCCGTGGGGAGAAGGTACGAGCGTAACCACGCCCGCAACACAATGGGCACTACGTTGTAGCTGTAAGGCATGCCCATCATGGTCAACGCCGCTTGTTCAAACTTGGCACCTTGAATAGCCCGGTTAATGGGGCGGACCACTACCAGCTCATTTTTTTGCCGCAGCCGGATGTCTAGGGCGTTAAACTGGTTCCCCCGGCCGTTAGTGCAAACCTCAAACACAAAGGGGCGGCCGGCGGCGTCCACAAAAGCAATGCCTACATGTACGTAGTGACAGCCCACAATGAGCTTAAGAATGTCTGTAAACATTTCAAAAGAGGTGTTGAACAGGAGGAGGTCCCCTGTTTTTACACGTGACAGCGGCCAAGTGGGCAGGTGAAGCTGTGGCCGGACATATTCAGCTCTGTACACGGCTGTCATCACCATGGCCAAAAACAAAAAACTGAGGCTCCCAATGAGCATTTCTTTCTCTTGACTCTGTAAAACCATGTTTTCTTTTGCCCGTCACAAAACGGTGATTCCTTTTCCTCCAGGAACGCCTGACCAATCACCAGATGGCGCAACTGTAGATTGGTGGCAGTGCGCGCTGTGTCACAGTTGGAGCAAAAGTGTGTACGTCCCCACCTGTCAGCGGATGGATCACGGCGTGTGTAAAACGTGTTTTAAAATAAACCGCTCCCGGTGTATAGATGGAGCATGCAAGGGCGTGTTTAAACGTTCTGCCGCTCGTGAATTTTTAAGGACGCTGCAGTAATAAAAAAATGTTGTGTCACGTTGCTTTTATTTGTGTCATCTCTTTAACCATGTGTCATGTGTTTTGGTTTCAAAATCCAAACAAAAACAATTGGCGTGTAAAGAACCAGATGGTCCGACCTTTGCGTGTTGGCCGTAACCGCAGGGGAACGTTTACGGTGAAGCGGGGAAGTCAAACCCTAGACCCTCCACTCACACAGGAAATTGTTTCAATACCACACGGCGGCAATGGGCACAACCTCATTAAATGTCACATGTGCATGTCTTCCTGCCACACCGTGGTGACGTGTCCGCTGGTGCTGTGCACCCAGTGCCATGAGTTTGGTCACATGTCGTACAGGTGCAAAAAAAACATTGAATCTTCAAACAAAATCACATGTGGGCGTACGTGCGAACAGCCGGACTAGTGGTCATTGTCTTTCTCATCTTGGCCATGCTCAGCAAAATGTCAACACCTGAACTTCGGATGGACATGGGGTTGCAACAAAGCGTAAAAAAACTAATTACAAAAAGTCAAGAGGCGCAAGCCCGGGCAGAACAAACCACCAACCCGGTGCACTTTCTTTTAAACACCAACCAAGCCATTAACTACTTGGACTCTGCGCTTGTGCTTTGTAGCGCCAAAAACTGCACCACTATTGCCGGGTTCAATGTTCAAGACAATTACATGACTATAATGCAGCAACAAGAAAATGCCGCCCTTCAGTTGCATTATGCCTTAAATCAACCCGCGGCATTGCATAACCAACAACATCAACCCCAGCAACCCCAGCAACCCCAGCAACCCCAGCAACCCCAGCAACATCAACGCCTTGACCATCTTCGTGCACGGCCACAGTAAAAGTAGGATGACCAGAACCTTATTCCGTTTGATAAAAACGTGACGCAGTAAAAAAAAGAACAACTGAAAACAAATGGGTACTCAGGTGTATTTGCAGCACCTTATGGTAGATGTTAAAAACATGCGAGTAAAACACATTAGAAAAATGTTTGTTTATTTACGGGAAATGAGTGCAGAGCTCAAGTTAAATGAAATGAAAGACAGGAGTAACTGGGCGTCGTTTGAAGAGTTTAATAACAAACTAAAAACGTTGGTGGTCCAGCACGGTATTACTCTAGGAGAGTTTGCCACGGCATACGTGTTAAATATTCAATCAAGACAACGCGTTCCTCCTGCAGAACCCTTGCTGCAGGCTCCCTGTGTTAACAGTGCTGCAAACCTTGCAACAAACAGTGCTTCAAACCTTGCAACAAACAATACCACAACAGCAAGTAAAAAAAGAAAACGATCTACTTCACCATGTAAAAAAAGTAGCGTAGCAAAAATAAAATGAGTATATTAAATGCTAACCAATTTGCTCTTATTCCTAAAAAACTAAGCTCTCCCTATTTTGGAGACAACATTATAATGCGTTACGGCGTAGAGGGTGACGGCACCTGCTTTTTTTACTCTCTGTGCGCAATTTTGAACATTGACAACTTTGTCAATCAACCCTTGAAGCGGCAAATAGAGATAGGACGGGAGTTCCGGTGCGGCATCACCCAAGGTTTGTCTTGGGAGGAGTGGCAAACGTTTGTTCAAACAAACAATATAGACACCTCTGACATGTATGAGGACATGGACACGTTAAAAGCCGCCTTGTGCTCTCATGAAAAGTGGGCAGATGAACCCATGATTCGTTTTGTCATGAACAAGTTCAAAATTAATTTACTGTTTTTAGATGAGTCCTTGAATAAACTTTACTGTGGAGTCAGTGAGACCGACAGCACCATGACAGGCATTATTTATTGGCTTGACCGCTCACACTTTGAACCCCTAGCCCGCTTAAACGCTTTGGATGTACATAATGACAAAGTAGCCCTGCAATTCCAGTTTTTACACACAACAGATCACGAGTTTGTACAGCACCTAATGACCAAGTACGGTTATCAGTGCCACCTTTAAAACCAAGATGTGTTCATTTGGTAACGATTACGTTGTCCGTCCATGGATGCAGCAGAGTTTGCCCCACCCATGAGTGCCAAAGGTTCTTGTCTATAAATTGGTGTGTGTATTGCTTTGGGTTCATGATGCGTTACATGCGTTGCAGGCATTGCAGGTTTTGGGTGTTTATGAGGCGTTTTTTGTTGCAAAGTTGGTAGCCGGCTAGGAGGAGTGTAATACTCGGGATCATGAGCTACAGAAGGACGAATGGTACTTTTGGGTTGTTGTAACATTTCCATCAGGTTTTCATCAAATTCGGTAAAGTCTAGGTTTTTAAATGCAGCCTGTTTTTTTTTTACGTCACGTGTTTTTTCCATTTGTTTACCTCCTCCCTTTAGAAGGCCACGTTGTTGTAGAGGGCCACGTGGTGTTGTCTGTGGTGGGGCAGGACGTTCAGGGTGTTGATGTTTAGGTGTCACCGGCAATAAGGCACCCATTCCCATACCCGCGGTCAAAGAGAGTGCACCTGTAAGCACAAACAGAGCCATTTTTATTTGATATGCGTACATAAAAGACTTGGCTGTTTCAAAACTTTTGTCGTTTTCAGTGTAAAAGCCATGCTGCCTGAACTGACTACCCTTCAACAAGTTGCTGATGCTATTGACGCCGCCAAAGACAAACAGAACCTACTGTTGCTAAAGTTTGGCGCTAAATGGTGCAAGCCCTGTAAAATGATTGCCCCTTTGGCACAACAATTGGTCAAGAGCAACAGTGACCGGTTAATGGGGTTTGAAGTGGACGTAGATGTGGTGGTGGAAGCCCTGCAGCAGTTTAACGTTTCTAAGCTACCTACTTTTGTTTTAATTTATAAAGGCAACGTGCACAGCACTTGGACTGGGGCTGACAGTCAAGAGCTAGAAAACAGAGTTTATGCTGCTCTAGATCATCTTCAAAGCCTATAGTTTGAAAAAAAACAGTTTTATTTATTTCTTATTATTGGTGTTCATGTGCAAACAGAGCCAGCGCGGTTTTGTAGTCAAACTCGGGGTGTGCAGCTGCCAGTTTTTGCCCCTTGGCGTCTTTTTCAAAAAATTGTTCAATGGTGCCATAAGTAGTAATGGCCCTAAAAGCGGAAGCCGGTCCAAAGTTGCGCAAATAAGGGGTAAAATCAGAGCCGCATAGCACACTGAATTCAATAAACTGTTGCATATTCATTTGAAGGCATTCCAACACCGTACCCAAGTGGACTTCTTCAGGAGACTTGGTCACATTTCGCAACACCCGTGGCGCTCCGCAAACCAAGGCATCATAGTCTTCTGTTGCCACTACATCGGCTTCCCCGCTGAGACATAGGGCCGCACACTTTTTTTCAGCATCCCCATCCGCTACACAAAAAGAAATGTTTTTTTCAATAAACAACTCTTTTAACTTGTCATAGTCTTCACTTGTCACTACAGTAGAACGCCGACTTACCGCCTCCATTTGAACAAACAATCCCATCAACTTCTGGTCATCCCCCTGAGCCACACATTCTGCGGCCTCCTCTTTCAACTCCTCCATGTCACTCATTTGCTTCCGCTTTAATCCCACACGCGCCTTGTCACGGCGCTGGTGCTCCGCAGACTTGGCCGCCACACACGGCCCGTCAAACACGTATATACATGTCATTCCATAGCGTTGAGTCCATATCTTGTTATGTTTTAGGAACCCTTGCAACACAGTGTCACTGTCAGTAGGTGCTGTTTTATAAAACGCGTACTTGTACGCAAAAATAGGCACATCTATAGCCACACGTTGACCACGGTACTGACTCAGGTCTGTTGGTGTAAATGCTAATGGACTCATTTTCCTCAAAAAATCTGAAAGCCCTTTAATTCCCATGCTTGCTTGTACTTTTTTTTAATTACAAAACGTAAGTATATTTATTAAATTTTACAACCAAACCAAGTTTCCAACCACGCTTTTTAACCCAGTCAGCACCACAGCTTCACACTCATTGCCTGTCCACCGCCACCACTCTATTATTTCACCGTTGTGCACCAGCAAATGAAACGCCTCACAGCACGTCCCAAACACGCTGCACACTCTGTACGTGCGCTCTGTTTTGCAAATGGGCACTTGGTCATAAAACAATACGCTGCTCTTTACGCCAATTACATTATTTTCAGTGTTGTAGTCCTGTAACACGTCCCTGTACACAACGTCAGCTTGAGGATTTTTTAACCTAGTAATTTCTTGGGTGTCAACATTTACTTGAAACACGGTCCACTTTTGGTTAGAGGTTTGCACAAAAAAATACCGCCGTCCGTTCAAGCACACACTCACTGCCCCTGTCACCAAGGTTTCTAAACTCCCTGTTTTTGGTAAATCTAGAGTGTGTATTGTATGAGTCTCTTCCTTTTTCACATCAACCACTAAGCTGGTGTGTCCAGAGACACAGCGCACACAAAGCTGAAAAAAAAGCACTTGACCGGTGTCAGACAGCAGCGCAAACACCAGTGATGCTGGCAACACCTCCAAAAGAGTAACCCAGTTTAACTTATAAGAGCTCACTAGAGCCGCCAGAGTGACAACGCTACAGGTGGGTACCCTGGTGGCAAGAGACGGGCTTTTTAAAAACAAGGCGCTGTCGGCGTCACTAAACCCGCTGCGCAAATGCAAAAGGTCAACATTGTTATTTTTGTTGGGCACAAGGGTAAGTAAAGACGCTGGCATTTTAGAAAAGGTAAACCCAGGTTTATACACTGGGTACAGGTCTGGCACATCTGTTGGCTGACTTAGTACCTGCCTTGAAGGGGCTAGAGTAAGAGACATTCTAAGTTGCAATAAAAAAAAGATGTTGTAGTTAATATTTATTTGCATCTAGTCACTTTTTTCTTCACTGTCGTCATCCAAGTCCTCCACTAACGTGTAAATGGAGCTGGTGAACGCCGGGTCCCGAAACAAGTCCAAAGCGTTCAAAGTGACTGTTCCTCTGTCTCCCCAAGACTGTCCAAAAGAGTTGACGGCTATAAACTTTTTGCTATCTTCCAGATACCGCGTAAACAGCAAAGGCTGAAACCCTAAAATGTCCATGCTGTCATTGTAGCTATATGTGGCGTGCAGCTCAAACTCTTTGGTGACAGACACTGCTGCTACAAAGGGGCCGTTCTTTTCCAAGCAAGTCCGGAGGTTGTTGAGTGTGGGTTTCAGCTGCACCCCTACAAACGGAATGTACTCGGTGCATAACGCCGACTCATACTTTCCAGGCTTTCGGTGCACAGCCTTGACATTGTACGGCCACTCTAGCTCATCCGGGATGGGAATGTTCAAATTGAGTACTGCAAACACGTCACTAAAACTCACACCCTCATCCAACAGTTCCTCTTCACGTGAAGGGTTCACCCGCGCCTCATAGTACAAGTACAACCGAGAAGGCGCGTAAGGGCTTGCGGGCTTTGTGTGGGAGCTGTTTAGGTTGTTGAGGTTGTTCATAAACCACTGCACCAGGAGAGACACGGCGTTGGTGGTGCTACAATTCAAGTCCAATTGGTCAAAGGGTAAAACAAATGGGTCTATCTCTGATTTGGTACAGGGCACAACAATAGTGTCACCTTGTAATGCTTCAGCGCCATCTATTACCACTTTGAACTCATCACTCACCGGTGCATCCAAGCGGTGGCCATACCGCCGTTTTAACACAAAAGACTGAAACTGGTTGGTAAACTCGTTCATTTCATTTAAAGACAGTCCTACAGGCCCCTGTGTTAACTGGCCGTACATGTACACGTTTATTTTTTGACGCAGCACCGTGTACACGTTGGCAATAAAAAAGTACACTTGATCACTCCAAGAGTTTCCCATGAATTTATTACACAAAGTGCCAAAATGTTTATTTTTTATAAAAAACATAAACGTAACACAGTGCTTAAAATACAATGTTTGCTTTTAGTCCTCTAGATCAGACACAGATTCGTTAAAGCAAGCGCAGTCTTGAGCGCATTCCCGAGAGCAATATAACATCATACAGACGTCAGAGTGCAAGTTGTCTACTGTACAAGATCTACAAGCGCACATGAGCTGGTCACAACTGTCACCGTCACATACACGCAGCAGGTTGTCAGCCATCAAACAATGGAAACAAACCCAGTCTTCCTCAAATTCACAAGTGTTCCGAATGTAAAGCTTCCACAGCTGCATAACACAGGTATAACACCACATCATGTCACACTTACGGCACGTCATCATGTCTAGAACAGACACGGGGTACTGCTGGCAGTTGTGACACGTTTTAACAACATCATCTAAACAGCTCTGGCAACTTCTAAACTGTTTACAAATCTCACTGTTAAATGGTACAGAGTCATCACACCAGTGGCACCTGAAATGACACTGGTACCACCGTGACCCCGACGTCAGCGTAATGTACGGCGGTAAAAAAACGCTGTCATCAACCTGTTGAAGCGCCTCTTTGTTTACCAAGCGCAACCGCGCCACATCTTTACTATCCAAATATGTAAACACACAGTGCTTTAGTTCCAGAGGCAACGCTTGAATACTGGTCATTAATAAAACATGTAATGCACCGTCAGTCCTGTTTGGGTTTCAAAAAATGTTTTAGACTGGACAAGAATATTCTGTATGTACGCAAGCAACTCTAGGTGCAACTTGTCTAACGGGGCTAGAACATTTGGACTGTGGGGATTGAACCTAACAAAGTGGGTGGGTAGCTTCAGGGCCGACTGCATCTCTTGCATCCGCTCTTGTTCCACTGTCTTGTTGTACTTGACGTGGCCGTGCTCATCGTTTTCTACAATCACTACTCCATCAGGAGTGTGAAACACAAAGTCGGGTCTGTACTTGGTGCCCAACACCTTTTGGTTGTACACGGGCGTCAAAGAGTGAGTTTTAAAAAACAGGTGCAACTGTTTTTCAGTAGACACAATATCCGGTTTGTAACAAGTGGCAAAACAAAGGCCAGTGGAATGGCACAATGAGTTTTGCTGGCACCGAGTGCACACTGTTTGACAAAAAGTAAGGTCAGTTGGCAGTGCGTGAATCGGGCACCTGGAAAACCGTGGCTCACCAGAGAAAGAGTGAGTAGCAACCGCTTTGCATTTTAAGTGGTTACAAGATGACAAGCGCCAGTGCAGACGCGGGTTGTAATGCGCCCCACAAAACTGTCTGCCAATGGCAACCGTTCCAAAGGCAGGCCGGGGTGACTTGCAGTTGTAAAAACTACAAATCTTGTTTTTAACATTCCACATGTCCGGTGATTTGTGTACCTTGCAAAACAGTGGCCTGTTGGCAACAGTTCCAAAGCTAGCTAATTTTTTGCAAAACAAGGATGCGCACACAGGGTTTTTGACATTCCTCATGTACTCTGTTTTGTGAATGCTACACCAAAGCGGAGTTTTGGAGAGACCCGCTGCAAAACTGGCCCTAAATAAGCAATTGTCGTACCGGCACCTGCTAGAGCTCGTTCTGGGTTTAGACATTGTTTTAGTTCAAAATAATTATTTTTTTGGTAGTAAACAGTTCCGTATGTACTACAAGTTCAGAGGCCCTCAAAAGGACTTGGGGAACCTGCTGGTGCAAGAGTTATCCGTGGATGATTTTTATTGCAGCCATGAAATGCACGTCCCACTTGACGCAGTGCAAGTTTTACTATATGAAAAGCCTTTAAAAGACATTAAGGCCTGGTTAACGTGGTATTTTACGGAGCGCGCAGAGAAACCGGTTGAAAACGAGAGCGTTGCAATGTTACTGACTTTAAAAACTCATCTTATGGCTGTTGTTCAAGCTCATTTAAACATTATTGAAAACGCTGTGACTAGTGATATCAAGGGCGACAATTTTGAAAAAATTCTTTATTTTGTGCTTCTTTGTAAACCACTGTTTCATGTGCCCGGATTGGGGCTAGATAACTTTTTAAAAAAAGTAAAGCTCAAGTTGATTCAAACCATGGGAAACGGGTTGGTGGTGTCCTTTTTAATGTTTTGTGAGCTGTGTCCACAGTACGTAACTGAAAGCGTGTTTCCAGTGTTTTGTAGAAGCAGGCATCATTACTACTTTTATACCATTCCGGAGCAGCAGCGGCGTTTGAGAACCAATCCCATGTTTAGACTCCTTGTTGAAAAACACTGGGAAAAGTTTTTGCGGTTTGCGTTGCAAGATGTAGATGTAGCGTTGCGTGATACACAACACAATTTGACTTGAACTTTATTTTTTACAACAACTCGGGAAACAACGGAGGTAAGGACTCATCAATAAAAAGTTTGTTTGTGACAGGTTTTTGATGTTGTGGTGGCGCAAATTGAACTACGTTTTCCAACTCAGCGGCATGTTTTACACAAAAGATTTCAAGAGTTTCTTGATGACTGTGTGTTGCCACTGCCTTGCACTTGCCACGGTGGCAAAAAGTCACACGCCAGTCCGTTTCTGGATTCATGTGCGCTTTGCAATACTTGCGTCCTGTTTCACAGTTGCCAAAAAACGCTTTTACGGGACACTGAGCACAGTGCGCATCTAACTTTTCATACTTGGCCGCCCATTTGGCCACCATGCCCTCATCTTTGTGCTCATTGCAATGGGTGGGCTTTACTTTTAAAAAGCCGTAGCTTGCAAACTTGGTGCAACACGCGCAGCGGCGAATGACCAAGTTGACCATCCCCTTTTCCTTGTGCGCCTTACAGAACTGCGGTTTTCCTCCTGGTACGCCAAAAGATGCCGTCACCAAACACAGGTCATCAGACTGACAGTGCTTCCCCAACACGTTAAACATACCCTCCTCACGGTGAACGTAGCAATGGGTTGGCCGTTTTTCCACGTAGCCATAAAAAGGCGTTTTGAAACAACTACTCAACTGACACGTTAACCGGGGTCTTTTGGGCATGTACGTCTCCCGCAATTCATTGTACAACAGATCGTTCAATGTCCGTTTTGACATGCCAAGATGTTAAAAAAATAAAAAATAACTTTTATTGTACTGTTTCTTTACATATGTTTTTTACATTTTCAGCTATAAACTGATGAAACTGAATTTCCAGTTCTGGTTTGTCTAGTTGTTGTAAAAACGGAGTTTCTTGAACCTCCTTCATAAATTTGGCCACCCAAGTGAGTCTTTGCAGCATCATGTCCCAGAGCATGGGGCTAGAGTGAACCAAGGTGAGCCGTTGTTCCACGCCGGTTGCTGACTTGAGAGTTTCACACAAGTACAAGTCAGGCACACCAAACAACCGCATGTAACACTCGTACTGAGGCCGTTCATAGTCTGTCACCCCTAAAAAACGAGCCCGCCGGTTTTTAATTTCAACAATTTTTCCATTGTAAAGCCCATCTGTTTGCCCCACTAAATAAAAGTGTTTAAACTCAATTTTTTTGTACTCGCCCTTGCCGTAAGTGCCTTGCTCTTTTAAATGTTGAACCGTGGATTGCTCCGCCACTTGTCCAAACCGCAGCCGAGCGTAGTGCGCCGCCTGAGGTCCAAAAGGTCCTAGCACGCCCATGGACGTCTCAAGTTGTTGAAGGTCTTGCACAGTGGTGGTGTCCGTAATAAACGGTGTCACCATTTCTCGGAGGTGAGTTTCCAACGCTTTTTTTTCCTGCAGCTCCACCGCGCCTGTCACTATACTCTCTGTGCACAACGGAACGTCATGCTTTGCCATGGTGTCAAACACCGCCTCAAACACCTTTTCATAAGGGTTCATGTTAATTAGAGACGCCACTTTGCTGGCACTAAAACAAGGCTTTGTGCTCATCCAAGTAACCTGTGTGCGTAACATTTTGTCTTCCCCAACCAAATAATAAATAAGCAAATTTTAAAAATTAAACACACATGGATCGTTTTGAAATTATGAGAAAGGAGGTGCCGTACTTTTGGTACCTTGAGGAGCGCGGTTGGTTTATGCGTGACTCTAGCCTTCAAACCTTGTTGTGGGACGTGGTCCGGTCAGGCCTATCTCACAAGGTTGAAGTTACACGCAGTAATTTTAAAAAACATCTTGCTGACTTGATGGAAAACGAAGAAAAAAAAGACTGTAAGTCAGAGTAGCTAGCAATTTTTATTTAATAAATGAAACTGCTAAGCATGTTGTTTTGGGGGGAGGTGAGTTTAATGTTTTTTTTCCAGGAGCCACTTGTAGAAGCACCGCCAGTGGTTTTTTCCAGCAAGCGCTGTTGCCGTTTGCCAAGAGCAGTGCTGTCAGGTTGGACCTGTGGCGCTACGGGTGTTGTGCCCTTTAAATAAAACTCTAGTTCTTGCTCTTTAAGCTGTTGAAGTCTTAAAATCCAGTCTTCCACCGAGTGTTTTAATGTCAGCTTGTACACTCGTGTTTTTTGAGTTTGCCCCAGTCGGTGCACCCTGTCAATAGCTTGTTTTTCTATGCTAGCGTTCCAATATGGTTCCATAAGCACCACTGTTGAAGCGCACGTTAAGTTAATGCCCTCTGCTCCCGCGCCCAGAGACGTTAACATGACAAACGTGTTGTCACTCTTGGCAAACTGCTCCACAATGCCGGTTCGCTCCTCTAGGGTGACCACCGTGCCGTCAAACCTACAAAACGCAATGCCATAAAACGTAAACATTTTTTGAATCAAGTCTAGGCAGCTGGTCCACTGAGAAAAAACCACCGTTTTGTGACTCTTGAGCGTATGCTTTTGAACAATCCGCAGCAGCTCCAATGTCTTGCTGCTGTGCTTCCACTCTTGGACGCCAACGCCTACAAGCTCCTCTTTGTCAGTATAACGGTTTGCATTTGGAAACGCACATACGCACACGGGACAGACAAGTGAAGTAGAGGCGCATTTAAGACACAGAGAGTGTTGGGAGCAATGAAATGTTGTACTTGATGCCCCTAAAGTCACCGTCCAAGGTGCTATCAGAGTTCCTACTGCTGTTGCCGCGGTGGGTAAGGTGGGTAAGGTTGCTTCAGTGTCTGTAGTTGCTGAGGTTGTTGTTACTGAATCCTCCATAGGGAGACCCATAGAATCTGTATCCCAAAGGTCTAACGAGTGTTCCATGTTACACTCACGTGTTTCTTCTGGGTGGGTGTGTTGTTCTTTGAAACAGCAACTACTTGATGTACGTAAACCACTGAATTCATTTTGGAGTGGCACAGTAGCATCCGGAAGACACAACCATGGATGCACTGCCGCTTGCCGAAGCCGTAGAATTTTCAACAACTCAAACTCTTGGAGCTTACCCTTGCTCTCTAGTGCGCCACGCACCTGTATGGCCCGTATGCTGTTTTGCAACTGTGCCTCAAACTCAGTTGGCTCCAACGCCCGGTGTTTCACTTTGAGTGGCGCCAAAAAAGAGGCGCTCTTGTAACGAATGTGCAAATACAAAGAACGCCACTGTCTCAAACTCAATTCATGGTGAGCGTTGTGCTTCCACCACGTTGCTTTAGAATACGGCTGGATTTTAAGGAATTTACACAGCGCAACAATGTCAGACAATCCGTTTTTGTACGGAGTGCCGGTGAGACACCAGCGGTTAAACCCCCGGAGCTGAGAGATGCTTTTACTGGTTTTGGAATTGCGTTCCGCTATGCGGTGAGCCTCATCCAACACAATACGCTCCCAAAGGGTGGTAAACAACAAGGACGTTTTTTTGTGGCTACTCTCTGTGCGGGCAATGTCAAAGGTGGTGACAACCAGTCGGGTGCCGGGTGTCAGGTGGCTGCCGCGGTTGCTGCCGTAGTATAGGAACACTTCCGGTCCGTGAAAACAGCCCCTGGTTTCTGCTTCCTTAACCCAGTGTGTCAACACAGACTTGGGACACACCACCAGGTTCAAGCCAGACGTAGAGGCCATGTGAGTCAGCATAGTTACTGTTTTTCCAAGACCCATTTCATGAGCTAAAATGCCGCCACGGGGTTGCATCTCATGGAGACGCGGCTGCTCCTCCGTTGTTTTCATCCAACGTATGGCTTCCACCTGATGGGGGTACAACATAATTTTGTTTAATCCAGCTCTCTCAAAAAATGTAGCCTGTTTTACTTTTATATAACGCACACCCACCCACAACCTTCCTAACTTGTATAAAAAAAAACACTTGGTAATAAAATAAAAAAATGCCCAAGTGCTTCCGCTTCAAGACCAAGTACCACGACCGCATCAATGACATTGAGGATGAAACCGCAGAGTTCCGGTGCTACCTAGAGTCCCTTCAGTGCAAAGCCAGAACAATACGGGAGCAAGTCCGGTGTCAAAACAACACCGTGGTTGGCCTTCCGTACTGCTACCACCACACCAAAATTCACTTGAATCTTGCCCTAAAACCCAGCACCAGTATAAACCGAGAGGGCAAGGGCATTTTTGCACACTCCCTGGAACCAGGCGCCCAACGGGAGATTGTGTTTACAGAGGGGCAGCGCATCTGCGGTTTTTACGGCCAGCTGGTGGACCGCTACTCTATGAACGCCAGGTATGGAGACATTGAGCAGCTCACGGCGCCGTACGCCATTCAAGTGTCTCCCAACCGCTTCATTGACGCAGCGTGCAAAAGGAGCATTGGCAGCCTTATCAACCACGCGCCTGCCAGCCGAGCCAATGTGCGGTTTAAAGTAGAACGCAACGCCAACGGGAGCTTTCGTGAAATATCCATGGTGGCGTTAAAAAACATTGCTCATGGTACCGAGTTGAAAGTAGACTACACGTGGGGACAGCCAAGGTTTAGAGCTCAGCCGCTTACCCACAAAACGTATGACTGCCGCTTCAGCCGCACCTGGGACAGGTACCACAGACATAAATAACGTGTTTTATTTAAATGAAAGCAGACGGCGCTGTTGACGTTTTTTCTGCAACACCACCGTAACTGTAACCACAATAACAATCAACAAAATGACCGGCGGTCCAATAACCAAGAGTGACGCCAAAGTAATGTCCAAAGCGGAAGCTGACGCAGGTAAAAACAACGGCAACACCACCTGGGCTTCGTTTGCAGGCATGAGATTAGACAGCATGTTAAACACTTGTTTTTCTACTGGGTCATACCCAATGGCTTCTGCAAACCCCACACCCGTCACTGCGTTTCCGTTAACAACGCCCTGAACTTGTATGCCCTTCTCCATGAACGTCTGCCCGTCCACGCCTGTAGAAAACCCCGCCGGCGGCGGTTGTGCCACGGTGCACGTCAGTTGAATGTCCTTCCACTCCAGAAGCCACTCTGTGGCATACAAGTTGCAGTTAACTTGCATCCAGTTCTTGTAAGTCACCGTCCCGTTCCCGGGGAACGTTTCGTAGGTTAACTTGTTATTATCATCCACAGCAATGATGGTGGTGTTGGTCAGCGGCACTGGCCCTGGTGGGTTCAGGAAGCCCTGTGACGGCAAGACAGCTGTGGTAATGTGTAAGCCATTGCTCAAGTGCATAAAAAACCAATCCCATTGTGGGACAAGTGTTTTGGGGTAGGTAGAGCCCAGAATGCCTAACGCCCGTAAATAAATGTTGTCTACGTATCCCAACGGCTGCATGCGGGAGCCCCACTGATGATCTAGCCAGCCCTGTCCGGACACTTGATAGCTAGTTGTACCCAGTTGCACACTGCCGCTAACCTGCAACGCCGGCCAGCTGTAGTACCTGTATCCCAGTCCGTCCAAGCAGGGCGCACAACCATTGTCTCCTTGCAAAAAATAGGCCGGCGTGGTGGGCGAGTTTAGTGTCAACATGCACTGCACGGCTGTGTTGTCAGAGGAAACAAAGTTGATTCCGCAACGCATGGGAAACATAGCACCGTCGCCAGCATCAGACACTAAACCAAACAGTTGACTGCCGTCAAAGGCGGACCACTGAAACGGGCTGTCAGCAGAGGGAGCAGACAACAGCACTTCAGACGCCGTTTTTGAGCCGTCAAACGCTGCCGAGGAGGTGATGTATGGCACGTTGGCTCCTGGGAACTCTAGAGTCGCCTCACAGGCCACTACTTGAGCTTGGGGCGTCAACACTTTGGGGTGAATGCCCCTCCGGATAATGGCTAGTAGCAAGTACAAGGACTGGTTCTTATTGTAAGTCAAGTTACACGCCAAGTAGTACCACTCATTACGAATGCCCCAGTGAGGGCCATGATCTTGAGGAAATTGAAAAGGCCCTGGTGCCACTGACTCCCACCCCTGTGAACTTTGAGGCCCTGCTAACCCTATGGCAGAAAACAACCCCCTGGCACTCACATCACTTTCTAGTTTGCTAGCCAAGTAGCGCAAAGCATTGTTATTGTACGGCACCATGGGCACCGGATGATCTGCTATGTGTGTAATGTATTGTTTTAACAAGTCTGAATTAGACATTTTTTTTACTGCTTTATTTGAAGGCAATAAATTTATGGCCTTGGGATCCATTTCATGGCCTTGGGATCCATTTTATGGCCTTGGGATCATGAGCGTCAATATATCGTTTTCTCATAAACATGTTCCACGGTTTTTTGTATGCCGAGTGCCGGGTGTGGATGACGTACATGTTCATGTAGCCGGGGGCAAAGAACTCACACATGCGCTCAGGCTCCGCAGGGCCGTCCAACTGCAGCCGTCCAAACCGCAGAGAGTTGCGTTTTAACGGAAACACCCAGGACTCGGGTGTCACTTCACTGCCGTAAATAAAGGCATGAAAGTGGCCGGCCATTTTGACACGCCCGTTCTTACGTTTAAAAGAAAACAAGTCAACGTACCCAGGCAAATCCTTGAACTTGGCCTTCCACATTCGGAACATGGGCTTATTAAGCTGTGAAAACATTTTTATGTTTTTGCCATACTCTTGTTTCAAGGCAGCACCCACACGGTCAAACTCGTCCTCTAAAATACCCAGGTCCACATCATCATCCCAAGGAATAGGGCCTTGATGGCGCAAACACCCAATGAGCGTGCCTCCAATAGGCCAGTGTTGCAGGTTGTTGTTTTTTAAAACACGAGTGATCCGTCTCAAAGCCTCTTCAGTGTTGGAGTGTACTTTTTCTGAATGCATGTACAGCCGTATGGGTTTTTTTAAAGGCGCCGCCGGGCCGTAATGCTCACAGTAAAAAAACCGCCAACCCAACCCCATAATAATGATTACTAACAGCAGCAGAGCAAGCGCTACAACCACCGTTACAATGAGGCCTTTTTGACTCATTTTTTATTATTTAATTTATAAAGGTTTAAAAAAAAATGAGTGTCTCTCCTTTAATAGGCCTGGCAGTAAGTAACACTTTGGGGTTTCAGGATTTTTTGCAATATCCCAAAATAGGAGAATGGGGAACAAGTACTTCTTTAGCATTAGCCATTGCTGTCACCTTGTGTCGCTTAGACAACTTTGATGCTAATGAAATGAAGTATGCTATGAGCCAATATTTTACAAGGAATTTTTTTACGCCCCGGTTTAGGCCTTTTTTATTTAAAGACCTTTTTCAAGAACATCAAAGGGAGTTAGTACAGAAAATACGTGATGTTGTAGTGGACGCGGGGCCTTTGGATGGTACAAATAACATGGATTGTTACACACTGTCCTACTTGGCACCTGTTATGATGTGGGTTAGCCGGCAGCCTATAGAACAAGCGGACCAGTGGGCTGCTACTACAGCGTCCCTGACTTCTAGTAACAAAATTACAATTGACTGCTGCCGTTACGTGGGGGTGTTAATTTACAAAGCCATGAACGGCGCATCTATAAGTGAAGTGGTAGCCAAAGATCCTTATTGGAACACGGCAGAGCCACCATTAGATCCAGTGGTGCTACAAGCAATTGAAAGTGATAATAATGTTTCCCTAGATTTTCCGGAAACTTCTTCTTTATTTGCTTTAAGAGTAGTCTTGGTTTGTTTAAAAGAACAATATACTACTTTTATACAAGGAATACAGTTTCTCAGAGGTACGTTTCCAGGAGTGCCTAATATTCCAAGAGATGTGCATTGTGCTATTTATGGTCAAATTGCGGGTCCTTTGTATAGTTCTGACTTGAAGCTTAAAAAAGACTCTACCGAGTTGTTGATGAGGTCTTGGTTTCAGCTGCTGTCTGCTCAACTCACCAAGTTCAATATAAAAGACATTTGCAGCTACACTTTTGAGTTTTACAAAGGTTTGTTTGATCGTGACAGAGAACCGTGGAACCCAAGAACCTTGATAAGCCCAAAAGACTTGTATCAGGCGCCGGAGTTAGTAGAGGAGGTGGTAGTTCGTGAAATGATTGAGCAGTACGTAGGTGCCAATGTGTTTAATGAACAAGTCCAAAAATTGTCTACGCTTGTTGTTGGAAAGTGTGTTCGTGATCAGTTATACTATATGGACAGAGACAGCAACATACATATGCCTATAAGCAGAGCATATAGAAACAGCACGCTTCACTACATGTCTTCAACCTGCACACCTTCCAAAACACAATTTCTCACTTGGAAAAGTTTACCAGAAACCTACAAAATAGTGTATTTGATGGGATTTCCTGTAAATATTGTAGATCCTACAGTGGCTATAGTCCTTTTAAATGGGGTAAAGGAAGCAGTGAACAAATGTCAAAACGAGGGCACAATAGTTGTAAGTGTGCCCCAGAATAGTCGTATTAGTATAGAAACCTTTTTATTTCATTTTGAAAAACTTTTGCAACCATTTTCTTCTGTGTTAAAATGGAACAAGAACAAAATCATGCCTTTTTATTTTTATACAGATGCTACACCGCAGGTTCATCAAATTTGTTTGCAAAAAAGAAGTGTTGTACCTTTTGTTTCATTTCCAAGCCTAAAAAACATGGTGCTAACCATTTGGAAGCATATCATGTTGCTTCCTTCCTTTCCTGAACAAAAGACAATTTTACGGTTCAAATGGGAGGGCACTACCGGCTTTGAAAATAGTGTGCTTTTTTGTTGCACTGTTTTTCATAGAGAGACTGTTTTGTCGGAAGACCTATTAACTAATTTGTTTAAAGTAGAAAGCATGCTTGATGTGGCATATAAACATCAAGACACTTGTTTTATAGACTCCAATCAAGTAGACTTTGTTTTAAGTAAAATTAGCCAAAAAATAGCTTCCTTTGCAGAGTTACGTTGGATGAGACAATTAGATGGAAGTCAACGTGAAAACATTCAAATGAGACACATATATACAGATTTAAAAAATGACCAAAAACTAATGTTTGGCGCAAGTCAAGAAGTGGTTGATGATAGTCCTGACTTGAGCAAAACGGTTATTTGGGCTACGGAAATAGGAGAAAGTTGGAGAAACCAACTTTTGACTATAGCGTCTAAAGTGCTGCCGTACACCTATTTGAATTCACGCCATGAAGTTGTTTTTGTGAGTGATTTGGATCAAATTTTGTACGCAGACGGAGTGTTTCAAAAACAAAGGTCTATCTTGGAACCAGAAACATCCCTTTTTACCAGTTATACAAAAGATGTTTCTAGAGGTGCTAAAGGGTTTCCAGGTTATTGGAAACCGTATGCAAAAACGGCAGAGGAAAAGTTCTGGCTATTATTGCACTATCAACTCCAAAAACTGCTCTGTGTTGAAAATGCGTGTGATTTAGAAACTAAAAAACGCCGCCTTACAGAACAGCAAGCTCAACTAGATGCTATAAACGCAGAAATTGAACAAGAAGCTAAACAATTTGATCAATCTGTGGCTTCTGCTTTAGCTAACACGACTGCTTCTGCGTCTGCTCCTCCAGTTGTAGCTGCTTCTGCTTCTGCTCCTCCAGTTGTAGCTCCTTCTGCTATAGAACCAGTTAGGTCTTTAATTGAAACAAAGAATTCAGGAGATATTAATGAAGAAAATGAACACATTGTGTTTTTTCAAAATCCTGAAGGAAAAACAGATACAGATTTAATGAATGAATGGCAAGGGCCTATTGGTCAAAACCCTTATTTTGGTTGTAAGTTAAATGTGTTAACTTATTTAAATCTTTTGCCTAGAGAAGATTGTGAAGAAATATTTAGGGTCCAACCAGCTTACAAAGGCGCTTTTCCGTTTGAAACAATGATTCAATATTTAAAACTGAAAATACAAGAAGACATTCAAGAAAAAAAGATACCCATTACTACATTTGATGAAGTAGAGCAATTTTTCAACTACCTTTATGAACATTTACCCAACCATTCTAAAACTATTGCCTCTTTACATTTTAATTCATCAAAGGCATATGATCATTCTCTTTTGTTTGAAAAGAGAGATTCAAGCATTTATGTAGTAGATCCACTTTACAGTAGAATAAGTGAAACCTTTGACAAAAACAATCTTCAGAAAACAAAGGAAATGTTAAATGATTTATTAACAAAACGTTGGCACGCCAGAAGAAATACAGATTATAACTTTGGGTCAGTTAGCATACCTCTGTACAAAAAACAAGCAGTTAAGGCACTGGCACTACAATCTAACATATTAAACTGCAACTCTCAATTTGTACTTCCACAACGTTATGGAAACACTTGTAACGAAGAAATATATAATTTATATGAAAAATATTTAGACCCCAACAAAAACACAGACTGTGAGGAAACTACTACTCAAAAACGCAATGAGTTGCAAGTTTTTAAAGAACAGTGCGCAAACAGAGCAGCACCTCTAGAACCATTGTTTAGTGCTTCTGCTCCAGTTGCGGCTGCTGCTTCTTCTGCTCCAGTTGCTCCAGTTGCGGCTGCTGCTTCTTCTGCTCCAGTTGCTCCAGTTGCTCCAGTTGCTCCAGTTGCGGCTGCTGCTTCTTCTGCTCCAGTTGCTCCAGTTGCTCCAGTTGCGGCTGCTGCTTCT
>Ga0214923_10002456_pt1 | contig 24646 bp, 57 predicted proteins | sample LL1510_MetaG_FD_177993 | JGI IMG/M metagenome (GOLD analysis project Ga0214923, IMG submission 177993) | Freshwater microbial communities from Lake Lanier, Atlanta, Georgia, United States - LL-1510 | ecosystem: Environmental > Aquatic > Freshwater > Lake | place: USA: Georgia | collected...
ATGTTCTCTCATAAGGTGAACGATAGTAAATATATCTTATTCAGACATTTTGATTTTGTTGTATCATTACACCGTGGTGCAATCTTTTTCACGAATTCAAGAGACTTCCTCCCACGTTCAAGCAGGCTCGAGCTGTTCGCCGGGGAACCAATGGATTCCTCCACTGTGCTTCACCTGGTACCAGGGCTCGTCGGTCGTCCAGGTTCTCGCTTCGACGATGAGACCAACATCATCCCAGGCGAAGAGCCCATGGGAGGAAAAGCTGTATTGGGGACTGTCCGTATCGCGATCTTCGATCTCCCAACCAATCCTACCGGTCGTGCCGGGGGATCGGTCTTCGAACGGGAGTTTAACCATGTCACCGGTCTTCATATTCCCTCCTCAGTCCTTATGGATCCAGTGTATCACGGTTCGTAGAGGATTTACACCTATTCATCGTCAAGAAAGTCATCATCGTGGTCATTATCATCTTCTTCTTCGTCGTCGCCATCCCAAAAAGAAGAGCGACCTTTCCATCCCGAGTTTGAACTCCCTCTCCGGCGACGTCCTGGAGAAGGGTTTACAGGTGCCGGTGTACTCCTACGACGCGGCCGTGAAGGCCAGTAAAGAACATTAAAAAAGCTCATGGTTAACCTCAGTCCTTGATTCTGTTGTATCACGGTTCGCTGCGGGTTTGCACTGCTTCCATGAAATACCACCAAGCGAGCCACTTCAATTCAAAGCGATGGGTTCTCCCAGTTTCCGGGTGAAGGAGGTAACCCATCTTGGGTGTAATCTTGGACAGGCGACCTGGACAGTGTTGGGCGCCGTCGAAGAAGAAGAACGGTATCGTGTCCCCGAGTTTGACGACGTATACTTTGAGGAGATCCTGTCCTTGGTGCGCCCAAACCTCGAAATGAGAGCTCGGGTGGGAGACGACACGGAGGCGATCGATGTTGTATCCTTCATCGTCGAGTCCCTCGACGAACATGGAGGGTCTCACTTCGAGGTCGGAGATGTGCATCGGCTCGCCACAATTGTTCGGTGAGTCTTTATCAGACCCTTCCTCCGGAGACGCATGAGGATGTACCTGATGACCTCGTGGGGCAGGAAGACATCGAACCAGAGCTCTTCCACGGATGTTCCCCATTGGGAGACGTGGCGGAGCACAGCGTCCTCAGCAGCCGCAAGGTGAGCTGGGTCGATGAGGGTTGCTGGCCGCTTGAATTTCTTTCTCATGTGTATCCCCAGTCAGAGGCGCACGATGTTTGCATCATACATCGTCAAGAAGACGAAACCGCCCTTCTCGTTTTGAACGTGCAGGAATTCAGCCGGGTGATGAAGCTTGCGAACCAAGGCCTTTGCCGCCTCGACATGATTCGCAAAGGCACCGTTCGTGGGATTATACTCGACCGTGGTGGAACCCTCGAAGGCAGAGGCCTTGATCTTGTCACCGGTCTTGCTGGTGGCGGGAACGAACGTAGTCTTGATTCGCATCTTCAATCTCCCCGGTAGGGAACCGTCCCCACCTCACCAGTCTGTTGTACCAGGACGCGTTGAGAATTTACACCGCAAACTATCGCATTCGCTTGAGTAGCGCTAGCTCGTCTTCTAGGTCTTCTTTCTGGGCAAGGAGGGCGTTGTATGCCCCTGGCTCGAGGTCATCTGAGATGTCCTTCATGATATCAAGGATCTCACCTTCAACCCGGGCGATCTCCTCCTCGAGGTCCTCGTCGTGCGAGGACGGGATCTCATCGTGTCCCATCTCTCGCAACGTCCTTCTGTTGAATTCTTCCTTGATTAGTCTCCGCAGCGCGCCGATCGTTATCCTCATGTAGCATCTCTCCAGTGATGAGGATAACTATTACCCTCACCCCTCGAAGACGTGAAAGGTTTCCTCCCTCAGGAAGACGTGGAGGGTTTCGTTGAAGCGACACCACTTTCCAGGGGAGGAGTCGTGGGTGAAACGGTAGCGCAGGTCCCGGGTGATTTCAAATCGATCGTCCAGGAACTCCACCTTCCAGGGAGGGTTCGGGTCCCACTCCACCTGGTGAATCCGGGTGCGGGCTAGAGGGTGTGCCTGGTCACCCGTGAGGGATTCAAAAGTGATAGGCACTGGGTAAAACCGGTTCAGTTCACCCATGGTGGTATCGACCAGACTGCGCGCCGCACCGAGGTTCGCTGCCACGGGTTCGTTGAGATTACGAATCTTGTGACCCAGGCGCCGTGCGAGGTTCCTGTAAACCCTTTCCCCGAAACCCGGGTGATCGAAGTCTTCGGCGGTGAAGGTCGAGTGAAAATTGGGCCATTCGAGCCTGAAGTATTTGATCTCCATGATCGTTCCTCCTTCCTTGATCCAGTTGTACCACCATTCACCAAGGAATTACACCCGCCGTGAAACTTTAATGTTCAACGATCGCAGCCAGATACACCAGCACCGCCCACACAATAATCAACGTCACCGCCAACTTCGACATCAACATCTCACGTCGTATGTCGGCCGGAGACAGGAAGAGTTCATCCTTGGGCAGGGGGACGGTCACTCGGGCACTCTTGATATTTTCGTCTTGGTTATCCATCTTCTGTTTTCCTGAATTGTCCGTGGGTGACTCAGAACCCCGGATGTGCAAGTTCTGCTACGAGGGTGAGGATGACGAGGATTAGGTGGATGAATGCCATGTCGCCTCTGAACCTGGGTGGGGTCATGGCGAGGATGGACAAGGACAACAACACAGCGACGATCGTCATCGTAACCTCCGATTAGGTCAATAGTACACCGTCCGGCTGCGTTGTTAACGTTTCACGATATAATCCACTTGACCCTGCGGGTCCAGGCGTCCTTTGCGGCGTCAAGGGAGCTGAAACCTCCCATTTCGAGGTCACAGACGTCTCCGAGACAGCGAGCATACCACAGACCTGAGGTGCGTTCCTCGACCCGGGCGGGACTGGTACAGAAGGGACATGGCCGGAGCTCGTGATAGAACCGACCGGTGACTTGGGTAATCATTGGTGACATAGGTACCCTCCGTTCATGATTCAGTTGTATCACGCCGGGTGAGAGATTTACACCGAATCGTGAAACTTACCATCCGAGGAAGCGGAACTTGGGTCGACCTTGTGAAACGACTTCGAATCGCAACATGCTCTTGAGAGAGCTCTTGGGAATCCAATAGAAACCCTTCTGCTCATTGACAATGAAGAGTCCGTCTGCCGCCTTAAAGGCATCCTCGACAGACAACGACTCATACCACGAGTTCAAGAACCCAACGTAGTCGGTGAAAGCACTGTCCTTCAGCGTGTTAAGGACAAGGTCCCAAGTTTCAAAGTCGCTGAGGATTTCAGTCTCGCCGACGTCGGCCTCGACCCTCTTCGCAATATCGATGAAGGTGGGTCGGCTGACGGTCGCAGTCTTCTTGTTGAGGGTCACCGTTGTCTTCACATTCTTTGTATCTTTTTTCGAACCTGAGTGTGAAGTCTTCAGGATCTGGAGTTGTTTCAGGACGGAACGCAGGTAGGCGATTCTCTCTCGGGAGATCTCACCCTTGCCCACGATGTTCTCCTGTTCGTTGTCAAAGAATTCGGCGACGTATGATACGATCTGTTCTTCTTCGGGGGTCATGACGTCTTCAAGCGCTTCTTTCGAAGCCTCCACAGCTTCAATGAAGTCTTTTATTTGAGACATGATGACGTTCATGTGCCGGCGGGATTTCTCCAACGCAGCAATGCCTTCGGTCGCAGGTCGAACCAGAGATGAAGCGCTGTCAAGTTCTTTGACCTCACACTTCGTGCCACCAGGCATGATGATGTCGTAGGATGAACCACCTCCAACGACAGACCCTCCGAAGAGAGAAGCCAACCACTTTTCTCCAGGACCGGTGCCCACCGCCTCGCCGCGCTCACCCTCCTTCTGCTTACCAAACTTTGCGCTTGAAAACTTTTCTACATCCTCGGGCCAGGGGACCCACTGCATGGCGACTGGTTTGCGGTCTATGACAGGACCGCCTGACCACTTGAATCCCTTAAAGGGATTCTTGAACTCGGGAGTTTCGTCAGCAGGCTTTTCTTTCTCTGCCTTCTTGGAGGTGCGCTTGTAACCGACTGCAGCGGGATTGTATTTGCCGTATTTCTCCCGGGCCTTCTCGACAGCATCCTCAAACTTAGCGCTTGTCTTGGGAAGATTGGGATCAAAGTTGTATTCTGGTTTCTGGCGCAGTTGCTTCACAAGCTTTGAAGACGAACCGGGAGAGAGACCTTGACTCTCGAGTTCCTTGTAAAAAGCTGTTCGCTTAGCATCAGCTTTGTGCCAAGCATCGAGGTCAGCTTGTGCCTTGAGGTATGCGGCTTCAGCTTCTGCTTCTTCGCGTTCAAAGCTTGTTCCGGGCAGCTCAGCCTCAAGGAGAGCATTGTGAATGAACTGACGTAGTATCAAGTCGGTGTGTTGTGTATTATGCACGTATGTCGTCTCCAAACGAAACTAATTATACACCTGGCACGGAAAGCTTCTCCTCCAATCGATTGAGGAATTTCTTAGCGATGTCCTGCGCGGCAGGAAACGTCAGGTAGAAGGGACCTCCACCATGTGCTGCTTGACACGCCTCCCATGCCGTCTTCTGTTCAGGGGTGAGAGGAGTCGATGTAGGTCGTGCCTGACCCGCCTCGTAGATCCACTTTGCCAGTTCATCGATCACTATATTCTGAGCTGCCTTCAGCGCAGCGGTGTCAGGAGTGACGTCCCTCGTCCATGAAGTAACGCCGGGCTTGACTGTAACCAGATAGTGACCTTCCGGAAGAGCGTCACGTGTCATGTGTTCTGCGACTGGATAGTATCGACGTCCCCGCTTCTCATAGTACGTAGTCATGTTCCCTCCCGGTCCTTGAGCCAGACCTCTGCTGTGACTCTAACACGTTGAGAGATCCGATTTGCACTGCCTTGCAACACTTTTTTCACCCCACCGACGTCTCCGGTCTCGATCCGTCGAAGTACCATAAGGTCAAGGACTGTCCGCAGCAATCCCCAAGTGATCACAGCGGCTACTCCGACACCCACCAGGATAACTCCAAAAAGAGCTAAGGTATTCATAGTTCAGTTGCCTTGAAGTATCTCTGTTGGTCATCCAGGAACCGCGTGACTGTCGACAGATCCTCCACGTGGGTCAAGGTATCGTCTGTCTTCCAACCAGATAGTCCTCGAGGACACTCAAGAAGAACACCGAATCCCCAATCACCGCGTGGGGTGGGCCAGAAGGTGCAGACCTGACTGGCGTTGGGTGTCCGAGCGTACCACTTGCCCCCGAATTCAAGGATGTGAATGCGCTTGGTTAGATCTACGGCGGACGGAACGAAGTGTTCTCTCATGTCTTCTCCTCCTCTGAGGACTAGCTTACCACAGTGTCTGTCCGGATTGCACTATCATTGTAGTCTAGAACGTCCACCAACGTCTCCACGAGGTCCAACTCACGGATGTCATCTCCCGTCAGGGAGGCAAGACACCCGATCGTCGCAGGGTCTGTCAGGTCTGGTAGTTCATCAGGTTGAAGTAGACGACAACCAGAGGATTCCTTGGGAGCGTACACCAGGACACCGGTGTTGTTAACGTCGATCACGACTCCCCGGAAGAGTCCCACCGGATTGACGACAGTCATGCCCCTGACCCACCGCCATCCTGAGCAACGAACTGCACGGTTGGTCAGCTCTAATACCTCAGGAGACATGTTGCGTTCCTTCTGGCTTCAGGGTGAGGACAACGTTGATGGTGTCCTCATAGGTTTGCACGTTCCAGGAGTCAAGGAACTTCGGGTCAACAAAGTCTCGGGTGATACGGTGAACGAAGGCTTCCTTCGCAGGACCCTGGTCTCCCTCGCCGAGGAGGAAGACTCTCCTGTCCTCGGGGGTGGAGGGCACGTCAAGTTCGATATCGACTGACCAAGGAAAGCCTTGGTGAAGTTCGACCTTGAAAGACCTGAGGTCTGCGTTGTGTTTCCTGAGGTACCAAGACCGGAGCGCCTTGTTGGCGCCGTGTTGACCCGACTCACGGGTGATGTTGAACTTTTCCGTGAGGATGTTCCAATACTGTTGCATTACGAATCTTTCTCCCAGACCTCCGACAGCTTCACCAAGTCCAGCAGATCGTACATTTGTACCTTGGCGTTGAGGTCTGGATTATTATATTTCGCTTCCGCCGTTTTGATCAACGCTTGAATGCATCCCACCGTCGCAGGGTCAGTGACATCTGGATATACCTTCATGTCCTGCAGTCCCTGCACGTAGGGCATTCCGTCTCCCGACTGAGGATTCCCCATCACCAGAGCTCGCCGGCAACCAACATAGACTGGATCGTCGGAGATAACCCGACCTGCCCAACCGTTGTCAGCGACAAGGAGCATGCCTGGTGTGGGTCGAAAGAACTTATTGTTTGCGATCCTGATTCCCAGGTCTCGAGGGTTGAGATTCATTAGGCGATCCACGGCGCGGCAAACGCTGCCACGAACGCGCCAATGAAGGAGAGCAGAAGGAAGTTGCTGAAGAAATCATCAACCTTGGAGACGAGCTTGCTATCGTTAGGATACGGATTCATGTGTTTTCTCTCTTGATAATACGAGGTGTTAGGATACCTCGGCGACCCGCCAGAGAACCCTTCCACCGTTAGATGGTCCGCTGAATATAACCGGTTTTGAGAAGATATACACTATTTTGTAAAAAAAAGCTCCTCCGGAAAGAGAACCACAGGACCTCCGTGCTTATGACATGTCGCTGGTGGTCTCTCCCGGAGGAGGGGACGAGGGTGTTACCCCTCGGTGCCGGTGCGGGCTACATCGTCAGCGATGAGCTCCACATCCGAAGTGAAGAGGTAAACCGGCTTGTTGGCGCCCGGCACCTCTACATAGCAGCGGATCCGCTGAACCTTGTGCAGCGTACCCTTGACGCCCTGCCACTTGGGATCGCCGCCGATGATGCGGACAGTCTGTCCCACCTCCAGCTTCGTATCCAGAGCGCGTTCCGTCGACTTCACGCGATTGTAGTGAAGGATGTGCTGTGCCAGGGCGGCGAGCTGTTCACGACCCAGGTTAACCGTGATGTCATCAAAGACGCACTGGGCGAAGTCTACGAGCTTCGGCAGCTTCTCCGCTGCGCGATCGACCTTGCTCATGTGTGCCTTGTTGTTCTTCTTCTCCTCGCGCTCAGCAACCTTCGCCGCCCGCGCCGCGGTCTTTTCAACCTTGCGGGCCTCACGGTCCTGCTCGATTTGAGCCCGCCGCGCCGCGCGTTCCTGGTCGCGCTGTTCCTTCTCGGCCGAGTTGTCAACCTTCTCCTTGCGAGCCTTCGGCTCAGTCTTCTCCTTCTTCGGCTTGGACTCCACCTCAACCTCACCCGCGGCCTCGCGAGCAGCCTTGCGTGCCTTCGCCGCCGCAATCATCGCATCAATCTTGGAAAGCTTGTTCTCAGTCTCAGACATATCATCTCCGTGCGTTGTGTTCCGGAATGTTTACCGGATGAGTAGATCGTATCCTGGTTGCTTCAAACTTTACACTTCGTTCTTAACTTTTTTCCTCAACGATTTGTTGAGGTTGTGTCGCAGCCCTCGGGCGGTCCCTCGGGCACTCTTGAAAAGAAGAGAGGGGTAACCTTAGTAGCGAGTGTTTGGATCACTCCTGGGTGATTTCCGAGACGTCCCGGCCTTGCGGGAGGGTCTGGGAGAACTTGTTGAAGTGAGACGCATCCTCGGGAATCTTGCTAGGATGGAGACTAGCAGAGCACACGCAATCATATACGTAGCGAATGAACTCATTCTTCAGTGCACCTTCGTGTCGGTGGGTGTACTCGGCGACGGCGGCTGAAGCAAGACCCCTGATTTCCTCGACCACCTTACCAAAGGTGATGTCTTCGTCTTCATAGGACAGCATCACGTCTCTGATCGAGGAGTAACTCAGACCCGCCTCGCGCCACCGAATCACGTCATCAGTGTAGGCGCGCAAGATGTCCTGAACCAACTTCCGGTATCGGTTCCTCTCTTCCAACAACTGTTCATATGACTCCCTTTCTTCGGTCACCGCTTCCTCCTATTCCAGGCGGCGCGGGCGAAAGGCAAGGACTGGAATTGTGCAGGAGTTGATACGCCACAACCGAGACACTTGACACCATAACGGGTCGTGGTCAGTTCGGCAGAGAATGGAGTCTTGACTGTCTCCAGTTCTGCTTCGTCCCCGCACAGCGGGCAAGGCAACAGGCTCTGTGGATCCGTGTATACAACTTGCATGATACGTGTCGTGGCTTCTGCCTCATGGACATAGATGAACCTGGGGGCGAGGCGGGCTAGTCCGTCTTCGTAGGTCTCCCAGGAGACGTGAGGATCGTGAGTGACGATCGCCGTGTCTGTCTTATGGAAACCGATACCGTGTGCCCCGAGTCGCTCGGCAATGACGTTCAAAGGTAAACCTACACTCTTCATGGCATGCTCCTTCTTATACTTCATTGGGCTCGAACTCGCTGACGTCTTCCATGTACTTGGGATTGCCCCCGCGGCGGAGGTAGTCTGTCCCACCGTCTGTGAAGATTTCACGACAATTACACCAGACGAAGTCGTGTCGGTGTTTCGATTCAATGACCGTGTCGCAGTTGGTACATTTCACCGCATTTCGTAGAATCTTACGTTTCATCAGTCAAACCACCTGAGCGATAGGTCGATCTGCGCAGCCTTGTAGGCCTGACGCCAATCCTTCGCTGTTCCTCTGGCGACTAGTATACCATCGACGAAAACTTTTACAACATAAGGAGACTTCGTCTTGATTCGTCCGGCATCGATTGCGATCTTCTTGCCTCGCGGGAACACGTGGTTCACAACCGCAAGGAGAGAACCTTTGGGACTCTTAGAAGCGGGTTTCGTAGTCTTCGTAGGCATAGGACTCCTCGCTGGAATAGTAGTATTGTCCGGAATACCGTTCACGACCATCGATCGTCGGAGACACGTAGGTCGCCCATGGCGTCACCACGTTGTCAGGCAACTTGCACAGCAGACGGTACTCACCGTTCGGCAACCTCTTCGCGCGCATAATGACAAAGTTATCGTTGGGATTCTTCGACATAGGACCTCCTGACTTGCTCAATGTATCACGCCTCATCAGAACTTTGCACTGTCTCAAGCAAATTTTCTGCGATTTCAGCCCACGCCTTCGCCATCTCCAGACAATCCTGGCGATCAAAGTAGAACCTCACCAGACCTGTCTCCCCCTCTGGGGGAGGGCACCAACCTTTCACAGCGTCACCTCGGGTGATTTTGCGAATGTCGAGGTTGAGGTTCTTATTGATGAAGTCGAAGGGGTCTGTGTGCATTTTAGATGAGGTCCCCGACGCTGGTCCAGACTACCTGGCCTTTGGCGTCCTTCAGACCAATCCGGGCAGACCAGACACCACGGTACTTCTTGGCACCCTTCCAGAAGAGATTACCAGTGAAGCCCTCCTTGGTGGTATAGGCCTTGCCTTTGGTTACACCCTCGAGGAGGGCTTCCGCCGCGGCGCACTTGGCCTCGTCGGTGGCCTGGCGCTTCAGAGCCGCGGCCGACTTTTTGTCAGCGAAGGCTTTGCGCTCCGCCTCAACCTGGGCGAAGAGACGAGCCCGGGCTTCAGCGGCCTCGCGAGCTTCGTCAATCTTGAATTGTTTGTAGATGGCGAGGTTGGTCCACATCAGCGGCGCCTCGGGGTTGAGGGCCGACATGAAGTTGTTGGGAGCGCCGTCGACCACCGCGGTCTTGACGGGCTCACCGCGCCAAGCGAAGAGGTTGGAACAATCAATCCACGTGAACTGCTCCTCCGGCTTGCCCTCGGGTCCAAGCCACACCAGAGCCTGGACCACCTTGACCATCTGCCAGTCGCTGTAGTCCAGCGTGTCGCTCAGGTTGCGCTGTTCCCGGGTCTCGGTGACCTCAACAACGCGGCCAGTGTGGAGGGTGGTGGTGTTTCCATCTTGCTTGACGATGATCGGCATCTTCGTTCTCCTGGGCGGGGAGCCGTCCCCACCTCTTGAATCTGTTGTACCATGCTTCCCAGAGGATTTACACAGTACGTTGCACTTTTTTACAGGAACAAGATTTCCTTCCCGAGGTGATAGCACTCTTTGGTTTCTCGTCGACCGTCGGCATAGTGGAACTTGGTTTCCCTAGGCAGGAAGTTGTTCAAAGGCCATGCGGCCTTGGTGACGATCTTGACTTCGGTCGGCCCGAACCATCTGTCACCGCAACACTCGCAGTCCACGTCCTTCTCGACACCGTTGAGATATATCCCCATCGCCTCTGCAGCGGTGAGAGCTGAAGCCTCGTCGGCTGCCTCGATGGCGACGAATTGGTCAAGATTATCATCAATGACCCAACCCCCGCCGGAGTTGTTTTGATCGAACAAGTAAAGCTTCATGACGACACCCGATTTGACTCAAAACGCATGTTAACCTCTCGGCGGGGAGACCGTCCCCGCCCCATGATGTTAGTGTACCACCACTCACCAAAGATTTACACAGTTTGTAGAAACTAATTACGCAAATTTCGCAAATTTCTCAATGACCTTACCGGCAAGGGCGTTGAGCTTGCCACGGTAACCTGGAAGTTCACCAAACACGCTCCACAAAACCTCGTCCAGTGATCCCCGAATGGCGACTGGAAGTAGCTTATTTCCACGGTCCGTGCCGCGGCTGAGATTCATGTCAAGAGAATCTAGAACCTCTTCCTTCAGACGACTCTTCAAGGAGTCGATTTCCTTCTCTTGGTCCTTGCGCACCTCTGAGAATGCGTTCTCGTCAATCATGAAGTCCTTGCAGAGTTGTGCTAGTTCTTCGACTCGAGTATCAAGGTTACGTCCAATCTCTTCCTTGATGATCTGCTTCAACTGCCGTAGTGTTATCTTCATCTCGTTCTCCTAGACCGTCTCGTGGTCTTGAGTTAAGTATCTTCACCCGTCAGAGGTTTCAGTGTGGATATCTTCAGAATGATGGCGGGACCTCCCATCGCCGGCACCAGGAAGGAGTGTCTAACGACTCGAACACTACCATGTCGGGTAGACTCTTCAATCCGGATAGGTCCGAGATAGATGACAGTTGAACCCTTAGGAGCGATCACAGGCCCTGGATTGCGAGCGGTCTTGGGGCGCAGGATTGGATACGGGGGAGGAATCAAGTAAGCAGACTCGATCTCCTTAACAAGAGGAGAGGTGATGACGAACAAGTTGCCTGGATGAAGAGCCTGAACGTATTCCTCGAGCTTCTCCTCAGGCACCGCATCGACTTTAGCATTGTGTCGTCTGACAAGCGCGGGACCTGGACTCGAGGCGGGTCCCTGCGACCAGTTAACTCGACCCAGGTGCCGCGGCATGACTACTTCTTCTCCGCGCCGGCGAAGCGTCGTTGGATTTCCTTGGTGTACTCTGCAGCATACCCAGGACCCACGTTAAGCCTCAGCAAAGTGAGAAAGTTAGAGTACGTGATGTCGTACTCCGTCCGCTTCTGTGCAAGGTCCATCACATAAGAACTACCCCAGGGAGAGTCAAGAATGAATCCCTTCTCCAGAGAATCCTTGAAGTCTCCGAACCGGCGCGACAGGCTCTCGGCCATGGCGCACATCTCGTTGTGGAGCTTGTCGAGCTTGTCTGTGTACGTCCACAGTGTGGCTTGAACGACGTTAGTAGTAAGACCATCAGGAACGACAGTGACGTATGCTGCGGTATAGTGCATAGTGACTCCATGGTGAGGTACCATCCCCACCTCTCCAATCTGTTATATCAGGTCTCAGGAGAGTTTTACACGGTTTCGCAAAATATCTTTTAGAACGTGCCACTGGTTTGTTCCATAGACCTCCAGAACCATCCAGTCGCTCCGGGACGGAATCCAAAGGTATTGCCACTCTGACCCAGTGTCAGGCCACGAGTCAGCCCCGTGAGTAACGGCAGCTTCATCGTCAGGGTCTCCAGTTGCGCCCTGTTCATCCAAACCACTGGTGGATCCCAGGGACAGAAGCTTGTCGACCTTGTCAGGGGTGGACCAGTGTCGATCCAGGATCCTGCCCGTCCACTCTGGATAGCCGTCGTAGTGACAGTAGATCGAGGTGACCGTACCGTCGTCGTTGAGCTTACCGATTCTGCTGCGCGTTGCCATGGCACATCCTCCACTATACTGTCCAGAGAGATAAAGAGATTCGATTCTGTCTTTCACCGCGACATTCCAAGCATCGGAAGCCGCCTTTGATCTGAAGGTCAAGCGAATGCGTGCATAGCCCCATTCGTCGACGGAAACTATAGTTGTACGAATGGGAGACTCAACACCCTCCACGAGCCCGGTCATGAAGCTCGTAGCGTCGTTGCCAGGTACCTCCAGAGCGGGAGAGGAGAGGGGACACTCGAGGTCCCACATCATCATGAGGTCAAAAGACGATGATGATTTCGAATCCATCGTCCGAGTTGTAGATGTCGACTTCAGCGTCGGGTCCGTCGTCGTGGTCATGAGGGACATATCCTTCCTCGAGGTAGAGGTACTGGGGAACGTAACGGGGCTTAAGCTTGAATTCTTTCTCGACTCCGGTCCTGCCCGAGACAACCGTGAAAGCCGCGGGGATTTGGCAGTTTTCCTGCAGGTCACCTGCGTAAGCGTAACCAACACCGGCCAGGTCCCACTCAAACTTTGTGGAAGCAAACTGCATCGTCATTCTCCCGGGTGAGGTACCATCCCCACCTCTTGAATCTGTTATAACACAGTCGTCCGGGGGTTTGCACCCCCCAATCCAACTTTTTTCAGTCGCCGATGCTATTGGTATCGACGTGCCAGAACAACTGGACCCGGGACTCTCCCTTCTCCCACCCGGGATTCCGGATGATGATGGGGTTAGGGTCCTGGTGGAAGATGCTCTTCTTGAGTTCATCCTCAAAGTCCTGAATCAGGTTGCTGCGACCCACCCGACCCGAATCCAGAGGGGCAATCCTATACTCAACAAAGAACCCAACCTTGTCGGTCCAGGCACCTTGCTCGTCAGCCCACCCAAAGTCCTCCAGGATGAGAATCTGGGGAGCATACCTGTCGTTGGGGAAGTGCTTCGTGCAGTTGTGCTTGATGGCTTCGTGGATCGCCATCAGCTTGGAGACCATGTGCGCTTGGCGGGCGTCGTTGACCTTGAAAGAGGTCTTGGCGGGGACTTTGCAAGTGAAGGACATTTGCGCTCTCCGGGTTGGGGGTGGCCACCTTGCCACCCCGTGATTCTGTTGTACCAGGATTCAGAGAGGATTTACACTGTCATCACTCAAAAGGATTGAGGCCAACTGATTCTAGGAGGAAGATGCCGGGCTCAATGGCACCATCTTCATCACGCCAGATGAGCGTGGAGGGGAACTTATTATCGAAGGCGAGGGAGAGTTCTGGGGCACGACTGGTGTCCTTTACCAGGAGGGCGTGGTATTCTTCGAAACCAGCCTTGAACCTGGAGATTTGACCGGACGTGGCCGCCTTGCATTCGTAGTCATCAAGCGCGCCGGCGTCGGTTTGAGCGGAGAAGGTGTCATTGAAGTAGCAGATGCCGTGTGCCATTGTGATTCTCCAGTTGCCGGCAGGATCCATTCCCCACCGGATGATTTAGTTGTACCACAACATGGGGAAGGTTTGCACCTTCCCCCGTCTTTTTTATCAGTGATTGTCATCCCACCAAGCGCCCGCCGCGTTCATCGCCCAGCGCTCATCGTCGCCCCCATCCTCAAATCCAGCGCACTTGGACGCAAGGAGGATTTCTTCCATCAATTCATCTTCATCTTCAATGACAAAAACGTCCACGATGATTTCCAGCGCGTCGGGAAGTTGCGCCTGGTCAAACGCTTTGATGACGTTGGTGAGATTGGTGCGCGCCGCGTCTTGTTCAACGAATTGATGATTCATCGTTTCCTCCATCGTGGGGTACCATCCCCACCTCTTGAAATAGTTGTACCATGGATCGTCGACGATTTACACCTTAACGCGCACTTTTTTCGAAGGAGTCAACGCGGCCGGTGGGCGTGCCTGGGTGCCGGCCATGCCGGATGAATAAGAAATTGGTGCCTCCGGTGCGATTCGAACGCACACGCTTCAGATTAAAAGTCTGCTATTCTGCCATTGAATTACGGAGGCAAATGTGGTTACCGGGAACCCGAGGTCAAGATTCCTTTCACCTGCAATCCCGTTGCTCGCGCCTTGTATATCAGCACAACCTCAAGCATTTCATAAGCTGGCTTCCTTACCAGCAAAACCAATCTATCCTACCCTCTCCCAACTTTACACCAACTTGTCAAAAAAAAGTGCCGTCCCCACGTCGCTCTCAGATCACTCACAAAAAAGACAGTGGGTATTCCCCTTCACGGGACGAGAGAAACGCTCGGGGGTGACTCAGGGTCATTGACGATATGTTTGACAAGGGGATCGATCCTTTCGATCGTAAGGGCAAAGTATACGCTGAGCTTGCGGTTGCGACAGTTGCGGCGCGAGGGTCGAGGGGAGCCCACGCCATACTTCTTGTCGATCGCTTCGTTGCGAGACTGGGATGCTGGTTTGTAAGACTTTTCCTTGCGACATGCCTTGCGCCACAGCTTGCGAAACTTTCGCTTCAGGCGGCGAGCCTCTTCTGGATCGACGTCTCGCAGAGCTCGATTGACGTCAGCGTACGGGTCCTCGAGAGGAACGATGCCTGCCTCCATCATGACTGTGTGGATGACGAAACGGCGGATATCGGACACGACATCGTTCTTCATGATTCACTTCTCCTTAACGTCAAAGAGACCCGATCGCTGGTCTCGTGTTGAGCGGACGACCACCAATTCGTCCATCACACAGCGATCGGGCTGTACACACTCCAACGAGTGGAGTTCCTGGTGTCTGCTACTTGTTATACTTGTCCACCTTCATGGACCACTTAAGGTACTCCTTCAAGGAATCAGCTCGCATGCGATCGAACGCAGGTCGATCCTCCTTCTTCAGGAGTCGCAACATCATCGCCAGATTCCATCCCCGCGCCCACGCCTCAAACTCCTCATCCAGAATGTCAAGCCGATTCAATATGCTCCCATCCAACGTCGGATTCACATTCCGATACCCGAGTGAAAACCGTTCATTGTTCTCCCAACGGGCGATGGCGTAGTGACCTACCTCGTGGAGGAGAACCAAGAGTTGGTTTAGAGGTTTCAGCTTGTAGCTGAGGGACACTGTTTGAATGTCTGGATCGTAGGAACCCAGGCATGTACTCTTGAAGACGACGTTGAGAGAGTTGTCCTTACACCACTTGACGAGCACCTTGAGTTTGTTGATGAAACGTACGTCTTCTTTGTAACGTTTGAGAACCCGAGCGGGGTCTCGACCCGCAGCGAGCGAAGCCTCACGTTGGCGCTTGGCTTCTCTATTCCATTCTGAAGCATTGAAGGCTTTCATGGATACTCACTTCTTCTTGGAGGGACTTTGGCTCTTGAAGACGCCTGGGATGTTGGGAGTCACACCAACTCCCTTCTCGCCCATGGGCACCCCGAAGACATCGAGGATGGATGCCGCACACCACTTGTGGACTGCCTTCGCCAACTCAAGCTTGTCCAACCCGTGGGCGGTGAGCTTGGACCAGCAGGAGACGCGGAGCTCGCCCGGCAGATCGGTAATGAACGCCTTGAGATTCTTGCCTTGCTTGTCGGTCAAGGTAGTCAGGTTCTTGGTGACGTACTCCGCCACGCGCTCAACTACCCCATTGACGCGGTCCTGTGAAAGGCGCTTAATCTTGTCGACCACCTTCGGGTAACGTTCAACCACGTCTTCTCCTGACACTCGGGAGTCAGCTGACTTGGCGTAATCCAGGAAGGCGATCGTCGCATCAACCCCGACGAAACCCATGGTCAGTGGGTAGAAGCGGGGGTCCTCTGGAGCATCTCCAATCCCAGCCGATTCCAGACACCGGGAGAGACGTTCCCAGGACCGGCGTGACGGATGAACGCTACCTGGTTCCGCGTTCTTCGGGGGATCGAGCCACTTGTCGGTATGACCAATGAAGTCGATGATGAGACCGTTAATGTTACCGTCTCCACCCGCCCAGTTCAACCAGTCCTGGGTGTCAGGCTTGAGGTCGACTGTCCAGAATCGATCGAGGAGCGCGGGGTCCATCTCATTGACCGTGTACTCCGAAGATGCGTTGATTGCTGCGAAGACTCGGGTCTGGGGATGCAGCTTCCACCCGTTGAGCTCACGGTCCAGGACGACCTGGAACGCAGCTTGCATCACCTCGTGGGTGGCACGGTTGAGCTCATCGAGGAAGAGGGTGACCGGCTTGTCGCAGGCCCGCTTGTACCAGTCGGGAGGATTGAAGCGGGTCACCTCTCCGTTGGTGGAGGGGAGACCAATCATGTCGCCTTCGGTCATCTGGGAGAGCCGGCGATCGATAACCTCGAAATCGCCAAGGTTCTCAGCGGCTGCGATCTTGCGGCTCAGGAGACGGACGACCTGGCTCTTGCCAATGCCGTGAGGCCCGCGAATAAGAACTGAAGTTGATGCTGGAAGGTGGGGAACCACGTCGACCAGCGTGTGAATGCTCATCGGATTAAGTGACATGTTTACTCCTTGGTGGAACGGTAAGCCTTACCGTTGAAGCTACTATAATTGGTCTGCGACACTTTTTACACTCAGTCGGAGAGGGCGAACATCGTCGCTCCGATACCCGTCACGATGACGAATCCCAACCAGACGTTGAAGTCATTCAGCGCCGGGAATATCAGCGCACCCAGACCCCAGAGTACTGAACCCACCACCACGCCAGCGACCGGGCCGACGAAGAAGACCGCCACGAGGCGGGGGAACATGACGATGATTGCGAGCGCGATTAGGATTCCAACGATGGGCATCTTCGTTCTCCTGGATGGGGTACCATCCCCACCTCTTGAACTAGTTGTACCATAGTCCCTAGAGACTTTGCACTGCTATTCTACAAAAGCTTCCCGCGCCAACTCCAACGCCTCCACCAACACCTCGGGTTTCAGCTGGTTCTCTCCACAGACAACATACCGTCCTTGCCAGGCCTCACGGACCAACTGCAGGAGACACCCTAAGGTACTTGGTTGGGTTAGGTCTGGCAACAATTCTCGGGAGTCCCGAAGGGCCGTCACGTGTCCCTTCGAGATGATGATCCAGTTGAGGAATGGGTTATCCCCTTCAGCCCAGACGATCGACCCATCGAGGGTCACCATGCCCGTCATCCAGCGCCAGTCCTCGCACGCCACAAGGCGCTGGGCCAGCTCAACCATGGAACCAGTTGTTTTCATTGATGTCCCCCTTGAGCCAGGCGTCGATGTCCCGGCGGGCGATGGCTTCGAAGACCCCTGGATTGCAGGCCTTGCACTGGTTGAGCACCGGGGTGCCGTGGTGGTGGAAGACCGCCACCGGGACGCGGCGGCTGTTGCAGGAGTCACAGTTGTCGCGGCGGATGCAGTTGATGTCGCTCATCTTTAATCTCCACTTGGGTGGGGTACCATCCCCACCTCTCCAATCTGTTGTACCACGGTTGAGTGAAACTTTACACTGGATCTAGAGCATTTTTGTGGAACCACCCAGTGGCGCTAGAATTGTGTACTTGGTACCAAGTGCCTGACGCCTCCGACTTCCCACTTCGCCCGGGCCAGGGCGCCTCGAGGTATACCTCGTCTAGGATGATACAGACTTCGTCATAGCGCACCTGGCTAGCAGTCTGTTGCATCCACCCCTCTTCGTATTTCCAGACGTTTTGTCCTCTGTACCCAAACTTGTCGTGGTTGCGATCCCTGTGAAGCCGAACCATGTCTCCGATCCGGAATGAGTGTGACATAGGTAACTACCTTTGTGGGGTGAAGAGAGGGCATTCTGTGCAAGAACCCCCTTCAATCCTCGTCTTCTTCTTCGGAATCCTCGTCTTCCTCTTCGAAGTCCTCTTCTTCCTCATCACAGAAGAGGTCATTGGCGAACGCCATCTCCATCACGTCAGAGTCGCTCAACCATCTCAGCGTCATCTCAAGCGCCGCCGCGGGGCTGAGGGCACCTTCGTCGATAAGAGCGAGAACTTTTTTAGTGTAGGCACGGGGATCGCGAAACATTTTGACCTCCACCGTGGGGCACCATCCCCACCTCTTGAGTCAGTTGTACCACAAAGAGGCGGGGGTTTGCACCCCCGTCCGAACTCATTTGCGTTCGTTCGTCGCGTCGTTGCACGAGCGGATTACCCGCCCGTCTTTAGTGAATCCAACCTTGGTTGACTTTTCCCCGCAAACTGGGCACAGGCTTTTCTTTTTCGTAGTCAAGATTGTCATTATGACCTCCACCGTGGGGTTCCATCCCCACCTCTTGAGTCAGTTGTACCACGGTCCGCCGGGGGTTTGCACCCCCGGACGAACTTTTTTCAACCTTCGACCGCGACCAACCCTCCACGCCCCTCGAGGATGTCGATGTCGATGCCGCGGGAGAGGAGGTACTGGCGGCCGAGGCTCTGGTCCAGGAGAGCGACCACTTCACGCATGGGAAAGAGGGTATACTCGGCGTCGCCCCAGGTAAAGTATTCGCCAAGGTCTTCGTAGACCTGGTCACGCTGTTCGGGAGTGAGGGGCGCGATGATGGAGTCAAGGAGGGTGGGCTGAAGTTCAACGGTCTTGAGCTGCATTTTCGTTCTCCTGGGCGGGGTTCCATCCCCACCTCTTGAATCTGTTGTACCATAGGTTGGAGAAGGTTTGCACTGCTTTCGCTAAAATTGTTTGACCACCGGCGCAAAGATCCAGGAGTACCCGTCGATGGTCTTAACAAAGACTTGGTCGTGACCATTCTTGCGCCGGAAACCGTAAGCCCGTCCCTGGTACCAAACGGGCTCACCGTGTGACGTGTAGGAGTGGATGTACCAGTACTTCATAGGTTACCCTCTCGCCACCGCCAGAACGTTACTGGGGATCGACAGACGCTTCTTATATCCCTTCCCGGCGGGCAGGGCATTATAAGCCTCCACCGCCGCCGCAAGATCCCCAGGGAATCGTCCCACCACGCGATAACTCGCTTTGCTCCCCCGCCCAGTCTCCACCGTAAAGACCGTGCTGTCGTGCCACGCGATGTACTTACCATTCAGAGTATTGAAGTGAACGTTGTTCATAACTAATTAGCTCCTTGTTCGAAGAGATGAAGATAGGATAACACGAGGGTGTGAGGGTTTGCACCCTCGGGAATCACTGTTGTTGGTCGTAGAGACCGAAGGAACCCTTCTCGTAGAGACCCGACTGTTGGAGCCCGAGGACGTAGGCACGGCCCGAACAACCGAATCGATTCTTGGTGACTTCAAAGATGCGCTCGCCGTAGGTTTCGCTCTTCTTCTCCTGGTCGATGTAGAGAGAACCGCGGATGTCGATGGCGTGGAGGATGCCGTTCTTACCCGCAAAGTCGCCAGACTTGTTGACCTGGCCGATGAAGATGACGTTCGTATAATTGGTCTTCGCCCAGTCGGTCAGCATCTCCACGCAGCGCAGAGGAGTCGCACCAGTGGTGCCGCCGTCCTTGTACTTACCATCGTTCAGCGTCTGAAGAGAATCCTGGAGGATGAAGACCTGCTTCTTCGGATTGTCCTTACGGAGAGCGTCAGCGTGGTCGAGGAGGTCGGCGACCATGACGTCCTGGCCCGCCACGAAACCGTTCTTCAACTTAAGGCGCTCGGTAACCATGCGCACCTGGTAGAGCGATTCCTCGCCGGTGTTGTACAGACAGATGTGTCCCGCCGCCGTGATGCTGTCCGCGAGCTGGAGAAGCATGGTCGTCTTACCAGCGCCCGGGGTACCCGTCAGCATCATGACCGACGAAGGAACGAGACCCTCACCACCGACCGCGTCGTCAAAGAAGCCGATGCCCGTCTTGATTCGACGGCGCAGCTTCTCCGGAACCGAGATGTCCATGATGTTGGTGCCGCGCTGGAAGTTCTTGATACCGACGTTGAGGTTCATCGATGACATGGTGGATTCGCTCCTTGGTGGTTGGGTGGGGTTCCATCCCCACCTCTTGAGTCAGTTATATCAGGCGCCGTGGTAAATTTACACAACCACGCTAAATTTTCGAAACTTGTCCAGGGTGCCCTGGTGTGGGCTTTTTCCCGGAGAGAGGGTTATACCCCTTCTGCGCCCTTTCGGGCTTGCGGGGTCATCTTGAGCACCGCGACGTTGTTACCATACCGCGCCCGGAGTTCGAACGCAGCCATCTGCGCATTGCGAGCGTAAATCAAGGAGGAACCATAGTGGGTGGGCTTAACCCATTCGATGATAAAGGCTTGCATCGTCGTTCTCCCGGTGGGGTACCATCCCCACCTCTTGAATCCGTTGTACCACAAGGTGCTGAGGGTTTGCACCCCCTGACGCACTTTTCAGCGCCAGGGTCCCGGGTTCTCCAGCTCCTCGACTCGGCGGTAGATGACGTTCTGCAGGCTGAGGTCACCTGGGACAGAGAGCCGTGCGAGCTTGTCCCGTCCCCGGGTAAGGGCAGTGACGATCCAGTTGAGACCCTCGCACGTAACAACGTCGCCAATCTTGATGCGCTTCATATTCGCTCCTTGCTCTTCCAGTGGGGTTCTTTCCCCACCACCTGAATCTGTTGTACCACAGTCGCCTGGAGGTTTGCACTCCCGGCTCAACTTTTTTCAGAGGGCGACCTTGTCTGCGCAAGTCAGGAACACGTACCCTTCCTTGGTGTGATGGGCCAGCAGGGTGTCGAACTCGGCTTTGAGGTAGTGTTTGCGAATGAATGCCCGCATGGCTTCGCAATGGTTGGCGTACGAACCGAGGGTGTGGTCGTACTCGACCGTGACTGGCGGGAAGTTGAGTCCGTCTTCGCGGCTCGCCTTGATGCGACCGCCGCGGGTGTTGGTGGGGCCGAGGTACTTGGTGGTGATAATCATCTTCGTTCCTCCGCAGGTGGGGTACCATCCCCACCGGATGAATCTGTTGTACCATGGATGTCCGGGGGTTTGCACTCCCGGGCGAACTTTTTACGCTTCGTCGGAATAGTCCGGACCGTCCAACGCAACGACGACCTTCTCGAGGATGGCGTCGACTTCCGCGATGTATACCGCGCGGTCCGTGGGAGGGAGATTGGGGATGCCCTTCTCCTGGAAGTATCGGACCGCCTCGAGAATATAGTTGAGTTCCACTTCGTCGAAGGTCATCGTCTTGCTCCCCCGTGGGGCACCATCCCCACCTCTCGAATCTGTTGTACCATGCTCCCACACAACTTTGCACAGTTCAACCACAAAAAGTGCGTTTTCTTCACAAGTAGTTGTTATGATTGAACTATTGAAAAAAGTGAGTTGAGATGTGTAAACCTGGGAGGAGTATGGTACATTGGTTTCAGTTGCTGGCATGGAGCTGGCGACAGTGACTGGAGAACACCATGACGCGGAAGAAGCGTGAGGAAAGTGTCGACGTCGAGTGCGATAGTGTGCTCGAGGCGTCGCTGGAGCGTGAGATCGCGGCGATTGTGGAGCGCAACTCGAAGGAGAGCGATGCGCTTATCATTACGTCGAACAAGCGCACTGCGACCTTGCTGGGGTCTGACGCTGACCGGAACGCGCGGCGGCCCGACATTTCGAGATTGGAAGACGCGGTGACTGTGCATGACGACGGGAAGATTGTGCCCCTGTTCCAGGCGGGCGCCCGCATCGTCATTGAACGCTACTCGCTCACCATCCCGGGCAAGCCCTGGCTCGACACTCAGACCTACGAGGTTCAAAGCGTCGACCCCGTGTCGGGTGTTCTCCAACTGTGGAACGCTGACCTGCGCCAGGCAGCGATGTCGAACTTCATCCTCGGCACCCAGAACGGATTCATCTTCAAACTTGCCTCCCTGCGCGGGAACAGCGTGGGTAAACGCCAGCGTGGCCGCCCCCGCAAGAACACTGAAAAAGTCGCAACAATTGTAAAAGCAGAACCCCAAGCCGACGGCGAGAAGAAGCGCCGTGGGCGCCCCAAGGGTATCAAGAACCGTTCCAAAGAGGTCATTGCCGCTGAACGCAAGGCGAAAGCGGTTGAACGCGCCGAGAAGCGTAAACTTCGCAAGTCACGATAAGGAATAACACATGAAGAATATCATCTTGAGTATCTCTCCCGAGGAAGCAACCGTCCTCCTCTCCGCCATCGACTACCAGCAATACACCATGCTAGAAGAATGGGGCATCGAGGACACCGTTCCAACAGGCGTTCCACCCGAAATCGTGGAACACGTCGACATCCTCGAACACCTGGGGGAAACCCTGGCTAGCGTCCTGGATGTCCTTGATGAGGAGACCTGACAACACTATGCCAGTCATCACCATCGAACTGGGGTCTGCTCCTCCACAGGAACCCGTTGCCCAATCCACGTGGGACAACTTCTCTGAAGTTAACACCACGGAGTGTCGGGTCTACAGGGACTACTTGCTCAGAACCCTGGGTCCTGAACCCAATGGGTGTCACTTCTCTATTAGAACCTTCAAGCACGACTTCTCTCCCTATAGGGAACTAGTACTCGTTGTCTCCGAGCCCGACTCTGAACTAGTCAGACAGTACTCCACATACGCAGAGGACGGACCCCACGAGTGGGATGAAAAAGCATGTGAAACGATGATTCGAGAACTGCGTCGGCAGGCGTTAATTGGAGACGAAGCAGGACTCGTGTCGGATCCTCGCCGCGCGCTCCATGCGTGGTACAACCGACGCGAAAGTTAGTATTATGTCTCCCATGAAGAACGAACACATCCTCTCCTGGAAGATGGAGGACAACCTACGCGAACTGCTATTCAGCACCCTGAAGAAGCACAACGAAACCGTGTGCATGAAGATTCGTCTTCTTCATGCAGTCGCTGCCGCCGACGCCATGGGCGGTGCGCTGTCCCAACACGACATCAAACTACTGTGTCCCGACTACCCTGGCAAGCTAGGTGTTGTTCCTCTCATCTCATCTCTCATCCGCGAACACCTGCCCGAAGTTGTTTACTACGATCGCGTCTCCAACCAAGCGATGCTTGAACCCTATCTCTCGGTCGAGATCGAGTGTTCTTGGTGTACCGAAGAAGACTTTGAAGAATCTTTGATTTGTCCAAACTGCTATGGACAGCGTAAGATTGCCAAGAGAGTCGCTCCACCAGAGCTCACTCCCTACGAAACGTACGACGTATTTGTTTGCGACCAAGTAACCCAATCCCTCGTCAGTTAAGGAGTAACTATGTACGACAATATCCCGCCCAAGAGTGTATCGACTCTCACTGAGAAACAGTGCAGAATGTTGCTGACCCGAATCCAAGAAGTTCTCTGGATGGAACACGACGTTGTTAACGAAAGTCCCATCTATTACTGGAACAGGAACAAGCGCGGGGAAGCCGCAGACATTCTCACGACCATCGCTACCGAAATGATCAAGATGGGTCTCAGCCCGCGGAGTAACGACTAATGCGCCAACTCGTCATCACGCTTACGCTCGATCTCGACGAAGATCCTCCCGCAGATCTTCTCCAGGACGTTGAAGACGACATCTTGGATTACGTAATGGATCATCCCGACCTCGATCGATATCTTGGCCCGCAGGGAGAAGTCGCGTCTCGACTCAGCGGACAACACCTCCACGACAACGAATACTAAGAGGAGAACCCATGTCAACCGATGGATTCATCCCACCCAGGTGGGAACACGTCACATATTACCCGTACGAAGGTCACGCACAGAAGACGACACCGGCACCTCCCGAACCCGAAGAAATTGGGTTGAAGTTCGACACCGACAAGCCCGACTATTCTCTCACACCTTGGGCCGCGCTGGAAGAAGTCGTTAAGGTTCTAACCTACGGCGCCAAGAAATACTCGCGCGACAACTGGCAGCACGTCACACCCTTCAAAGAGCGCTACCTCGCCGCCGCGCTCCGTCACATCGTCGCCTACGCCCGCGGCGAAACCATCGATCCAGAGTCGGGTCTCCACCACCTCGCCCACGCGGCTACAAGCCTTTGTTATCTAACGGAAAAAGATATGGCCAAAGCCCACGAGTCCCCCTAGTGCGCCCGTAAGGGGATATACCCACTTCGCGTGTGATGGTGCGAACGAGGGCATTCTGTGCAGCGCACTTTTTTTAACGAAAGTGTGTAAAGTTGGGCCGAACTAGCTTACTATCGAAATGTTGGAGGGGACCGGGGAAACCCGGCCGGGTTGGTAAAAAAAACGCACCAATGGTGCAAACTTAAAACCAACCATGGTATAACTAACTCAACGGTGGGGATGGAACCCCGCCTAGGAGCAAACGATGAAAGTTGGAAACACCGCGCTCACCATCCTTCGCACCATCCACGCCGCCGGCGCCAACGGGTGCACTTCCACCGATGCCCGCAAGCCCGTCATCCCCTGGGATAAGCCCGTGTGTCACCGAACGTGGGGTCAATCCTACTTTGCGCCCCGCCTTACCATCAATTACGTGGGTCAACGTGGATGTCACGGGCAGGCTTCCTCCCTCTTCCTCCGGGGATTCATCCAGCGCGTGGGTAAGCGTGGGAACGCCACCCTTTGGGCCCTTACGCCCGCCGGGCTGGCGCTCATCAACAATGCGTAAAAAAAGTGCGCCCGGGGTGCAAACCCCGGGCCCCTTATGGTATAACTAATTCAAGAGGTGGGGATGGAACCCCGCCCAAACGGAGCGAAAATGCCTACCA
>Ga0214923_10002457_pt1 | contig 24623 bp, 17 predicted proteins | sample LL1510_MetaG_FD_177993 | JGI IMG/M metagenome (GOLD analysis project Ga0214923, IMG submission 177993) | Freshwater microbial communities from Lake Lanier, Atlanta, Georgia, United States - LL-1510 | ecosystem: Environmental > Aquatic > Freshwater > Lake | place: USA: Georgia | collected...
TTATTATTTATTATTTGGTGTTCAGTCATGTAAAGACTTTTAAATTGATGTTTTAGAAATTTATGACCTAGAAAATATAAGTTATAAACCTCTAACATTTGGGTAATTTAGTTTAAACCAATCACACGTTTTTCTGAGACTAATATCAAAATCGGTGTAGTCTTCTTTTTTCCAAGAAGTAACTTCTAATAATTTTTTATTAGAAGAAGGTTTTTGATATTGACCTCTAGGTTTGTCTAGATCATAAATAAAAGAGCCTTGATAATCAAGAAAAGTTTTTATTTTTTCGGCAACATAAGAAATTGAATGCTGTTCTGTATTTCCTATGTTTAATGGTTCTGGATCATTGTATTGATTTGAAACTTTGATTAAAATATCTGCTATATCTCCTGAATATGTAAATTCTCTTATTGGTTTACCATCGCCCCATATTTCAACTATAGGCTTGTTTTCTAATTTTGCTTCCCAAATTTTTCTTATTAATGCTGGTATTACATGACTGTTTTCTAAGTCAAAATTGTCATTTTCTCCAAATAGGTTGTTTGGAATAACGGTTATATAATTTACTCCATGTTGTTTACGATATGCTCTTGTTTGTACGTCCAACATTCTTTTAGCATAAGCATAACCAAAATTACTTTGATGTGGTGGACCCATATGCAATTGATTTTCAGTTAATGGATACTTTATGTAAGGCTCATCTGGATATACACATGTTGAAAGAACTGAAACAACTTTTGGTATATTATGATCAATACAAGCTTTTAGTAGATTAGTATTCATCACTATATTATCATCATAAAAGTCTGCAACAAATTCCATATTAGCTTTTACCCCACCAACTTTTGCTGCTAAATGAAAAACACAATCTATTCTATGAGTTCCAAAATATTTTTTGATTGATTCTTTATCTAAAAGATTGAGTTCTGTAGATTTTGGGGCAACAAAATTCTTGTTGTTTTGTTTTAACTTGTTAACAAGCGCATAACCCAATAAACCACTTCCACCAGTTATTAATATCATGGTTTAAATAATATAGTTAGAAATTTACTATGTCAAAATTTTAAAATAAATTTGGTACATAGTTGGGCATATATCATATTAAATATTGACAAAATATAACCAGACAAGAATTATAATTTTAAACGGCATGGTAAATAATAGTTAAATCTGTTATGAAATTACTTGATATTATTTTTGAAGCAGGTGCCATGGGTGGAGGAGGTGTTGCGGGCTATATGGGAGAAAATGACGACGTTGATGAAATGGCAATCCAACAGTTTAAAACTGTTGGGGATTGGGAACGACGTTCTTCTTTTGGAGATATAGATAGAAAATTGTTAACTTCACCAAAAGGTGTAGAAAAGATTAGACGGCAATGGGAAAAAACTCCATATAATTTTGACATGTACCTTGTTAATGATCCAAGAGTAAACAAATCTCAATTTAGAGAAGTAGGCGTTGTTAACATGGATTTTGTGAGAGATAAGATGGGGCTCACCCCAGAGGAAATTCCAGATCCAGATGGAAATACAATAACTATTATCTATACAAGCAATACAGGGGCAGAACGTTACATGGCTTCTGGCTGGATTTTAGCACATCGTTTAGGCCATGCAATCGCAAGAGGCAACGATTATATTGCAAAAATGTGGGGAGAATTTATAAATCGCTTACGCAGAAGAGTAGCCAGTATATTAGATCGAGTTTACAATATCGATACCCACCCAAGAAGATTTGATTTTTCAGGTAGATTTGATTCAGAGGGTGAAATAAAAAGAGAAAAAATATTAAAATATGTAGCTCAACAACTTGGCACAATGAAAAGTGCTCGTGAAAATAAAATGCGTAGTTGGTATGAGTTTGCATATGAGTTATTAGCTCAATATCTCCTAACTGGTTCTATTAAATTCAACCCTCTGCCAAAACAATTACTCGTTGGTTATGGCCCTTACGGACGAAAACAAATTCGTTATTCAAGAGATGAAGAACTTCTTAAAGAAATTAATGGAGAATTAGAAGAATTTGCTATCACAATACAATTTGAATTAAAGTCAATTCTTGATGCCGCTGTTGGTTCTGTATTTGTAATGTAAACTAGATTTCCAGCAAGCACAAGATAATAAAATACGTGATCTTGCTGCCAATAACATTAACTCTATTGACAAAGTTAAGTACAATACAAATTGTATTCATGAGCTATATCATATTTAGTGGTAATAAATAAATCATGAATAAAACAGAGAAAAAGCCTATTGTCTTAACAGAAAAAGAAAAGCGCAAAAATAAAACGTATAACTGTCCTGAATGTAACGTTCAGTTTAATTTAAACTCTCTAAGAATTCACTATACAAAAACACATAATAAATCTTCAAAACAGCTTTGTACAATATTGTTTTATGATAATATTGTACCAACTTGCAAATGTGGCTGTGGTGGTGAAGTTTATTTCTTTGGTCTAATGCAAGGATTTGGATCTTATGTAAAAGGTCATCATGTTAGAGAATATGATAAAAATCCTTGGAATAAAGAAAATGGTACGGAAGCCAAAAAGAAGTCAAAGGAAACAAAAAAGAAACTTTATGAGGAAGGTAAGTTCAAATACTTTGATGGTAAAGAACCCTGGAATAAAGGCAAAAGAAAAGCATTGGACCCAGAATATGCAGCAAGAATAACTTTTACCGACACTGTAGAGTTTAAACAAAATCAAGCAAAAATAATTAAGAAAAATATGCAAGATGGAAAAATAGTTTTCAGAAAGGGAGAAAATTCTTCCTTATGGAAAGGAGGAATAAGTCCATTGAATTCTTATTGTAGAAGTTCAAGCGATTTGTATAAAAAATGGATTTATCCTTGTTTGGTAAAAGATGAATTTAAATGCCAGCATTGTGGTATCAGCGATAGTGAACTTGAAGTTCATCATGATGGGGAAACCTTTTCTTCAATTTTAAGAAAGATTGCAACTGCTGAAGGATGGATGGAGAAACATTTCTTAAATGAAAGATTGCAAAATCCTGATCAAGAAACACTAGATTTAAAAAACAAAATACGTGATCTTGTTATTAAGTATCACGTTGAAAATAACGTTAGCGGCATTTCGCTTTGCCAAGGCTGTCACGAAAACTTACACGAAAATTATAATCTAAAAAATAAAGATGTCGTGTAAGTATGCGAAATTATTAAGGAAGTTGTATTAAAATGTTGCGTAAGCAATATCGTATTCTAGCGTTAGGGTGATTTCTTGCATTTCTGCTGATTCGTGTGCGAATTCACCAAAGTTTGCGGAAGTAATGAATGCGCCACGAATTTCCCAACGGTTGATTACGTTTAGAACTGGGTCTAGGATTTTGATAACAATATCGCGTTTGTAGAAGTCCATGTAACCAGAACGACCAGAAATATACTCAGTTGAAAGTCTTAGCCATTCTTGAATTTGTTGTGTTGCGTTTGGTGCAATTGCTTGGTGCAATGTGACGTTCATTGGTTGGAATGTCATTTTGGTTGCAACTTTGCGTTGAACGTTCAACCAGTGAATGTCGGCTTTTTCAACTTGAACTTCTGGGGCGGCAAATGATTTAATTAAGAAGTAGTCGATTCCTTCAATTTCAAGAACCGCCCTGTTTTTCATAACAGGTTCCCACTTCACTGGAAGTGTTTTGTTGATTGATAATGTTTCGGCCATAATATAAAATCCCTATATCTCTAGCTTTTAACTATTGAGATATAGGGATTTTATATTGTCCTAAAATCGATTTAGGATATTTTTTTATGATGTAAATTGTACTGAGTTTCTGGTTAGAACGAATGTTACATCGATAAATTCAAGCGCACGGGTTGGTTGAACAACGATTTTGCCACGTATTGTTCTGTTGGCTCTATCGAGTGCTGTGGTTGTTGTTGTGTCAATCACTACTCTGTATTGATCAACGCCACCAAGATCTTGAATTTCTTTTAACACTGGTTCAATTTGACGTTGGAACCCTGCGAGAGCATCGTCTGTATATTGTTCAAATAGGTTAGATTTGGCAATTGCACGGATTCTCCTTCTAAGGGTTAGCATCATTCTGCGGACATTGATACGTTCTAGGGCTGAAACTGTTGCGTTAACTGTCTTTTGTCCCCAGACTTTAACTCCTTGGCCTTGGAAGGCTGTGATTGGGTTAATTTTTTCTGGATATAGATCGTCAATGTTTTCTTGTTTAAGATTTAGTGCAGTTCTTTCAACAGAGTTTAGAGCGCCACGGCTGAAGCCTGCTGGTGCAAACCATGGGTGACCGATAAGATCATTTAAACCGTATGCGCCTAGAACGGCAACTGTTGGTGGTACACGAACCGATACTCTGTTAAAGTCGTCTCTAATGATAACATCTGGGAAGTAGGCGGCAGCGTAAGATGAATTCAATCCTCTATTTCTAAAGTTTGTAATTGTTTGAGAGATAGAAACATCTTGTGAGTTTGGATCAACAACAGCGTTACCATATGTATCTTCTTCTTCGATATCAAAGATGTAGAAAATATCTTTTCTGTCATTTGTTGCGATATCAATTGCTGCATCAGTAATAATTGAATGACGGATTCCTGGGAGTACAAAAAGTCTGCCGTCAACTTCAGAGGCATCTGATACAAGATGCAGAGCTTTTGTATAGGCTTTAACAGTTGGACCATTTGAGAAACCTCTGTTTGAAGAGTCCATTTCTTCTGTTATGGCTTTGTTTGTTAGGTAGTTTGTGTCTGTGTTAAAGATTCTTACTCCATCAAAACCGCCATAGAAATATGTTGTAAATTTAGCAATGCTTCTGGTTGTTGGATCAGCAAGATCGCTTAATGTTAGTGCTCTTGTTAGATTGGTTGTATTTGTTGCAATATTACCTGCACGGACATATGTCCAATCTTTTAGTCTGTTAACATCGGGTAAGTTTGTAGCAGATATATAATAAATTTGAACTTTTTCAAGACTGAAAAGGTTATTATTAAACCTATCTGCATCTAGGATACCATTTGTGGTTGTATCTGCCACGCCTTCATTGTTATCAACAGTAAAATTCATCCAATCAAGTTGGAAATTTGGGAAGTATTTGCTTCTTGATGGTAAGCTTTTGTTTGGTACTGCTGAACTATTTGGTTCGCTAATAGAAACAACGTTTTCAAATTGTACGCCCCAGTACAGTGAGCGATCAACTGTTTTGGTTGTACCAGAACCTTTTGTTAGTGCTGATCTATATGGAACTGGCGGCTCAACAACTTTATAGAATGGATTTTGTGAGCTCAAATAAGCAGCATCACTGAATGCTGGCAAAGGAGAAGAACCAGATGTTACCAAGTGTTGTGGACCTCTAAAGCCCATTGGCATTAATCCAGAGTTAATATCTCCATTATCAACCAACGCATTCATTTCAACACGAATATAACGTGAACGTAGATCATAGTTGCCTGTTTCGGTTAAGCCTTGTTGATCTTCTCCAATATCAAAATTATAATAAACGTGTTTATCGCCAATTTGTTTGGCGATGTATGAATCTGATGTTGGATTTAGTGTTAATCCTCTAAAGGCTTCTAAAACAACCTTACCGCCATCTGAATCGCCAAAGCTTCTTACAACAACATCGAATGTGCCGTATGGAGCGGCATCGTTTGTTGATGGGAAAATGTTTTCAATGCTAACTTTAACATTGTTTTTATCACCATCAGAAATTAGATGTAGTTTAAAGAGGTTTTGATATAAACCACCTTGTTTTTGTGAAATAAACCAAGGTGTGTGGGCTGTTTGATAACGGTCTTCAAAATTTTCGTAGTTTGGAGCAGTTGCTGAACCGCTGTTGCGAGTTTGTGAACCAGTAACCAAGAATGCGATATTTTCTTTTGTTCCACCAACAGCATTTAAAATAATACCAGAACCAGTTGGCACAGCAATTGCACTTTGAATGTCATAATAAGAATAAAGAACATATCCTGCTTCTTCCATTCTTTGTGCATCCCTGTTGAAAACATTACCAAAATAATTTGGGGCAGAAGGATCAAAAGATGCTGTAAGGGCTCTTGGGAAAAGTTCATTTGAACCTTTGTGACCGTTGAGAAGCATTACGAATTCTTGAGCGCCATTTAATAAATTAACTGTACCTGTAACGTAACCTTTGACAGTTCCTGCTGAAAAATCAGCAGAAGTTGATGCGCTAGGCAATGAAGAGTCTGGGTCTTTTGATGAAGAAAGGCGCAAGATTACGCCTGATGCAGCCATGATTACGCCACGTAATACAGGTTGACCAACCCCAGATAAACCAGCATCACTAAACAAGGTTGATCCAGCACTTTGGCTCATATATGCGCCAAGAAAATATGTTCTGCCTAGTGTGCCAGCAGCAGTTGGAGATGTGGAAGTTGCATTTGCATATGCATTGTTTCCAAGACCGCCAGAAAGTGCGCTTTGTGGTTGTTGCGCGCCGACAACGAAACCAGCACTTTCTACTTTACCTCTGTTGTCTCCACTTTCTGTTCTTTTTAAACCCAAACCAACACCAAGAACTCTAATCTGAGTTAATGCTTGCTGTGTTCTAAACCATTCAGTTGCTGCTAGAGAACCATAGTTTAGATACGTTCTTGGGAAACCAAAGTAGCTTCTCCAATCTTGTAATGTTGGTACTAGTACAGGAACAAATGCTGGCCCGATTTCTGTAGTTGAAATAATAACAGCAGGTAAGCCAGAAGGAAGAATAGATGTTCCTCCACTTAAGTCGATTTCACGAACTCCGACACCCGCGCTTTTAAATGTTAGATCTACCATATTTTAACCTTTAATTTCTTTTATATCAAATTGTAATTACAGCATAAAAACAAAAACCCTGCCCAACAATTTAATTTGGGCAGGGTTTTAAGTTAAGTTAAGTTGACTTTTTAATATTTTTTAAACTAACAAGAATGTTCCGCTATTTGTGATAATAAAATCTAGAACAATGTATTCAATTGATTCAATTGGTTGAACCAAAACTGTTGCGTTTAATTTATTATTTTCTCTATCAACTTCTGTATTATTGGTATCATCACAAACCACTTTAAAGGCTTTGATGCCTTTGGATTGCTGAATTGTTGATAGTTGTAATGAAGTTGCCGTGATAAATCTATCACGAATTTCATTTGTTAGTTGTTCAAACAAGAGGTTATTACCAATATTTGCAATTGCTCTTGCCACTTCAATTGCAAGACGTTTAACATTTACTCTAGAGGTAAGAGCATTTATTCCTTGTTTGAGGGTGTATTGAGAGAATATTACAAAGGTGCCTTCATCTTTAAAGATTGGGTTAATTCTTGTATCATAGAATAAATCCTTATCAGAAGCTTTAACTCTTTGAGATACGCCCTTAACAAATGAAAGTGCGGCACGATTTAATCCTGCGGCAGCATACCATGGATATGCAACTCTATCATTAAATCCGTATGCAGCTAGTGCGGCAACAGAAGCTGGAACAACAGTTAGTTTGTTGTTTACATTATCTTCAATTGTTACTGATGGGTGATATACTGCAACAGCATTGTTATTTAATGCTCTTGCATCAAATTCTTGTGCTGTTTTAGTATTATCAATATAATGTCCAATTTCTCCATCAAAAATTCTTACAGAATTGGAATCATAAGCTGGAATATCCATTATGTAGAATGCCTTGCCGAAACTTAGAACTTTTTGTGCGGCATAATCTGTAACAACTGGTTCACGTTGACCTGGCAATACAACCAAGTTAGATGGTGATGTTAATGGATCTGTAACAACATTAACGGCTGTTTTATAGCTATTAACTTGGTTGTTATTATCTCCAACACCATTTTGGTTTGTTGTAAATCCTGGAGAAATGTAATTTGAGGCAGCACCGCCAAATCCAATTGAACCAGATTCTACTGATGTTGATCTGTCTGTAAATCTTCTAGCATCTTTATCTAGAATGTTTACACCATCAAAACCACCGTATATTAAAGTTGTAAACTTCGCATATTCGGCAAAACGGTTAAAATCTGATGGAGAACCTTTTTGCAAAATGGTTGCAAAAGTGATTCTATCTCCATAGCTGCCATCAGTAATTTTGTAGTTTGTTCCATCTGGCACACCATTTCTGATATACGCCGCATTTTTCATAATTGTCCCAGTTGATGATGTTAGATCAGCAATAGAACCATTAGCAAATGCAACACGGGCAAGAGTAAATTTGTTATCATTAAATAAATCTACACTAGAGCCTGTAATAACTGTATCGAGTTTTGGAATACCCGTAAATTTAGCGTAGCTTTTGATTATTGGGTTTAGTGTATCAGAAGTATTTGTGTTTGTGGCATCGTTGTTTCTTTCAAATTTAACACCCCAAAACAATCTAGAATCTGCAATTTCTGTTGCTCCTGGTTGACCAGTAAATGCAGCAGAAGAAGTTATATTGCCTCTTGTTACTTTAAATCTAAATGGTAGTGGTGGTGCAATTGAACCAGTTAAAGCTGGGAAGGTTAGTATCGCCGCTGAAGCAGAAAGTGCCATTCTGCCAACACCTGATACGTCGGTTAATGAATCACTTGATTTTATAGTGGTTACACCTCTAAACCCAAATGGTAATGCACTGGCTGGAGTAACTTTTGTTAATACATTTGAGTTTATGGCAACTCTAATATATTTGGATTTATTTGGATATGTACCTATTACTTGAAGACCACGATCAGATTCACTTTCAAAATCAAATTTATATGAAGTTTTTGTGTCGCCAATCACTTTGCCAATGTAGTTATCCGAATCTTGATCAAGAGTTACGTTTGTAAATTGTTCAAGAATTTCTTGGTTAAAATCACTATCGTTAAAGTTACGAACTAGAACTGTAAATGTTCCATATTGATTGTTTGGATCTGAAGATGCTTTTAGATTTGCAATTGAAATTTTCACCATTTCATTTGCATTAGCGCCATCTGATAATGGTTCAAAAGAGAATAAGTCATATTCCAAGTTACCAAATGGTTGAGAAATAAATGATGGTGTGCTTGGAGTTGTGTATCTTGTATCAAATCTTCCAAAAAGATTTCTAAATGGAACTGAAGTTAAACCTCCTGTTGCAGTTGTACCAGCAGAGCCAGAAACAATGCCAACTGAACTTGAAACAAATGTACCAGTTGCTACAGCGGCAATTTCTGCATCTACTGCAAAATCTGCATACAAGTAGTGACCAGTGGTTGCAAATTTATCTGGATCAGTGTTTAGTACATTTGCATAGTAATCTGCATCAGATGGGTTTAAAGAAGCTGTATAAATTGTAATTCCAGCGAAGCCATCACTATTTCCAAATGCAGTTCCAAGGCTTGTTGAAACAATTAGTTTAAATTTACCGTTTGTTATACTGTTTGAACCGCTATCAATTGTAGCAACGTCATCAAGAGCGTTTGTATAGGATTCGTTTACGCCATCCATTATCATGATGCGTGAACCAGATGAGCAAAAGATCATGCCTCTTACTAAGTTAACCGCATTTCCTGCTAAAGAATATGATCTGTTATCCGTAAACATTGGATAACCATATGCTTCTTGGTTTGTTAGAGTGTGGCGGGCAACTAAGAATTGAACAGCCCCTTGATGACGACCATCACCTGAAATTTGAACTACCGAAGAAGAAACTGCAAAACCTGCGTTCTGCACAATCCCTTTTGTGCGGGTATCTTCAAAATCTCCAGAGCCGCTGTTTGTACCTGCTCCTAACAATCTAACGAAAACTGCGTTTGTTCTGTTTTCTAGCCATCTTTGGGAGGCATAAGTGGCTGGATAACCTGGGGTTACCGAGCCAAATATTGCTATTTGATCCGAAAATGAACCAAGTGAAACAGGTACAAATGCAGGTCCAAAAACTGATGCGCCAATAATTGCAGCAGGAGTTCCTACTGGTTGAATTACTCTAAGTGAAGCATCAATTTCAGAATCATAATATCCTGGTGCTTTTAATATTTGTTCTGCCATTTTTTTATTTACCTTTTACTTTAAAAACAAAGTTCAAGGATAATTAGAACACTCTTTTGCAGAAACATTCAGTCTTTTGAAATAAGTTCAATTACTTCATTAATACTTGACGCTCTATATACGGTTTCTTTTGATTGTCGCCCTTCAGTTACTTCGGCATAAACTATTTCTCTTTTATTAGTTAACTCATTTATAACTTCCTTTTCAAAATATAGATTTTGTTCGGTTGTTTTTGGTTTTGGATCACTGATTTCATCAACATCTGAAAGTAAAAATCTATCTTGATTTTGTTTAATACCGCTTTGGTCTATTAAAGATTTGTGATAGATCTTAGTTGAAGAAAAATTAACTTCAAAGTCAAAGTTTACCGCAGTTGTATACTTTTTGACTGGGTACATATTTGTTAATTCATTTGGTGGTAGAAGAAATGCTTTAACTCTAAGTTCAAGACTTGTTTTGACGATTTTTTCTTGATCGCTATTATCTTCAAAGTTGTCTTCCATTGATATTTGATCGCCAAGATAAGCTACATACCAATAACCCGCATCTGTTGTTAACACATAAGCATTATCCATTGGTAATTTTGAACTTAATATTGATTGTATCAACAGGTTCATTGTACCCATATCTTCTGTCCATAAAGTAACTTGATAAGTTAAATCAACAAATGTTGGAGCAGGAATAGCCAAATATTCCAAAGTATTATTGTTTAATTTTGGATCAAGCAACATTCCTTTTTGCGTTGAAATATCATTTTTGTTGCCGCCTCTAGTTCTTCTAGAGGTAGGAACAGAAGGTATATTTCTTAAACCAAGTTTATTAATTAAGTTTTGATAAAATGGATCTCGTTCATTGTCAGGTGAGATTTTTACAATTATTTCACCTGTTGCGCTACTAATTGCTCTTGAGTTTTGAACAGCTAATGAGCTTTCAATACCTGTCCTCCTAATTGAAATGGCGGGCAATATTAACAAATTATCTTTTGAACGCAACGGAGTTAATTTTTTTGCCATTGCAAATCTATCACCGCCAGCAAAAATAACTCTTGGTTTGTTAAGCGAATAAACTTTATTAGCACCTTTAAGATATTTTGTTGGAAATTTTATTGTTTCATCAAATAAAGTTTTTACGCTTTTGTCGATATCCAATATCGTACAAGGAGGAATTTCAACCGTTTCATATGCAGGATCTTGTCCTTGTAAACCACCGTAAGGCAGTTGTTCTAATCCAGCAATATCTTCTGGTGGAGGTTGGATATTTTGTCTGGTAATATTACCTTTGGTCCCGTCAATAAAACGTTCTGGTACTGGAATTTCCTTTTGGTAGTTATAAAACTCCCCTTGTTGGTTTCCAAATCTCTTTGCTTTACCTGTTGTCATTTTTAGTAATCTTAACTAGAAAATAGTTTTTGGTTAGAAAACTAAACAAATGAATTAGATGATTTACATTAAAATATTATTGATAAAATTCATCATCTACTTCATCATCAATCAAGAATGTATTAACTTTATCATCTCCAATTGGTTCAATCGAAGATTGACTATCTTGGTTAACAATTCTTGGACCTTCTCCAAGAGCAATTGGAGCCATTTCTTCTCCAAGTCTTTCACGCATCTCTCTAATGTCGTTTGTGATTCCTTCTTTGGTTTCTTTAAGACCACGTTGTTGAACAAATTCTTTTTGAACATCGTCTGGTTCTGATGCTGGTGGCAAGTATTTGGATGGGTCAAATCTTCCTGGCCTTGCTGTTACAGCAGATATTCTAAACGATCTATCATACTCTTCTTGACCCCAAAGGTTACTAAGCGGAACACAGACAACAATTTCGTATGTGTGACTACCATATGTAAAAAAATCACCTTCTGCAAGTTTAATATTTTTTAGAGTTAAATCTCTACCTTGGAAGAAAACTTCTAATTTACCTTGAAGATAAGTCCCATAGTTGTTGCTAACGTTTTCCCATTCTGGTTGACCCACTAATGCATCAATTTCAATTGGACCGTCATAGACTTTTTCAATTGCTTCATCATAAGTTTCATTAATCAATGACTTATTGGTGGACATTGGAAAATAATATATTTTTTGCCCTATGATATCTTTTATCATTTCCTGAGTGATATCAGTATGATATTGGATCTCTTTTTGAGTTATAAAAAGTCTAGACATTGATTATCAATAGTTAAATAGTTTCTGGTGTTTTACTTTATTTTAAATTATCTACACTTATTATTAAGATAAAAAATACAAAGATTATTAACGGATTCTTATGATTGTTGTTGGTGGAAGCGGCAACAAAGACATAATTTTATTGGTTTGTTCAAGCTTCATGGCCTCTTTCTCCATTAGTTTATCATAACTTAAACCATCAAGATATTCTTTTGCGCTTGTATAAAGTTTATCTGTGCCTTCTTTACCAAAACTTAGCAACTCTGGGCCATTCATTGTTAAATCGTTACCAGGAATAGGTATTGTGCTCGTTTTTGAACGAATCCAACCCAATGTTTGGGCACAAAGATAAAGGGTATATTCTCTGATCCAGTTTCTACACCAAATATTTAGACTATCATAATTTACAACTCCAAGTGGTACGTTTGCAGGGTTTGAAACACCATATAGATTAGATGGGAAATAAAAAGTTCCACCAGGACCACTACCTGTTGTTATTCCAGAACCTATTACCGATGGGCTAGGTGTAAATGAACTATCCATCCTTGGGTCATAAGCTGGTTGTTTAAAACCAACCCTAATCCAAAGTTTTCTAGAGCCGCTAGCCATAAAATCACCAGTTCCTGGTGTTGGATAAATTCTTAAACTACGTCCTTTAAGTTCATACGAATAGTGAGAGCGACGAATTCTTCTAGCATCTTCAAACAAACCCGCTCTAAGCACATCTTCATAAAGAGGCAAAACGAAGTATTTGGTATCTGGAATTGCCACACCAGCTTCAGAAGTAAAATCTGAACCATAAGCAATGGTTGAACCATAGTTTGAGTTAAAAATATACTCAACTGGCTCATAATGATAAACGTTGTAAATTGTAAATCTTACGTTAGAACCAGAACCAACATAATTAAAAAGTGGCACACCATTTTCATCTTTTAATTCTGTAAAAAGATCATAGTCTTGACGGCTAGATGTTAAATAGATTGATCCAGAATAAGATTCAGCCCAGTTACCATATCCAACGTAACTCAAATATGGAGCAGTTAATGTATCTAAATATCCTAATGTTTGTTGTACATAAGTGTTAGATAAGTTTACAGAAAATAAACCAGTTCCACCATTTGCAGTTGGATTAAAACTTGCAGTTGGGGTTCCAAGTAAGGAGGCGAGATTACTTTTTGCGGCATATTCTGCCAATAAAGCATTTAGTTGCCATGTGGCCTCTTCAAAAGAAGTCCAGATAATTTTTTTTGTTAATTCAACGCTTAGTACTTGTTCGCCAAATCTGATTAAGACATAACGAACCATGTTGTCCGCATCTTTTTGAAAAAGTGGTGACGAGTCATAAAGACCAAATGCTGTTGGATTAAGTGTTTGATTGAAGCCGCTACCAATTGATGACATATTACTTACTCAGATGCTTAATTAAACAGCATACAATGAATAATAAGCATTCTATTTTATTTTACTTGTTTCAATTGTTTGCTGTATTCACAGTGATCAGATTTGGTTTATATTTATAAGCATGAAATTGAAAGATATTATTTTTGAAGCAGGTGCCATGAGCGGTGGTGGCGTCGTTGGCTACATGGGAGAAGAAGACACTAGTTTGGACGAGAAAAAACAAACAAAAAAAGATGACAGATGTACTAGAATTGCAAAAAGAAAATACCGTCGTTGGCCTAGTGCCTATGCCTCTGGTGCAGTAGTCCAATGTAGGAGAGGTAGGATATGGCGAGATCTAAAAGAAGAATTTGAAAATCTTGATTTAGATGAAGAGTACGTTGACGCTTATCATGGCATGAATGAAGAAGAACAATTAGAAGAAGAAGTGTTGGTTAATCCCGAAGAAGTAAATGAAGAGATTATTGAATTACTTTTAAATGAATTACTTTCAGAAGGTAAAAGATTTAAAGCAGAAAAAGAAAAGGGTTTGCATGGTTGGTTTTCAAGAAATAGAGGCAAAGGCTGGATTGATTGCCGCACAGGAGGACCTTGTGGACGGGAAAAGGGAGAAAAAAGAAAATATCCAGCTTGCAGACCAACAAAAGCAATGTGCAATAAGGTTGGCCCAAGAAGAAAAAAAGGTAGAAAACCAGTATCTTGGGTTCCAAAAAGCAAACAAAAATAACGACTTAGAGATACTACTATTTGTAAAATAATATTTGAGTAGTTAAACATGTTGTGGAAAAAATAACTCTTAGACAAGTCAGTGACAAACCAATTGGAACTTTGGTTCGACCAGTTCAATTGTATAAAGGTTGCATTTTTCCATACAAAGAAAAAGAGAATTTTGGATTTTGGTTTAGTAGAAACCAGAAAATAAAATGTTCTCATCAATCATTTAAAAGTTCAATTGAGAACTACAAGGTTTTTATGGGGCAAGAAAAAAATATAACAAAACAATTTGAAGAACTAAAATTTGGAGATTTAAATCAATCAAATAATTTATTAAGGGATACATACACTGGTGTTGTAACCAGTTTTGTTTATTACGATAATAAAGGTTATCGACTTTGTGATAGTCTTGAAAAGCAAGAAAAACTATTGGCTAAAAAAAATAAATACAAAGATTTACATATTAAATTTTTAGGGGTAAAGTTATATCATGATGTTGATTTACAATCTTTAGAAGGCAAAAATGAATGGAAGTATCACTCGCAAGAACATTTTGATTTTCTTTATCCGAGTGAATTTGTTGTAACGCTAAAACATTTAATAAAGTATGAAGCAATCCAACAAACTCAAAATATTGTTACTTCAAGGAAAGAATATATTGTTTTATCCACTGGGATAAAAAATAACTTGGCAACAATAGCTTTAAACTCCTTGAGTAATAAGGAGGTTAAGATATTGACTGATACAAAAATCAGGTTTTTTGAACCTAATATAGCTTTTACAATAAAGGAATTAAACTCTTCAATTTCTCAAACAGGTTGAGTCCCGTCGAGTTTTTGAGTTAAGGTATCAACTTCTTCATGTAGCTGCTTAACTTGAGTGTTATAAACCTCTACATATTCAGGTGTTAATACCAGCTTAGATTCCATCCCAGGGGCAGTACTTTCTTCCAAACGGATTGTGCGAAAGTGATCGCCAATATGGGTATTTGTTGCCATGCTCAGGCAAAGCAAATCAGCCAACTGTCTAATAAGTTGGTCTGACAGGACATAAATTTTTCTTTCAGTGCTCATAAAATATTATTATAAATTATTTTGTTTTATTTTGTTTAACAATTCTCGTTGTTCTTCCGTAATTGATTGTGGAAACTCGGGAATAATATTAATCTTTAATAAACCTCGTTTACCATTTTTTGGTAAACCCTTGTCTTCAATAACCACTTCATTTTGACTGGTTGTAAATTGAAATACTAGGTTTTCTTCCCCATCATGCAAATTTAGCTCCTTTTCTCCTCCAAGAAGAAAATCATAGATGCTAACTTTAACATCTTTCATTAGGTGTTGTTTGTTGGGTGAAAGATAAAAATCTTTTGGAATATCAATTGTTGTTCGTACAATATAAATAACTTCTACATCTTGTACATTTCTGCTTATTTTTCTACCAGATGGAGCGTTAGCTTGGACTTCTATTTCTTCTTTTAGATGTTGCGTAGTTGATCCAGAGCCATTGCACGATTTGCAATTTTCAATTTCAACACCCATGCCTCCACAATATTCGCAAGCGGTTTGGATCATTTGTTGAAAAAACCCGTTGGAAGATTTTTTCACTTGAGCCCCTGAACCATTACATTCATTACATTTGCGATTAGTTGGTACAACACACCTACCCATGCAATCAAAGCAGGTTAAATTAAAGTTTAGATCTATGTTACGTTTGCATCCTTGCACCGCTTCCTTAAAAGATAAAAGGATTGGTTCATTAATTTCAACTTCAACTTGCTTTGGTTTTTCTTGCTTTTGTTGCCTCATTACTCCCCTGCCCATAAACTGGGCAAACATATCAGCTATATTGCCGAAATTAAAACCATGGTGTTGATTTTTTGAGGCTTCATAACTGCCGTCATTGATAGAGTTATAAGCGTTTTGAACTTGTTTAAATTTGTTTTCTGCCGTAGCTTTTTCTTCGTCAGTTTTACCATTTTGTCTATCAGGATGATATTCAAAACATTTTGCCCGATAAGCTTTTTTTAATGTTTCTTCATCACATCCCTCAGATACACCTAATACTTCATATGGATTTTGCATGTTTGAGATAACTTTCTTGGCTAGTATCAACACTGTCTTTAGTGTTGTCAACTTAACTTGTTTAAGGTGCTTCTGCTGCGGCTGCTTCTTCTAGTGCAAGTTCTGTTAATAAGTTTTCTTGTGCTGTTCCGACTTCTTCTGGCGTAAATACTATGTTTGGTGCCGCATCTGTTGCTGCGGTGTCTGCGGCACCAGATAGTGAATCCATTTGCACGGCAAACGCATTAACTTGATCAATAAATGAACGGTACTTGCCATAACCATCATAAAATACGAATTTTATTTCAGTTTTAAACTCCCCAGGACTTATTGTGTGAGAAACACCGTTTACAACATAAATGTTATCAACCGTTGTCCCAGTTTGAAAATCTACAAATACTCTTTGTCCGAAATTTACCAAAGTATTACCCATGCAACTAACACTTAGTTCGCCAGGAATAATCTGGATTGGCAATCCTCCAGGCTGTTCACCATTCGCTCTTTGCGGACTTGCATTTGTTGCCCTTAACATGTTTACTGATGAAAGTGCTGGGTCGTTTAGCGAAGCAAGATTTGCTGTGTAAATAGTAGTCCCACCACAGCCATATATGATATATGGCATTGTTTTCATAATAAACTCTTTTAATTTCCCTTGACTTCCTGTAAAACGATAAAATGTATATCTACCGTCTGGATTTAACTCTGTTCTTGATGGTCTTATACTTTGGATTAAACCTTGCTCTAAAGCCGTATTAACAATTCTTTGTATCGCTTCTCTTTGGTTTTTACCAACAATAGAATTTTGATTTGTATCAGTTATTGTAGAAAAAGATGAAAGAGTATTATCTCTTGCAACTTCTAAAATGGTTCCAAGACCCTCATATTGTGTAGCTTGTTTGTCAAACACATGTAGTCTTAAAATTGTTTTGCTTTCATCAATGCTTTGGCTTAAACCACCACCATCTATTCTGATATTTTTTCTCGGTAAAGTCTCCATATACATTTGAATTTCTGGCATTTTAAATGTACCATCAGGGGTTATATTTTTTAACCTTTCAGAAATTTCTGTTTGTAATCTTACAGCATCAAATCTAGCAGTTGTTTGAGCTTGATTTGTATTTCTATCAATTGTTTTCTCATAAAGATCATCAATACCATAAACGGCAGCAGCAGGATCATCTATAACTGTACCTTGTAAAAAAGACATAAAATCATTTATGTTTACGTTTGTAGCTCTTGACGTTGATTCCATTCTATAACGAAAATATTGTTCTAATAAAAATTTTAAATCTATAATAAAATTTGAAGTATTCAGGAATCTTGCATATCCTGCATAGTTGTTGAAAGGATAAAAAACAAACTGAACCTCATCATATTTGCCTGTGGCAGCAAGCGGCTGGCCAATAAAAACCATTAATAGTTTACCAAGAGAAACAACGTCATTTCCATGGTCAAATTCTCTTAAAATTTCTTGACTTAAATTTTGTCCAGGGGTACTTTGTGCTGGTTGTGACTGGTTTCCATTTCTTAATATTCTTCTAAATCTGCTAGCGGGCTCTCTTCGTGGAGCATTTGGCAATCTATTTGTTGGTAATTCTAGAAAATCAGGCACAAACGGATCATACCCTTGTTTTAGTTTTGAAAATTGATCTCTTAATTCACCTTGAATAGAATTTGATAATTCTTGTAACAGAGGAGCAGAATTTGATGCTGGTAGTTGTCTGTTTGTTGTTCTAGCTGCTCGGGATTGTCTAACATTACCAAAAAGTTCGTCTAGAGATTCTAAAAGAGTTCTAACGTTTTGATTTCTATTTGAATTAGAATTTAAACTTGTACGTAATTGTCCAATTTGTTGTACTAACTGTGGCGTCAATCTGATGTTACTTTGAATGTCCGAAAGAGTATCAAGTGCTTGAACTCCACGTATTTCTCTGGTAGAATTATTCCCACCGCCACCACCACTACTTGGATTTGGCAAAGATTGTCTAAACCTAGAAATAATCTCGCCTAATTCTTGTATTCTAACCAGTGATTGTTGTGTAGCTCCAGATGTGTTTGCAATATTTGTTGTATGAAGATCACTAGAACCTTTGGTGAATAGTTCAAGTGTTATGTTTACTTGCCCAACCTCATCAAAGGAAAATTGGACATTTTTTATACCATATTTTTCTTTAACTCTTGTTGAGTTAAATAAATCAGCATAAGAATTTCCAGCTTCTGGTGGGTCAGGATGAATCCACCCATATTCAATCATTAACTCTGTTGTTCCATATAAATCAGGTTTTACCAAGTCTGCAATTTCATGTAAACGGCTTCTATCATGTAGAATAAATTCTAGTTTTGCAGTTTTAAATGAAAACAAGCCAGCACCAGAAGACGCTAAATCAATTGATAACTGTTTAAAAGATAAAAAAGGTCTAAATTTGTCAATAACTGAAGTGGAACGTAAGCTGTACTCAGCATCTCCAGCACTTAATCTATTATAAACTGGGTTCGGAGTGTTCGCATTTACCATAGTTTGTGGTGAGGTAAATAACTCAAACCCAGATGTAGCTAACATTCCTGATTGATTTGATGCACCAGTTATTTGCCCCGCCACTTCATTTGCTCTTGTTAATAGATCTAAATTAGAATTATTTCTAACTTGAACTGCTCCTTCTAGAAATTTGAATATAGAAGGAGCAGATAAATTTCCATTAAAATCTGTTGTGCTTTTACCAAACATAAATTGCACATCCAAATAAGGTAAAAGTCTTGCCATTTCTAAATTCGGAATACCATTAAAAACAATTGATAAACCTTCTGCATTTTTACTGGATGGGGATATGTTTGGCGAATATATTTCAATTGCAGATAATTTTTTTACTATATCATCTTCATTGGATTTGTTTAACATTTGTCCAATGTCTGCATAGGAATAAAGAGTTTCATTTGGACTAGAGCTGTGATGTAATTTTACAAAATTTGCCAAAGCAGAATCAGTACTAAGATCTATATCTGCATCTGGACTTTGTGATCCTAAAATATAATATTGTAGTGCGGAAACTAAATCATTTCTACTACTGGCAATTTCAGTTTGGTAAGTAACTTGCCCATTACCATCTGCTTGTCCTGTAATTGGTACTGGTATTCTATTAACAACTTCATCAACAACAGGCAAAGCACCTTCTGAGGTATTGATGATTAAATCAACTAATTTTATTTCAGCTTGTGTTGGCCTTAAATTATCTGGCGGGATTTCATTTCTATGACCTTGTAATTGTTGAAAAGCAATTAATGAAGAAAGATCTTCAGCATTGAGAACCCCAAAATATTTGGATAGTTTTGAAACCGCTCTATAATAATATGTTCTTGGAAGTTGTCTTACCATGATTAACATTAAATACAAAAGCAATTAAATTACAAAAATGCTCTTATATCATCTATATTTGGGACAATTATTGATGTGCCAGGTGGTACTTGTAGACTATTTCCAATGTTTGATGCGGCAGCTAAAATATCATATTTTAAAGGATCACCATAAAACTCGGCAGCAAGAGTGTCTAAACGTTCTTTGCCAGTTAATATATGTAGACTGTATCTAACAACACCAGCAGCAATAGCTTTTCTTAACTGTGGTATAAATTCTGATGTCCCATAATATTGTCCTAAATTTAAGAGTGGGGTACGATCATATCTCATTGGTTTATGCTCCTAGTTTGTTAGTTGATGGGAAGAGATATTTGCTTCTGCTTTGATTAAACTTTTCAAGACCTTCGTTTGATGATTCGTTATTACCCATGATATTGTTTACAATTGTACCAGTTGGCCAAATTGGTGCAGTCATAAATCCTTTATTATCTAATCCTGGGTTGATATCATGGATTGGTGTGATTTCCATAGCTACCGTTAAAAGCTGCGGGGCACGCCCATCAAATCTTTCAACAGACCAAGGAACTTCCGTTAAACCATCTAGGTTCATTGAACGAATCACACAAGCCAATCCTTTACCTTCTGTTGAACAAAAAGCTTTCATAATTGGATTTGGATCGTCTCCATCACATTTAAAAAAGTCAGGAATTGAATTGTTAACAGTTTCAATCTGTTGTTGCGGTGGAGGCGGTTCGCGAATTATTTGAACTACTCGATTTAAACAACCAGGGTTAACACAAATAACCCAGCCAGTTGGATCTTTTGAATATTGAATTATATTATTAATATCTCTTGCTCTTGTGTTGCCGCCATTGGTAATAACCCCACCTAATTGGCCTGAAGCACCAGTGTTTGCATTTGTAACTCTTACATAATAATTGAAACCTGTTCTTCTTGAAGATGGATGGATTTCTACGATTTCCCCTGTAACATAAGCAGAATTAGAAGGTATGTACAAGAAAAGATTAGCGGCTCTTATATATTCCCCAGTCAATTGACCTCTGGCTTGAGCTTCTGATGTGGCGGCAGGATTTCCCATGTAATTGTTATCTCTGCTTGCAGCAGCCCATCTGTGTTTACTGCCTTTTGGTCTTATTTCAACCTGATCACCTACCTGCAATGGCCTTGGTGCTTCGGTACTCGCTTCTAATTGTTGTTGCTGTTGACTAATTCTATTAGGTTGTGGTCTAACGCTAACTACTCTTGTTGATGCTAATTCAAAAGTACTACGTTCACCATCAGCTAAACCTGCTAAACCAAATAATCTAGCTACTGCAAGTTTAGAATAATTAGATTTCCATAGGTCACCAAATCTGATTCTCATTAGTGGTGAGGCAGCAAAAACCTGCGAAAATGGCTGAATAAACTTGCTTCCTTGGTAGTTTAACAATCTTCCTTCTGAATATTGTGGATACAAACAAGCGGCAAGCCTGTTAACTTTATACCACATTTGTTCGTGATCATCTTGACTTGTTGCTAATATTTTAAATGTAAAATTAATTGTACGTTTTGTGTTTTTATAAACTGGTACAACACCCGTTCTACCATAACCTTCTGTTTCATTGAATTCCGCAGAAAGGTTATCACTTACAGATTCTAAAAATGCATGAAATGAAATAATTTCATTTGTACGTAAATCATGAAAATAAAATGGAACATAGTCCATTTCCAAATAATCTTCCATTGATTTTACATCAGCCTGTGAAATTCTATCATTTTGTGCTGATGTGATTACTTTGTTTGTTTTTACAAGTTCAACAAGAGCATTCCCTGCTGGGAAATCACTACTTTCTACAAGTGCTGCATTTGCCTCTAAAATTCCCCGTGGAACTAATAGCATGGATTCTAAAGTTGTATTAGCATATGCTAATCCACCATGATTTGTATCTAGCCTATGTTTAATCACAAGTATGCCAGGATCAAAACGAGCATCATTAGGAGATATCAATTCTTCAACGGAATCTATATCAGAAACATAGCCGTCAATTCCCTGCACAGGAACTTGCTGTTGAGTGTGCAATATAATTAAAGCTTTGTCCCCAATAATTGATAAAACTTTAATAAATTTAATTGCAAAGTTAGATTTTAAACTTTCAACCAATTCTTCATTAGGAATACTATTTGCATTTAATGTGCTGCTAGCACCGCCAGTTGTAACAGGAAGACTAGTAGGTTGTTGGCTTAAATTAAGTTGTTTTATAGCTACATTTAGTTTTCTAACAAATGTGGAAATATAACCATACATTTTTGGGTTTTTACCCGCATGTTCTTGACTTGGAGATCCGTTTTGACTATTGAAATTATCTGCCAAACCAAAAAATTGCTTGAAACCAGCTTGTACTGATTGATAAAAATCATTTGTAAGTGGCGGGGTATCAAACGGATCTAGTGTGTTTGCTGTGTTTTCTGCACCAGCGTTAGCTAGGTTAGAACCAAGAAGTTTTTGTCTATCTCTAGAAGTACCATTTGCTAAGTGATCTCCAAGACCTCTACCAGTTAAGCTAAATCTCTGTATGATCTGATTTAAAGCATGGGATATTGTAACAATTTTTGCAAATAATACTGGGGAAGATATTTGTTCCCTGGTCCCAGTATAAGGTCTTATTGGGTTATTTGGGCTTCCGTGTGAAGTTACTAAATTACTATTATCAAATGCCGAGTCGTTGTTATCGGTGTTTTGATATTTTGGTTTTACACTTTTTAAAACAGTTGTTGGTTTAAAAGAACCAAACGTAATTTTATCACCATCCTCAACAATGCTTTGAGCATTTGGATTGTCGTTTTCTATTGAAACAGCTAGTAAATCAAGACCAGAGGCGGCAAGTAAAAGATTTAATCCCACCTTTTTCATTTCCTCAATTGTTATTTGATTTTCTTGTAAATTTGCTTCAACAACATCTGGATATTTTCTCGGGGCATGTTCACCAAGGTTTTTATATTGTATACTGCCTAATATAACTTTATTTTCGTTGTAATCTTGTGGATTAAAAAAAGGTTTGCTTGGAGAGTTTATGTTGTTGGAACTCAACAAATTATCGACGCTGCGATTTATTTTTGACTCTTGAGGGTTTTTAGATAATTGGTTTAATAAATCTGGCCAGCTTGGATCTTCTGGGTTAAGTGCCAGTTTACCTTTTTTAATTCTAAAACCCAACATGTTTGAGTTTGATGTAGTCTCAAGACTTGTTTTAGCCTCTTCCGAATCAATTGTTTTTAAAAGAGTTTTTTGAAACTCAGGAACAGTTGTTAATGGAGCCTCACCAGCCCCCTTATCAGTTTCATAATAATTTCTTGATATTGGGAAAAAATCATTTGCATTTTCGCTGTTAATTCCAACAGTTTCAGAAACTTCTTTTCTAAACTCTTGTACAATATCATCTCCACGATTTGGCTCAGTTGGAATCCTTTCCAATTGACTTTCCAAAACAATAAAATATTTCCCTGTGTTGTTGTGTCTATAGAACGACATAATTCTAAATTCTAACTACATAGTATTCATTTTTTAAACTTTGTAGTTTTTGTATCTTATTTAAAATTAAACTCTTATTTAATAAAGGGAAATATAAATGAAACCAAATAAATCAAAATTTATTTATGAGGCAGTCTCAAACTATCGTAATGAAGTGAATGTTGCCTATAATATAATAAAAGAAGCTCTAAAAAATCCTGCTTTTGCAGAGGTAAAAGTCAAATATAAAAACGTTTTAGAAGTACAACTTAACGAAGCGTTTTTTCCAACCGCACCTTCATTAAGAAGACTATCTGTTGGGCCAGCATTAACTGGCCCAACAACAGCGGCACTAAATGCAATTGCTAGACTAGAATACTTGCTAAATACAACTGATCCAACTACAAATGAAGTTGGAGCAAAAGAAGTTGCAATGCTTAATAAGGCAATCAATGATGCAGCAGAAACTCTTGATTTTGAAAGAGATAAAGATGAAGAAAGATTAAATGCTAGACTAGCCAAAGCTCCAACAAAAGAAGATCGCGACATGCTTGTTGATGAGATAAATTCTATCGCCAAATCAGTAGAAACTGTTAAACAAAATGCCAAAGTTGCGCTTAGTAAAGCATATTTTAGATTAAAAGAACTTCTTGATTTTTTTGCCGCAAAAAAATCAGAAATTGATGCGGTTATTAACAACGTAATTTCAGCAAGCACTGATTTATCTAAACACAGAATTGGTAAAGGTTCAGCACAAGCAGCAATTAAAGCGGCAGAAGTAAGAAGAGAAAAGAAACTTAAAGATATTGAGCTTGAAGATGAAACAGAAGCATTTGAGAGAAAAATAAAAGGGGGTGGAATTGGTTCCATGCTCCGAGGTTTATTTAGAGAAGAAAAACAAAAAATTCACGAAGGTTTAATGAGCGATTTATTAAGTCCTGGTAACGGTCAACTTGATAAATACACATCAAAAGTTGACGCTTTTATTGACGAGGCAATCGAAACCTGCGATGAACTAGTTGAAGAAGGCAATAGTATACTAGAAGAAGATTTTTATCGCCTTCCACAAGCAGGGGAAAGATCAAGATTGATTCTTGAAATGATTGGTTTAATCAAGAAATTTAAATGCGATCTTGAAAACATTCCATGGCAACTTAGACAACGTATGGGTTAATCTAAAATTTTAGATTAAAATTATAGAGGCATCAGTGTTAATCAACTGATGCCTTGTGTTTTTTATAAGATCTATTTTTTTAGTTTATATTTATTTCATATAAATCATGAATAAAAATAAATTATTACTTGAAGCAGTAAAATACCAACAAAAAAAACTTGGTCATATAGAAGGTATATTAAAAGAAGCACTAGCACATCCTGTGTTTGAATCTCTTAAACAATTTGAAAACGAACTTGAATATCAATTGTTTGAAGGAGTTGTTTATGGTATTGTAGAGCG